>ERZ1673751.18-NODE-18-length-327921-cov-27.517937_pt1 | contig 327921 bp, 260 predicted proteins | sample MGYA00580202_ERZ1673751 | MGnify/ENA primary metagenome ERZ1673751 (study PRJEB41218, sample SAMN15661780) | gut metagenome | host: Homo sapiens | place: Canada: London | collected 2015-08-20/2019-03-30 | study: EMG produced TPA metagenomics assembly of... | reverse complement strand
TCAACACATAGCAGCTATTAGAGATAAACAAGTCAACCATTATTAGGGAAGTACAAGTTTCAGATAGTTTCGAGCGTTTGGAACTAAAGTTTCAAGCGTATGAAACTCTAGTTTCTCACCGATGAAACTACAGTTTCACACCGATGAAACTCTGGTTTCAAGCAATGGAAACTCTTTGAAGATACTGCTAAATTGGAATTGGTGAACATCGGAAAAGTCATATTGTGGTAATACTGTCTGAAATGCCTACTTATCTCCATTTATGGGTGCACTCTCATTCCCGCAACGGTCGATAGCCGTTACTGCAAAATACTTCTTGGCATTCCAAGGCTGGATGGGTGCATAAATGTAACTTGTTTCACGAATACTTTGTGCGACAATATTTTCCGCTTTCTTTGTATCTACCGGATATTCATTGGAAGCATAAATCACGTACATCGGTTTATTCCGTTGGTCATTATCCGTCGCTGGTTGCCAGTTCAATTCGGTATATCCGTTGTCGATGGACGTAACTTTGAGTGCTGAGGGGGCAGACGGCGGAACGTTATCCAACCATGTCATCGGGGGCTGTAATGCCGGATAGGCATAGAAGTTCTCAATCAATTCGTCATAAATTCCCTGAGTATTGTCCATCAGATACTTGACACGGTAATGTCCTTCTCCTGCCATTTTCTGATTACGAATGAAATTAATCTGACGATCCACTTCATCGCGTGTCCACTTCCCTTCGTCGGGATGGAGGAAATAGATGCCGAGCCCCGGAATAACCTGTCGTCCGTTGCTCTGTTCCTGCCAGTCGAGCGCGAAAGGATAGAAACTGTTTCCCTGAAAATACATCATGGGATATATCTGATCCTGAATACCTTCTCCGAGCCATCCTTGCGGGTCTTGATAAACGGTATAGAACGCATTCCAACCACGGGAAGAATAGCGGGAAGTATCTCTGTATTTTCCTACAGGGCAAGTACTTACCTTTACCCACGGCTTCATTGCTTTCACACCTTTATATATGTACCGGACGATTTCGGAAATGTTATCCCGTCGCCATTGATCCAAAGTACGTCCTTTGCTGTAACGGCGGAAATCGTATTTGTCGGGGAATAGAGGAGCATTCTCCGGATAGCGCAGGTAGTCGAAATGCACTCCGTCTATATCATAGCGCTCCACCACTTCCCGAACGAGTCTCATGAGATACTCTTTCGTAGCAGGATGCCCCGGATTAAGGAAATATTCATTTTTATAAGGCACGCATATATCTTTCACTCGCTTGGTGACAGATTGTTTGCCGAGAGAAGCGACGTGCTTTTTGTTGCCTAGCGGAATAGTCACCATCCACGCATGACATTCCATCCCCCGCTTGTGGCATTCCTCAATCGCAAAGGCCAACGGATCATATCCCGGATTTCCTCCGACTTTTCCGGTCAGGATAGAATTGAACGGTTCGATGGAAGAAGGATACAGCACATCTCCGCGTGTACGGGTCTGAAACAGGACAGTATTGAAGTTGGCAGCTTTCAGTTTATCAAGGATATCCACCAATTCTTCCTTTTGCTTGCGGATGCCCTGAGGAGTCGTAGCCCGTGTACGGGGCCAGTCCAGACCATATACAGCCGTAATCCATGCTGCACGAACTTCGTGCTTGGGTTGCGCCTTAGCCGGAAAGATAAGAAACAAAAGTGAAAGAATGAAAATAGTTCGGTGCATATTATTCCCTTTTAGATGCTAAATCTCTGCAAAGCTAGCAAAAATGTCTGTAAATTGATTATTCCTTTTTTATTTAATGCTATTTGACAGAAAATTACTGATTCTCTTTTAGTGGTATCTACATTCTTAGCCGTCTTTTAATAAGGTACGAAATATAAAATATTAATATAACAAGATAATAAACAATGAAAAAGCTACTATCTGTGTCGCTCTGTCTTTTGTTTGCGGCGAGTCTGACTGCCCAGACGGGAAAGATTAGAGTTGCTACTGTTGGAAACAGTATCACCGGAGGAACGAATGATTATGGTTATTACGCGATGCCTTTGGCTGAAATGCTCGGTGATGATTATGAAGTTACCAAATTTGGTAAAGGCTCTTCCGGGGTATTTATAAAATTAAGAGAAGATGCGACTACTCCCGAAAATCCTAATGAATATCAATTCGCTTACATTAATTCTGAGCAATGCGCAGCGGCACTTGAGTATAAACCTAATATTGTCATTATTAAGTTTGGTGCAAATGATGCCAACAAGAAGAATTTCGAAAAATATGGTAAGGAGACTTTTAAAGCAGACTATAAGAAGTTGATCGCTAAATTCCAGGCTCTTTCGACTAAACCGGATATTTATATTTGTACGCCTCCGCCGATGTATTATGGCGATGGGGGATTTCTAGGTTCATTTGATGACAATGTAGCAAAGAATTATATTCAGCCTGCCGTAAGAGAGATTGCGGAGGAACTTAATCTGGTCTGTGTAGATCTGTATAATCCCTTGAAGGGACATCCGGAATTTATGCCGGGTGGCAACGATTGGGTGCATCCCGACCATAGAGGGCATTATATTATAGCGAAGGAAGTGTATAAGGCGATAACGGGTGAATTCGTTATGAACCCCGGTGGAATAACAGTGGCTGCTTCGGATATTTCTCTTTCGGGTTCGAAGGCGAAGATGAAGAATGGTGCTATTGAAAAAGCGAAGAACGGTACGAGATTGTCATTCGATGTACATTTTGGCTCATTGCCTACGTATGAGAAAGTAGAGGTTGACGTGCAATTGAATAAAAAGAAATCGGGATACTTGGATTTCTATCTGGATACTGAAACAATTCCTTTTGCCTCGGTTGATGTTTCGGGTGCCGACTCTAAGAATTTCACTACACAATCTGCTCTTTTCGACCGTCGGATAAAAGGCAAACATAAAGTGACTGTACAATGGAGAGGACAGGATGCCAAACTGAAATCAGTAACTATCAAGGAAAAATATATGCCTTATGTAACCGATAATGTGTCTCAGGTCTATTTGGTAAACAAGGCAACCGGTATGGTATTGGATTGTAATCCGGATTCGAAAGTGATTTCTGCCGCAAAATATGATTCGGAAAAGAAGTCCCAATTGTTTTGTATCGAGAATTTGACGTATCATATCCTCCGTGTCAGAAATATAGCGACCAACCTTCATGTAATGAATAATGGAGATAAAGTGATTGTGGGTAAACCGGGTGATGACTGGCGAGTACATGATCCTAAATATGCATTGTTCCTGACACCTACGGATGATGAAGGCTATTATTCATTGGAGCTGTCTCCTGAAGCAAGAATAGGTTTGTCTTCTGCGAACAGTACAGAGGTGGTAGGCAATAGAAGCGGCCAAATTGAAGACTTGGATAAATGGAAAATCGTGACAGCAGATGAAATGAAGAAGCAGTAATTCAGACCTTGGTGTATATATCGGATTACCTATATTAGCATTGAAAAGAAAGGAGGTTGTATCTAAACCTTTGCCGGAAGAACAAGAAACAAAAGTGAAAGAATGAAAATAGTTCGGTGCATATTCTTTATTTTTTGTTTTAAATCCCTGCAAAGTTAGCAAAAGTGTCGGTATTGTTGGGCTGTTTCGTGAGATTATGTTACATTTGCGACAGTTAAAAAAACAACACGCCATGATTACATTTACCCTGTGCCTGCTGGCGTTGATAGCAGGCTATTTCACGTATGGACGCCTGATGGAGCGCGTCTTTGGTCCGGACGACCGTAAAACACCGGCTCTTACCAAAGCCGACGGAGTAGACTATATTCCGTTGCCTACCTGGAAAATATTCATGATTCAATTCCTTAATATCGCCGGACTGGGTCCGATATTCGGTGCGATTATGGGAGCGAAGTTCGGTACTTCTTCTTATTTATGGATTGTATTGGGAAGTATTTTTGCAGGCGCTGTTCATGATTACTTTGCCGGAATGCTTTCTTTACGTCATGGGGGAGAGAGTCTTCCCGAAATCATAGGCCGTTATCTGGGGCTGACTACCAAACAGATCATGCGTGGATTTACTGTTCTTCTGATGATTCTCGTCGGTTCCGTCTTCGTAGCCGGACCTGCCGGACTATTGGCCAAGCTGACTCCGGAAAGTCTGGACGCCACCTTTTGGATTGTTGTTGTATTCCTATATTATATTCTGGCTACCCTGCTTCCGGTTGATAAGATCATCGGTAAAATATATCCGTTGTTTGCAGTAGCCTTGCTGTTTATGGCGGTCGGTATCCTGGTGATGCTTTATGTCAATCACCCCGCTTTGCCCGAACTATGGGACGGCTTGCAGAATACCAATCCGGATGCCAGTGAACTGCCGATCTTCCCGATTATGTTTGTGAGTATCGCCTGCGGTGCCATATCCGGTTTCCATGCCACGCAGAGTCCTTTAATGGCCCGCTGCATGACTTCAGAACGTCATGGACGTCCGGTTTTCTATGGTGCAATGATTACCGAAGGCATCGTTGCTTTGATATGGGCGGCAGCCGCTACTTATTTCTTCCATGAAAATGGAATGGAAGAAAGTAATGCTTCCGTGATAGTAGACGCTATCACTAAAGACTGGCTGGGAGCTATCGGTGGAGTGCTCGCCATTCTTGGAGTAATTGCGGCTCCCATTACTTCGGGAGATACCGCTTTCCGTTCCGCCCGCCTGATTGTGGCGGACTTTCTGGGACTGGAACAAAAAAGTATGCGCCGTCGTTTATACATTTGTATTCCGATGTTCGCAGTAGCTATCGGTCTGCTTCTTTATAGCTTGCGTGACGCGGACGGATTTAACATGATCTGGCGTTACTTTGCCTGGGCCAACCAGACATTGGCGGTGTTCACCCTCTGGGCTATCACAGTCTACCTTGTGGTAGCCAAAAAGCCTTATTGGATTACGCTGATCCCCGCCTTATTTATGACGAGTGTTTGTTCTACTTATATATGTATTGCTCCCGAAGGGCTGGGACTTTCGCATATAGTTTCCTACTGCATCGGTATAGGATGCGTAGTGGTAGCTATTGCCTGGTTCTTTATCTGGCTGGGAAAACAAAAAACTAGAAAACTATCAGAATGAAGAAAATAAAAAAATCGACAGGAGTTGCTATCGCATTCCTTATTTATGTATCAGTAACGGCAGCCTATTTGTTACCTCGCAACACGGAAGTCGGCCAGACGGAGAAGATTCTTACGGTGGTAGGTTCTTACGTCATCGTACTCCTGCTTTGGCTCGTGCTCCGGAAGAAGGAACAAATGCGTGAACGCCGTAAAAAAGACGAACAATCTATTCACTTAAAAAAGTAAATTTATGAAGAAATTAGCTTTAGCTATTTGTCTGCTGGTGGTATCAATAGCTGCCCAAGCACAATTTGAGAAAGGAAAAATGATTCTTAATCCTTCTGTAACGGGATTGGATTTTTCGTATAGTAAAAACGATAAGGCGAAGTTTGGTATTGGTGCGCAAGCCGGTACATTCCTTGCCGACGGTATCGCATTGATGGTTAATGTCGGTGCTGATTGGTCAAAACCCGTAGACGAATACACATTAGGGACAGGAATGCGTTTCTACTTTAATTCCACCGGTGTGTATCTGGGCGGAGGTCTCGACTGGAACCGCTTCCGTTGGAGCGGAGGACATCACCAGACTGACTGGGGGCTAGGCATCGAAGCCGGATACGCTTACTTCCTTTCCCGCACCGTAACCATCGAACCCGCCGTATATTACAAATGGCGCTTCAACGATAGCGACATGTCACGTTTCGGCGTTAAGGTCGGATTCGGATTCTACTTTTAACAATGGATAATGGATAATTGAAAATGGATAATGAGCTGCGCTGTTTACTGCATAGCCATTATCCATTTTCAATTATCCATTATTCATTAAGCAAGCTTTTCTTTCAGAAACTGCCCCGTATAGCTTGCTCCGCAAGTGGCTACTTCTTCCGGGGTACCTACCGCTACGATATTTCCGCCTTTGTCTCCACCTTCCGGTCCGAGGTCGATTACATAATCGGCACATTTGATAACGTCCATATTATGTTCGATGATGACAATGCTGTGTCCCCGTCGGATGAGTGCGTCGAAGGCATCCAACAGCTTGCGGATGTCGTGGAAGTGCAGTCCGGTGGTTGGTTCGTCAAAAATAAACAGGGTCGGGTCGGCTTTCTCCTGACTCAGGTAGAATGCCAGCTTCACACGTTGGTTTTCGCCACCGGATAGGGTAGAAGAGGACTGGCCTAATTTGATATATCCCAGTCCGACATCCTGTAGTGGAAGCAGTCTTTTTACAATTTTCTTCTGACCATGTTCGGTGAAGAATTCGACGGCTTGGTTTACTGTCATTTCCAGTACATCATAGATGTTCTTATCCTGGAATTTCACCTCCAGTGTATCTGCTTTAAAACGTTTACCGTGACAGGATTCGCATTCCAGCACCAAGTCTGCCATAAACTGCATTTCTACAGTGATGGTTCCTTCGCCTTTACATTCCTCGCATCGTCCGCCTTCGCTGTTGAAACTGAAATGTCCGGCTGTGTATCCCATTTGTTTTGCCAGAGGCTGTTCCGCCCATAGCTTCCGGATTTCGTCATAAGCCTTGATGTAAGTCACCGGATTGGAACGGGACGATTTGCCAATCGGGTTTTGATCGACAAATTCGATATTTCTCAAGTTACGTAGGCTTCCACCGATAGAAGAGAACTCTCCCGGGCGGTCGCTGCATTCATCCAGTTCGCGCTTTAGTGCCCGATAGAAGATATCCCGCACTAACGTACTCTTACCGGAACCGGAAACACCCGTGACTACTGTCATCACATTGAGAGGGAACTTTACATTCACTCCTTTCAGATTGTTTTCGCGGGCACCTGTCAGTTCGATATAATTGTTCCACGGCCGACGATGTTCGGGAACGGGAATCTCCTCTTCTCCCAACAGATAACGTACCGTATGACTATTGCTGCCTTTTTTCAGGTCTTTCATATCGCCCTGATAAACGACTTCTCCTCCCAGGCGGCCGGCATTTGGACCGATATCAATGATGTAATCGGCGGCACGGATTATTTCTTCATCGTGCTCTACCACTACCACCGTATTGCCGAGTTCCTGCAATTGACGCAATACGCGGATCAGACGGTCGGTGTCACGGCTGTGCAAACCGATACTCGGCTCATCCAGAATATAGAGACTGCCGACGAGGCTGCTTCCTAATGACGTTGCCAGGTTGATACGCTGGCTTTCTCCACCCGACAGCGAGTTGCTGAGCCGGTTTAAAGTCAGATATCCCAACCCTACATCTATCAGAAAGCGGATGCGGCTGTTGATTTCAATCAGAATTCTGCGGGCTACATTGCTATCGTGTTCGTTGAGGTTCAGATGGTCGAAGAACTCTTTTAGTTCCGTGATGGGTAAATCTACCAGTTCGGAAATGCTCTTTCCGTCTACCCGCACATATCCTGCCTCCGGTTTCAAACGTGTACCGTGACATTTCGGACAGATTGTTTTTCCCCGGTAGCGTGCCAGCATTACCCTGTATTGTATCTTATATTGATTCTCTTCCAGCATCTTGAAGAAATCGTTGATGCCATGGAAGTATTGGTTTCCTTCCCAGAGTGTGCGACGTTGCTCGTCTGTCAGCTCATAGTAAGGAGTGAAAATCGGGAAATCGAACTTATCCGCATTATGAATCAGTTCATCTTTCCATTCTCCCATCTTCTCGCCACGCCAGCAGACGATGGCCCCTTCATACACGGATAGCGAGCGGTTGGGCACTACCAGATGCTCGTCAATGCCGATCACCTTGCCGAAGCCCTCGCATACGGGGCAGGCACCGATAGGAGAGTTGAACGAGAACATCTGATCGTTCGGCTCCTCAAAAGTGATGCCGTCCGCTTCGAATTTCGTACTGAAATTATATAGCCTGGTGGTGCCGTCCGGCAGATAAAAACGTAGCATACACGTACCGTCCCCTTCATACATGGCAGTTTCGGCAGAGTCCGTCAGTCGGCTGATGGCATCTTTCGTGTTTGCCACTGCCATACGGTCTACCAGCAGATAAACTTCGTCGCCTGCCACTGGCTTGTATTCATCGATACGCTTCATTTCACCGTTCACTTCCACCCGGTTGAAGCCTTGTTTCAGGTCTATCTCCAGTTGTTGCTGCAGGGTACGGTCTTCGCGCAGGCGGATAGGGGTCAATACGGTATATCTGGTCCCCTCCGGATGCGAAAGCATACAGTTGACGATGTCCTCCGTCGAATGCTTCTTGACTTCTTCTCCGCTGACGGGGCTATATGTCCGTCCCACCCGCGCATAAAGCAAGCGCAGATATTCATAAATCTCGGTGGAAGTTCCTACGGTAGATCTCGGATTGCGGCTGTTCACTTTCTGTTCGATGGCGATTGCCGGTGGGATTCCTTTAATAAAATCACATTCGGGTTTGCTCATTCGTCCCAGAAACTGGCGTGCGTAGCTGCTAAGGCTCTCGACATAACGACGTTGTCCTTCTGCATAGAGAGTATCAAAAGCGAGCGACGATTTCCCCGAACCGGATAGTCCGGTGATCACGACAAGTTTGTTGCGTGGAATATCTACATCGATGTTTTTCAGGTTGTTAACCCGCGCTCCTTTGATCGAAATATGTTTGTTTTCTGACATAAAATACTCCTTTTTTATGATAGTCGGCAAAGTTAGCGATTTTATTGATAGAAGAAAGGTTTTTGGTCGGGTTAAGATATGTTATAATTGGTAATAAAAAGAAATTGCTTCGGGATAATTGGCGTATCTTGGTCCGGAATTTACAACAAACATTTCAAAATAATAACAAATTGACTTGAATCGTGAAAAACATCCGGATGGTTATTAGCTTATTCATTCTGTGTTTTGCATCTACTTTAGCCTTTAGTAGCACAAACAAAGAAAAACAGTTGGAAGCCCTTTCCGACAGTGTCTCAAATAAAATAGGTCAGAAAGATTTTATACCTTTCTATCAGGAATATATGCGATTGGCAAGGCAGCAGAATGATACTGCTAAAATCGACGATGCTTATTCTCAGATTGCTTCCCATTATTACCGGTTGAGAAATACGGATAGCCTGAAAGTGGTTGCATATGAATATATGGACTGGTGCCTGAAGCGTGGTAATATCAATAATCGCTATACGCAGTGGCGCCAGTATATTCAGTTGCTTACCGAGAAAGGTTTGCAGGATGAGGCCATGCGTGAGACTGGACTTCTTCAGAAGGATGCGGATGCGGCCAAGAGTGCTTTCGGAATGGCTTGCAGCGAAATGTGTATCGGATATAATCATCGGGTGTTCAGTAACAACGTCAAGCTCTGTCTCGAATACTATTCTTCCGCACTGAAACATTTTAGCGATGCAGGTTTTTATGAAGATGCCTACGTGGTGTCACTGAATATTATCCAGACTCATCTGGCTAGAGGGGAGTATACCAATGCGATAGAATACTTGAACTGCATGCCGGGACTGATTGAGAAAATGAAGCGTAAGGATATCCCTGTCCGACCGGAGCTTACCATGCGTTATTATCAGTTTCAAGTGATTGCTACGCTGGCATTGAAAGGGAAGAAGGAGGCGCAGCCGTTTATTGCAGAAGCGGATAAGTTTTATCACGAAAATATGAATGCTTTTCCCCGTGAAGGATGGTTGGGATATAAAATTCTTTGTGCGCGGACGTTGAATGACAATCAGATGGCACTCAACTATCTGGACTCATTGATGGATTATCATCATTCGGTGGGGAGCTGTTATCCTGCCAATCACCTGTTGAAAGCACAGTTTATGGAGCAGATGGGACGCTTTGAAGATGCCTGCGAGGTTTATAAATCTTATGCACATATTAATGATTCCATTCGTTCGGCAGAACTGGACGAGCAATTAAGCAAATATACCGTGCAGTTCGAAGTGGATAAGTTGGAGCACGATAAGCTGGAATTGCGGGCGGAGGTCAACCGCAATCTCTTTATAACTTCCGTGATTGTCGGATGCCTGGTGTTGATATTGTTGATTGTTATCACGTTTTACTATATGCGTTCTTTGTCGTTGAACCGGAAACTGGATGCGGCAAATAAGGCCGTTATCAAGGCCAGCCATATGAAAAGCTCTTTTATCCAGCATATCACACATGAAATCCGTACTCCGCTCAATTCGATTATCGGTTTTTCATCCTTGATGGCTGCCGGTGGGCTGACACAGGAAGAGATGGAAGAATATGCCCGTCAAATGGAGAGCAGCAACGCATATCTGCTTGATTTGGTAAATAATGTGATTGATATAGCCGACATGGACTCTCAGACGGATGATATACCGAAGAAGCCAGTGAGTGTAGATGCGTGTTGTCAGGAATGTTTAGGATTGATTCGTCAGAATCTGAAAGAAGGAATCAAGTTGCAATATATGCCTTCTTCCACTCCGGTCGAAGTGTGTACGGTTGAAATCTGGATGAAGCGTGTGCTACTCGGTTTGCTGAACAATGCCAATAAATTCACGGAAACCGGATTTATACGTCTGAGTTATGAAGAAGACAAACCGAATCGTCTGGTACGTTTCATTATCGAAGATTCCGGTCCCGGAATTGAAGAGCACTTTCGGGATGCGATTTTCGAACGCTTTGCAAAGGCGGATACCTTCACTCAGGGCACCGGGCTGGGATTGTCTATTATCCGTCAGATCATGGAATTAGTGGATGGAAATGTCTATCTGGACACCAGCTACGCGGGTGGTGCAAGATTTGTTGTCGAATGGCCTCAATAATAGTTGGAGATAGTATCTGCATCTATTATCTTTGCACCACATTATTTTATGACTCAAGAACATTATGAATCTGAAAAACTATCTTTTCTTATTAGTTCTGCTTCTGGCGGCAGGAGTAAGAGCGCAGGCGCCATCGGGCAATGCATATCCTAAACGTGAGTTTCGTGCTGCATGGATACAGGCTGTCAACGGACAGTTCCGTGGCATACCGACAGAGAAGCTGAAACAGACACTGGTCGGTCAGTTGAACTCTCTTCAGGGAGCGGGTATTAATGCGATCATCTTTCAAGTGCGTCCCGAAGCGGATGCATTGTATGCTTCACAACACGAACCGTGGAGTCGTTTCCTGACAGGAACACAAGGGCAAATGCCTTCCCCGATGTGGGACCCGATGCAATTCATGATCGAAGAATGCCATAAACGGAATATGGAATTCCATGCATGGATCAATCCCTACCGTGTGAAGACTTCATTGAAGAATCAATTGGCACCGACACATATTTATCATGAACATCCGGAATGGTTTGTCACTTATGGTGATCAGATCTATTTTGATCCGGCACTTCCCGAAAGCCGTGAGCATATCTGCAAGATTGTTTCCGATATTGTATCCCGTTACGATGTAGATGCTATCCACATGGACGATTATTTCTATCCTTATCCGATCAAGGGAGTCGATTTCCCGGACAATGCGAGCTTTGCCCGTTACGGAGGCGGTTTCAGTAATAAGGCGGACTGGCGTCGTGGCAACGTGAATATCCTGATCAAGAAACTTCATGAAACAATACGGGGCATCAAGCCGTGGGTGAAGTTCGGAATCAGCCCGTTCGGTATTTACCGCAATCAGAAAACAGATCCGTTGGGCAGCAACACAAATGGTTTGCAGAACTATGATGATCTTTATGCCGACGTATTGCTTTGGGCACGTGAAGGATGGATTGATTATAACATTCCTCAGATTTATTGGGAGATAGGACACAAGGCAGCCGATTACGAAACACTGGTTGACTGGTGGGCGAAGCATACGGAAAACCGTCCGTTGTTTATCGGTCAGGCAGTCATGAATACCATTCAGCATGCCGATCCGAAGAACCCTTCTATCAACCAGCTTCCACGAAAGATGGCTTTGCAGCGTTCTTATCAGACTATCGGCGGAAGTTGCCAGTGGTATGCGGCAGCCGTAGTCGAGAACGCTGGAAAATATCGGGATGCCTTGGTACAGGAGTATCATAAATATCCGGCTTTAATTCCGGTATTCGACTTTATGGATGATAAAGCTCCGGGCAAAGTACGTAAGATGAAAAAGGTATGGACAGAAGATGGCTATATACTTTTCTGGACTGCTCCGAAAGCGGAGACTGAAATGGACAAAGCTATTCAGTACGTAGTATACCGTTTCGGTCCCAAAGAAAAGGTGAATCTTGATGATCCGTCACATATCGTAGCTATCACCCGAAATCCTTTCTACAAACTGCCGTATGAAACGGGTAAGACCAAATACCGCTATGTGGTGACGGCTTTAGACCGTATTCATAATGAGTCAAAATCGGTAAGTAAGAAGGTCAAGCTGTAAGGACTGCATGTTCACCTACCACCTCCCCCTGCGGGTACTCCTCCTTCTCGAAGGAGGAGATTTTAAGATACTACTGACTTTTTAGTTAGCCTCTTATTACTTTATTTTAATAAAGCAGTAGTCCTGCAATCCCGCAGGCGATAATCATTAATATCGGATTTGCCTTGTATTTTCTGGTGCCGATAAAGGCTATCAGGAAGATAATGATGCTGATGACAAATGTGTAGGTGTCTTCTGTAGGTGAGCCGAAGTTTTCCACATTCATCAATACCAGTGCGGCAGAAGCTAATAATCCGACAACTGCCGGACGCAATCCTGCAAAAATAGATTCCACTACCGGATGTTTCTGATATTTCAGAAAGAATTTGCTGATTGTCAGCATCAGTATGAAAGAGGGAAAAACAACAGCGAATGTGGCAACAATCGATCCCCACACACTTCCTGTCGACGTAAAACCGACATAAGTAGCCGCATTGATGCCGATAGGCCCCGGAGTCATCTGACTGATGGCAACAATGTCTGTGAATTCTTGCGAAGTCACCCACCCATAGCGGGTTACTACTTCACCTTGTATCATCGAAAGCATGGCGTAACCTCCGCCAAAACCGAAAAGTCCGATTTTAAAGAACGTATAAAATAACTGAAGATAAATCATCTCTTTTTAATTTAGAATTATGAATCTTGAATCATAGCCTTGGGTGTTCACTCTCCACTTTTTTAAATTTTCCCCATAGGAAACCTCCTACACCGGCAGCAATGATAATCCATATCGGGGAGAAGCCCAATAGCCAGATCAATAATGCCGATACGACGGGGATCCATAAGTTGTACCGGTTGATTTTGGCCGACCGTCCCATGGTGAAAGTCGGTGCGGCGATCAATGCCACCACGGCGGGTCGTATTCCTTTAAATATGCGTTCCACAATCGGATTGTCCTTGAAAGAATGGAAAAAGAGCGCGATGGCCAGAATGATAATAAATGAGGGGAGTATAGTCCCCAGTGCTGTGACAATACTTCCCCGAATGCCACGCAGCTTATATCCTATAAAGATAGAGATATTCACTGCCAGAATACCCGGAGCGGACTGAGAGATAGCCAGCAGGTCGATAAAGTCTTCCTGTGCGATCCATTTTCGTTTGGTTACGATTTCATTCTCAATAAGTGGAACCATTGCATAGCCTCCGCCAATGGTGAAAGCGCCTATTTTAAAAAAGATTCCAAATGATTCGAGGTAAATGTTCATTCTTCTTTTTCTCCTCCTTCCTTATCGGACTTGTTTTCTTTTCCAGCCTTGCCCTCCTTGTGGGGCTTGCCTTCTTTTCCATATTGGCTGGGGCTTACGTTGAAGTGCTTCTTGAATACTTCACGGAAGTACTTCGCATCACTAAATCCTGTCATTTCTGCTATTTCTGTTATACTGTGTGTACCTTCTTTCAGCAACTTCACCGAACGTTTCAGGCGGATCAGGCGGATGTAATCGCCCGGAGCCTGATCGGTCAATGCCCTGAGTTTGTTGTAGAAACTGGTACGGCTCATTCCCATCAGATTGCAAAGCACATCTACTGTAAGAGCCGGATTGTCTATATTATCTTCTATATTCTTCCGTACATTGGCGATAAACTTCCAGTCGATATCCTGCGAGCAGTTGATGCATTCGTCTTCATGATCATCCTCATCGTCCATATCCAGACTCCCGTATTTGCTTCGCAAAAGGGCGCGGTTGATCAACAGATTGGAGACGGTAGCTTTTAATATTCCAATATTAAATGGCTTGACAATATACTCGTCAGCACCAATCTGAAGGCCGGACAATATGTCTTTTTCATTATTAAGAGCTGTTAGCAGGATAACAGGAATATGCGACGTCTCGATATTATTTTTGATGGCGTCACACAATTCATCCCCTCTCATTTCCGGCATCATAATGTCCGAGATAACCAGTTCCGGTTTGTATTCCGGAATGATGGTCAGTGCTTCTTTGCCGTTGCAGCAGTTCTGTACCGTATATTCTTCTGCCAGTGTCTGTGACAGATAGTTGCGCAGTTCATCATTATCTTCTACGATTAGGATTCGCTGATGATTCGGATTCTGTTCCTTATGCACATTCTCATAGATGCTGGCAGGCACATTGGTTGTACTTGTTATCTCTTGCCGGCGTTTGCTTGGTGTGGCAAGGTGTGCTTTATGGAAGCGTTTGCTGTCTTTTGGGAAAGATATCTTAATCACCGATCCCTGATTCTCCACGCTCGACAGGTTGATTTTGCCCTTGTGTAACCGGACAAGTTTCCATACCAGCATCAAACCGATACCGCTTCCCGTCACTTTCGAATTGATGGCATTGCTGCCACGGAAATGAAGCTTGAACAGTTTCTTTTGCTCGCTGGCTGGAATACCGATTCCGGTATCCTTCACTTCCACGCTCCACGAATCATTGTTCTCTGATACGAAAATCTGCACATTACCATTTTCCGGCGTGTATTTTAATGCGTTCGATATTATATTCTTCAGAATAGATTCCATCTTTTCCTTGTCAAACCATACATTCATATACCGGAAATTGCTTTCGTACGTAAAGTTGATATGCTTGATATTGGCATAAGGCTGAAATGCATTGAATATTTCTGTCATGAACGTGTTTAGCTCATGCTCCGAAATGTATAATTCCGAAGAATAAACATCTGCTCTCTCAAAGTTGATAAGATTCGTTGTCAGACGCAACAAGGCATTTACATTGCGTATGGCAGTGTTCATGTTGGCTATGCCTTCCTTGCTCAGAGCTTCTTTTTCGCGCAAATCTTCCAGAGGAGCTTTAATCAATGTCAACGGGGTGCGTATATCGTGTGCCGTATTGATGAAGAAGTGTATTTTTTCATCGGAAACCTTCCGCTGTTTTTTCAGAATAAGAACCCGCAGGATGATAACAGCAATGAGGGAAATCAGGATTGCATACAATATCATTGCCCAGGGAGTGAGCCAGAAAGGTTGGGCAATGATAATATCAATGCTTCTTTCTTCAAGCATCACCCGTTGGTCTTCGTTGGAGATGGCACGCACACGCAATACATATTTTCCCGGAGCGAGGTTGGTATAACGGATTGTACTTTCATTGCCGGGTTTGCTCCACTCTTCGTAAAATCCTTCCAGCTTCCATGAATAAAGAACATTGGAAGGATAATCATAGTTGATGGAAGAAACCATCAGTGAAAAGATATTCTGATTATATTTTAGTCTTAATTCTTTGGTTTCGTTGATATCTTTTTCCAGTGGTGAATTCTTGTCTCCCGGATATACCGTCTGATAAAACAGTTTGAAATCACTGAAGATCATCTTGGAAGAGTACGTCCTGGGGAGCTTCATGTCTTTATTGAACTCTATGGCACCGTCCGAGCTACCGAAGATAAAATTGTTATTTCTGCGCAGGGTACCGGACAACGCATTGAAGTGCGTAGTCATCAGTCCCATTTCCTTTGTCCAGTTGTAGAAGGTTTTTTGTTTGGGATAGAAGCTGGTGAGTCCGTTCTCCGTACTTAATAGAATTTCATTGTCTTCATCCGATAATATCGTGTAGATATTGTTGGATATCATGGCACAGTTTCCTGTATAATAATGGGTAAACAACTTTGTCTGGGGATCATAAATCAGTACTCCCGATCCGCTGGTACCTATATACAGTGAGCCTTGTTTGGTCTGATACAGGGAGTAGACATAGGTAGATTCTACCGGCAGTTGGATGCGTTCATATTTCCCGGATTCTATATCCAGAAGAAACAGGCCTGTTGCCGTACCTATCCACATACTTTTGTCATCCTTTTCGATGATGGCGGTAACGGAATGCAGTCCGTGGTAGAGCCGTATGTCTTTGGTTTGTACGTTGATTCGCTTCAGGTTATAATATCCTCCGCTCCATACATAACCGCGTGAGTCTTTGCGTATGTCACGTATGTATTTATCCGGACGTATACTTTCATGAGCATACGAAGCGGGTGTAAAATAAGTTGTTTTCGACGTGCGTTTATCTATCTGATAAAGTCCCGAGAAATATCCGCCTGCCCAAATAATGCCGGGAGATACTTCACATAAGGTTGTAAATATATGATTTTTGCTGTTCTGTACATTCTCAAAGGTGCTCAGAAACGAGCGCCATTTTCCGGTTTTTGAGTCTTGCAGGCTAATTCCGTTGTTGGTGCCATACCATAAGTCTCCCTCGCTGTCTTCTATGATAGAGTTCACCTGGTCGTTAATCAGCGACTGCTTATTACCGACAGAATGTTTGATCCATTTATAACTCGGATAACGATTGTTCTGAATGGTAATTCCTATCGGATAGTTTGCCATCCATATCCGTTCTTCGTCGTCTATGTAGATGTCGTTAATGCTGTTGCCGTTCATGCCATTGTAGCTGTTGTAGTCTGCTACGATAAAAGGTACGGTCTGGTACGTATCGACATTCATCTTATAGATACCTCCGCCATCGGTAGCAATCAGCAGTTCTTTGGCATTCAGTGGTTTGATGCGTGATATACTTACGTCTTTCAGGCTGACTTCCGGTTGTGTGATGGTTTTTGTGTTCATGTCGTAAACCATGACGCCCCGTTCGAAGGCACCGATGAACAGTTTGCGGATTTTGGGGTCGAAGTGTAAATCGTTAACTTGAATATTGACGTTGTCTAGCTTGTCGCAGGGGAGAAGTTGCAGTGTGTTGTTTTTCAGTTGGGCATGATGAATACCCATCTCCGTCCCGATAAAATAGTGGGATTCGTCGATTTGTTCGATGTCGTTTATAGCTTCGCTGAGGCAGTTTTTAACATGAGTAACCTCTTCCGTCCGGGTGTTGTAAAGGAAGATCGTTTCTTCGTTGCACAGCCAGATATGATTGTTATGATCGATCCAGCTGAAAGTAATGGGAGCCGGTAAATCCTTAAAGTCTTCTATCGGCAACTTGTAGACGAGTTCGAAAGTGTCATGAATACGGTCATACCGGAAAATCTTGCCTTTCTTACCGATTTCCCATAGCGTTCCTTCCGGATCGATATATAACCAATTCAGATTTAACAGCGAGTTGAGTTCTTTGTCGCCGTCCATTAATTTATACCGTTTAAACTCTTTGCCGTTGTACCGGTCGATTCCCTCGTGCGTAAGGAACCACATATATCCAACATTGTCTTTTTGAATGTAGTACACTCTCCGGTTGCTTAACCCGTCTTCCACTCCTAGATACTGATAGGTCTGGGCGACACAGGTCAGAGGAAACAATAATAATAAAAAAAGCCATTTTTTCATACAAATAGGACTTTTATGGGTTATTGAATCTTTAGTGAGGGGGAAAGTTTGACAAAATTAAGAAGATTTTTCGACACTACAAAATTTTAGGTTAAGATAACGGTGCTCTCAAAGTGAAGTATACAGGAGCTTTCGCAGCTATTTGTATATCCTGTTTATTTAGGGAAATTAAGTTGTAATATGCAGACTTTGGGTATGGAAAAGGAGTTAAAACAAGAGGCTGTTACTTTATAACAAATAACAGCCTCCGTTTCAATGATAGAAAGATATCTTATTTAGTCTTCTCTTCTACCCATTTGCGGGCGTTGACAAATGCTTCTATCCATGGAGTAATCTGATCGCTGTTCTTACGGTCAGCAGGATAGCAGCCATTCTGCCACGGGAAGATAGCACGTTCGAGGTGAGGCATCATTGCCAGATGGCGGCCGTCGGCGCTGGCAAGACCTGCGATAGAATAATCGGAACCGTTCGGGTTGCCGGGGTATTCATCGTAGCTGTATTTTGCCACTACGTTGTATTGGTCTTCATCGTAAGGCAGAGAGAATTTACCTTCTCCGTGAGCCACCCAGATACCCAGTTTGCTGCCGCTCAATGAGCCGAACATTACACTGCGGTTGGTCGGGATTGTCAAGCCTACATAAGTCGATTCGAATTTATGTGAGTCGTTGTGCAGCATCTTGCCTTTCTTTTCGTGTTCCGGATTGATAAGTCCCAGTTCCATCATCAGCTGGCAACCGTTGCAGATACCCAGTGAAAGCGTATCTTCACGTGCGTAGAACTTGTCAAGTGCCTCTTTGGCTTTAGGGTTGAACAAGAAACCTCCTGCCCATCCTTTGGCCGAACCGAGTACGTCGGAGTTGGAGAATCCACCGCAGTAAACAATCATGTTTACATCTTCCAGTGTTTCGCGTCCGCTGATCAGGTCGGTCATCGTCACGTCTTTCACGTCGAAGCCGGCAAGATAGAGTGAGTAAGCCATTTCGCGTTCGCCGTTCGTTCCTTTCTCGCGGATGATGGCAGCGCGGACACCGCTCGGAGTACGACGGTCCGGAGTGATACCATACTGAGAGAGTTTACCTTTGAATCCGGGCATGAAAGCGAATTCAACCGGTTGCATCTTGTAGTTTTCGAAACGTTTCTTTGCGCAGCCGTTCATAGACTGTTTGCGGTCGAGCAGGTAAGAAGAAGAATACCATACGTCACGCATGTAGTCAACACCGAACTGATAAGTAGCGTCGCCCTTCGATACCAGGATATGACGTTCGTCGGTCGGTTTACCCAGTTTCACGAATCCTACGCCTGCATCTTCCAGAATCTTTTTCACTTCTTCTTTATGCTTGTCGCTGATCTGGATCACGATACCCGGATTTTCTGCAAACAGAATCTTGATGATATCTTGTTCCTTCATCTTGTCGAGGCTGATTTCCATACCGCCTTCAACGTTGGCGAAGCACATTTCCAGTAATGTAGTGATCAGACCACCTGCTGAAATATCGTGTCCTGCCAGGATCAGTCCCTTGTTCACCAGTTCCTGTACGGCAAGGAAAGCATCGCGGAAGTATTCGGCATCCTGTACGCAGGGTACGTCGTCGCCAACTTTACCCAGAGACTGTGCAAAAGCGGAACCTCCGAGTTTCAGTTCGTCGAAGCTGAAATCGATATGATAGAGTGTTGTCTTTTCGTTGTTCACCAATACCGGAGATACGACTTTCTTCACGTCGGATACTTCGCCGCCGGCAGATACGATCACTGTTCCCGGAGAAATCACTTTCTCGCCGTTCGGATATTTCTGTGTCATGGACAAAGAGTCTTTTCCGGTAGGAACATTGATTTGCAGAGCGCAGCAGAAGTCGCTCAATGCTTTCACGGCAGTGTAAAGACGGGCGTCTTCACCTTCCTGTGAGCGGCACGGCCACATCCAGTTGGCAGACAGGGAAATGCTGTCCATGCCTTCTGCCATCGGAGCCCAGACAAGGTTTGTCAGTGCTTCGGATACCGAAAGGATAGAGCCGGCAGCCGGATCAGCCAGTGCGGCTTGCGGAGCGTGACCGATAGAAGTGGCGATACCTTTTTCACCACGATAGTCAAGTGCTACGACACCACAGTCGCTCAACGGCAACTGAAGTTCGCCCTGGCATTGCTGGCGGGCTACTTTACCCGTTACGGAGCGGTCTACCTTATTTGTCAGCCAGTCCTTACAAGCTACGGCTTCGAGTTGCAGCACATTGGTCAGGTATTCATGTAATTTCGGCAATTCGTATTCCGGCATTTCATAATGACGTTCTACGGTCTTGTCGATCATATAAGTCTTCGGAGATGAACCGAACATCTGCTCAACGGCCAGGTCGAACGGACGTACACCGTCTGCCTGCTGGAAAGAGAAGCGGTGATCGCCGGTTGTTTCACCTACTACGTACATCGGAGCGCGTTCGCGTTCGGCAATCTTACGTACATGTTCGATGGCTTCTTCTTTGATCAGAAGTCCCATACGTTCCTGACTTTCGTTGGCGATGATTTCTTTAGCGGACAATGTCTTGTCGCCGATCGGAAGTTTGCTCATGTCGATCAGACCGCCACATTCTTCCACCAATTCCGACAGACAGTTTACGTGACCTGCCGAACCGTGGTCGTGGATAGAAACGACCGGATTCACATCTTCCTCGCAGAGTGCGCGTACTACGTTGTTGGCACGTTTCTGCATTTCGGCGTTGGCACGTTGTACGGCATTCAGTTCAATACCGCTGCTGTAACGACCGGTATCTACAGAAGATACGGAACCGCCACCCAGTCCGATACGGTAATTGTCGCCACCGATGACGACTACTTTGTTTCCTGCTTCCGGAGTACCTTTGAGGCAGTCGCGTTGTGTGCCGTAGCCTACACCGCCCGCAAGCATGATAACTTTGTCGTAGCCATAAACTTCGTTGTTTTCCGTGTGTTCGAAAGTCAGTACCGAGCCGCAGATCAGCGGTTGGCCGAACTTGTTACCGAAGTCGGAAGCACCGTTGGATGCCTTGATCAGAATCTGTTCCGGAGTCTGGTACAGCCATTTGCGTACCGGAAGAATATCTTCCCATTCGCGGCCTTCGTCCGTGCGGGGATAAGAAGTCATGTAGACAGCAGTACCTGCGATCGGCCATGAGCCCTTGCCACCACCCATACGGTCGCGGATTTCACCGCCTGTACCGGTAGATGCGCCGTTGAACGGTTCTACAGTCGTCGGGAAGTTATGAGTTTCTGCTTTCAGTGAGATGACGCTTTTGATGTCTTTCACCTGGAAGAAGTCAGGTTTTGAGTGATCTGCCGGAGCAAACTGTTCAACTACCGGACCTTCGGCGAAGGCTACGTTGTCTTTATAAGCAGAGATGATTTTATTCGGATTCTCCTGTGTGGTCTTTTTGATCATCTGGAACAGAGACGATTCCTGTTCTACACCGTCGATGATGAATGTTCCACCGAATATTTTGTGGCGACAGTGTTCGGAGTTGATCTGTGCGAAACCGAAAACTTCGGAGTCAGTCAACTTGCGTCCCAGATCGTTTTCTACCTTTTTCAGATAGTCCATTTCTTCTTTCGAGAGTGCGAGGCCTTCTTTCTCGTTGTAGGCTTCGAGGTCTTCGATGGATACGATAGGTTCCGGTTGGCGGTTGGTGGTGAATACGTTTTGGTCGAGTCCTTTGTACATGCGTTGCAGCATCGGGTCGTAGTCGGCATTTTCATCTTTTACCGGAAAATATTCCTCGATGCGGAGAATGTCTTCAAGTCCCATGTTTTGGGTGATTTCTACTGCGTTTGTACTCCAAGGGGTAATCATTTCGCGGCGTGGGCCGACGAAACAGCCTTTCAGGTTTTCTTCACTTTCCGTCACGGCTTCTCCAAAAAGCCAGCAGAGTTTATTACTTTCGTCCGGGGTGAGCTGATGGTTGCTCTCTACGGCAATCACGCTCTTGGAAGGGGTTCTGAAAAAAAGAATCATGTTTATTTTTTGATTTTACGATTTTTCTGTGGCGCAAAGATAAGCAATTTTGGTGTATATAGTGACTCTTGTGTGGAAAAAACGTTAATATCCTATCCTCTTCTCATAAAAAAGTGCGATATTTGCGGCATGATTCAGATTGAAACAATATTCGATATAATAGTGAAAGGCTTTATTATAGGCGTTGTTGTGTCCGCACCTCTCGGACCGGTGGGGGTTCTCTGCATTCAGAGGACGCTGAATAAAGGGCGCTGGTATGGATTTGTGACAGGGCTTGGAGCCTCATTAAGCGACATAGCTTATGCTCTGTTGACAGGTTATGGTATGAGCTTTGTGTTCGATTATATCAATAAGAATATTTTTTATCTGCAGTTGCTGGGCAGCATCATGCTGCTGCTTTTCGGAATCTATACCTTTCGCAGCAATCCGGTACAATCCATCCGTCCGGCATCGTCCAACAAAGGTTCTTACTTTCACAATTTCATTACCGCATTCTTTGTCACGCTCTCCAATCCCCTGATTATATTCCTGTTTATCGGACTATTTGCCCGTTTTGCCTTTGTGCAGCCCGGTGTCGTGGTGTTCGAAGAAATTACGGGATATCTTGCCATTGCTTCGGGGGCGCTGGTGTGGTGGCTCGGAATCACTTATTTTGTGAATAAAGTGCGCACTAAGTTTAACTTACGGGGCATCTGGATACTGAACCGTGTGATTGGCAGCATTGTGATGCTGGTGTCAGTGGCGGGATTAATCTATACGTTGCTGGGAGAGTCACTTTATTAAGAAGAAAACTTATGAATCAGATAGCCAGACAGCTTAAAGAGAAAAACATTGCCGAGTACCTTATATATATGTGGCAAGAAGAAGACCTGATCCGCGCCAATCATGGCGAACTGGAGGAGATCGAGGCGAATGTGATCGCCCGTTATCCGGAAGATCAGCGTCCTGCCCTGCGAGAGTGGTACGGCAACCTGATCACTATGATGAATGAGGAGGGGGTACGTGAAAAAGGTCATTTGCAGATTAACAGGAACATCATCATCAAACTGACAGAACTTCATAATGCGTTGACTTCTTCTCCCAAATTTCCTTTCTACAGTGCCGCTTATTTCAAAGCGTTGCCGTTTATTGTAGAATTGCGGAATAAGAATGGCAAAAAAGAAGAACCGGAACTGGAGACTTGTTTCGAAGCACTCTATGGATTGTTCCTGCTTCGCTTGCAGAAAAAGCCTGTCAGTGAGGGGACTATGAAGGCGGTAGAAGCTATCAGCAGCTTTCTTTCCATGTTGGCAAACTATTACGATAAAGACCTGAAAGGGGAATTAAAACTTGATGAATAAATGAGAATTTTAGTGACGGGTGCCAATGGTCAGCTTGGCAATGAAATGCAAGTTCTTGCAAAAGAGAATCCGCAACATACGTATTATTTCACAGATGTGCAGGAGCTGGACATCTGTAATAAGGACGCTGTTTGGGCATATATTGCTGAAAAGCGGATTGAGCTTATTGTTAATTGTGCGGCATATACAGCAGTAGATAAAGCGGAAGATGATTCGGAACTGGCTTACAAGCTGAACAGTGAAGCTCCTAAAACGCTGGCATGTGCAGCGCAGTTTAATGGTGCGGCGATGATTCAGGTGTCTACCGACTATGTTTTTGACGGCACCGCTCATATTCCTTATACAGAAGAATGCGATCCATGTCCGAATTCGGTATATGGAACAACGAAACTTGAAGGAGAATATGAGGTACTGAATCATTGCGAAAAGTCAGTCGTTATCCGTACCGCATGGCTTTATTCCACTTTTGGCAACAACTTCGTGAAGACGATGATCCGTCTGGGCAAAGAGCGTGATAGTTTGGGAGTCATTTTCGATCAGGTAGGAACTCCTACTTACGCCAATGACCTGGCACAGGCCATCTTTGCTATTATTAATAAAGGCATCGTTCGTGGAGTCTATCATTTCAGCAACGAAGGAGTCTGCTCCTGGTATGACTTTACGGTAGCTATTCATCGTCTGGCAGGAATCACCTCATGCAAAGTGAAACCTCTGCATACGTCGGAATATCCTACAAGAGCGAACCGCCCTGCATATTCCGTACTCGATAAAACAAAAATAAAAACAACGTTCGGCATCGAAATACCTCATTGGGAGGAAAGCCTGAAAAGATGCATCGATACCTTATAATAAATATGGCAGATAATACAGAAATACAGAGACGGCGAACATTCGCCATTATTGCGCATCCGGATGCCGGTAAGACATCATTGACGGAGAAGTTATTGCTTTTCGGTGGTCAGATTCAGGTGGCAGGTGCGGTCAAGAGTAATAAAATCAAGAAAACGGCTACTTCCGACTGGATGGAGATTGAGAAACAGCGTGGTATCTCAGTGACAACTTCCGTAATGGAATTTGACTATCGGGACTACAAGATCAATATTCTCGATACTCCGGGTCACCAGGACTTTGCCGAAGACACATATCGTACGCTGACTGCAGTAGACAGTGTTATCATTGTAGTAGACGGAGCGAAAGGTGTGGAAACACAAACCCGTAAACTGATGGAAGTGTGCCGTATGAGAAAAACTCCGGTTATTATTTTTGTCAATAAAATGGACCGTGAGGGCAAGGACCCGTTTGACTTGCTGGACGAGCTGGAAGAAGAACTGATGATTCAGGTCCGCCCGTTGTCATGGCCTATCGAACAGGGAGCCCGCTTCAAAGGAGTATATAATATTTATGAGAAGAAACTGGACTTGTACCAACCTTCCAAACAAGTGGTGACGGAGAAGGTAGAAGTCGACATACATACGGAAGAACTGGATAAGCAGATCGGTAAGCCGCTGGCAGACAAGCTGCGTGGCGATCTGGAACTGATCGAAGGAGTTTATCCGGAACTGGATGTGGAATCTTATCTGGCAGGAGATTGCGCGCCTGTATTCTTTGGCTCTGCCTTGAATAATTTTGGTGTACAGGAATTGTTGAACTGCTTTGTGGAGATTGCTCCCAGTCCTCGTCCTGTACAGGCAGAAGAGCGTGAAGTGAAACCGGATGAGCCGAAATTCACCGGATTCATCTTTAAGATTACCGCCAATATCGACCCGAATCATCGTTCGTGTGTAGCATTCTGCAAGATATGTTCGGGCAAATTTGTACGTAATGCACCCTATCAGCACGTCCGTCATGGCAAGACCATGCGTTTCTCATCGCCCACCCAGTTTATGGCACAGCGGAAAACGACCATTGACGAAGCCTATGCAGGAGATATCATCGGTTTGCCGGACAACGGAACTTTCAAGATCGGTGATACGCTGACGGAAGGAGAACTGCTCCATTTCCGCGGCTTACCCAGCTTCTCGCCGGAGATGTTCAAGTATATCGAAAATGCCGATCCGATGAAGCAGAAACAGCTGGCAAAGGGTATCGACCAGTTGATGGACGAAGGTGTGGCACAGTTGTTTGTCAATCAGTTCAACGGCCGCAAGATTATTGGTACGGTCGGACAGTTGCAGTTTGAGGTTATCCAGTATCGTCTGCTGAACGAGTACAATGCTTCTTGCCGTTGGGAACCGGTAAGTTTGTACAAGGCTTGTTGGGTAGAAAGCGATGATCCTGCTGAGCTGGAAGCTTTCAAGAAACGTAAATACCAATATATGGCGAAAGACAGGGAAGGACGTGACGTATTCCTTGCCGATTCAGGTTATGTGCTTCAGATGGCACAAATGGACTTCAAGCACATTAAATTCCACTTCACAAGTGAATTTTAGTCTGCTTGGTGGAATTTAACAAAAATAATTGGTAAAAGGGGAAGAATTATGTTACCTGTAAATAAGGGAAGGAGAAATGAATACAACATTTTGGGAGAAAATCCAGCAGGGGGATGAAGAAGCATTCCGGCAACTCTACAATGAATATTCGGATTTACTTTACGGATATGGGATGAAGATTGCCGGTGATGATGATCTGGTAACTGAATCCATTCAGTCTTTGTTCGTTTATCTGTATGAGAAGAGGCAGAGTTGTTCCGAGCCTCAGTCCATATCCGCTTACCTGTGTGTGGCGCTGAAACGCATGCTGCTGAATGAGTTGAAGAAAACTGCTAATGGCGTATTCACATCATTGGACGAAGTTAATTCAAGCGAATATAGATTCGATTTGGAGATAGACATAGAAACAGCGATTGTCCGTTCCGAACTTGAAAGAGAGCAGTTAGAAGTTCTGCAGAAAGAAATAAATGGCTTGACAAAGCAGCAGAGAGAGGTATTATACTTGAAGTATTATAAAAAACTGAATTCGGACGAAATAGCCGAAGTGATGGGACTGACTTCCCGTACTGTTTATAATACTACCCACATGGCAATATCCAGACTGAGAGAGCGATTGAGCAAATCATTCCTGTTGACTGTAGCTGCTAATTTATGGATTTTTAATTGAGGTGAGGATATGGAGAATAGGAAAGAACTTCTGGAACAATATATGGAAGACGGCAAACTTCCTCTGAAAGGTGAGTTGTTTGCACGGAAGTCTGTAGTTGGTGGGAAGTTAGAAGAATTTCGTGAAGAAAAACGTGCGGATGCATTAACAAGCAGACCGAACGCTGCAGGAAGACAGAAACTGATTGTTCTTAGGAGCAGTTGTATCTACTGGAGAGTAGCGGCCCTGTTTATCCTGCTTTTCGGAATAGGCGGTTATTACTATCTGTCGGAAGAGAAGATTACGTCTGAAGCAGTAGCTGTCGATTACAAGCTACCGGATGGCAGTTCTGTGAAGCTGATGCAAAACTCAACTTTGTCTTATAATAAAGTGAGTTGGCTTTGGGGGCGTAAACTGAATCTGCTCGGATCGGCCTTTTTTGACGTGACTCCGGGTAAAACATTTACTGTACGAACGGAAGCCGGAGATGTTACGGTGTTAGGTACAAAATTCTTGGTCGAGCAGGAAGGAAAAACGATCACTGTCAATTGTGAAGAGGGAACAGTGAAGGTAGAGACACCAATCGGCGAACAGACATTGAATGCCGGTGAAAGTGTACGCTGTGATGAGAATAAGATTGGTCCTGTTCAGGAAAAGGAAGAACTGCCCGAAGTACTCGGTTATGAAGATGATCCGCTGGTCAATGTAGTAGCAGATATTCAGCATATCTTTGATGTGGAAGTGGTAGGGTGTGAAAAATATAATGAACTGTACTATAACGGAACCATCCTGACGAGAGATCTGCACGAAACATTGAAAAAAGTATTTGGTTCTTTGGGAATCAATTATCAGTTGAGCGGGCAGAAAGTCATATTAGAATAGACGGGAACAGAAGTCCACACCGTAAAAAAGAGAAATTATCCTTGATATAAAGCAGGAAGTGAAATATTTCTGCAATTAAAAAACGCCTCTCAGAGTGCTCTGGAAGGCGTTTTTTAATTAAATCTATTTTTTCTTCTATTTTTCTTGGTAAAAAAGGAAAGAAAGCTCCTCTTATAAATATAAGGAACTATTTATAAACAGACAATAGATAACAGGTGGATGAACTGTCCATGGCTAGACAGAATTTTAAGGGGAGTAAATTAATAATTAGGTAGAGAATTAGATTGCTTAAGAGAAGAAGTCTCTTGAAAAGAACGAAGAATGATGCCAATTGCTGTTTTAAAAGAAAGCAATAGCGAACGAATTGGCAATTAGTAAGTGAGTTTAATTTTATTGTTTTCCAAATGTGAGAGAAAATTGAAAGGTTTTCTCTCACATTTTTTATGGGGTTACGGATTCGTGAGCATCAGCTTTTTAGTAATTTTAATATAGTCAAACAAGATAAAACTAAGATATCGTGTTTATTCATCTTACTTTGTAGGTTGTAATAAAACTAGTGATGTAAATAATGAATAAAAATGGATTTAGTCGATGTGCCGATATCTATATCGGCCGTTTGCGAGAGGAGGGCCGCTATTCTACAGCGCACGTCTATCAGAACGCCCTTCTTTCTTTTAGCAAGTTTTGTGGTGTCCATAGTGTGTCTTTCCGTCAAGTCACCCGTGAGCGTCTTCGCCGTTACGAACAGCACCTTTACGAATGTGGTCTGAAGCCCAATACGATTTCCACGTATATGCGTATGCTTCGGAGTATCTATAATCGGGGTGTGGAAGCCGGCAGTGCTCCTTATGTCCACCGCCTGTTTCATGAGGTCTATACGGGGGTGGACGTGCGTCAGAAAAGGGCGCTTCCCGTCGTCGCTCTTCGCAGGCTTCTTTATGAAGATCCCCAGTCTGACCGTCTCCGCCGTACCCAGGCTATCGCTGCTCTGATGTTCCAGTTCTGCGGGATGTCTTTCGCCGATCTGAGCCATTTGGAGAAATCCGCTCTTGATAGCAACGTGCTGCGCTACAATCGTGTCAAGACGAAGACTCCCATGAGCGTTGAGGTTCTGGACAGTGCAAAGGAGATGCTCGACCAGCTCCGGAACCGACAGTCTCCCCGTCCCGGTTGTCCCGACTACCTTTTCAGCATTCTTCAAGGTGATAAGAAGAGGAAGGATGAGAGAGCCTACCGTGAATACCAGTCCGCTCTCCGAAGATTCAACTACTGTCTGAAGTCTCTGGCAAAGCGGCTGCGTCTCAACTTCCCCGTCACTTCCTACACGCTTCGTCATTCGTGGGCTACTACTGCCAAGTACCGTGGTGTCCCTATCGAGATGATCAGCGAGTCGCTTGGTCATAAGTCCATCAAGACTACGCAGATTTATCTGAAAGGCTTTGAACTGAAAGAGCGTACGGAGGTAAACCGGATGAATTTGTCTTACGTAAAGCGGTGCGGAGTAGGTCAGTGCATCTGATTTAGAAGCTTGATATACAGTGTTTATCGGTGTGCGTTACTTCTTAGGTAACGGAATGATTCATGGCGCAAAGATGGACATATTTATGAAAATACGCAAACAAAAATGAAATTAATTTCTTAAAATGAATCAAAAGTCGGCATAACATACGGAAAATGACAATATCCGTGTTATGTCTTTTTTTATTCCAATTTATGAAAAACCCCTTCACTTCTGCCTTATTTCCTGAATACCAGTCCTCTTCCGATGTTTTCGTTGAAAAAAGTTCCCTTTTCTGCTTGCTCTATGCTTGTTCGTTACCTAAGAAGTAACGGATAAACATGGGGTAAAAAAATATGATTTTAAGAAAAAAGAAATCACTCAATGCTGGGCCTATTAATGGGACAGGGGAAGGCGTAGCACACTCAAAACGCTGGTATGTTGCTTTGGTTCGGATGCACCATGAAAAGAAGGTTTCCGAGCATCTGGACAAGATGGGTATCGAGAATTTCGTTCCCGTTCAACAGGAATTCCACCAATGGAGCGACCGTCGCAAGCTGGTCACCTCCGTCTTGCTTCCTATGATGGTCTTCGTACACGTTGACCCTAAGGAACGCATGGAAGTCCTGAGTTTTTCTACTGTCAGCCGTTACATGGTGATGCGCGGCGAGAGTAGTCCTGCTGTAATTCCTGACGAGCAGATGGCTCGTTTCCGTTTCATGCTTGATTATTCGGAAGAATCGATAAGCATGAACAGTTCTCCTTTGGCTCGTGGCGAAAAGGTTCGCGTGATCAAAGGTCCGTTGACGGGTCTTGTTGGCGAACTGGTCAATGTGGATGGTAAAAGTAAGATTGCTGTTCGCTTGAATATGCTGGGATGCGCCTGTGTTGATATGCCTGTCGGTTATGTAGAGCCGATTATGGCGGCTGTTTAAGGCAAGGGATATGGATGCTATTATTTTACAAGAAAACATAGAGGGTTTATTAAGTTTGGTACGTATGCTGCTTCCTGGTGGGGGGAGTGCAGGCTGCGTGTATTTGGATGATCTTTCAGCATTACAACGATCCATCCACGAAAAGATTAACGATTTATATTCTCAACGGGGGGAGACACCGGAGCAGGATGCTACCCTGTGTTTGGCCATCCTTCAGGGATATAATGTGTCGATGTACGCCAATCCGGAAGACGAAGAAAGAAAACAGGCTGTTTTGACCCGTTCTCTGTCTCTTCTCGATGTTCTTCCCCCTTCTCTTCTTAAGCAACAGTTATCTGCCGTCTGTCATGGGATGCAGGAACTGTGTGAAATCAACTGAAACTTTTTTATTTGTCAATGAAAATACAACGACTTTTTAGCATTCTACTATTTTGTTTGATGCTGGGAAGTGGCTCGCTTATGGCTCAGTCCATGAGTGACTCACAGGTACTGGAATATGTAAAAGACGGCATCCGCCAAGGCAAGGAACAGAAGCAGCTTGCTTCCGAACTAGCCCGTAAGGGTGTAACCAAAGAACAGGCAATGCGTGTGAAGCAGCTATACGAGCAGCAGAACAATGTAAATACCTCGAAATCAACGGGCACGGACATCAACGAATCCCGCCTGCGTGAAGAGACTAAGAAGAATACTTCCGATATGCTGGAGGATCATCCGACTACTCAGGACCTTGCCCGTGGTGATCAGGTCTTCGGACGTAACATCTTCAATACCCGCAACCTGACGTTCGAGCCTAGTGTCAACCTTGCCACTCCTGCCAATTACCGTCTTGGTCCCGGTGATGAAGTCATCATTGATATCTGGGGTGCGAGCCAGAACACGATCCGCCAGCAAATCTCTCCTGAAGGTACTATCAACATTCAGAAGATCGGCCCTGTCAACCTTAGCGGTATGACAGTCTCTGCCGCCAATGACTATCTGAAGAACGCCCTGAATAAAATATATAACGGTCTGAATAATACTACCGATCCTACTTCCGACATCCGTCTGACGTTAGGTAATATCCGTACTATTCAGATTAATGTGATGGGAGAAGTCGTACAGCCCGGTACCTACGCCCTTTCTTCCTTCTCTACCGTCTTCCATGCGCTTTATCGTGCAGGCGGTGTGAGTGATATCGGTAGCCTCCGAAACGTTCAGTTGGTACGCAACGGAAAGAATATTGCCACCATCGACGTCTACGAATTCATTATGAAAGGCAACACACAGGATGACATCCGCCTACAGGAAGGTGACGTTGTGATTGTTCCTGCCTATGATGTATTGGTAAAGATTAGCGGCAAGGTAAAACGTCCTATGCGTTTTGAAATGAAGAAAGACGAGAACCTTGCTACTCTCATCAAATATGCCGGCGGCTTTGAAGCTGACGCCTACACCCGTTCATTACGTGTTGTCCGTCAGAATGGTGAGGAATACGAAGTCAACACAGTCAAAGATATAGATTACAACATTTATAAAATGCGTAACGGTGACGTAGTAACCGCCGAAGCCATCCTTAACCGCTTCACAAACAAACTGGAAATCCGTGGCGCTGTCTATCGTCCCGGTATCTACCAGCTCAGCGGTAAACTGAACACGATCCGCGAACTTGTCCATGAAGCTCAGGGTCTGACCGGTGACGCTTTCCTGAATCGTGCCGTCCTCTATCGCCAGCGTGAAGACCTGACCAGTGAAGTTGTTCAGATAGACATTAAGTCTATCATGGACGGCACTTCCCCAAACCTTGCCCTAATGAAGAATGACATCCTCTACATTCCAAGTATCCATGACCTGGAAGACCGGGGTAATGTCACAGTTCACGGTGAGGTTGCCCACCCTGATTCCTATCCTTATGCGGATAACATGACACTTGAGGATCTGATCATTCAGGCCGGTGGCTTGAAAGAAGCCGCCTCTACTGTCCGTATTGATATATCGAGACGAATCAAGAATCCTCGTAGTACTGCGGATAATGATACGATTGGTCAGATGTATACCTTCTCTTTAAAGGATGGTTTTGTAATAGATGGTCAGCCCGGTTTTATCCTTGAGCCTTATGATCAGGTTTATGTCCGTCGCAGTCCGGGCTATCAGGCACAACAGAATGTAGCCATTGAAGGTGAAATCCTTTTCGGAGGAAATTACGCCATGACCAGCCGTGAGGAACGTCTTTCCGATTTAGTGAATAAAGCCGGCGGTCCGACCAATTATGCCTATCTGCGTGGTGCGAAACTGACCCGTGTGGCTAACGCTAGTGAAAAGAAACGTATGGGTGATGTAATTCGCCTTATGAGCAGGCAATTGGGCGAAGCCATGATTGACTCTTTGGGTATTCGTGTTGAAGATACTTTTACGGTTGGAATAGATTTGGAAAAAGCCTTGAGCAATCCTAAAAGTAATGCCGATCTTGTCTTACGTGAAGGTGATGTGATCTCCATACCTAAGAATACTAATACTGTAACTATCAATGGTGCTGTCATGGTTCCGAATACGGTTTCTTATATGAAGGGCAAGAATGTGGATTATTACCTGAATCAGGCCGGTGGTTATTCTGATAATGCAAGGAAGAGTAAGAAATTCATTGTTTACATGAATGGTCAGGTGACGAAGGTTAAGGGTAGTGGTAAGAAACAGATTGAGCCGGGGTGTGAGATTATTGTGCCTGGTAAGGCTAAGAAGAAAGGGAACATAGCTAATATTTTAGGTTATGCTACTTCCTTCAGTTCTTTGGGAATGATGATTGCTTCTATTGCTAATTTGATAAAGAAATAAATGACCTATTATGATTGAAAAGCAATCTTATCAAGAACCGTTTTCTGAAGTGGATAAAAGGAAAGATGATGAAATGGAAATAGACTTGATGGCTATTTTTTATAAGATTATTACTGTTCGTGGAGTACTATGCAAAGCTGCTGGAGTGGGAGTAATAATTGCTATAGTGGTGGCATTGAGCATTCCCAAGCAATATACAGTAAAGGTTACCCTTTCTCCTGAAATGGGTAATGCGAAGGGAAGTAATGGTTTAGCCGGACTTGCTGCCTCGTTTTTGGGAGATGGGGCTCTAATAGGGGAAAGCACAGATGCCTTGAACGCTTCTCTTTCAGCAGATATTGTTTCTTCAACTCCTTTTTTATTGGAACTTTTAGAAATGGAAGTCTCCGTTTCTAAAAAGGATGATAAAATGACTTTGGGGTCTTATCTCGATGAAGAGTCATCTCCTTGGTGGGATTATCTTATAGGTTTTCCGGGCATAGTAATAGGAGGAGTTAAATCATTATTCGGAGAAGATACGGTTCCTGCCAGTGGAGGGCGGCAAGGAACTATCGAATTGACGAAAGAAGTAAATGAGAAGATTAATTTTCTTAAAAAGAAGATTAGTGCATCCATTGATAAGAAAACCGCCATAACGAGCATTACGGTCACCTTACAAAATCCGCAGATCACTGCGGTTATAGCAGATTCTGTCGTTCATAAATTACAGGAATATATTATTGGGTATCGAACTTCAAAAGTAAAAGAAGACTGTGCGTATTTGGAACGGTTGTTTAAAGAACGTCAGCAGGAATATTATGCTGCTCAAAGAAAATATGCGGATTATGTAGACGCCCATGATAATGTGGTTCTTCAAAGTGTACGTGCTGAGCAGGAGCGTTTACAGAACGACATGAGTTTGGCTTATCAGATATATAGTCAGGTTGCTAATCAGTTGCAGGTATCCAGAGCCAAAGTACAGGAGGAAAAGCCAGTCTTTGCAGTAGTTGAGCCTGCCGTTGTACCTTTGAAACCTTCAGGTATGGGACTCAAAATTTATATTTTATTATTTGTGTTCCTGTCCGTATCTGGTACTCTCGTGTGGGTGTTTTTTGGCAAAAGTCTGCTGGCTAGCTTGAGAAAAGAACTGAAAAATAAGGAGATAGAACAGGATAAATGATGCTAAAACGTCGTTTACAACATTCTTACATCAATTAAATTCACTTACTATATTATTAAACGAATGATACGTACAGCTATGATAATGGCTGCGGGCATGGGAACCCGTTTTGGCCAATATACAGAATTGATACCTAAAGGGTTCGTCAAAGTGGGAGGTATTCCAATGATAGTTCGTTCTATTGATACTTTGTTATCATGTGACATTGAGCGAATTGTAATCGGTACAGGATATAAACAAGAAGTTTATGAAGAATTGAAGACAGACTATCCTATGCTTGAAACCTGTTTTAGTCCTCGTTATGCTGAAACAAATAGTATGTATACTTTATATAATACGCGGGAGATTCTGGGCAATGATGATTTTTTATTGTTAGAGTCAGATTTGATTTTTGAGAAACAAGCAATAATGAGCTTATTGGAGTGTCCTGCGGCAGATGCAATGCTAATAACTCCAGTGACAAAGTTTCAAGATCAGTATTATGTGGAACATGATGATAATTTTCGCCTTTCTTCATGTTCTGTCAATAAGAATAAACTAAACGCTAAAGGCGAATTGGTCGGCATCCATAAACTATCCGGTTCCTTTTACAAAATAATGTGTGCTGATTATGCGAGTATTGTTGATGAACAACCCAATTTGGGATATGAGTATGAATTACTACGAATATCTTGTTCTCAATCTCCTGTTTATGTGCATAAAGTAGAAGGGCTGAAATGGTATGAAATCGATGACATATCAGATTTGGAATATGCAGAGAAATATATTGTTCCGTATTGTTAATTAAAATAATATATCAAATTATGAGTAAGACAGTTTATATTGGGATGACTGCGGATATTATGCATCCAGGACTTATCCGCATTATTAATGAGGCTACTAAATACGGTGATGTTATAATTGGTCTTCTTACAGATAAAGCTATTGCGGAGCATAAACGCCTTCCTTATCTGACCTATGAACAACGAAAAGAGGTAGTTCAGAATATTAAAGGCGTATGTAAAGTTGTTCCTCAAGAAGAATGGAGCTATGTTGAGAATCTCAAACGCATTAAACCTGACTATATAATTCATGGTGACGACTGGAAAACCGGGCCTTTACGTGAAGAACGTGTGCGCGTATTTGAAGTGATGAATGAACAGGGAGGAAAGGTTATCGAAATTCCATATACTTTGGGAATTAATTCATCTTCTTTGGATAAAGATATTAAGGCTATAGGTACAACCCCTGATGTACGTTTAAAATCACTTCGTCGTTTGATAAATGCCAAACCCGTAGTTCGTATTTTGGAAGCTCATGATGGACTATGTGGCTTGATAATTGAAAATCAGGAAATATTAAAAGGGGATAAGAGGGAAGTATTTGACGGAATGTGGTCTAGTAGCCTTACGGATTCAACCAGTAAAGGTAAACCTGATATTGAGGCGGTTGATTTAACTACCCGATTGCAAGATTTGAATAATATTCTGGAGTGTACTACTAAACCTATTATTTTTGATGGAGATACAGGTGGTAAAATTGAACATTTCGTATTTACAGTACGCACTTTAGAACGTCATGGAATTTCAGCTATAATAATTGAAGATAAAGTTGGATTAAAAAAGAATTCATTGTTTGGTACAGATGTTATTCAAACTCAAGATACAATCGAAGGTTTCTGTAATAAGATCAAAGCAGGAAAGGCATCTCAGATTACTGATGATTTTATGATTATCGCTCGTATTGAGAGCCTTATAGCGGGAAAGCCGGTAAGTGATGCTTTAGAGAGAGCTTTTGCATATGTCCAAGCGGGAGCGGACGGTATTATGATACATAGCAAAAATAAGTCGGGTGAAGATATAAAAGAATTTTGTTTGGCGTTTCGAAAACAGTATGCTCATGTACCTATCGTGGTTGTGCCTACTACATATGATCATATTTATGAGTCTGAATTGTGTGATTGGGGTGTGAATATAATTATTTATGCTAATCATATGCTTCGTGCCGCTTATCCTGCTATGATGAATGTCGCAAAGATAATATTAGAGAATGAACGTGCTTTAGAGGTGCGCGAACTGTGTATGCCCATAAAAGAAATATTGGAACTGATTCCAGGTACTAAATAAAAAGAGGAATATCATTATGTTAAGCGTAGAAAAAGTTTATGAAACGTTTCTGAGTCATGACGTTGATTTTTTTACAGGAGTTCCAGACTCATTACTAAAAAATATTTGTGCCTATATCACAGACCATACTTCACGTGAGAAACATATCATAGCTGCTAATGAAGGTGCGGCTGTAGGAATTGCTTCAGGTTATTATATGGCATCAGGTAAGGTTCCTGTGGTTTATATGCAAAATTCCGGCTTGGGTAATACTGTTAATCCTCTGCTGTCTCTTGCAGATGAACAAGTATACAGTTTTCCAATGCTTTTGATGATTGGCTGGCGTGGTGAACCGGGAACAAAAGATGAACCTCAGCATAAAAAACAGGGTGAGGTAACTTTAGATTTGTTGAAAGCAATGCGGATTCCTTATATAATTCTTGATTCAAATGAGAATGATGCATTTATTCAGCTCCATGATATCATACAATCAGCAAAAACTAAGAATATTCCTCATGCAATAATTATTCGGAAAGATGTTTTTGGCAAATATAAACTTCAAAAAGAGTTCGGATGTAATTATCCTTTATCTCGTGAGGATGCTTTGCAAATAGTTGTGGATTATCTGCCTGAAAATTCAGTGGTCGTTTCTACTACTGGCAAGCTTTCTCGTGAGTTATTTGAATATCGAGAAATGAAAGAGCAAGGTCATGAACATGATTTTCTCACGGTAGGCTCTATGGGACATAGTTCATCAATCTCTTTGGGTATTGCTATAGCAAAGCAAGATAGACCTGTTTATTGCTTGGATGGTGATGGAGCATTTATTATGCATTTAGGGGCAATTAGTAACATTGGCGATTTATCTCCTAAAAACTATTATCATATTTTGTTTAACAATGGTGCTCACGAGTCTGTAGGAGGACAGCCTACTTTAGGATTTAGTTTAGATATTCCGGCTATTGTCCGGGGGAGCGGATATAAGCATACTTATACTGTTTGTACAAAAGTTGAAATTGAAGAAGCAATGAAGCAGCTTCCAAAGTTATGTGGTCCTGTTTTGTTGGAAATAAAGGTTAAAATAGATTCTCGGGAGAATTTGGGACGTCCCACGACTACTCCTATAGAGAATAAGGAGCATTTTATGGATTTTTTAAAATAAATATATTCGATGAAAATAGAAAGAAAAATATTATTAAATCCTGGGCCTGCCACTACTACTGACAGTGTAAAAATGGCACAAGTTGTTCCGGATATTTGTCCTCGCGAGAAAGAATTCGCAGGTATGATGAAACAACTTCGGGACGATTTGGTCAGAGTTGCTCATGGGAATTTGGAAAAACATACCGCTGTATTATTTTGTGGCTCAGGAACCATCAATATTGATATATGTCTAAATTCTCTTCTTCCTGAAGACAAAAGGGTGCTTATAGTGAATAATGGGGCATATAGTACCCGTGCTGTAGAAGTGTGTCAATATTATGGTTTGCCTCATATTAATTTGGAATTTTCCGTTTACGAACGTCCTGATTTATCGGTGGTGGAAAATGTGTTGCAAGAAAATCCTGATATAGCTATGGTTTATACTACTCATCACGAGACGGGTACAGGAATTCTGAACCCTATTCGCGAGATGGGCGCTATAGCTCATAAATATCAGGCTAAATTTGTCGTCGATACTACTTCTTCTTTGGGCATGATTCCTTTTGATATAGAGAAAGATAATGTGGATTTTTGTATGGCATCTGCTCAAAAAGGACTTCAAGCGATGACAGGTCTTTCTTTTATTATAGGCAATGAGGAACAGATTAAGTTTTCAAAAAAATATCCCAAGCGTTCTTACTATTGTAATCTTTATTTGCAGTATGAGAATTTTGAGAGAACAGGTGAAATGCATTTTACTCCACCGGTACAAACTATTTACGCCACTCGTCAGGCATTAAATGAATATTTTGAAGTGGGTGAAGAAGCTAAGTTTGCCCGTCACAAAAGAGTTTTTGAGGCTATTCATTCAGGTATAAATGAAATTGGTCTTAAAAGTGTAATAAAGCGTGAATGGCAGTCAGGACTGGTTGTCTCAGTTCAATACCCAGAAGATCCCAACTGGGATTTTGAGAAAATACATGATTATTGTTATGAGCGTGGATTTACGATTTATCCAGGTAAGATATCAACTGAGGATACTTTTAGAATCTGTGCTTTAGGAGAGATAGAAGTAGATGATATTGAGAACTTCTTTAAAGTACTAAAAGCTGCATTAAATCATTATAACGTCACATTACCGATGTCATGATTGCAGAAATATTATTGAAGATTCGTCATTTTTATTTTTCCCTTCGTGGTATACACTTCCATCCGGAAAGTGTTATTTCTGGAGTGCCTATTCGTAGCTTTCGCTTAGTAGGCAAATATGGCAATATTAATTTGAGGTGATGCATTAGGAGTTCTTTATTCTTATAAAAAGGCATCGGTAGTTATAGGAGATAATGTTTGTGTAGGGTAATTTGCTTTTAGTGGGAGAGACCATATTAGAATTGCGGTAAGGGGCGAAGAAGATAATAACCAATTAGTGAGAATATTGGAAAAATATAATTGATATCGGTAAATGTAGTTGTTTTTATACTGTATTTAAGTAATGGAAAATCTAAAGCAGAAAACTGTATCAGGAATAATGTGGAGCGCTATAGAACGTTTCTCTTTACAAGGAGTACAGTTTATAATTCAAATAATATTAGCTCGTTTGTTACTACCATCGGATTATGGTATGATCGGGATGTTAGCTATTTTTCTTCAAGTCGCTCAAGTATTTATAGATAGCGGTTTTACAAATGCTTTAATCCAGAAAAAAGATAGAACTGAAGAGGATTTTGCCACTGTCTTTTATTTTAATATTCTTGTCGCAGTATTATTCTATGGTATATTGTTTTTTTCGGCTTCTTTGATTGCAGACTTTTATAATATGCCGACTTTAGTTCTTGTAATTCGTTTTATAGCATTGTCGTTGATAATAAATGCTTTATCGGCTATTCACAGAACGAAATTAATTATTTCTGTAAACTTTAAAACTCAATCTAAAATTTCATTAGGTGCAGCTTTTATATCAGGCGTGATTGGAATATGGATGGCTTATGTCGGTTGCGGGGTTTGGGCTTTAGTTTGGCAAACTCTCTTAAATAGTATAATTTTGACAATTTTGTTTTACTGTTTAGTTCATTGGAAACCTTTACATACTTTCTCCAAAAGTTCTTTTGAAAGATTATTCAATTTCGGATCTAAATTATTGATCTCAAGTCTTATCAATACAGTATATCGTAATCTGTATACCATTGTAATAGGAAAAAAGTTTTCTGTTGTAGAGCTTGGTTACTATACAAGAGCAGAACAATTTGCTATTTTTCCTTCCAATAATTTAAATGCTTTAGTTTCTAGAGTAGCGTATCCTATTTTAAGTTCCATTCAAGATGATGATAAATGTTTAACAAACGCATATCGAAATTATATCAGATTATCCTCATATATAATTTTTCCTTTAATGGTAGGTTTACTTGTTTTGGCTAATCCTATTATTAGTCTATTGTTAACAGATAAATGGTCTGGGGTTGTTATTCTTTTACAGATATTATGTTTGGATTGGATGTTTGATCATTTGAGCCAAATTAATTTGAATTTATTATGGGTTAAAGGAAGATCTGATCTGTCGTTACGTCTTGAAATAATAAAAAAGACGATTGCTATATTCATTCTTTTTGTGTCAATTCCATTTGGGCTTGAGGTGATGTGTTGGGGTAGAGTTATTTACTCTCTGATAGCGACATATTTGAATACATATTATACTAATTCTCTTATTGATTTGACCTTAAAGTTGCAAGTTAAAGATGTATTTCCAAGTTTAATACTCTCTTTCATAATGGGGGGGATCGTTTTTATATGTATTTCTTTCTTTGAAACTGATATAGTAAAAATTGTGATTGGATGTATTACTGGGATGTCCTTCTATATTTTACTTTCTTTTCTTTTTAAGCTAGATTCTTTTTTTTGTATTTTAACATTGATCATTAAAACTAAAAACATAGATGAAAATATTAAAAAAGATTTTTCAAGTAATAGTAAAGATAATTAACCATTGTGTGCCAGTTGATAGTAGATCATTGTATTTTATTCCTCATCCTAATTGTAGAACAGATAAATATGATATTATAAATTATTCGTCAGATAATGTTCTCGTTCTGTTAAATTATTTGCTAAAAAAAGATAGTGCTGAATATTATAAAATATATGTTGAAATTTATGATTCTTCTCGTATTTCAGAATATCAAGAATATATTTATGGCATAAATCCTAATATTAGGTGTACTTTTTTATGTGCATGTGTTGGACGTTTTTTCTTTAATAAAGTATCTTTTAAGGATATGTTGTATGCCTTTTTTTGTTTTTGTAGAGCAAGTAAATGTTTTACAGCTACTTTTTATTATGATTTTTCATTTAAAAAACGCTCTCAACAGATTATTTGTTTGGGGTATTATACTCCATTCAAAGATGATTATCATATGGGAGATCATTCTTATGATAAATTTCGTAATACAACATGTAACTCATTTGATTACTCTATTGCTACTTCTTGTTTAAGTGCTAGAATAATTTCAATAGATTGTGGAATCTCATATGATAAATTCAAAGTCTTAGGATTTCCCAGAAATGATTTGTTGATATCGAAAAATAATTGCAATGTTATTAAAAGAGAAATTTCGAAATTTGCGGGATATGATGTAACTAAATATATAGTTTATACTCCAACTTTTCGTGATTATGAGACTGTTACTGAAGGTAATTTGCGTTCAATACTCGGATATGTTGATTGTGATTTGTTGAAGTTATCGAAAATACTATTGAAGTTTAATGCGGCTTTAATTCTTAAATTACATCCTTTGCAGAATAAAACAGTCTTAAAAAAAGATTTACCCAAAGGTATACTTGTTTTTGAACAAACATATAAATATGGATTGTATGATCTTTTGTCATTTTCAGATGGAATGATTACTGATTATACTTCTACCTATTTTGATTTTTTATTGGTAAATAAGCCAGTCATATTTAATTTCTACGATATTGAAGAATATCGTAGAGTAAGAGGTTTCTCATTTGAGCCAATAGAATTTTTTTGTGCAGGTGATATTGTTTACAATTATAATGAATTGATAGATGCTGTGATGGGACTTCTGGCTGGGAAAGATATTCATGCTGAACATCGACGTCATATTTCTTTATTGATGAATCAATTTCAAGATGATAATTCAACAAAGAGAATATGTGACATATTTTTAAATGAAATATAATAAATAAAATGAATTATGCATTTGTGGTGCAGGCACGTTTAGGTTCTACACGTTTGCCTGGAAAAATATTGAAACCTTTCTATGGTAATCAATCGATTCTTGACTTAATGGTTCATAAGCTTTCTGCTATATCGAATATTCCAGTAATTATTGCTACAACAAATTCTGTTATCAATGAACCTATTGAAAAGAAGGCACTTGCATTAGGGGTAAAGTGCTTCAGAGGTGAGGAGAATGATGTTTTAAAACGATTCATTGATGTTGCTGAATATTTTGATATACAGGGTATATTCCGAATATGTTCTGATAATCCATTTTTAGATGTACATGCGGCAAGGCAATTGGTCGAAATAGCAATGAAATCTTGTAACGATTATATAAGTTTTGATATTGATGGTACTCCATCAATTAAAACTCATTTCGGTTTTTGGGGAGAATTTGTAACGCTTGATGCGCTGAAGCGAGTTATAGGATTTACTGATGATTTATTGTATCGTGAACATGTTACTAATTATATATATAGTCATCCTGAACTTTTTAATATTCAATGGATTTCAGGATCTCCAGTCGTGTCAAAACATCATAATATTCGACTCACGATTGATACGTTAGAAGATTTTTCTGTAGCACAGAGAATATATAGGGATTTACAAGAAAAAAGAGTGGAAATATCGATAGAAGTGATTGTAGACTATGTTCGAAGACATGCAGAATACATTCAACTGATGAAACAACAAATAAAAAAAAATTCTAAATAATGAAGAATACTTATATTATTGGTGAAATAGGGCAGAATCATAATGGTTCTGTTGACTTGGCTAAGTTGATTATTGAATTAATCTCACGACCTGTACATGAGGATGTTTTTGGTATGGATTTCATGCCAATGAATGCTGTTAAAATGACTAAAAGAGATTTATCAGAAGAATTGGCTGTTTCTCAAATGAATCAAATATATGACAATCCTAATTCTTTTGGGCGTACTTATGGTGAACATCGTGCTTTTCTTGAGCTTGATGATCAAGCGCATTTTGAGATTTATAAATATGCTAAGTCATTAGGATTAGATTTTATCGAGACGTTATGTGCCAAAGGATGTCTGTCTTTGCTTAAACTGTTCACACCGGATAGGCTAAAAGTTGCTAGTCGTGATTTGACTAACTTACCATTGCTTGAAGCATAGCAGAAACTCATATTCCTATTATATTATCGACAGGAATGGCTGGTCAAAGAGAACTTGACAATGCATTAGATGTGATAACGAGATATCATAGTAATATAGCTATTCTACATTGTGTATCTCAGTATCCAACTCATCCAAATAATTTGAATCTACGTACAATAACATATTTGAAGAAGCATTACAATAAGTTTGAGATAGGTTTTTCTGATCATACAATAGGTATTTCTGCTGCTACAGCTGCTGTAGCGATGGGAGCGGAAATTATAGAAAAGCATGTAACAATTGATCGGCATATGAAAGGAACAGACCAGCTTGGCTCTTTAGGTCCAGATGGGGTTAATCGTATGATTCGAGATATTCGCATAGCAGAGTGTTGGCTTGGTACTGAAGATCTTTATATAGAAAAAGGGGTGGAGAAGTCTAAGATAAAACTTGAACGTTCTATTGCCACTCGAAAATATATTCCAGCAGGTAGTATTATTCAAGAGTCGGACATTCATTTACTGAGTCCTGGTGATGGTTATAAATGGATAGATAAAAAAAATGTAATTGGTCATTTTGCTAAACAAGATATATCAGCGAATGAAATAATATATCCTGATTTTATTGAATAGATATATTCCTACTGCAACTTGTATTACGGTATAGAGTACTGCCTGCTATAAGCTAAGTAGTGATTAATAAATAAGGGTAAAATACTAAAAAAATGAAAGAGATAAAGCTTATACTTACAGATATTGATGGCGTTTGGACTGATGGCGGAATGTTTTATGATCAAACAGGTAATGAATGGAAAAAATTCAATACATCTGATAGTGCTGGTATTTTTTGGGCACATAATAAAGGTATTCCTGTGGGTATTTTAACAGGTGAAAAAACTGAGATAGTGCGACGAAGAGCAGAGAAGTTAAAAGTTGATTATTTATTTCAAGGAGTAGTGGATAAATTGTCTGCTGCAGAAGAATTATGCAATGAATTAGGGATTAATTTGGAGCAGGTGGCCTATATAGGGGATGATTTGAACGATGCTAAATTACTTAAGCGTGTAGGTATAGCTGGAGTACCTGCAAGTGCTCCATTTTATATTCGTAGATTGTCTACTATATTCTTAGAAAAAAGAGGTGGTGAAGGTGTTTTTAGAGAATTTGTTGAAAAAGTTCTTGGTATAAATTTGGAAGATTTTATTGCTGTGATTCAATAGTTGTTGTAAAAGATGAAAAAGGTAGATATAATTCATGGTGGATGGCTTAAGGCTCCTAATGGGGCTAGTTCTGTTCTTAGGACTTTAGCTGAATCTACTTCAAAATTTGAAGAATACGGTATTCAGCTTTCGGTTTATTCAATGGATTTGATTGTGTTAAAGTCATTTGAAAATATAGCAGCTATAAATCAACGGAAAGGATTACGGTACTTTATTAAAAAGAATGCTAATGCAAATTCTATACTAGCATTCATTTCTATTTATGCAATATATTTGCGGCATGCTCGTAAGATTGTTAAATATTATTTTGATCAAGGGCTTGAGGAATCGAGAATCTTGTTTATACATGATATTTTTACATGTTATTACTATTTGAAGTATCGATCTAGAAGACAAAAAACCGTGTTGGTATTACACAATAATGGTGATACTTTTAATATGCTTAGACAATATTATCCTGTGCTTAATAAATCAAGGCTTTATAGTATATTATTATACATTGAAAGGAAGGTTTTATCTGAAGTGGATAAGGTGTTGTTTGTTGCTGAGAATCCTAAAGATACTTTTGTACAATTACATCCAGATATTCCTATTGAAAAAGTAGGATTTGTTTATAATGGCATTTTGAGCAAAGAAATGCATATATGTCCGGAAAAACATCTAGGGCCACTTGAAATCTGCTGTGTGGGATCTGTTTCAAAACGTAAAGGGCAAGATATGATTGTTGAAGCTCTTGTGAAGATGTCTCCTGTTCAAAGAGAGAAAGTGCATTTTACCATTGTAGGTGATGGTACATTAAGGGGGGAATTAGAAAAGTTGTGTTTTGAGAAAGGAATCTCTAAATATATAGATTTTATAGGTGTTTCGAATCAAGTAGAAAATTATTTGTTGAGGAGTGATATTTTTATGTTACCTAGTAGAGATGAAGGATTCCCTATTTCTATTTTGGAGGCTATGCGAGCAGGACTTCCTATTATATCTACTAATATTGCAGGTATTCCGGAAATGGTTTTTTCCGGGATCAATGGAATTGTAATTTCGCCATGTCTTGAAGATATATATGATATCTTGTGTCATATTGAATCTTATAATTGGAGTGCAATGGGTAAACTCTCTTATGAACTATATCAACAGAAATTTACGCTTGATTCAATGATTGAATCTTATGCTAATATTTTGAACGCTATATGAAATATGTCTTTTGGATACATAGTAGTACTTCGTATTATATGGCAAAAGCTATTATAGCAAAAGAAAATTTAGATTGCCATAATGTTGTTTATTTGATTGATCGGAACTATGCTAATAAATATCATAATAATATTGATATAGAAATTGAAGATATTTCATTTTGGATGAATAAGTTTTATCCGATGAAAATTAAAACTATATTAAATTTGAGGAGGATTATTAAAAGTTTTGATTGCTATATATCCTGCTTGATTGCTGATAGTTTTACTGTATATATTCCCCAATTAACTACTCCTATATTTCAATTACTCATCACACATCATTCATGTGTAGGATATCATTTTATGGAGGAGGGCCTTGCTTATTATAAAGACCAACTTTACAAGGCATCTCCTAATAAATTTCCGTTACTAGTAGAATTATTATTTAAGGTATATAATATTTTTTGTCGTCGTGTACAATTAAATTATCCGTTTTTGAAACCTTATAAAAAGAGTCGGTTTCAACCTAAATATTATTTACTTAATAATAAATATAATGTATTAAGGGAGAATGTTTCTTTGGTTTCTTGGATTAAGGAAGAGACTTTTTTCACATCTATTCCTTCAGGTGCTTCTGTTTTGGTTTTAAGTCCAATTGTAGAATATCGTTTGGCAACTCCTGAGAAATTCTATGCAAGCATGAATCTGTTGTTTAATTATATTTCGGATTCGCATGTGTTTATTAAAGCACATCCTTATCAGGCTTCTAGTGTTGTGAATACTTTGGTTGGTCTGTTAGAACAACATGGAAAAACTTGGACTCTTATTCCAAATGATGAACCTTTTGAACAGATCCTTTTATCTGTTGAGAATCTTTGTGTGTTTGGGACAGAGTCTAGTTTGATGTTTTATGCGACACTGCTTGGTAATAACAATAAGATTATTTCCAATCGTAATAATTTGGCTTTTAATGATATTATTTTTAGAAAATATGCTCAAAATAGTGAGTCCTTAGTTGTAAATAGTTATATTCAAATTTAAAGATGTTGATTTATTGGGTTGTTTTCTTTATTCTTTTTCTTTTTAGTTATGTAGAACTTATTTCCGCTAGACAGTCCTTGGTATTATTAAGATGCGTGATTCTATTTATAGCATGTATGGTGGGATTTCGTTATAATATAGGGGCTGATTGGGAGACATATGTAATTATTTACAACAGGCAGATTCCGTCGCTTCTAGATCCAGAATATAGAATTCTCATGGAACCTCTTTTTTGGATTTTAGGGAGTTTATGTAAAACTCTAGGTTTAAGTTATGCGTGTTTTTTTATAATATTGTCATTGATATCGTTTGTCGTATTATTTATAGTTATTAGACGAATTGGATGTGGATATATTTATTTGCCAATTCTTTTATATTTTTGTTTGTTTTTCTGTCAGTTCCAGCTAAATATAGTTCGCCACGGGATTATGGCTTCATTTGTGTGGCTAGCTTTTTCATATATAAAGGAATGTTCTTTGAAGAAGTTTGTTTTTTTTCTTTTGATAGCTGCAGGCTTTCAACTTGCTGCGTTGGCCTTTTTCCCATTTTATTTCTTGTTGAATAGATGTTATATGCAGAAGAGTGTTGTTACTCTTATTTTTATATCATTGATTTTTGTAATGTTGGGAGTATCACAAAAAATACTGTTATTGGGTACTAAAATACCTGTTTTTGGGGAATTTGTAAACTATTATATTCTAGATTTTTATGGACGGAATGTTGATGCTTCTTATGGTTTTTCTGTAGGGATGATTGTTAATTTGTTCCTTTTTTTGTTTCTTTATTTTGGAATGCGTTCCGTCTATAATGATATATCTAATCATTTGAAGATTTTTGTAAACTTATTACTTTATAGTTTTATATTGAGTTGTTTTTTTAATGCATATGCGGTTTTTGTAGAACGGTTAGTGAGCGTTACTAATATGACTTTACTATTTATATTACCTTACGTTTTGCATAAAATCTTTATTGGAAAAGTTAATAAAACAATAGCATTTGCTTGCATTGTTGTATATGCGATGTTGATGTTTACTAAGACGCTTTATACACCAGTTCCGTTAGGTGGAAAGTATGAATATCAGTTTATTCCTTACCAGTATTCATTTGTTATTTAAGGGATTATAACGTTTGGTAGATGAGTGTAATTCAATTTGTCTTTTCTGTGATCTAATTGGATGTTCTGAGAGTAATATATCCTAATTTTATCAATATCTGTTTCTTTGGATATTGTATTCATATGTAAATTTATCAAAATGTCAAAATTAATATTTTCAGTACTTATTTCTGTATATTATAATGAAAGTATTTCTTATTTTAAAAAGAGCTTAGATAGTATTTTATATCAGACTCTTTTACCTGCAGAGGTTGTTTTAGTCAAAGATGGGATTTTGACAGATGATTTAAATTGTATTGTCAAAGAGTATTCTCAAAAATATCCTATTTTGAAAGTGATTTCTTTGCCTGTTAATCAAGGACTTGGTAAAGCACTGAATGAAGGCTTAAAGCATTGCTCCTACGATCTAGTTGCCCGAATGGATACAGATGATATTGCCAAACCTGATCGTTTTGAGAAACAAATAAGGGTTTTTCAAGAGCATCCGGAATTAGATGTAGTAGGAGCATGGATCGATGAGTTTGAAGAAACTACTTCAAATATTATTTCTACAAGAAAGTTACCTGAGGTTCATGATGATATTTGTCAATTTGCAAAGAAGCGTAATCCGGAAAATCATCCGGTAATTATGTTTCGTAAGCAAGCTGTATTAGCAGCAGGTGGATATCAGCATTTCCCTCTTTTTGAGGATTACTATCTGTGGATACGTATGCTACAGAACGGTGCTAAATTTTACAATATCCAAGAGAGCTTATTATATTTTCGCTTTTCACCGGCTATGTTTAAACGGAGAGGCGGTTTAAAATATGTGACAACGGAACTACGTTTTCAAAATCAACTAAGAAATTTAGGATTCATAACTTCCTCTGAATATCTCTATAATGTCTTTATACGGGTGATTACTAGGATGATGCCCAACACTTTACGAGCTATCTTGTATAAAAAAGCTCTGAGAAAATAGTCTTTAACCAAACTATAATTAATAATTTATGGAACAACAAACAACTTTTATTCCCGACGGAATGAATGCTTTTGAGCGCAATGTAAAGCGAATTGGGGATTGCATTATTGCGGGCATATTACTGATTATTTTTTCTCCTTTATTTTTAATCTGTTATATAGCTGTGAAACGTGAAGATGGTGGTCCGGCTATTTTCAAACAGGAACGTATCGGTCGTTTCGGCCGTCCGTTTTATATTTATAAGTTCCGCAGTATGCGTTTGGATGCGGAAAAAATGGGTCCTGCGCTATATAGGGGTGGGAAAGATAAACGATTGACTAAAGTGGGTAAGTTTTTGCGTGAACATCATTTGGATGAATTGCCGCAACTTTGGAATGTCTTCTGCGGGCAGATGGCTTTTATTGGTCCACGTCCGGAGCGTAAGTATTTCATTGATCAAATAATGGAACACGATGCTCGTTACGTATTTTTGTATCAGATACGACCGGGTGTTACTTCGTATGCTACGTTATACAATGGGTACACGGATACGATGGATAAAATGTTGCGTCGTCTTCGCTATGATTTGTTTTATTTGCAGCATCGCTCATGGTGGTTTGATTTTAAGATCTTGGTGAAGACATTTATAAATATTTGTTTTGGCAAGAAGTTTTAGCAGAGAAAATTGTTGTATTTATAGTGAAACACCGTTGTTGAATACGAAGAAGTTGGTAATGGGCAGAAAAAAGCAATATCTCTTTGATTATTGAAGGAAAATTTCTTTCTTTGTAATAGACTAAAAGTATCTATTATGTTAAGTACTATAGAATATCTATCCCTTCTTCGTAAATACATGCGGGAGAATGCTGTTAAATATGGTATATCTCGTATGGGAATATTTGGCTCAGTAGCTCGTGGTGAGCAACATGACGGTAGTGATGTTGATATATGCGTGGAGATAGATAGGCCTTCTATATTTACTTTAGTTCATATTAAGGAAGAATTGGAAAAACTGTTTAAATGTCCTGTAGATGTAGTTAGATTGCGGAATAACATGGATGAATTGTTGAGAAACTGTATAAATAAAGACGGGATCTATGTGTAGAAAACAAATCAAAAATGATTTGCCCCAATTGAAAGAAATACTGGAACAAATCATTGATGAGTTTGATAAGTGTGATTGACCTCCTCTTTTACAACTCCTTATATTCCTCTACACACCGAAAACACGGACATTCTTTCATCGGATTCAAATCATGATGCCCTACTATCAACGCTTTTGGAAACCTCTTTCGTAACTCACGAATTAAGGCTAACAACGATCCCCGTTGCTCTAGCGTACGTGTATCCTTAGTCCGTCCGTCAGCATCCAGTCCTCCTTCGTAACAGATTCCTATAGAATGTGCGTTATGATTCCGGCAATGTGCTCCGACCTTTTCTAACGGTCGTCCCGGATGTATTTCCCCATCACGTGTGATGTAGAAATGGTAACCGATGTCACGGAATCCCCGATGTCGGATATGATCCTGTCGGCAAGCCTCCGCCGAGAGGGATTTTCCCTCTGGCGTGGCACTGCAATGAATGATAATCAGTGTGATGGTCCGCATAAGTTTACATACAACTTTGTACTCCTATCAAACCACCTACGGCAGTAGCGACAGTGATGATTACTTTGATAATGAAACTCCATACGGATCGGGATGATGAATTACTCATAGTTTTTGGTTTTAAATGAAAAAAATATTGATTTTTAATGAGTCTTTAGCATATCCCGGCTAAAGACTTTGTCAGGGTTTAGGTTATGACTTAAACAGTCGGGTCCGGTGCTTCTTCGTCTCCTTCGTCCGGATTAGGTTTTGGATCGGGAGTGTTGCCTGAACCGGAACCTCCTCCTCCGGGCGTTGTCGGTTTCTGATACTCCGCCTGCTGCTTCAATTGGCTGTCGAGCTTCAGATTGGTCGTTGATAAGTTTCCAGTGGCACGTGCTTTGAGCCGCATACCTGTGATGTTCTTCTCCAGCGAGAACTCTTCCAGCGTTTCGGCAGCCTTGCTGCGGATTCCTACACCGAAGATGGCTAGATCATCAATTTTCACACTTTTGCCGTCGAGCAGCAGTTCCTTGATGCAGTCCACCATATCAGTGAGCACGCCTTTGATCACCCCACTGGAATACGGTGAATTGTGTTTCGACATGTGTTCGGCAAGTTTGGCAAGGTCGAATGTCTCGTCGCTTACCGCCCGGGCGAACCATTTGCCCGCATTCAAGCCTTTTTTCTGTTGGTTCTGATAGATTTTGTAACGAATCATAAAATAATAATTTTAAAGAGTTAAACATACTTTCGTGAGGATTTCTTCCTTTCGATGACACAAAGATAGTATGCTGTAACTCGGAAAAATCGGTTGTGTACAGTGGCAGTCGGTAATGTGCAATTGTTGTCGGTTATAGTCTGTTATTCCCTGATAAAACGTAGGTAATGTGAATATATTTTGTTACTTTTGTGACAGTAAAACAGAAACTTATTTGTCATGATAGAATTCAAGATACGTGCTTATGGTCGTATGGAACTGGCACAGCTTTATTCTCCCGAACTTACGGGCATTGCTGCTTACCGCAAAATGAATAAATGGATTGTCCGCTGTCCCGGTCTTCAGGAACGCCTGTCCGATTTAGGTTATCAGCCGCAGCACCGTTCTTACACTCCGCTGGAGGTAAGGGTGATTGTGGATGCATTGGGAGAACCATGAGCAGGTAATAAGTATTAGGTAACAGGTAATAAGTGTTGTAGACTGCGAGGGGCGTTTTGTATTAGCTAAAGCTAAGCTTTAGAGGCCATAAAGCACCGCTTTAGAAGTCGTAAAGCATAGCTTTAGCCAATACAAAACGCTATACTCTGATTTTCATAAAGAAACGATAAAAGACGATGTTATCAACAGGTACAGTAGGTACACTTTTCCGGCCCTTCCCTAACACACGCACACGCGTGCGTGCGCGTAAGTACCTTTACCGTCAAGATTGACAATCAGTCCCTGTTTTACCAGTCGTTTCAGCCAGGTGAGGGCAGTGTTGGGCTTGATTCCCATAGTCGTAGCCTGCTCCAACAACTGTGCACGGGTAAATTGGATACCCAGTGCCTCAAAGAATGCGTCACGGTCGGCATTGGCCCTATGGCTGACTTCTGAAGGAGGAAGGAAAGACAAGATATGCGTGGCATGCTGATAGAGTGGTTTCACAAGGTTCAACACAGCCTTAAAATCTTCGGGAGTGATCGTCATATCCCAACGGGTAATGATACCGTCTTTGATATTATCAGTGGCGATTTCCTTGTCCGGTGTAAGCAGGGGATGAGAAGATGCCTGGTATTGATACGGCTGAGGATTTTCAAAAGCACGAAGCATGGCCACTACTGACATGATACGGCAGATGTTGACAGCCATTCGGGCGATGGAACTGTTCATTTCTCTGCCATTGGCAATCGTTGACCGGGTGAACAGTTCGGAAAAGAGATCATTGAACTCCTGTTTCTGTTCATCTGTGAGCCGGAGTGTGTGGAGACCATGTTCCTTGAGTAAGTTCAAGAGCTTTTTCCATTCCAGACCAATGGAGGTGAAGATGGCTTCCAAGTCCGTTTCGTTCTCGTCAAACTGATTGATCCATTGATAGATGCCGTGCATATAATAGAACAGCTGGCGTGAAAAAAGTCCGTTCTCTACTGAAGGAATGAGTGGTTTCACCTGTGCGGGTGTCCCCGAAAGCAGGAGAGAGAGGTAACTTTTCTTGTTTTCCCGGTACTCCTGATTGGTACGTCGGTTGTATGCTAACCAGTCATGGTCGAATGCTCTGCGAAGCGTCTCACTCCAGTGACCGTATTCCGAACCGATGGCGGTAGAGATCGTATCCGCCTCGGTTTCGCAGATGAGGCCTGTTCCGTTGTTATCCATAATATTTTGAAGGATACCGGTACCGGTATTGTTGCCGGAGATGAGGAACATTCTGTTTAAAGGTATTTCGGGGATTTCCGCTTTGGCACGCTCTTTGCCCATCATTTCGTAGGCGACTTTTGCCTTTTTGTAGACATTCATCTCTTTTTCAACTTGTTGGCGGATATCATCGTGGATAGGCATAACGAGCAGGCGGATGAGTGATAGTACTCCCTTGCCCGAGGCTGCCGGAGCTACAATGAAGGATTGCATGCAGGGCGATTGGTATTTGCCGGCATAATGACATCTCACGTATCGTTCCATGGTGGCACCCAGGGCAGTCAATGCTCCGAGCAAGAGTACGTCTTTTTGAGTGGCGGTAGTGCCATAACTTATGATACGTAGCAGTAGCTTCGGCCAGTCTTCTAAGGTGAAAGTAGGTAATGGGTGATGCGGGTCGCTGCCTTCCAGCAGTTCTTCTGATTCACTCTTTTCTTCTTCTACTTTATTATATACGTGCGCGTGTGTGGAAAAATTGTGCGGTGAACTTTCTGTACCTACTGTACCCGTCCGGTTGTTCATAACTTCCTTCCGGTCTTCCCTGCAGATTTTTACTCCTGTCGATTCAGCGAGGTGAAATGCCGTTCCGAGATGTATTGCTCCCTGCTGTTTCGTGAGTGCATTGGAAAACATTCGTTCGGCATGGGCGGATTGATACTTGGCGGAAATCCGGCACAGGCGATGAAAAAACTCCCGTCCTGCTTCACCACAGTCCGTTGCGATGGCGAATGCTAATTGTACGTACTCGGCGTAAGTGGGTGCAATGTCGGCACCTGCTGTTTCGACTGCTTCGGTGAGGAGGCGTAAAGATTCAATATCGGTCATTTTTTGATAATTGACAATTGACAAATGATAATTGACAATTGAAGTTTGATCATTCGTGATTATAATTTAATATTCTCTGAATAGTGCTTGTGGGTCATGGCTGAGGAAGCAGGCTCTTACGATGTCTTTGCCGGAGGTGTCTACGGCTTTTTGAACTGTTTCGATGGAGTTGTTCATTTCTGATCCGTAGGTCATTTCTACGTATTCCATTGCCCAGCTCATACTCTCTCTTACATTACGGCTCTGATCGTCTGTGTACAGGTTGCTGTAAGGTACGAATGTTTTCACACCCCGGTTGCTGGGACTGATAAATGCGAGTACAGGGTGGAGAAAAGGATCGTCGAACAGTGTACGACGCATTTCTACGGCTTTCTGATAGGAGTCGAGGTTATCTATATCTACCACTACGAGTCCGGAAGGAGATGCGAAGAATTTACTGTTCCGGCGGATGAATGTGCCGCACGGAGTCACGTATGGCAGCAAGGATGTTTTCGCCATTCGTATATCTTCGGCGCTGCGCACCTGTTCGGTCAGTGCTTTGAGATTTTCATTGCAGGTGATCATCTGATATACTTGCTCTACTGAGACTTCGCAGAAGGGAGTGAGAGTGGCGGGTGTAACGGTTTGTCCTTGTTCGTTCCTGATGGGAGCAATCGGGGGCATGAAATAAGACATTCTGAAAAAGTTTTGCATAGAATACTTCTATTAGGACGTTTAATAAATGACTTTGACTTTCAAAGCATGGTGCGAAAGTAAGACAAATAAAATAAGTCGAGTTCAGATATGTCTGAAGTAGTGTGAAAATGTTTAATATATAAGACGTGTTTTTAACTAATAATAAGAAAAATGGAAAATAAAATCGTGCATCCTAAACTCGGTGAGTTTATTGAAAAGGTGCTTAAAGTAGCACATGTGAATCTTTCAAAAATGTGTCAAGAGATACATATGGGACCTGCTACTTACCAAAAGGTAAAAAAGGGGAAGAAAAAGCTCTGATTCATTATGAGCGTATTCTTGAATATTATTATAGGACTCGCACCGAAGAAGAGTTTTTGGAGAAAGTGAATGAGTGGGCAAAACTTTATATTCGATATAAGAAGGAGAAGAATGACATTTGAATATTGGAATTTTTTAGTAGCTTTGTGAAAAAGAAAGTTGTTATGGAAGATTTGCAGAGATTATATCCTATAGGGATACAGACATTTTCTAAGATTCGTGAGGGAAATTTCCTCTATGTAGATAAGACAGAATACGTTTACCGGATGACGCATTCTGCTTCCAGTTATATGTTCCTGAGCCGTCCGCGTCGTTTTGGTAAATCATTGTTAACCTCTACGTTGCATAGCTATTTCTCCGGTCGTGAAGAACTGTTTCGTGGATTGGCGATGGAGAAGCTGGAGAAAGAATGGATACAGTATCCGGTTCTGCACTTCGATATGAGTATGGCCAAGCACGTGGACAAAGATAAACTGATGAATCTTTTAGACTTCATGCTAACAGAACACGAACGTACACTAGGGATTGATGCAGCAGGTACAGACCCTAATTTGCGCCTGACTAATCTGATAAAACGTGCTTATGAACAGACTGGCAGGAAGGTCGTGGTCCTTATTGATGAATATGACGCTCCTTTGCTGGATGTGGTACACGAACGGGAGAACTTGGGGGTATTGCGTGACGTTATGCGTAACTTCTATAGTCCGTTGAAAGCCTGTGATCCTTATTTGCGCTATGTGTTTCTTACAGGTATCACTAAATTCTCACAGCTCAGCATTTTCAGTGAACTCAATAACATCAAAAATATCAGCATGGATGAACCTTATGCTGCCATTTGTGGCATAACGGAGAATGAGATACTTACCCAAATGAAAGAAGATGTGGATAGGATGGCTGTCAAATTGAATATTACTGCGGAGGAAGTACTGGCTAAGTTGAAAGAGAATTATGACGGCTATCATTTCACTTATCCATCGCCCGACATCTATAATCCATTCAGTCTGCTCAATGCTTTTGCAGATGGGAAATTTAATTCTTATTGGTTTGGTAGCGGCACTCCTACCTATCTGATAAAGATGCTGGATAAGTTTGGAGTAGAGCCTTCTGAAATAGGAAATAAATTGGCGGCGGTCGAAGAATTTGATGCTCCCACTGAAACGATGAGTAGCATTACTCCATTGCTGTATCAAAGCGGCTATGTCACTATCAAGGATTACGATAAGGAATTGGAACTATATACGTTGGATATTCCTAATAAAGAGGTGAGGGTGGGATTGATGCGAAGCTTGTTGCCTTATTATGTAACCAATGACACACGTGAGGCGACGAACATGGTGGCTTTTATTTCCCGTGATATCCGGAAAGGTGATATGGACGCGGCATTACGGCGTTTGCAAACCTTTCTGTCTACTATACCTCAATGCGATCATACAAAGTACGAAGGTCATTACCAGCAGGTATTCTATATCATATTCAGCTTGCTGGGATACTATGTGGATGTCGAAGTACGTACTTCCCGTGGTCGTGTGGATGTAGTGTTGCGTACTGAGGCCACATTATATGTGATGGAATTGAAACTGGATAAGAATGCGACAGTTGCTATGGAACAGATAAATTTAAAGAATTATCCGGAACGCTTTGCTCTATGTGGACTGCCAGTGGTGAAGGTGGCTGTTAATTTTGATAGTGAAAGTGGCACACTGGGGGATTGGATGATTGAAAAATAGAGATTGATAAGTGAATATAAAAAGTGTAAGGACGAAGGCCATTTTCTTTAATTATCAGATTAATAACATTTTAATAACTCCCTAAAATAAAAAGAGCCCCGCAAGGGGCTTTTCCTTTGTCTTTTTAATAGACATGCAAAGAATAATGTGTTTTTTCTTATTGTAACCTTACGATTTATACTTTTTTATTCCTCTCTTAATTAATTTTATCACAAATATTTGGTATTTTCGGACGCTTTTTGGACAAACGACTTGAATTACTAATAGTTTATTATATGGAAAATATCGAAACAGCGATCCTGCTGATGGTGGTCGGCATGGCTACCGTATTTGTTATTCTGCTGATTGTGATTTATTTAGGTAAGTTACTGATTACTCTTGTCAACAAGTATGCTCCCGAAGAAGTGATTCCTGCGAAGAAGGAAGCGCTACAAGGTCCTGCGCCTATTCCGGGTAATATAATGGCGGCTATCACAGCAGCTGTGAATGTGGTGACATTAGGAAAAGGAAAGATTACAAAAGTAGAAAAGTTATAAACCTATCAAAAGTATATCATAGAAAAACATGAAAAGAGAAGTTAAGTTTAGTCTGGTTTTCCGAGATATGTGGCAATCTGCCGGAAAATATGTACCTCGTGTAGACCAACTCGTAAAGGTAGCTCCTGCCATCATTGAAATGGGCTGTTTCGCCCGTGTAGAAACAAATGGCGGAGGTTTTGAACAAGTGAATTTATTGTTTGGTGAAAACCCGAATAGAGCCGTGCGCGAATGGACGAAGCCGTTCCACGAAGCCGGCATACAGACACACATGCTCGACCGTGCATTGAACGGACTCCGTATGAGCCCCGTTCCGGCAGACGTCCGCAAGTTGTTCTACAAAGTAAAGAAAGCACAAGGCACAGATATCACCCGTACATTCTGCGGATTGAACGACGTACGCAATATCGCTCCTTCCATCACGTATGCCAAAGAGGCAGGCATGATCTCACAGTGTTCACTCTGTATCACCCATTCGCCGATCCACACGGTAGAGTACTACACCAATATGGCGTTAGAACTTATCAAGCTGGGGGCGGACGAGATTTGCATCAAAGACATGGCAGGTATCGGTCGCCCCGTTTCATTGGGCAAGATCGTGGCCAATATCAAAGCGGCACATCCTGAAATTCCTATTCAGTATCATAGTCATGCCGGTCCCGGTTTCAACATGGCAAGCATCCTCGAAGTATGCGAAGCCGGTTGCGACTACATTGACGTAGGTATGGAACCGCTTTCATGGGGTACGGGACACGCCGATCTTCTCAGCGTACAGGCTATGCTGAAAGATGCCGGATATCAGGTACCGGAAATCAATATGGAAGCCTACATGAAAGTGCGTGCGCTGATTCAGGAATTTATGGATGACTTCCTCGGCTTGTATATCAGCCCGAAGAACCGTCTGATGAACTCGCTGCTGATCGGTCCGGGACTTCCTGGCGGTATGATGGGTAGTCTGATGGCTGACCTCGAATCGAATCTGGAATCTATCAACAAGTATAAAGCCAAACATAACCTGCCGTTTATGACACAGGATCAGCTGCTGATCAAGCTATTCAACGAAGTGGCGTATGTATGGCCCCGCGTCGGTTATCCTCCATTGGTAACTCCGTTCAGCCAGTACGTGAAGAACCTTGCCATGATGAATGTGATGGCAATGGAGAAAGGCAAGGAACGCTGGGGAATGATTGCCGACGATATCTGGGATATGCTGCTAGGTAAAGCAGGACGCCTGCCGGGTACACTGGCTCCCGAAATCATCGAGAAAGCCGAACGTGAAGGACGTAAATTCTTCGAAGGTAATCCGCAGGACAATTACCCCGACTCACTCGACAAGTATCGCAAGCTGATGAAGGAAAACAAATGGGAAGTGGGAGAGGACGACGAAGAACTCTTCGAATATGCCATGCATCCGGCTCAGTATGAGGCTTACAAGAGTGGAAAAGCGAAGGAAGACTTCCTGGCAGACGTGGCAAAACGTCGTGCAGAGAAAGATAAATCGCCGGAAGAAGATGCAAAACCAAAAACACTGACTGTACAGGTGGACGGACAGGCTTATCGTGTGACGGTAGCATACGGAGATGCCGAACTGCTTGCTGCACCTGTAGCTGCAGCTCCGGCAGGAGAGGGCAAAGATGTTCTTTCTCCGCTGGAAGGTAAATTCTTCCTGGTGAAGAATGCGCAGGAATCTGCCTTGAAAGTTGGCGATGCGGTGAAAGAGGGCGATGTGCTTTGTTATGTGGAAGCAATGAAGACTTACAACGCTATCCGTGCCGAATTTAGCGGTACGATAACTGCTATCTGCGCTAATCCGGGAGACACTGTTTCAGAAGATGATGTATTAATGAAGATAGGATAATGAACGAGATATTTGAGAACTTATATGACATGACTGCGTTCAGCAATATCATTGCCGAACCGCAGTTTCTGATAATGTATGCCATCGCGTTCGTCCTGCTTTATCTGGGTATCAAGAAACAGTACGAACCGTTGCTGCTTGTTCCGATTGCTTTCGGTGTGTTGCTTGCCAACTTCCCCGGAGGAGATATGGGAGTGATACAGGCAGACGAGAATGGTATGGTGATGATAAACGGTGTGATGAAGAATATCTGGGAAATGCCTTTGCATGACATTGCGCATGAACTGGGAATTATGAACTTCATCTATTATATGCTGATCAAGACCGGTTTCCTGCCTCCGATCATCTTTATGGGGGTCGGTGCGTTGACGGACTTCGGACCGATGTTGCGTAATCTGCATCTTTCCATCTTTGGAGCTGCTGCACAGTTAGGTATCTTTACTGTTCTGTTGGTAGCCATCCTGATGGGATTCACTCCGCAAGAAGCTGCTTCACTGGGTATTATCGGTGGTGCGGACGGACCGACAGCCATCTTTACAACGATCAAGCTGGCTCCGCATTTGCTGGGTCCGATCGCTATTGCCGCTTATTCTTATATGGCACTGGTGCCTGTGATCATTCCGTTGGTAGTGAAGCTGTTCTGTACTAAGAAAGAACTGAGCATCAACATGAAGGAACAGGAAAAGAAATATCCTTCGAAGACGGAAATCAAGAATCTGCGTGTACTGAAGATTATTTTCCCGATTGTAGTGACTACGATTGTAGCTCTCTTCGTCCCAAGTGCAGTACCTTTGATCGGTATGCTGATGTTCGGTAATCTGGTGAAAGAAATCGGAAGCAATACTTTCCGTCTGTTCGACGCTGCTTCCAACAGTATCATGAATGCTGCTACTATCTTCCTCGGACTTTCGGTAGGTGCAACCATGACGGCTGAAGCCTTCTTGAACTGGACGACAATCGGTATTGTCATCGGTGGTTTCCTTGCATTTGCTCTTTCTATTACCGGTGGTATCTTCTTTGTGAAGTTAGTGAATCTATTCTCCAAGAAGAAGATTAATCCGCTGATCGGAGCGACCGGACTGAGCGCTGTTCCGATGGCAAGCCGTGTGGCGAATGAGATTGCGTTGAAATACGATCCGAAGAATCATGTATTGCAGTATTGTATGGCAAGTAACATCTCAGGGGTAATCGGCTCGGCAGTAGCTGCGGGTGTACTGATCTCCTTCCTTGCATAATAAAAAGAACAACCAATAAAAATTAGGCACGGATTACGCGGATAAACACGGTTTTTAGTTACTCAACTCTTAAAACCGTGAAATCCGTGTCATCCGTGCCTAATTTTGTTTTTATCTATTCGCTGGTCACCTTCTTGTATTCAGCCACAGCCATCTTCTCTGCCAGATAAGCATTGATCAGATTGGTGTGTGCTTGCGTCCATGACAACTGGGCGGAAAGTACATCTACCATGCTCGCTTTTCCTTCATTGTAGGAGAAAGTGGCCAGATCCAGATTCTCATTTGCCAGACTCATGTTTTCTTTCGCTGTTTTCACCTGAGATTCTGTTTCCGTCAGTTTGGTGAGAGCTGCCGACAGTTCTTCGTTGATATTGTCCGTCATATAACTCTGTTGCAACTTTTGTATTCCGATATATGCCTTCTGCTGTCGGTTCGTCTTGAAACGGGCTCCCCAGCGGAAAATGGGAATATTCAGATTGACTCCTACGATGGGATTAAAAGATACGTCGTATCCCAAGTTGGGTGTGGCCGTTGCCCAGCCACCGCTGAAATACATGTTTAATTGGGGATTGAACTGGCTGAGAGCCGCTTTACGTTGTGCCTGGCTCTTCATGATGTTTACTTCCGTACTGGCATAATCGGCACGTCGTTGCAAAACATCTTCCAGAGGCAGTATCCGGACAGGAGCGGAGATCATTCCGATGTTGTACAGGCTGTCTACAGGAGTATTCGGTGCTTCTCCCATCAGAATATTCAGCTGTTGCAGCGCTAATGTATAATTCTGGCGGGCTTTGATATACTGCAGTTCCGCTTCTTTCAGCCGGGTGGAAATCATCAGAAGATCTGTACGGCTGATCATTCCGTCATCGAAACGGTCCTGAATAATGTCATATTGCTGTTTGACAATGCTCTGGTATTTGTCGGCTGCTTGTAGCATGGCTTTTGAAGCGGAGGCATTCCAGTAGACAGCATCACTTTGATAGTGAATCTGGTCTAACGTGAGTTCCTCGTTCAGCTGGTTCAGCTTTTCGTCTGCCTTCGCTATCTGATGTTGGGCATTGAGCGCACCGCCTGTGTAGAGTGGCTGTGATACGACAAATACTCCCTGGTAGGTATGGTTGCGGTATTCGCCCACCGGTTCGTTCCATGCGCTAAGGTCGCTCATGTTCAGGGTACCGTCTGCATTTACGTCGATTTTCGGCAGGAAACCTGTATGGGCTATCTTTCGCGCCTCCGAACTGGCCAATGTCTTTAGTTTTTGTTGTTTCAATATCTGGCTGTAAGCCTCCACTTTTTCGCGGTAGGCGTCCTGACTCAGGCAGGGCTGTTGCGCCCAGGCTGTGGAGCCAAGGAGCAACAGTGAAAATAGTATGAGTTGGGTTTTCATTTCTTTCATGGATAATCTTTTAATGGATAATGGATAGTTGATAATGGATAATTATTGTTCTCCTTTGATCCGGTGGATGGCGCAATAGGCTACAGGAAGGACGAATAGTGTCAATGCCGAGGCTACTAACAGTCCGCCCATGATGGTGGCGGCCATTCCGCCGAACATGGCGTCGAACAGTAGCGGTAACATACCCAGAATCGTTGTTCCGGAGGCCATCGCTACCGGAATGATGCGACTGGTCGTGGCACTGATGACTGCGTCCAGCGGTTTTTTGCCTGCTGCTGTTTCCAAATCGATTTGGTCTACCAGTACGATAGCGTTCTTGATGTTCATACCAATCAGACCTAGCAGACCCAATATGGAGAAGAAGTCGAACGACTTGCCGAGTACGAGCAGTCCCAGCACGATACCGATGAAGATCAGCGGCAGCATTAACAGGATGACGGTCGGCTTGCGATACGTCTTGAACAAGAAGAGCAGCGTCACAAACATCAGGAAGAATGTCAGCGGTAAGTTTTTGGCCAGCGCTTCATTCGATTCCACCTGACTTTCCTGTTCGCCGAAATACTTCATGGTATATCCTTCCGGTATTTTTATCTCTTGCTGTACTTGCGACCATACCTGGTTGAAAGCGGAAATCGCATTGGTTCCGCGACGCGGGTCGCATTGTGCCATCATCACCATCTGCCGGTTATAGTCTTTCACGTTCGAGAACCGGTACTGGAAGTCAAATTCAGATACTACCTGTTCCAGGCTGGTCGTCTCGTTGCCTGTCCCGAATACGGGCAGTGTGCGCAGATCATTGATCCGGAATGAATCCAGCTGGTTATTTTTCAATAGGATAGGAAGTACCTGATCTCCCTGCCGGTATTCTCCCAAAGTCATTCCTGTGGTACCGATCTGAATGCTCTGTGCCATTCCCTGTCGGGATACACCCAGCGGTTGTGCCCGTTCCGGGCTGTAAACCGGTTTCCAGACGGGTATCTTGTTTCCCCACGAATTGCGGATATTAATTAAATCCGGATTCTGGTGCATAATGGCTATTGCCTGATTGGTAAGTGATACAAGCGTATCCACATTCGGACCGATAAAGCCGATTTCGATAGCCGCATCCACTGCGGGGGACAGTTTGAACAAGCTGGTCCGTGTGATTGCACTCGGATAATTGGCTTTCATATATCCGTCAAAATCTTCTTCGTATTCTTTCGTATATTTACTGTCTGTCAGTTCGACGAGTACATTGGCAAAATTCGGTTTCGGACCTACGGAAGTGGAGGCAAGGTAATACCTTAGCGGGGTGCTGCCGAATGTGATGGATACCTTTTTTACTTCCGGCTGCTTCGCCAGGTGCTCTTCTACCGATTTCATCTCTTTCACTACGTCATTGATGCTGTATCCGTCCGGATAGAATACATCCGCCCGGAAATAAGGCTTATCGAGCGACGGGAAGAAGTTCTGCGGCATCGTTCCCATAATAATGAGCGAGATGATGAAGAGGATCACCATGGATACCAGTGTCACTGCTTTCTTGCGGATCAATACTCCGAGAACGGAAGCGAACTTATGATAGAACGGCTTGTCGTATGGATCTTTCGTGCTGTCGCCTGTTTTGGCTTTCAGAATGAAATTTCCGAATACGGTAGTCTGCGTCAGGGCAAGTACCCAGCTCAGTCCTAGTGAAATGGCAAGTACCACAAACAGCGGTTTTACGATTTCCGCTACAGCAGAGGGAGCAAGGTAAAGCGGCAGGAAGGAGCAGATGGCAATGAAAGTTGCTCCGAGCAAGCCCCATTGTGGTCCGGTTGCTCCGTCTATCAGGGCTTTCCGTCGGTTTACACCTCGGGCAATGGCTATTTGGGCGTTGTCCGTCACTACGATGGCGTTGTCCACCAGCATACCCATGGCGATGATAAATCCTGCCAGAGACGTTCTGTTGAGTCCGACGCCGAAGAAAGACATGATGAGCAGTGTACCTCCGATAGAGAAAATCAGCGAAGAGCCGATGAGCAGACCGGCACGGAGCCCCATCACCAGCATGATAATGACAATCACGATCAGGATGGATTCGATCAGGTTGATGATAAATCCGTTGTTGGCTTCGTTGGCGATCTCGTTTTCGAGGTAGAGGCTTTGCAGTTCCAGTCCCACAGGCATGAGGGGGAGGAGCTCGTTCAGTTTTACTTTTACGTTCTCACCCGTCTGCACTACATCTCTTTGCGGGTCGGTGGAAACACCGATGCCGATAGCCCGTTTCCCGTTCACATGCATGATGTTGGATGGAGGGTCGAGATAACCTTTCTCGATCACGGCTATGTCGCCCAGTTTCACCTGTCCGGCTTTGGTGGTGATTACCTGGTTGCGGATATCGTCTATGTTGGCATACATTCCGTTGGCTGTCACCCGTAACTGCTGTACGCCTGCACGGATTTCTCCGGTGTTGATAATCTGGTTCTGCGATTGCAGCAGGTTGGCCAGCTGTTTGGGATCGATCCCCATTCCCACCAGTTTGTTGGTAGAAACGAAGATGTTGACTACTTCCGTCTGTACGCCAAACAGCGCTACTTTCATCACGCCGTCTGCTGTGACAACCTGCGTCTTGATCCGTTCCGCCCAGTTGCGCATTTCCTCATAGGTGAAGCCGTCATCTGCCGTCAGTCCATAATAAATGCCGAATACGTCGCCGAAATCATCGGAGACGGTCGGGGTGGAAGCACCGCTGGGCAGCTGCGGTTGAATATTGAGCACTTTGCGTCGCAGTTCGTCCCATTTCTGAGGGATGGAACTGGCGGAAAGTGAAGGTTGCAGTTCGAACGTGATTTTGGAGAGCCCGTACATGGACTCTGATTTTATCTTGTACACGCCGCTCATACTTTGTATCTCACGGGAGATAGGCTCTGTGATCAGCCGTTCTACTTCTGCCGGTTCGGCTCCCGGATAGCGTGTCATGATGACCGCTGATTTGATAACGAAGGGGGCATCTTCTTTCTTACCCAGCTTTCCGAAGGAGGTAATACCTCCAATCAGCAGTACGGCAAGGAAGAAATAGATGATCTTCGTGTTATCCAGTGAATATTTTGCTAAATTCATTTGTCTATTGATTTAATACTTTCTCCTTCTACCAACTGGTATACTCCTGCTATGACGATTTGTTCTCCGGGTTTCAGTCCTTCGGACACGAGTACTTGCGCCTCTCCTGTGGGGGCATTGACGACGATTTTGCGTTTGTGCACTTTGTTGTCCTCTACTACCCAGACATACATGTTGTTTCCGTCACTTTCGCCGAAAACAGCACTGAGCGGGATGATTGTCCAGCTATCCTGCACCAATGGGCCTACATCGGCTGTGAAACGGATGCTGCAAGTGAAGCCGGGCTTCACGGCATATAAGTCCCGGTCGAATGAAGGGTCGTCGATAGTGATGCTGACCGGAATACCCGTTCCTTCGGTGGATATGTCCAGATATTCCTCCAGTCTCGCCTTGAACACATGGCCCTTGAAGGTATCAAACTCTACAAGGAAACGGGGATCTTTGGCACGGAGGAGATAAAGATATGCATCCGGTATGGTGAACTTGATACGCAGGTTCTGTGTGTTGACCAGTTGTACGATCCCTTCTCCTGAATTGACACGCTGGTAGTTCTCCACCAACCGCTTCTCGATAGAACCGTCGAAAGGGGCCGTCAGTTTGGTGTCACGCATGTTGTTGCTGGACAGTTCGTACTCCGATTTTGCTTTCTGATAATTGGAAAGGCTGATTTCATACTCCTGCACGGAGATCGCTTGCCGGGAGAGCAGGCGCTTGTTGCGTTCCACTTGTGCGGAAGCCGTTTCGTAGGCAGACTTGGTGGCAGCATACTGCAATGCGATATCTCTGGGATCGATAGCTGCAATCAGTTGCCCTTTTTTCACTTTCTCTCCTTCGATAACAGGCAGGCTGATGATCTGTCCGCTGACGCGGAATGCCAGTTTGACATACTCCACTGCTTCTACAATGCCGGAGAAGTCTTTTCTGATTACTGACCTTGATTCGACAATAGTTGTCTTAACAGGTCGGGTGGCGGGTGCCGTCATCTCTTTTTTTTGCCCGCAGCCTTGAAATAGGATGGCTGCGAGTGCAATCACATAGATATTTTTCATAAGTCGTTCATTGTTTGGGAAGTAAACAATTTGATACTTGACTATGTTCAGTAGAGACGGGTATATTAGAAATGTGAAATTAGTATCAACATTAAAGGAAAATGATTGTTTATAGATAAAAAATGCCTTTTCTGTTGATTTTATCAGAGATTATTCCCACTTTTGCACCGCACTAGTATTACAGTCGCGGAATGCGATATGAGAATTTAATTCTCGAATTTAAGCTACGAGCATGTGGGAATATGCTCGTGGCTTCCTTAGATATACGGTTCTGTCCCCCGTGTGGAGCGTTAATGCGCCCACTGTATCTCATCCCTCGTGGACTGTAATATGTAGTGCAACGGGTCAGCAGGACCGTCTTTTTTGCCTGCTGAATATTATTATATATAATAGGAAGTATTTCTCCTGAATAGTACTATTTAATAAACCATCATTTTTCAGGAGATCAGACAATATAATGGTATGGTATATTCCCTTAACTATACCATTTTTATATTACCTGGTAATAGTTCCCCTTAGCCAGTTAATATACGGACCGCACTACTCTGTGAAGAATGGTGCGGTCCTTTAGTTTATCTATGAAACGAAAAAGAGGAAATTTCCAACCGGAAATCTCCTCTTTTTTCATCTTAACGAAAGATTGAATTATTTCTTCTTACGGTCACCGTAACGGCTCATGAACTTATCAACGCGACCTGCAGTATCTACCAATGTAGATTTACCTGTATAGAACGGGTGAGAAGTGTTAGAGATTTCAATCTTCAGCAACGGATAAGTTTCACCTTCGAATTCGATGGTTTCTTTAGTTGCTACAGTTGATTTAGACAAAAACATATCACCATTTGACATATCTTTGAATACTACCGGACGGTATGATTCTGGATGAAGGCCTTTTTTCATTTCAGTATCTGTTTTTTTAATTTATATTCTGTTACTATTTTGGTAAGAAATAGTGTAATGGTCATTTTCAGAGCGCAAAGATAGCACATTTCTCCGGAATAGAAAAAACTTTGCTGAAAAAACTTCTGTGAATTATGCTATTTCTATGAATTATATGATTGGCACGAAAAGAATGTCTTGTGCTTTTTATGGTATAATACCTGTTTTGGGATAGAACCTTTCAGCCGTTTATTTGCTAGGTGGACATTACAATCTAATGTCAGACCCGCTTACGGATGAATATTTGCTGATCGATTTAAACCTTTTTCTATTATATTTTTCTTTCCGATGCTCGTTATTCGGTGGATAATGCTTACTTTTGCGTAGAATTTTAATTCACTAACAATAAACTTTAAACAAAATGGTTAATTACAAAGACTTAGGATTGGTAAACACAAGAGACATGTTTGCTAAGGCTATTAAGGGTGGATACGCTATCCCAGCATTCAACTTCAACAATATGGAACAGATGCAGGCTATCATCAAGGCTGCAGTAGAAACAAAATCTCCGGTGATTCTTCAGGTTTCTAAAGGTGCTCGTCAGTATGCTAACGCTACTTTGTTGCGTTACATGGCTCAGGGTGCTGTAGAGTACGCAAAAGAATTAGGTTGCGCACATCCTGAAATCGTTCTTCACCTTGACCACGGAGATACTTTTGAAACTTGCAAATCTTGCATCGATTCAGGTTTCTCTTCAGTTATGATCGACGGTTCTCATCTTCCTTACGAAGAAAACGTTGCTTTGACTAAGAAGGTGGTTGAATACGCTCATCAGTTCGACGTAACAGTTGAAGGTGAACTTGGTGTATTGGCAGGTGTAGAAGATGAAGTTTCTTCTGACCACCACACATACACTGACCCTGAAGAAGTAATCGATTTCGCTACTCGTACAGGTTGTGACTCATTGGCTATCTCTATCGGTACTTCTCACGGTGCTTACAAGTTTACTCCGGAACAGTGCCACATCGATCCGGCTACCGGTCGTATGGTTCCTCCTCCATTGGCTTTCGAAGTATTGGATGCTGTAATGGAAAAACTTCCGGGATTCCCTATCGTACTTCACGGATCATCTTCAGTTCCTGAAGAAGAAGTTGAAACAATCAACAAGTTTGGTGGTGCTCTGAAAGCTGCTATCGGTATTCCTGAAGAAGAATTGCGTAAAGCTGCCAAGTCTGCTGTTTGCAAAATCAACATCGACTCAGACTCTCGTCTGGCTATGACTGCTGCTATCCGTAAGACTTTCGCTGAAAAACCAGCTGAATTCGACCCACGTAAGTATCTTGGTCCGGCTCGTGACAACATGGAAAAACTGTACAAGCACAAAATCCTTAATGTGCTGGGTTCAGACAACAAATTGGCTGAATAATCACAGATTATCCTATTATATAGAAAGGCTGCAATCGTTTGACGGTTGCAGCCTTTTTTACGTAATATCCTTTATCTGCTTATTCCGGTTTCTGAGCGGGCACATTTCCTCCCAAGAAGAAATCTTCTATCTTTTGCTTACTTTGAATGTCTTTCAGCCAGTTGGCTGCAGCATTATAATAATTCTTAGTGCCTAAAACGAGTTCGCCTCGTTCGTTTAGTTTCGCTTCTTCTTCCTTATCTTCTTTCGGGCGTGTTTTTAAGAATGCTTCCAGACAGCGTTCGGTGTTTTTCTTGTCTTTCAGCGAATAGAAATAAATGAAAGCCATATCATAGAGCAGCTTATGATTTTGTTTATCGTATTTCCGGTAGCGTTCTCTGATCGATTCAATCTGCTCTTTAGGCATCTGTGCCATTTTGTAGCAGTCGGTCATGCCAATATAGAGCCGTACCATATTACTGTCTTTGGGAATAGTCAGATCAAGCGCTTTTTCGAGATACTCTACGCCTAACTTCTTCCATGAAGTCTTGGCGCAGGCACGGCCGAGATAATAAAGCAGGTTTACGTTTTCAGGATCATGTTTTCGGGCGGCTTCCAGAAAGTCATGTGCTTCGTAATATTTCTCTTCCGCATAATAGCTGATACCCAGATAATAACAGGTATGAAAAGAACTGTCGCCCTGGCTCACCAGGTATTCATAACGCTGGATAGCGGTAGGATAATCCTTATTCAGACAATATGCCAGTGCATTCTGGCGGTTGACAGCGATGTTGGTGGTGTCAATCTGCCGATATTTCTCCGTGGCTTCAATTGCTTCGTTGAAATAAGAACCGGCTATGTTCAGTGCGGCGAGCTTGGCGGCGGCAAGATAGTCGTCGGGGTATTTCTCCTGTATATTATAGTAGCACCCCGTGGCGGGGAGAAGCTCTCCCATACCTTCGAAACTTTGGGCCTGCAGATGCAAGGCGATGGCGGAACTGTCTTTCTCTGTCATCAGACTACTTTCTCCTAAAGCATCCTGAAACTTCTGTAAAGAGAGCAGTAGTCCGATGTATTGAATACGCACATATTTGTTTTCCGGATTCAGATCAAGTGCCTGTTCATAATATTTCAGTGCCTGTTGGTATTTGGCCAATGAACGGCAGCATTCGGCTGCTTCGATATATGCACGGGTATTGGCAGTGTCATTGGTTATGATTTCCTGATAAGTGGAAAGTGCTTCTGTATTCATCCCAAGTCCCCGTTGTGCTTTACCTTTTTGCAAGAGTAGGGGAATTGTCGGCTTTTCTTTGGCAATGAGAGTGAGAGCTGCCTCGTAATCGTAGTTTGCTATTGCTTCCTGAACATGATTGATGCGCTGCGCCATCACCAGGGTGGTGGTACAAAGGAAGGCGAGGAGAATAATCCGTTTCATAAATATTTATTTTAGTGTGTCGTAACAAAGACGCAAGATGCTAAAAAATATCGTATTTACGAATTATTCGTAGCCTTTTTGGAATAGATTAACGGAATGATAAGAGAAGATAACATAATGATAAGTGCGGATATTGCATCTAAAACAGCAATATCCGCACCTAATATTTTGTCCCGGCATTCCGAATGGAAGCCTGACAGGGGCACCTTGTCCCTACATTAAGAATCCTAACAGGATACCGGCAGCAACAGCTGAACCGATTACACCTGCTACGTTCGGACCCATAGCGTGCATCAGCAAGTAGTTGGTTGGATCATATTCCAGACCGACAACTTGTGAGATACGTGCAGAGTCGGGAACGGCAGATACACCTGCATTACCGATCAACGGATTGATCTTATTGCCCTTCTTGAGGAAGAGGTTGAAGATCTTAACGAAGATCACACCTGATGCGGTAGCAATGATAAATGACAGTGCACCGAGGGCAAAGATCTTGATGGAGTCGAGTGTCAGGAACTCGGAAGCCTGAGTAGAGGCACCTACTGTCAAACCTAACAGGATAGTGATAACGTCAATCAGCGGACCGCTGGCTGTGTTAGCCAGACGACGGGTTACACCACTTTCTTTCAACAGGTTACCGAAGAACAGCATACCCAGCAGAGGCAGACCGGAAGGAACCAGGAAGCAGGTCAGCAACAGACCGATAATCGGGAAAATCACTTTCTCTGTATGAGAAACGGCACGTGGCGGTTTCATACGGATAACGCGTTCGTGTTTGGTGGTGAGCAGACGCATGATAGGCGGCTGTATCACCGGAACTAACGCCATATAGGAGTAGGCGGATACCGCAATGGCTCCCATTAAGTTAGGTGCCAGCTTGGACGAAAGGAAGATAGCCGTCGGACCATCTGCTCCACCGATGATACCGATAGCACCGGCCTGCATCGGGTCAAATCCCATTTCCAATGCGATCATGTATGCACCGAAGATACCAAACTGGGCAGCCGCACCGATCAGCATCAGCTTCGGATTGGAGATTAGCGCCGAGAAGTCTGTCATGGCACCGATACCTAAGAAGATGAGCGGTGGATACCAGCCGGACGTTACTCCCTGATACAATATGTTCAATACAGAACCTTCTTCATATATACCGACTTTTAGTCCGGCGTCCATATTGAAAGGTATATTACCGATCAGAATACCGAATCCGATAGGAATTAACAACATCGGCTCGAACTCTTTGGCTACAGCTAAGTAAATAAAGCCTAAACCGATAATGATCATAGCAATATGTCCACCTGTCGCGTTGGCAAATCCCGTGTAGGTCCAGAAATCGGCAAGGTTATTTCCTAAAAAGTTAATAAAATCTCCCATATTATTCAATAATTACGAGGTCATTACCTTCAAGAACAGAATCTCCCTTGTTGACATTGATGGCAGTCACTTTACCGTCTTTGTCTGCATTGATATTGTTTTCCATCTTCATGGCTTCCAATATAATGATAGTCTGTCCTCTTTTCACTGTATCACCTACATTTACTTTGATGTCAAGGATAACGCCTGGCAGTGGGGACTTAACGCCTGATTTGCCGGTAGAAGGAGCAGCCGGTTTTACTACCGGTGTGGTAGGAGCAGCCGGTGAGTTAGGCATAGGGCGTACTACTGCCGGTTTGGGAGTAGCTTTCGGTTGTTTCTCCATTTCTACTTTGTAATGCGTACCGTTCACTTCTACATGAGCGATATTATCTTCAATATCTCCGATGGTTACTTTGTATGAGTTACCGTTGATTTTATATTTATATTCTTTCATCGTTTTATCTTTTTAGGGAATGATTTACTTTCTGTTAGGATTTTCACGCAAGGTGTAAATCTTCGAACTCCACGGTGAATAACTGCGCTTCACACGAGTGATGGTCAGCACCGTTTCTTCTACGTCGTGTACCTCATCCTGCATTTCGTGTAATGCCATTGAAATAGCAGCATAAACTTCACCCGGAGCCTGTGAAAGCTCTTTCGCTTCGACTTTATCGATGCCTTTAGCCTTCATCGCATTGCGTTTGCTCAGGTTGACAGCAACTTTACCTACCACCTTGAAGGCAATGAAGAGAAGAATCAATCCGCAGAATACTACGCTCATGGCTGAAATAGACATACCGATACCGACTGAGTCATGTTCTTCGAACTTTTCCATCTTGGCATTACTGTCAAGGGTTTTGTTGTTCGTGCTCGGGGTTACGTATTTGTCTTTGCTTCCGCCTTTTACTTCCCAGTCTGCTGCTCCGTCGCTTATGCGTGCATAAGACTGGTTGGGACCTAAAGTTCCTGCTGGTATGACAACTTGATCAAGTAGCTTTCTGCCTGAATCAAAAAGACCGACCCAATTGGCTGTTTCGGGATTCAGTTTGAAGCTGGTATGGAAGGTACCACGATTAGGTTCGCCGTCTGCCCAAAATAACGCATGTTGGCGTGGCTTTACTAATGTAAGTATGTCACCTTTCGGGATAAAATAAGTTACTGTATCGCCCGGCTGGCTGCTTACTTTCAATAAACAAGCTGCTAAGTCTGCGCTACCGTATGATTTGTTGAATATTTCAATCCATGCACTGTGCAAGCCGTAGTCATCCTGAAAGTTGTTTTGATTGTCTATCAGGACTTCATTCAGCAATAGCTTATTGTTCGACTTTTGCTCTCCGCAGGAAGTCAATCCAATCAGCAACAGCAGAGAAAGGAATATTCCGATTTTGGTTTTGTTCATAATCGTTCTTGTTTTAATGTGAAAAGTTGGATTACAACGGAATATTACCATGTTTCTTCGCCGGGTTAGACAGTTTCTTAGTCTGCAACTGCTGCAAAGCACGGATCACGCGGAAACGTGTGTTACGGGGTTCGATGACATCATCGATGTAACCATACTTAGCTGCATTATAAGGATTGGCAAACAGTTTTGTATATTCTGCTTCTTTTTCGGCAAGGAACTGAGCCGGATTTTCCTGGTCTTTGGCTTCACGCGCGTACAATACTTCTACTGCACCTGCACCACCCATTACAGCGATTTCAGCTGTTGGCCAAGCATAGTTCATGTCACCACGAAGTTGTTTACAACTCATCACGATGTGAGAACCACCGTAAGATTTACGCAATGTGATTGTTACTTTAGGTACAGTAGCTTCACCGTAAGCATACAGCAGTTTGGCACCATGAAGGATAACGCCATTGTATTCCTGGCCTGTTCCCGGAAGGAATCCCGGTACGTCTACCAACGACACGATAGGGATATTGAAAGCATCGCAGAAACGAACGAAACGTGCGCCTTTGCGAGATGCGTTGCTGTCGAGTACACCGGCAAGGAATTTAGGCTGATTGGCTACAATACCTACAGACTGACCGTTGAAACGGGCAAAACCGATAATGATATTCTTGGCATAGTCTTTCTGGATTTCCAGGAATTCACCGTTGTCCACGATAGCGCTGATAACCTCGTACATATCATACGGTTTGTTGGGGCTGTCGGGGATAATATCGTTCAGAGAATCTTCCAGACGGTCGATCGGATCTGTGCAATCCACGTATGGAGCTTCTTCGAGGTTGTTTTGAGGAATATAGCTCAGAAGTGTGCGGATCAATGCCAGACCTTCTTCTTCTGTTTTGGCAGTGAAATGAGTAACACCCGATTTGGTAGAGTGAACGCTTGCTCCGCCGAGGTTTTCCTGGCTTACGTCTTCACCGGTTACAGTTTTCACTACTTTCGGACCTGTAAGGAACATATAAGAAGTACCTTCCATCATCAGTGTGAAGTCTGTCAGTGCCGGAGAATAAACAGCACCGCCGGCACAAGGACCGAAGATACCGGAAATCTGCGGAATGACACCCGAAGCGAGGATATTGCGCTGGAAGATTTCTGCGTAACCTGCCAAAGCGTTAATACCTTCCTGGATACGTGCACCGCCCGAGTCATTGATACCGATACAAGGAGCACCCATCTTCATTGCCTGATCCATAATCTTACAGATCTTCAGTGACATTGTTTCCGACAGTGAACCTGCAGTAACGGTAAAGTCCTGTGCAAAAAGATATACGAGACGACCTTCGATAGTACCGCAACCGGTTACTACACCATCACCCGGATAGTGCTTTTTCTCCATGCCGAAGTTCGTGCATCTGTGCTCAACGAACATGTCCATTTCTTCGAAGCTACCTTCATCCAACAGCATGGCTATACGCTCACGCGCTGTGTATTTCCCTTTTTCATGTTGCTTCGCAATTGCTTTTTCGCCGCCTCCGATGCGTGCAACGGCACGGCGTTCAATAAGCTCTTTAATTTTTTCAAGTTGATTACTCATGAGTTCTTGTTGTTTTTTTAGAGTTTATGATTAGTGTTCGCAGAGTTCTGTCAGCACACCCAGTGTTGATTTCGGGTGAAGGAAAGCGATGTTCAGACCTTCGGCACCTTTGCGGGGAGCCTTGTCAATCAGACGGATTTCTTTGCTTTCTGCTTCTGCCAAAGCATTAGCTACGCCATCTTCTACGGCAAATGCTACGTGATGAACACCTGCACCTTTGTTTTCAATAAATTTAGCAATGGTGCTTTCGGGGCAAGTCGGCTCCAACAATTCGATTTTTGTTTCACCTACCTTTAAAAAAGCGGTTCTTACTTTTTGATCTTCTACTGTTTCGATGTTGTAACATTTCAGACCCAATACGTTTTCGTAGTAAGGAAGGGCTTCTTCGATGCTTTTTACAGCAATGCCCAGATGCTCAATGTGTGAAATCTTCATAACTATATTTTTTTATATGGTTTAATTATGTGCTTATATGGCATAAAACAGCACAAAGAAAGACATTTCTTGTCTAATAAAGAAATATTTCTGCATTTAATTATTGGGGAATAAAGCATAAAAAATGCTCCGGATGGGTGACAAAGACGGGTTTTGTAATCTTGAGATTACATTTAGACATAAAACTTGACCAGAAGATTATTCAGCCATGGCCAGCTGATACGGAACCAACGGCGGGTACTGCTTTGTTTGCCTCCGAAACGGAGTACGAAATCACGATAACCATGTTTGCGGAAGGGAAGTCCTACATCCATGAACTCCATGTGACGGAATCCCCGTTCATGGGCATCTTCAAGTGCTTTCCATACTGCCAGTATGCCGGGTGACTGCAGTGCATAGGTCTTTCGCATTCCTCCTGAAAACCAGATAAAAGCATTTTCGCCGGAATAGATGCAGACGGAGCCGCCGATAATCTTTTCCTTGTATTTTACGATGAATATTTTTGCCTGTTTTCCTCTGATAAGCATGCTGTTCATGTGGCGGAAAAAGTCATTGGCAGGGAAATATCTCCGTATTCGTGAAGAATAAACTTTGTGCAGCATCCGCGAGAATTCCTTAATCTCTTCCACCGTATGGGCTTCTACTACTTTGGCTCCGTTTTTGAGTCCTTTCCGGATCTGACGGATACGTGACGGGCTGAAACGGTCTTCCGCTTTCTGCGTACTATGCAGAGAGTTACGGACACGCAGCCAGTTGACCGGAAAAAAGTCGTTCTTTCGGAAGAAACGGTAACCGAACATGGAATTATCCAGATTGCGGAATTCAATAAGAATGCAGGTGCGTGATGCTTCTTGTGTGAGATGCTCCAGCATTTCACCGAAAATTTCTTCCTCCTTCTCTTTACTTGCCGGTAGAGAAGTGTCCAGAAATTCACCTGCACCATATACCACACATTGTTTGACAAGAGAGGAGGGAAGCCACTTTTTGGTCTTGCGTATGGCGGCAAGCAGGCGTGCTACAGGTCTGCCTTCTTCTGTTGCCACTATCAGTAGCGGGGTATATCCCGGAGTCGATTCATAGATCTGAAACAACTCCTTGGAATGAAAAGTATTGGTTCCCGGTAAATCAGGAATGTCTTTTCCGCGATAATATGTTGTTAGTTTAAGTGGCATCCAAATACAAATTTACACTTTTTATTCTTCATTCAACAATAAAAAAGAGAATTTGTTGGCTTAGCCTAAAATTTGTCTTTTTATCCTTTGCATATATTTGAGGAAAAAAAGGCTTGGAAAAGCGAATTTTTGTATTATTGTCGTCCTTTGTGAGTACAGAAGTAAAATGGAAACGTCTATGTAAAAGATTATGCTAATTGTATTTTACTAAACAAAGGAAAATTAATATTAACTTTAAATTAAAACGAATGAGAGAGAATGCATTTGTTGAAGCGTGGAAGACACAGCATAGACGCGTTTCCATGATTTTAGGGCTGACTTTATTGTGTGCCCCTTCTGCCATATCTGTTTATGCAGAAAATGGTGTGAATGATATTACTGTGCAAGCCGTCATGCAGACAAAGACAGTGAAAGGAACTGTTTTAGATGAAAATGGAGAACCGTTGATCGGTGTTTCTATTGTGGTGAAAGGTACAAGTACAGGTACGATAACTGATTTTGACGGTAAGTTCTCCATTAATCTTCCGGGCGGAAGTAAAGAACTGGTTGTTTCTTATATCGGATATAAAGAACAGGCTATCATTGTGAGCGGAAATGCCCCGCTGAATATAAAGATGGTTCCGGATACACAGGCTTTGGATGAGGTAGTGGTCATCGGTTACGGTACGGTAAAGAAACGTGATTTGACAGGTGCGGTTGCTTCTGTGAAATCAGAGGATATCACCATGAATCCGGGCGTGAATCCGATGGATGCGCTGCAAGGTAAAATTGCAGGTCTGGATATCACTAATTCTTCAGGTCAGGCAGGTTCGTCACCGACAGTTCAGTTGCGTGGTACCCGCTCTTTACAGTTGGATGAGGATGGTAATATCTCTTCAGATGCATTTAAGCCGACTTATATTATCGATGGTATGCCGGGTGATATTGCTACCTTGAATCCCAATGATATTGAATCTATCGAAGTACTGAAAGATGCATCTTCTACAGCTATCTACGGTTCAAGTGGTGCGAATGGTGTTATTATCGTGACTACGAAAGGATCCAAGAGTGGAAAACCGGTCATCAATTTTAATGCTTATGCCGGAACGACTATGGGTGCCCGAGTTCCTAAGATGCGTACGGGTGACTCATACATTAATTATATAAAAGATTCTTATAAGCCTGTCGGTACTACTAATGAGGAGGAAATTTTCGGTGAAAGATACGATGCCATCAAAAACAACCAATGGGTAAACTGGGGAGATGAAGTATTACACTCAGGTTTGAAGCAGAATTATAGTATTTCCGTTGCCGGAGGTACTGAGAAGACGAAAGCCTATTTCTCGTTGAACTATACTGATGAGAAGAGTATGTATGAGAATGATGACTATAAAGTGTACTCTACCCGTGTCCGTATAGATCAGGAAATCAATAAATGGATGAATGCCGGTATTAATGTTCAGGCATCTTTCTCCAACAAGAATTCACGTAATGCCGTTTTGGAAAGAGCATTGTTTGCCACCCCGTTAGGTACTCCTTATAATGAAGACGGCTCTATCACGGAATTCCCGATTCCAGGTTCATCATCAGACCCGAATCCGTTAGCAGACGAACAGGATGGAGTATATAAGAATAATACTAAAGCAGGAAGGGCTTATGTTGACGCTTATCTTGAATGGAAACCGGTAAAAGGATTGTCTGTCAAGTCACAGCTTGGAGGCAGTTATTCTCAATCTCGTGCCGGTAAATTTATGGGAGAAGGCTCCTATAATGTGTTGAAAGGCAGTACGGTGGCATATGGCGAAGCTACCAATAAGACGGGATATAATTACAAATGGGAAAACATAGTAACTTATCACAATACATTTAATAAGGATCATGACCTGACGGTTACAGGGGTTACTTCCTGGAATTACAATCAGAGTGAAGAATATTATGTCTATGGTGAAAACCCGGCGACCAATGATATGTTGTGGTATGCATTGCAGAATGCTGATAATAAGAAACTGAACAGCAAATATCTGATGTCGAAAGGGATGGGCTTTATCGGTCGTGTCAACTACTCATACAAAGGTAAATACCTGTTTTCTGCTTCCAGTCGTTATGAAGCGGATTCCCGTTTGTCGAAAGACAATAGATGGAATTTATTCCCGGCAGTTTCTGTAGGCTGGAGAATCTCGGATGAAGCATTTATGGCTGGTACAAAAAGCTGGTTGGATAACTTGAAACTGCGTGTAGGCTATGGTGTTGCCGGAACTACTGCCGGTATTGCTGAATACAGTTCTATGGCATCTTTGGAAAATGTGACAACCTCTTTGGGAGGAATGACTGTTCCGTCAGCCAAGTTTACGGAGTATATCACTAACCGTAATCTGACATGGGAAAAGACTCATGACTTGAATATTGGTATTGACGCCAGCTTCCTCAATAATCGTATTGATCTGACGGTGGATTTGTATCGGACAAAAACAACGGATGTAATTCTTTCTCAGGCATTGCCGACATCTATTATGGGTAATTACACAGGTAGCACTACTTATAAAATGAACAAGAATGCTGCTGAAACAGAAAATCGCGGTATTGAACTTGCTCTTAATACTCGTAATATTGTGAAGAAAGATTTTACTTGGAGCTCAACAGTGACATTTACCGCCAACAAAGAAAAAATTAAATCTTTGATCGAAGGGCAGGATATGATGTTCAATGCAAAAAAGGGTGATATGGTGTTCAAAGTCGGCGAAGGAGTCGGTTCTTTCTATAGATATAAAGTGTTGGGTATCTGGCAATATAGCGAAAAGGAAACTGCTGCTTTGTTCGGATGCGAACCGGGCGATATTAAGCTGGATTTACCTAGTGTGAAGAAGGACGGAAATGGTTATTATTATATGAATCCTGAAGGAGAGCGCGTTGATATTACGGCAGAAAATCCTTATGGTGTACGTGCGGATTATGATCGTCAGGTAATAGGTCGTAATACTCCGGACTGGACATTGGGCTTTAAGAATAATTTCAGATACAAAGATTTTGATTTGTCTGTCTTCCTTTATGCACGTTGGGGGCAAATGATGAACTATGGTAGTGTGATAGGTAAATATTCGCCTAATCCGGATTACAATATTCCTACTTATTTTACTTACTATGACAAGACGATCGAAGCAGATCAGGATGTCTTGTTCTATGCTATCGATAAATCCAAGGATAGAAGTGCTTATGAAGGATATGATTCGATGTATTATGTGGATGGATCATTCTTTAAACTTAAAAACGTAACATTGGGTTATACGTTACCCGGTAAACTTACAAAACGTTTTGGTATCAGTAATCTGAGAGTTTATGCGACAATGACCAACCTGTTTACTTATTCGCCAAACAAATATGTGAAGAATTACGATCCGGAAATGAACGGAAGCATCAACTTCCCATTGTCTCGTGATTGCATATTTGGTCTTAATTTAACTTTCTAAAAAATAGCAATATGAAAAAGATATATAGTTTAGTTCTACTTGTTGCCGGTGTTTTTTCTTGGGGCTCTTGCAGTCTTGATGAAGTGAACCCCAACAACTCGGGTCAGTTCTCCGATGGTTCTTATACATTGGAAACTTATAAGGCATTCACCAACTCGTGCTATACAGCCTTGATCAACAACATCTATCAGAGTAGTGACTATCTGGTTTGTACGGAAGCGGGTACTGATATTTGGGAAGAACCTAAATCGGGCTCCAGCTATCAGCGTTATCATAGTTATAACGGTATGAAAACCGATGATAGCTATTATTATAAAGTGTGGCAATATTCTTATCTGTGTATCAACAGCTGTAATATTGTGATTGACGGAGCTGAGAATGTGACAGGGGATGAGACTGAAATTAATGAATGTGTGGCACAGGCCAGATGTCTGCGTGCTTACTATTATATGAATCTGGTGGAGCAGTTTGGAAATGTCGATTTGCAGTTGAAGGCTGCCGATAGCGAGAATATTTCTTTTGATGCTCACCGTTCTACCGTTCCCGAAATTTATGCTGCCATTATCGAAGACCTGAAGTTTGCCGTAGAGAATCTGCCTGTAAGTTTCAGTGATTACTATAGCCGCGTTACAAAGAAATCGGCGATGGGATTATTGGCACGTGCATATATTAATGGTGCCGGTTATGATCTGAAAGATACCGATGGTGTCAGCTTTCTGGAAAAAGCCTATGATACGGCGACAACCATGATTAATAATAAAGCGATTTATGAGTGGTATATGCATCCTGCTTTTGCCGATGTATTCAACGAAAATAATAATCGTAACAATGAAGAAGCTCTGTTCATTGCTGCGGGTGCCGAAAGAAATTCGGACGCTTACACCAATGGTAACTACTCACAAAGTGAAATGTTCCGTCACTTCTTACCTTCGTTGGGAACATATACGGATCTGGGTTTGGTAGACAAGACTTCAAACTTCGTTTACGGTCGTCCGAACAGTAATATCTTCCTGCCATCCAAATATCTGATGGACTGTTTTGCTGCTGATATGAACGACTCTCGTTTTCGTTATTCATTTATTTCAGCTTACTCGTCTTATTCTATACCGGCATGGGGGGCGACTTATGAATATGGAGGTTCAGCGTGTGCCAAAGAAATCACAAGCACACTTGCTACTAAATTTGGTATTCCCGCATCTAATATAGGTAAGAAAGTTTATCCTCATTTTAACTTGGAATCCAATAGTACAGCCGATGCTAATTACTGCCAGCTGGCTATCTGGAATGCAGATGGAACAGCGAAGACTACTCAGGATAAAACAGATGGTAATATTCTTCATCCTGCTATGCCTTTAGATCCGGCAGAAGCTCATCAATATGCCGTTTATTGTTCTTTGAAGACGCTGACAGAAGAGGAAAAAGCTCAATATCCGGGGTTGGTTCTTAATGTTTTCGATCTTTACGATGAGAATGGAACAGCCAGGGCTACCTATGACAAGCCTAGTGCTGCCAGTGCTTTGTGGTTATCTATTTATCCGGCTCTTTCTAAATTCAATATGCCGGGTAATAAGTTTGTCGGCAGAGACGTTCAGAGAAAAACTGTGGATGTGATGATCATGCGTATGGCGGAAGTTTACCTGATTGCTGCTGAAGCATCGGTACGCTTGAACAAGGGAGATGCTGCCAAATATATTAATGTACTCCGTACGCGTGCCGGTGCCGGTACGGTCAGTGAGTCGCAAGTGGATCTGAATTATATTTTCGATGAATATGCCCGTGAACTTTGTGGCGAATGTGCCCGCTGGTATTTGCTGAAACGTAATGCTGCTTTTGAGACTCGTTTGGCTGCTTATAATAAGCGTGCTGCTGAGCACTTTAAGAAAGAATTCTATTTGCGTCCTATTCCTACGAAATATCTGGATGCGATCAATAATCCGGCAGAATTCGGACAAAACGCCGGTTATTAATCAGTTAATTAATAATCAAGCATAATTAATAGGAGCCGGGCAGGAGATTTCTCTTGTCCGGCTCTTTGTTTCCATACCTGTATCCTGCGTAAAAGTTTAAAAAGGATTTCCGGTATATTTTCATTGTTTCCTGATACAGCTTTTTATTATTTTCTTTATTTTTGTGTGTCCAAACAAAATAGCGCTATGATAGAAGAAATGCTTGCTTATAACAGAGAGTTCGTTAAGAACGAGGGATATAAAGAATATATAACGAATAAGTATCCCGATAAAAAGATTGCTATCTTATCCTGTATGGATACACGTCTGACAGCTTTACTCCCGGCCGCACTAGGCATTAAGAACGGAGACGTTAAAATGATCAAGAATGCAGGAGGCGTCATTTCCCATCCTTTCGGTAGTGTGATTCGCAGTCTGCTTGTCGCTATCTTCGAGTTAGGTGTGGAGGAAATAATGGTGATTGCCCATTCTGATTGTGGAGCCTGCCATATGCACAGTGAAGAAATGCTTGAGAAGATGAAGGCACGGGGTATTAATGCCGATTATATTCATATGATGAGTTTTTGTGGAGTCGATTTTCATTCTTGGCTAGATGGCTTTGAAGATACGGAGAAGTCGGTAAGGGGAACGGTCGATTTTATAGTTCATCATCCTTTGATTCCGTCGGACGTGAAAGTGCACGGGTTTATCATAGACTCCACTACTGGAGAACTGACGCGAATTGTATAGGAAATCGCCCTTTCTGCCTATCAGGAACTGCATAAAACATGGTGTCACTATCGCAACAGGATAGTGTCACTATCACTGTCTCATGGTGTCACTATGTCATTGGGATACCGACACTATCCCAAATGAAAAAAATAAGGCAGCTTTTTATCGGCTGCCTTTATCTTTCTGCGGTTATATACTTTCTTTGACTCATGCACTCGTTTGTAACAAACGGGGTGTCCGTGCTCTTTGATTTCTGCCTCACGGCTGGCTTTACGATTCGCTTTGATGTAATCGTCTTGTGTAATTCGTTTTTTCATAATGAATATATTTCTCAGTGCAAAGATACAATTTCATTTCTTATTACGATCGGTTTGCGCTATCTTTGCATACATAAATCAAATGAAAACGGAAATAATATGGAAAATTTCAGTGAACTGATAAAGAATCGCCGCAGTATGCGCAAATTTACGGATGAGGAGTTAACACAGGATGAGGTTGTGGCACTGATGAAAGCTGCCTTGATGTCTCCCAGTTCCAAACGTAGTAATAGCTGGCAGTTTGTGGTAGTCGATGATAAAGAAAAGTTGAAAGAACTGTCTCACTGCAAAGAGCAGGCTTCCTCGTTCATTGCGGATGCTGCTTTGGCGATTGTTGTGATGGCTGATCCGTTGGCAAGCGATGTGTGGATTGAAGATGCTTCTATTGCTTCCATCATGATACAGTTGCAGGCGGAAGATTTGGGGCTGGGAAGCTGTTGGGTACAGGTTCGCGAACGTTTCACTGCAACCGGAATGCCGTCTGACGAGTTTGTTCATGGAATTTTGGATATTCCTTTGCAACTGCAGATTCTTTCCGTGATTGCCATCGGACATAAGGGAATGGAACGTAAGCCTTTCAACGAAGAACACCTCCAGTGGGAGAAAATTCATATTAATAAGTTCGGAGGAAAATAACGATGGGAGCTGTCAAAGCAAATAATAATAAAGATACTTATAAGGCTACTGCCGTCGCTTTTATTGTCATCGGAACTCTTTTCCTGATAAATAAACTGCTCCCCTTTGCTTCTATAGGTTTGCCTTGGGTGATGAATAAGGACAATTTGTTGTTGTATGCCTCTATCAGTTTTCTTATTTTCAAACGTGACAAGTCGGTCGGCTTTGTGCTGTTGGGACTGTGGCTGGTAATGAATATCGGTTTGGTAATGTCATTGCTCGGTTCCTTGTCCGGTTATCTGTTGCCATTGGCACTGTTGATCATCGGAATTATTTTATTTTGGGTTTCAAAACGTTAAAGAAACAATGAAAAGAAGTATTGAAGATACGCCCGTTGTGTTTCTCGGTGCCGGAAATCTGGCAACTAATCTGGCGAAAGCGCTTTACCGGAAAGGATTCCGTATCATGCAGGTGTACAGCCGAACGGAAGAATCGGCTCGTACGTTAGCCAATGAAGTGGAAGCGGAATATATCACTGATTTAAAAGACGTATCGAATGAAGCGAGATTATATATTATTTCATTGAAAGATGCCGCTTTCGTCGAACTGTTGCCTCAGATCACTGATGGGAAGCAGCATGCGCTGCTGGTACATACGGCAGGTAGCATCCCGATGAATATTTGGGAAGGTCATGCGGAACGCTACGGAGTATTTTATCCGATGCAGACGTTCAGCAAACAACGTGAAGTTGATTTTCGGGAAGTACCTTTCTTTATTGAGGCAAAAAGACCGGAAGATGCCGAGCTGCTGAAAGCGGTTGCCGGTACGCTCTCTGATAAGGTGTACGAAGCCGATTCGGAGCAACGCAGAAGTCTTCATCTGGCAGCCGTCTTTACCTGTAACTTTACCAACCATATGTATGCTCTTGCCGCCGAATTGCTGGAAAAATATCATTTGCCATTTGATGTCATGCTTCCCCTGATTGACGAAACGGCACGCAAAGTGCATGAACTCGCTCCTCGTGATGCGCAGACCGGACCGGCTGTACGCTATGACGAGAATGTGATGAACAAGCATCTTTCTATGCTGGCAGGCAGTCAGGCATTGCAGGAAATTTATAAATTAATGAGTAAAAGTATTCATGAGCACCATCAATTATGATCTATCCCGCATCAAAGCGCTGGCTTTTGATGTTGACGGAGTATTGAGTTCGACAACAGTCCCGTTGCATCCTTCCGGAGAACCGATGCGTACGGTGAATATTAAAGACGGTTATGCCATTCAGCTGGCAGTAAAGAAAGGACTCCATATTGCTATCATTACCGGTGGACGGACAGAAGCGGTACGTATCCGGTTTGCAGCATTGGGTGTGAAGGATCTGTATATGGGGTCTGCAGTGAAAATTCATGATTACCGTGATTTCCGCGATAAATACGGTCTGTCTGATGACGAAATTCTGTATATGGGCGATGATGTGCCTGATATAGAAGTGATGCGTGAGTGCGGGTTGCCTTGTTGTCCCAAAGATGCAGTTCCGGAAGTTAAGTCGGTTGCAAAGTATATATCTCATGCCGATGGCGGTCGTGGCTGTGGACGTGATGTGGTGGAACAAGTATTGAAAGCTCATGGCAAGTGGATGGCGGAAGATGCTTTCGGCTGGTGAGTTGTAGATCACTAAATGATAAATAAAACTATGCTTGGAAATTTAGATAAATATCAGATTATATTAGCCTCCAATTCTCCCCGCCGGAAAGAACTGATGTCAGGCTTGGGAGTGGATTATGTGGTCAGGACATTGCCGGATGTGGATGAATCATATCCAGCCGATCTGGCTGGTGCTGCGATTCCGGAATATATCTCCCGCGAAAAGGCGGATGCTTACCGGAGTATTATGCAACCGGGGGAACTGTTGATTACGGCAGATACGATTGTCTGGCTCGATGGTAAAGTGCTTGGAAAACCGGAAGGTCGGGAAGGGGCGGTTGAAATGCTCCGTTCTTTATCCGGTAAGTCACATCAGGTGTTCACCGGTGTTTGTCTTACGACTACTGAATGGCAAAAGAGCTTTACTGCTGCATCCGATGTGGAATTTGATGTTTTGTCCGAAGAGGAAATCCGGTATTATGTGGACAAATATCAGCCTATGGATAAAGCGGGAGCGTATGGAGTGCAGGAATGGATCGGATATATAGGGGTAAAGTCTATTTCGGGCAGCTTTTATAATATAATGGGACTCCCCATACAGAAACTGTACGGGGAGCTGAAGAAGTTATAATAAATCCAGCATTAACGGGATGTCCTCTTCTTGAATACCTTGTTTGAGAAGAGCTTCCTTGTCTTTCCGAAACATCTCCAGAAAGCGTTCACGGTTTCCGTTGGCTGTGATTGACTTGCCGTACAGGGCGGCCGCTTTCTGAATGTCTCCCATTGTCCATGCGACGTGTCCGGCATTCATATAGTCGATAGCCAGTGGCTTCTGTTCAATGATTTTTTCGTAATATTTCATGGCTTGTTCGTATTTCCGGCTGATGAATGAACACCACCCGATGCCGCGCCATGCTTTTATGCAATTACTTTCGATGAAATCCAGTTTGAAAAAGTAGTTGGCAGCTTCTTCGTATTGTCCGAGTTCGGCCAGGCAACTGCCGATATGGAAAATAACATTGGTATCTTCCGGTGTAGCTTCTTCCACCTTTTTATAATAGCTCAATGCAGCCTGATAATTTCGGTTTAACCGGTAACAGATAGCCAGATGGCGGTTGTTCCAGATGTTATCCGGTTTCAGTGTATCCGCTTTCAGATAAGCATCGATCGCTTCTGCATACTTCTTGTTTTTTTGCAGGGCATATCCCAGTTTCTGATAATATTCCGCACCTCTTCCCTGAAGTGCTCCGATCGTTTCCATTTCCTCGTACACTTCTATTGCCTCATTCCAGCGTTCTTTCTTTAAATAGAAATCTGCGATCGGGAACAGGATATCTTCACTATATAATACGTTACTAAGTGCAGGAATGTGGTGTAAATCGAGTTTCTCCTTAAAGATGTCCCTAAACTCGTGGCGGCGTACACTGAGCTTGAAGAAACGGTACAGGTCATGCAGATATTGATTGCTGACGGTTCCCGGTCGCTCATTGAATTTCTTCATTGTTTCCGCACTCGACTTTTCGGACAGCTCTGCCACTTGCTGTTCACCGAGCTGGCTTAGCATCATGTCTTGCTGTGCCTTTGGCAACTGCCGGATCGTAAAGAAGAGTGAATACTTATCACTGTTACTGAAAAATCCTGATTGAAGAATTAAATCCAGCAATGTATTTTTCTCGTTACCTTCCTGTTTCAGTTGCTTGATGACATCGGATTGCTGCTTGCTGAACGGGTAAAACCAATTCTGTACTTCCCGGAAGAACGGATAACTTTTCAGTGCCGCAAATGTACTCATATATACGTCGGCTCCTTCCAGTTGCAGCTCATTCATTTCGCGCAACTTGTCTCCCAGTCCTGATTGTTCGAAAGCGTCCGCCCAATCCGGATTCTTGTCATCGTTCTCATCCTCATTCTCCTCAAAGCCGAATCTCATGTTCCGCATGGACGAAACATTCTTCAACATTTCAGGAATAATTTCCTCTCTCATTTTCTTGTCTATCTTTTCTGTTTCCTGGCATAGTAGCATTTGGCGATAGATACGTGCCACATCCTCTTTGAATGGAGGAATCTCATCCATGAGGTCGACTCTCTTGACCAGATCGTTGTAGAGTGAGAGACGGTTCCTGTAGATATGGAAAATGAAAATGACACCTACCAGTGCACGTTGACCGGCATTGACATCCGGATGGCGGTAAGCATCCAGCAACCACATGATTTTACGCAGGTCAAAACATTCCATCAGACTTAATGTGACAGCACTGATAAACAGGCACAGATCATTCACCGGAAGAAGTTCGGAGGTAAGCATGGATTGTGCATCCTCTTCCTCTTCGGGAGTCCATGCACTGTTGGTCCATGTTTGCAGAAACATATATTTAAGTGTTTCTTCATGCCGTTTCAGTACCTCGTCCATCTTTTCGTCAGACAGCAGTCCGCTGACTGCCAAGTCGTCATTGAATGACTCCAGCATGTGCAGCAATTTTTTGAGTGTATATGCTGACAGACTTTCCGGTCGGGGAGTGCGGCGTACCTCATGATAATATCTTGATGAAGCATTGTCCAGCATAAGCAGGCGCGAACGGTCGGCTATTTCCCAGGTATCAGCTACGAGTTTTCTGTATACATTCCAGCGTTCTGGGTCGTTTGCGCCTTGGCGCATATACTCCAGCATATACTTGTAGGAGGTTTGCAGCTGCTCCAAGCGGGTACGTAAATCCCAGTCCGGACATTGCCAGAGCAGGGATTCCAACTGCATCAAAGCTTCTTTAAGTCTTTTTTCTTCAAGCAGAGAGCGTATATAGGTGTATTGTTCATTAATCGTTTTTTCATTCATAATGGTTCAATTATTTATAGGTAATAGAACAAAAAGGATGCCAAAAAGTTAGAATCTGACTTGCACCTGTGCTTGTATCAGATTAGAATCCTTTTGTCCGTCTCCTTTTTTATCACAAAAAGTGTATTGTGCCTGCACACGGCATCTGGGATAAAACCAGTATTGCAGTCCGGCAATGTAATTATTTTGTTTGAAATCTGCCGCTTTGTTCGGATTGAAATAATCGAAAGAGGCGATAAAGTCGAAATTTTGTAATAAACGTACGCTGCCTGTCGCATAGAATCCTTCGCTTTTTACGTTTCTGTCTTTTCCTGCAAGATATTCCGTACGGAAGTTGAATGCGGAAGTGGTAACAACCCCTCCCAGGCTCCAGCGTTTCTTGGCGTAATTTTCTCCTGTTTTGATTCCCGAATATTAGGAGTCACCTATGGCGTGTCCGGTTCCCCGAATGAAAGATCCTCCTACAGACAGCCATTTGTTAGGATACACCATCAGGTTGCCGACTACATCTTTCTGACTGTTTTTGTCTTTGGTGTTTAATCCCTGTCCGTTCATGACGGCAAATTTGTATTGCAGGAGATCATGAAATAGTTTTCCGTGAATCATCATACCGATGTCTCGTCCGGAAGTCATTCCATAACATTTGTCACTGCCGCTGACTCCTGCCAGATAACAGACTGACTGAGAATAGCAGTTGATCAGCTCTACCGTTGTGGGAGACAGTTCGTTTTCAATGGTGTAAGGAACTTTAAATTCTCCGATACGTGCTGTAAGTCCGGAGAGGATCCGGTAGTCTGTATATACTTCGAGCAGCATACCACCGTTGTAGAAATCATACATGAAATCGCATGTCCATCTGTCGGTGATTTTACCGTGTGCCATGAAGATGATCCGTTTGATGTCGAATGTATTGTCGGGATTGGCGGCATCGTCATATGTATACCCCAGTTGTGCATAACCGGCAAGACTGATTCGTTCTTTCAGTGTATTGACTACTTGATTCAACGGCGTTTTCTCCTGTGCGGTGAGCGTATTCTGCATACTAAGCAGGGTGAACGCGATCATTGAGAGTCGAAAGAGTGTTTTTCGCATGTGATTAGTTGTTATTTGATTGTTGTTGAATTTGTTTTTGTAAAAGTTGTATCTATCAGATTTTTGTATCCGGAATATGTCTGAGATATCCGGTTATTTGTTTTCAGCCATGTTACTGCTTTATCCAGGGCATCGGCTGAGGGGCGCTCCGCTTTTCTGTAAACAGGGAGTGCAATGAGGCCGGTCAGGTTTTCCGGAACGCCGATATCTATCAATACCTGTTTCCATTCTTTTTGCGGGTGCATTTTTATATAGTCTATTCCCAGATTATATCCGGTGATTAATAGTTCGATTTCTCTTCTTTTTTCGTTGATGGCTTCTCGGGAGAAAGCGGTGACAGTGAAATCAATTCCCAATTCCTGTGTGCTGATCAGAGACCGGTGACGGGCATTCATTGCGATGGATGCGGCAGGGTCGGGGAGGAAGGATGCGTCAATCTGATCGTATTGCAGCATTTGCAGGCGAAGAGGGAGCTGGGCGATTTCCGGTTTGTTCACTTCTGCCTGACTGATTCCCGCTTTGTTCAGTAGCTGTCCGGTTGCATACTCGATAATCGTATTATGTGAAACAGCTATATTTTTTTCTTTGAGTTCCTGAAGTTGGTTGATACCGCTTTCTTTGGAGACTATAAAACAGAAATAACCGTCATGTTTCAAAATGATTCCTAAGTCGGTATGGTGGATAGCCTGTAGAGTTACTGCACTGGGATAGTCGGTGATCATGCCATCCATTGATTTGAACTGGAACGCTGCGTCGCGGTCATAGGCGGAATTGAAAGAAAGGATGGTCAAATCCAATCCCAGCGAATCGTAGATTCCTTGTGCTTTAGCTATGTGAAAAGGCAGTCCGTCCAGAGTCGGGAGCATTCCCAGTGTGAGTGGTTGTAATTCTGTTGAAGGTATAAAGACGCTTTCTCCTTTTTTTCTTTGGCAAGAATAAAGGAAGAAAAGGAGGATACAGAATATGAGTGCTGCTCTCTTCATGCCTTAGTTGATGGGTCAGATATAAATAAGGGCAACTCTTTTCACAAAGAACTGCCCTCGTATCTAAAATTACATTGTTATAAATTCATTATTCATTAATGGCAGCGATACCCGGAAGAACTTTTCCTTCGATTGCTTCGAGCAATGCGCCACCACCTGTAGAAACATAAGATACGCCGCTAGCCAGACCGAACTTGTTAACACAAGCTACAGAGTCACCACCCCCCACAAGTGAGAATGCACCGTTCTTAGTTGCTTCAACGATAGCTTCACCTACTGTACGTGAACCGTGAGTGAAGTTTTCAAATTCGAATACACCTGTAGGACCGTTCCAAAGAATAGTTTTGGATTCTTTGATTACGTTAGCGAAGATTTCTTCAGTCTTAGGACCGATGTCAAGACCTTCCCATCCGTCAGGAATTTCATCAACAGCGCAGAACTGAGTGTTAGCGTCGTTAGAGAAAGCGTCAGCGATCTTAGCGTCAACAGCCAGTACAAGGTTTACACCCTTTTCTTTTGCTTTCTTGATCAGATCCAAAGCCAGGTCAAGTTTGTCGTCCTCACAGATAGAGATACCGATTTTACCACCCATTGCTTTGGTGAATGTATAAGTCATACCACCTGCGATGATCAGGTTGTCTACCTTATTCAACAGGTTTTCGATGATTTCGATTTTAGAAGAAACTTTAGAACCACCCATGATAGCAGTGAACGGACGTTGGATGTCGTTCAATACTTTATCAACAGCTTTTACTTCTTTCTCCATCAGGTAACCGAACATCTTGTTGTCAGTGTCGAAGTATTTAGCGATCAGAGCTGTAGAAGCGTGTGCACGGTGAGCTGTACCGAATGCGTCGTTTACGTAGCAGTCAGCGTAAGAAGCCAATTTCTTGGTGAATTCTTTCTGGCTTTCTTTGACAGCCTTCTTTGCAGCAGCCTTTTCTTCGTCTGTGGCATCTTCAGCCAAACCTCTTGGTTTGCCTTCTTCCTCAGCATAGAAGCGAAGGTTTTCGAGCAACAGAACTTCTCCCGGTTGCAGAGCAGCAGCTTTTACAGCGGCTTCTTCGCCCATGCAGTCGTTAGCAAACTGAACTTCAACGCCCAGCAGTTCAGACAGATGTTTGATGATATGTTTCAAAGAGAATTTGTCGGCAACGCCTTTCGGACGGCCCAGGTGAGAACCGATGATGATGCTACCGCCGTCAGCCAAAATCTTCTTCAAAGTAGGAAGAGCTGCACGCATACGAGTGTCATCTGTAATGTTGAAGTTTTCGTCCAGGGGTACATTGAAGTCCACGCGAACAAATGCCTTTTTACCGGCAAAATTGAATTTGTCAATTGTCTGCATAATACTCTATTTTTATTTAAAAGTGTTTTTAATATTCTCTTTTTTGATCGACCGCAAAGTTACTATTTATTTCGGTTCCTTGCTATTAAATCGTTATTTATTCTTGGCTTTTGGTGCCTCTTTTGTAACTTTATAAGTGTTACAGAAATATTTGCACATCATTTGCAAACCGCAGGTGTCACATTTCGGCGTACGTGCCTGACAAACATAACGACCATGCAGAATAAGCCAGTGATGGGCTATGGGTATTAATTTTTCCGGAATGTTCTTCACCAGTTCTTTCTCTACGCTGAATGGAGTCGTACAACTGTCCGGCACCAGTCCGATGCGGTGACTGACACGGAAAACGTGGGTATCAACCGCCATCGCTGCTTTGTTGAAAACGACGGACTGAATCACATTGGCGGTCTTTCTTCCTACACCGGGAAGTTTGATCAGGTCATCCATGTTGTCGGGCACTTTGCTGTTGAAGTCATTAACCAGCATTTTAGCCATTCCTACCAGATGTTTGGCTTTGTTATTCGGATAAGATACGCTCCGGATGTATTCGAAAATAACTTCAGGCGTACTGGCAGCAAGAGCTTCCGGAGTCGGGAAGTCCTTGTAGAGAGGCGGAGTGATCATATTTACTCGTTTATCCGTACATTGTGCAGAAAGGATTACAGCGATCAGTAATTCATACGGATTATTGTAATGTAATTCTGTTTCGGCTACAGGAACATTTGCCTGAAACCATGCGATTACTTTTTCATAACGTTCTTTCTTTCTCATCTTAACTTGTTTTTATGGTAGTGAGGCGTTACTTTTAATTTGAAATAGACAGCGGAAACTACTGTCAGGCAGGCACCGAAAAGATATGCTTTGTCAAACGAACAGATTTCGGCTATATATCCTCCGGTCAGCATACCGATACCAATTCCTACATCCCATGAGGTCAGGTAGGTGGAAGTAGCTGTTCCCCGTTGGTTGTTGGGGGCAAGGTTTACGAACAGAGTATTGAATGCCGGAAACATAATTCCGAATCCGATTCCCATCAGCAGGGCAATTCCGAAAAAGAGAATGGTGCAGGCAGCATCATTCCATTGAATCAGATATACACAGGATGCGAGCAGGAAGAAACTTATTATAACCAGATTGAGTCCGGCGGCAATTACTTGGGTTATCTTTCCCCGGTCCACCAGCTTTCCTGAGAATATACGGGAAATGGCCATACCGATCGCCATAAAGGTAAAAAAGAAACCTGTTTGTGTATGGATTCCTATTTCGCGGGCATACATGGCTACATAATTGGTGGTCATTCCGTAGGGGATGGAGAGTAGCAACAGGCTGAGTCCCGCAGGCATTCCTTTTAATAAAATGAAACGGTCGAGTGAAATCGGTTCACGCTTTACCGGTGGTTTATAAGGTGTTTTCACCAGGCTTGCGGACAGGAATCCCAGCATACAGGAACCGAGCGCATAGCAGAATATTGTAGCGAAAGAAACCCCTCCGTCATGTAAAAACAGTCCGAACATCGGTCCGATGGACATGGCGATATTATTGGTCAGTCCATAATAGCCCAGCCCTTCACCTCTGCGGGAAGAGGGCATAATGTCAATGACTACTGTATTTCCACCTACTGTGACCATGCCGAAAGAGACTCCATGAATAATTCGGAATATAATAAATAGGGTAAGCGAGCCGGCGATAAGATATCCCGCAAACATCAGCATAAAGATGAAATAAGCGAAAAGATAAAGCGGCTTACGGGCAAACGTATCCAGCAGATAGCCGGAAAACGGACGGATGCAGAGTGCAGCTACCGTATAACAGGAAAGCACGATGCCGATAGTGGAATTTCCTGCCTGAAAGAACTCGGATAAATAGAACGGCAAAACAGGAATCAGCAACCAGAAACCGAAGTAGAGCAGGAAGTTGGCTGCCAAGATGAAACAATAACCGGGAGTAATGAGTCTATCCTTTGCCATAATAAGTGAACGTTCAATTTGCTGATCGGAACGGTGATAAGCCATCCCGTTTCAGTGTAATCGGTATATTGATTAAATGCCAATGTCCCAATTACCATCAGATGGTTTTATTGGCACATTGGCATACTGGTAAATTCTGTGCTCTATTTAATATGCCGCTTCGAATTCTTTTAAGAAGCGTGTATCATTTTCGGAGAACATACGGAGGTCTTTCACCTGATATTTCAGGTTCGTGATGCGTTCGATACCCATTCCGAGAGCATAACCGCTGTATACTTTGCTGTCGATGCCGTTTGATTCGAGTACGTTCGGGTCTACCATACCGCAACCGAGGATTTCCACCCAACCGGTATGCTTGCAGAACGGACAACCTTTACCACCGCAAATGTTACAGCTGATATCCATTTCAGCACTTGGTTCTGTAAATGGGAAATAAGACGGACGCAGACGGATTTTGGTGTCTGTGCCGAACATTTCTTTGGCGAAGAGCAGCAATACCTGTTTCAAGTCGGTGAATGATACGTTTTTGTCTACATACAACGCTTCTACCTGATGGAAGAAACAGTGTGCACGGTAGCTGATAGCTTCGTTACGGTATACACGTCCCGGACAGATGATGCGGATAGGAGGTTTGGAAGTTTCCATCACACGGGTCTGTACGGAAGAAGTATGAGTACGGAGTACTACATCCGGATGAGCTTCGATGAAAAATGTGTCCTGCATATCGCGTGCCGGATGATCTTCGGCAAAGTTCAGTGCCGAGAATACATGCCAGTCGTCTTCGATTTCCGGACCTTCGGCGATGCTGAATCCCAGACGTGCGAAGATATCAATGACTTCGTTCTTTACAATTGTAATCGGATGACGTGTACCGAGTTCAATCGGATAAGCCGAGCGGGTCAGGTCAAGACCGTCGCAACTATTATCCTGGCTCTCGAACTGTTCCTTCAACGCATTGATTTTGTCCTGCGCTTTAGTTTTCAGTTCATTCAGTCTCATGCCGACTTCTTTTTTCTGTTCGGCAGCTACGTTACGGAAATCCGCCATCAAATCGTTAATGGCTCCCTTCTTACTCAGGTATTTGATGCGGAGAGCTTCGAGTTCTTCGGCATTGGAGGCGTGCAAAGCTTCCACCTCTTTCAGAAGTTGTTCAATCTTAGCTATCATATTTTTGATGTATTGTTATTCAGTTTCTTAGTAAAAACCGTGCAAAGATATAATTTTATCACGAACCATCGAAATAATTTGTATCTTTGTTGCCGAATGTACCGAAAATCGGGGAACACTTATGAAAAAGATTGTTATTTCTCTTCTGCTATTGACTTTATCGTTTCGCCTGTCAGCTCAGATCGACTATCTGGAGCCGGTGAAGCCTTTTACTACCTATACGGGTGAGTTGGGTGAGTATTATCGAAATGTCTTTTCTTTGCTTAATACAGGTTTTCAACAGCGTCCTTACGCGCGTTTTGTAGCCATTCCTTCTTTTTCACCGGAATATGCAATGTCGGTAGAGAAGAAGAACGGACGTTGTCTGTTGATTGCGAATACTTTGTCGCGTACCTATTGGCAGGCAGAGAAAGGAACGGTGAAAGTGGAAACTAAATCAGTGGAGATCAGTCAGTCCTTATACCAGTCTTTGGGAGCTATCGCCCGTCTGGTAACCAGCCAGATACAGGATTTGGACGGTTCGACAGCCGGACTGGATGGAGTTGTTTATTACTTCTCATCGACAGATGCGAAAGGAAAAGAGATGATGGGACGGAAGTGGTCACCCATGAAAGGTACTTTGATGGAGCGGCTTGTGTTGGTTTGTCAGTCGACTTACATGTTTTCTCAGGGAGAAAATATTTCGGAACAAGCATTGGCGGAGGAAGCAACCGCTTTATTGAAAGAGCTGGAGCACCGTACCAAAGAACAGCCGGACGCTCACAAAAAGCCGATGTATGTGGGGATTTATTCTGTTGGTCCGAAGCTCAAAACGCATTCGGGAAAGCAAATTGAAGAATTACCCTGCTTGGCTGATGTTTGTGTACGGGAATATGTAGCCGGACAAATGATTTATCCTGCGGAATTGCTTAAAGACAATGTCTCGGGATATGCTTTGTGTGAGTTTACTATAGATAAGGAGGGAGTGATTCTTCGTCCTCATATATTAAAATCGACTCATCCGGAGTTTGCAGAAGAAGCTCTTCGCATTGTGAAGGAAATGCCAAATTGGACACCGGCACTGGTGGGAGGCAAGGCGGTTGAAAGTGATTATACCCTTTATGTCCCTTTCCGTCCCCAGTTGTATAAAGAACAGTTGCAGATACGCGAACGCGAGTTGTCCAAAAAACATTAACGCCCGGAACTTTTCTCTTTTTATATTGTATTATCATTGTAACCAATAAAAAAAGAGAAGATATGGATGATATGATTAACAGACACGATTCGATTGCTGAGGAAAATATCGAACCGAATGGCCGTCCGGCTAAGAATGAGTTTGAAGAATGGAGCACTGAAGTTACCGATCGTGCAGATAATGTATTCAAAGGTGATACGAAAGACGGTCCCATCAAGGATCGTGAGAAACGAATAAAAGAAATGGATGAAGTGATAAAAAAGGACCTTGAATAAAGGTCCTTTTTTATTGTATATATGATATCTTTTTTAACACGATCTCGTGCTTATCGTTGTAGGCCATGAGAAACTTTTCAGTAACTTTGTAGCCCAAAAATATAGATAGTATGATAAAGGTATTATTGCTTGATGTAGATGGAACTTTGTTGAGTTTTGAAACTCATAAGGTGTCGCAATCCTCTATAGATGCTCTTAAAAAAGTACATGATAGTGGAATTAAGATTGTGATTGCTACCGGTAGAGCGGCAAGTGATCTTCATGAGATTGATGCTGTGCCGTATGATGGAGTTATTGCACTTAATGGAGCAGAGTGTGTATTGCGTGACGGAAGTGTGATAAGAAAAGTAGCAATACCTGCACAGGATTTTAGAAAATCAATGGAGCTTGCACGGGAATTTGATTTTGCAGTCGCTCTCGAATTAAATGAAGGTGTATTTGTCAATCGCCTTACCCCGACTGTCGAACAGATTGCCGGAATTGTTGAGCATCCGGTTCCGCCGGTTGTCGACATCGAAGAGATGTTTGAAAGAAAAGAATGCTGTCAACTTTGTTTTTATTTTGATGAGGAAGCAGAACAAAAAGTAATGCCGCTTCTGTCTGGTCTTTCCGCAACACGCTGGCATCCTTTATTTGCTGATGTTAATGTTGCAGGGACAAGTAAGGCAACCGGCCTCTCGTTATTTGCCGATTACTACAGGGTTAAAGTTTCTGAAATAATGGCGTGCGGTGATGGCGGTAATGATATCCCCATGCTGAAGGCCGCCGGAATAGGAGTGGCGATGGGAAATGCGTCCGAAAAAGTTCAGTCAGTTGCCGACTTTGTCACTGATACGGTGGACAATAGTGGACTTTACAAGGCTTTGAAACATTTCGGGGTAATATAAATGTCTTAATGAAGCTTGGCTACAAAGCCAATCACAGGTTTAAAATAAAAAAAAGAGTAACTTATCATAAGTTACTCTTTTCATTTTGTGGAGCGTATCGGACTCGAACCGATCACCTCGACACTGCCAGTGTCGCGCTCTAGCCAGATGAGCTAACGCCCCATTTTTATGCCACTGATATAACGTTTGTCAACGTTTTGCTTTTGTTGGCGCAAATATAATGGAATATTCTGAAATAATTGCTATGTTTGCGGAAAATAATTTATTGAAAGGACAGATGATATGCTGATTTATAATACAACTTTTCAGGTGGACGATGCTGTTCACGATAATTTTTTGATTTGGATAAAGGAAAGCTATATACCTGAAGTACAGAAACACGGGACGTTGAAAGCACCGCGTATCTGTCGGATACTGAGCCATCGGGACGACGGAAGTTCTTATTCTCTGCAATGGGAAGTAGAGAGTAGTGGATTGCTGCATCGCTGGCACATGGAACAGGGAGTGCGGCTGAATGACGAACTTACGAAAATATTCAAGGATAAAGTAGTCGGTTTTCCGACATTGATGGAGATAGTAGAGTGATTCAACCGGTAAAAGAAAAGATTATTTTGGGTATAGACCCCGGTACGACCATCATGGGATATGGAGTCTTGCGCGTGAAAGGGACTAAGCCTGAGATGATCGCGATGGGAATTATCGATTTACGTAAATTTGCCAATCATTATCTGAAGCTGCGGCATATTCACGAACGGGTATTAAGTATCATCGAAAGCTATCTGCCTGACGAACTGGCTATCGAAGCTCCTTTTTTCGGCAAGAACGTACAGTCCATGTTGAAGTTGGGACGTGCTCAGGGAGTGGCGATGGCAGTGGCATTGAGCCGTGATATTCCGATCACAGAATATGCTCCTTTGAAGATCAAGATGGCTATAACCGGAAACGGACAGGCATCAAAGGAACAAGTAGCGGATATGCTGCAGCGTATGCTGCATTTTCCCAAAGAAGAGATGCCTACCTTTATGGATGCGACGGACGGTTTGGCGGCAGCCTATTGTCATTTTCTGCAAATGGGACGTCCGGCAATGGAAAAAGGATATAGCAGTTGGAAAGATTTTATTGCGAAAAATCCCGATAAAGTAAAATAAACCCGCAATGAAAGAGGCTGGGAGTGAGAAAAGTAATAAACAAGTAAGTGCGAAGGTAGTGTGAGTACCGCAGGGGAGGTTTAGTATGAAAATGGGAACCAATTATTTAGCGATATTAGGGGTGACTACGGTGACGACAGTAATGAGTTGTACTACTGCGAAAAAGGAATATATGTCTTATGAATTATATCCGGTCCGTACAGGAAGTCTGATTGAAATGGAGTATACACCGGAGGCAACGAAGTTTACTCTTTGGTCGCCTACGGCAGATGAAGTACGTCTGATGCTTTATGAGGCAGGCGAGGGCGGACATGCCTATGAAACGGTAAAGATGCAGTCGGGGGAAGAAGGAACCTGGACAGCTGTGGTAAGTAAGGACCTTATTGGCAAGTTCTATACTTTCAATGTGAAGATCGATGACAAGTGGCAGGGAGATACTCCCGGAATAAACGCCCGTGCTGTCGGAGTAAACGGGAAGCGGGCCGCTATTATCGACTGGCAATCCACCAATCCGGACGGTTGGGAGAGTGACACCCGACCTCCTTTGAAGTCTCCCGCCGATATGATTATTTATGAGATGCACCACCGTGACTTTTCGGTCGATTCTACTTCAGGAGTGAAGAATAAAGGAAAATATCTGGCACTGACCGAACATGGAACGATGAACTCCGACAAGTTACTGACAGGTATCGACCATCTGATCGAACTGGGCGTGACACACGTGCATCTGCTTCCTTCTTTTGATTACGCTTCGGTAGATGAAACCAGACTGAATGAAAATTCGTACAACTGGGGATATGATCCGCAAAACTATAATGTACCCGATGGTTCCTATGCCACTGATCCCTATCAGCCCGCCACTCGTGTGAAAGAATTCAAGCAGATGGTACAGGCACTGCACAAAGCTGGTATCCGTGTGATAATGGATGTGGTGTACAATCATACATTCAATACCGATGAGAGTAACTTCGAGCGCACCGTTCCCGGTTATTTCTATCGCCAGAAAGAAGATAAAACCTTGGCAAATGGCTCAGGCTGTGGTAACGAGACTGCCAGCGAACGCCTTATGATGCGTAAGTTTATGGTAGAATCCGTCCTTTATTGGATAAAAGAATATCATGTTGACGGCTTCCGGTTCGACTTGATGGGAATTCATGACATAGAAACGATGAACGAGATACGGAAGGCTGTAAATGCGGTCGATCCTACCATTTGCATTTACGGAGAGGGGTGGGCTGCCGAGGCGCCTCAGTATCCGGCTGACTCCTTGGCAATGAAGGGAAATATAGCACAGATACCCGGAGTTGCTGTCTTTTCTGACGAGCTGCGTGACGGGCTTTGCGGACCTGTAGGCGATAAGCGCAAAGGAGCTTTTCTTGCCGGAATTCCGGGAGGGGAGATGAGCGTAAAGTTCGGCATAGCAGGCGCTATCGAGCATCCGCAAGTACAGTGCGATTCGGTTAATTATACTCAAAAGCCGTGGGCGAAACAGCCTGTGCAAATGATCAGTTATGTTTCCTGTCACGACGGGCTGTGTTTGGTAGACCGACTGAAGGCAAGCATGCCGGACATCACTCCCGAACAACTTATACGTCTCGATAAACTGGCACAGACTGTGGTCTTTACTTCACAAGGTATTCCGTTTATTTACGCCGGAGAAGAAATCATGCGTGATAAGCAAGGCGTGGACAATAGTTATAAGAGCCCGGATGCAGTGAATGCCATCGACTGGCGGCGCAAAACCACCAGCGCAGATGTTTTCATGTATTATAAACGATTGATCGATCTGCGTAAATCTCATCCGGCCTTCCGCATGGGAGATGCAGGACAGGTTCGAAAACATCTGGAATTTCTTCCTGTGGAAGGAAGCAACCTGATTGCTTTCCGTCTGAAAGACCATGCAAATGGAGATCATTGGGAAGATATCATCGTCGCATTTAATTCTCGTCCTACTCCTGCCAGGCTTACTATTCCGGTTGGTAAATATACAGTGGTATGTAAAGACGGAGTGATAGATGTACGTGGATTAGGCATACAAAACGGGCCGGAAGTTATTATTCCCAGTCAGTCGGCTTTGATTTTATATAAGTAAATTCAGTCTTTTGATAATCAAACAGAATAGAAGAATATGATTCAAAATACATTCAACATAGCGGGGGGCGTAGCACGCAACCCGCTTGTGCGTTTAGCTGCTCCCATCACGGCAACGATTTCAGCCGGAGAACACATTGCGATTGTAGGTCCCAACGGAGGAGGAAAAAGTCTTTTTGTCGATACGCTGATCGGTAAATACCCATTGCGTGAAGGGACGCTGCAATATGACTTTTCTCCTGCTGCCACCCAGACCGTCTATGATAATGTGAAGTACATCGCTTTCCGTGACACTTACGGGGCTGCCGATGCTAATTATTACTATCAGCAACGCTGGAACGCCCACGATCAGGACGAAGCACCCGATGTTCGTGAAATGCTGGGAGAAATTAAGGACGAACAACTGAAACAAGAACTGTTTGAGCTTTTTCGCATTGAGCCGATGCTCGATAAGAAAATAATTCTTCTCTCCAGTGGCGAACTGCGTAAATTCCAGCTGGTCAAAACTCTGCTGACAGCTCCCCGTGTATTGATTATGGACAATCCGTTTATTGGTCTGGATGCACCTACCCGCGAGTTGCTGTTTTCTTTACTCGATCGCTTGACAAAAATGTCGTCCGTACAGATTATTCTGGTATTGTCAATGCTGGATGATATTCCTTCATTTATTACCCATGTAATTCCTGTGGATAAAATGACGGTGTACCCCAAAATGGAACGTGAGGCCTATCTGGAAGCTTTTCGTTCCAGAGATGCAGCCGTTTCTTTTGATGAGTTACAGCAGCGTATCGTCAATTTGCCCTATGATGGCAATAATTACGATTCTGATGAAGTGGTCAAACTGAATAAAGTCAGCATTCGCTATGATGACCGCACTATTCTGAAAGATCTCGACTGGACGGTGCGGCGTGGTGAGAAATGGGCATTGAGCGGTGAAAACGGGGCCGGAAAATCTACTTTGTTAAGCCTTGTCTGTGCGGATAATCCGCAATCATATGCTTGTGACATCAGCCTTTTCGGGCGGAAGCGGGGTACAGGGGAGAGTATTTGGGAAATTAAAAAGCATATTGGCTATGTAAGTCCGGAGATGCATCGTGCTTATCTCAAAAATCTGCCGGCTATTGAAATCGTGGCCAGTGGGCTTCATGACAGCATCGGGCTTTACAAACGTCCCCAGCCGGAACAAATGGCCATCTGCGAATGGTGGATGGATATATTTGGTATTGCGGAATTGAAAGACAACCCTTTTTTGCAACTTTCCAGTGGAGAACAACGGCTGGCATTGCTGGCACGTGCTTTTGTGAAGGACCCGGAGCTGCTGATTCTGGATGAACCGCTTCACGGTCTGGATACTTACAACCGTCGTCGGGTAAAGAAGATTATTGAGGCTTTCTGCCATCGCAAAGACAAGACGATGATTATGGTGACTCACTACGAATCAGAGTTGCCGGGCACTATTACAGACCGTATTTTCCTGAAGAGAAACCGATGAAAATGGACTGTTGTCTGAAAAATAATGTTTAGCTCTGCCATTCCGAACTTAGTGAGGGATGACAGAGCAATTTAAAAGAGATTTTTCTTTAATTAATTGGATGGGTGAACCAAAAGCAAGCCCCTCTTCCCGGTTCCGATTCCACACCGATTTTCCCTCCCAGTTGCGTGACGATACTTTGGCAGATAGGCAGTCCGAGTCCCGTACCGGGAATAAAACTGTTGAGTTTTACAAATCGGGTGAAGATAGCTTCCTGTTTTTCCGGCTCTATCCCCATTCCCGTGTCCTGAACGGAGAATTTCACTTCGTTTCCGTCTATTTGGTAGTCGATGGTGATATTTCCTTCGGAAGTGAATTTTAGTGCGTTAGTCACAAAGTTCAGTAATACCTGATAAAGTCTGTTCTTGTCACTGGTGAACGTCAGTTCGGGTAAATTATCTTTCAGGCGGAGTTCTACTTGTGGACTAGTTTTCATTTGCATAGCCTGAAACAGATCGTTACAAAGCTGTTTCGCATTTACTCTTTCAGGAATAATGTCGAAAGTTCCCGCTTCGATTTTCGATAAGTCGAGGATATCGGAAATGAGCTGAAGCAACAACTTGTTATTATCTTCTATGATCGTGATATACTGATGCTTTTCTTCCTGATCCTCCGCCTCTTCCAGCATACTTGAGAAACCGACGATCGCATTGAGCGGAGTACGTATCTCGTGACTCATGTTGGCAAGGAAGGCCGATTTTAAACGATCCGCTTCTTCGGCTTTCTCTTTGGCTTTGATAAGCATTTGTTCGGTTTCTTTTAGTTGGGTAATATCAAAGTTGATACACAGCATTTCGATGACATTATCCTGCGGTCGGTAGTTGCGGACCAACACATTCACCCGTGTCCACGTATAACTTCCGTCGGCTCTGCGGATACGTACATCCCTGCATAATTTCGTACTTTCGCCTTTGACCACTTTCGCCAGAAAGTCGAGCATAACAGCCCGGTCCTCCGGATGAAAGTGAGAATGGATACCGATAATTTCCGGTAGGGGCGTGCCTTCCTCTTCTCCTACATTTTTATACCAGCTGCTTAAGGCATAACCATTGCGGCTTAACGCATCAAAATGAGCGTATCCAACCTTGGCATAATCTCCTACCAGTTCAAAGAAATTTTTAAATTCCTGAATTTTGTTGTAGGCGATGGTGTTTTCCGTCTTATCTACGTTTATCAACAGATAATTGATGGGCTGCCGGTCATGATCATAAAGTGTTGTTATTCTTGTTGTCAGATTAATGAAACCGGATGTTTTTTCCGATTCATAATATCCTTTGATTTTTGAAAAATCATATTGGAAGGTGAATTCAACCTCTTCATTATCTCTGATCTTTAGCTTTATTTCTTCGGGTAGTGCCGGATTCTCAAAGATATTGATACCAATAACTTTTTCTTTATGGGTGATATGGAACATTTCCAGTTCCTTTTTATTCAAGTCAAGCAGATAACCGTCTTTATTATACAGTTCAATGCCGACGGGAAGGTTTTTATAGATATTGTGCAGGATACGTTCACTGTTTTGCAGTGCCTGATAGGCGGAAGCCATGCGTGGACCATCTTGAGTTTCTGCTATTCCGTATATTTTGGTGTTTCCTTCCCCATCAGTTTCCTGAAAGCATATTTTACTGCGAATCCATACTTCCCCGTGGGGAGTATCGAGCAGGTACACCTCCTCAATGCTCTGTTGCAATTTATCGAAAGAGTAGCTGGTAGTATGGTGCTGATCCTCCCTTAGGATACGTTTATTGAAATCTTCAAAACTGATCACTCCGTCTTCGTCTATCCCGAGTAATCGGGAGATAAACTCGGAACATACATAACTTTCTGTTTTTAAGTCCGCTTCCCACCATCCCATATTCGCTTTATTCAGCAGTTTTTGCAGGAATGTGTATTCTTTCTGTTTGCTTGTTTCCAATGTCTGACTTGTTTTAAGTTGGCGGTTGAATATTCATTTAGTCCGTAAAAATAGTCATTTCTATTGAATTCTTTTCAATAAACCATCACTTTTAGGTATTGATACCTGCTGATTCTTTCGTGAACTTTGTAGAGAAACAAAATGTTGTATATATAAAAAGAAGAAAGGAGACCATTAAGAATGAAAAAGATAGTATTACTTCGTCATGGAGAGAGTGCTTGGAACAAAGAAAACCGTTTCACAGGTTGGACGGATGTAGACCTGACGGAAAAGGGAGTTGCCGAAGCGGAAAAGGCAGGCGTCACGTTGAGGGAATATGGCTTCAACTTTGATAAAGCCTATACTTCTTATCTGAAAAGGGCAGTCAAAACCTTGAACTGCGTGCTTGATAAAATGAATCTGGACTGGATTCCCGTCGAGAAGAGCTGGCGTCTGAATGAGAAGCATTACGGCGATTTGCAAGGACTCAATAAGGCGGAAACAGCCGAGAAATACGGAGAAGAACAAGTGCTGATCTGGCGTCGCAGTTATGATATAGCTCCCAATCCGCTTTCCGAAAGCGATTTGAGAAATCCGCGTTTCGATTATCGCTATCACGAAGTATCCGATGCGGAACTGCCGCGTACCGAATCATTAAAAGATACCATCGACCGTATTATGCCGTACTGGGAGTCGGATATATTCCCGGCTTTAAAAGATGCGCATACCTTGCTGGTTGTCGCGCATGGCAATAGTCTGCGAGGTATCATTAAGCATTTGAAACATATTTCTGATGAAGATATCATCAAACTGAATCTTCCTACTGCCGTTCCTTATGTATTCGAGTTCGACGAGAACCTGAATGTTGCCAATGATTACTTCCTGGGCAATCCGGAAGAAATTCGTAAGCTGATGGAAGCGGTAGCCAATCAGGGGAAGAAAAAATAGCAGGCTTCATCGCCTGTATATAAATTGTTATACATTAAAAAAATAAAGTTATGAGTAAAGTAGTTGATTTATTAGGAGATAAGACCAGTTATTATCTGGATCATACCTGTAAGACCATTGATAAGTCGTTGATTTATATACCCTCACCGGATACCATTGATAAAGTCTGGATTGATTCGGACCGAAACATTAAAGTATTGAACAGCCTGCAAACCCTTTTAGGGCATGGACGTCTGGCAAATACGGGTTATGTGTCCATTCTTCCTGTCGATCAGGATATCGAGCATACAGCCGGCGCATCCTTTGCACCGAATCCCATTTATTTCGATCCGGAGAATATTGTGAAGCTGGCTATCGAAGGAGGCTGTAATGCAGTAGCTTCTACATTTGGTATTTTGGGATCAGTCGCACGTAAATATGCGCACAAAATACCTTTCGTGGTAAAGTTGAATCACAATGAGCTGCTGACCTATCCGAATACATACGATCAGGTATTATTTGGTACGGTGAAAGAGGCTTGGAATATGGGAGCCGTAGCAGTAGGCGCAACCATTTATTTCGGTTCGGAACAGAGTCGCCGCCAATTGGTAGAGATTGCTGAGGCTTTCGAATATGCCCATGAACTCGGTATGGCTACCATTCTGTGGTGTTATTTGCGCAATAGCGATTTCAAGAAAGGAGCTATTGATTATCATGCTGCTGCCGACCTTACCGGACAGGCTGACCGTTTGGGAGTTACCATCAAAGCGGACATTGTGAAGCAGAAACTTCCTACCAATAATGGTGGTTTCAAAGCGATTGGTTTCGGAAAGACAGATGAACGCATGTACACGGAACTCACATCGGAACACCCGATTGATCTCTGTCGTTATCAGGTGGCAAATGGTTATATGGGACGTGTCGGATTGATCAATTCCGGTGGAGAATCTCATGGGGCTTCCGATTTGCGTGATGCGGTCATTACAGCAGTTGTCAATAAGCGTGCCGGTGGCATGGGATTGATCAGTGGACGTAAAGCCTTCCAGAAGCCGATGAATAAGGGTGTCGAATTATTAAACGCTATTCAGGATGTCTACCTCGATCCGGCAATAACCATTGCCTGATCTAGGAAAGATGAGAAATAATTCTTATCTTTGACTACCAGATAGTTAACCATTAAAAAATAGAATTATGAAGTTTTTTATTGACACAGCCAATTTGGAGCAGATTCAGGAGGCGTATGACCTCGGAGTACTTGACGGAGTGACTACCAATCCTTCGCTGATGGCGAAAGAAGGCATTAAAGGTACGGAGAATCAACGTGAACATTACATTAAAATATGTAAGATTGTCAATGCTGACGTAAGTGCGGAAGTAATAGCAACGGATTATGAAGGGATGATCCGCGAAGGGGAAGAGCTTGCCGCACTCAATCCGCATATCGTTGTCAAGGTGCCTTGCATTGCCGATGGTATCAAAGCTATCAAGTACTTTACAGAAAAAGGAATCCGGACCAATTGTACATTGGTATTTTCCGTCGGACAGGCATTGCTGGCTGCAAAAGCCGGAGCGACTTACGTTTCGCCTTTTGTCGGACGTCTGGATGATATTTGCGAAGACGGGGTAGGACTTGTTGGTGATATTGTACGTATGTATCGCACCTATGATTACAAGACTCAGGTATTGGCGGCTTCTATCCGCAATACGAAGCACATCATCGAGTGTGTGGAGGTGGGAGCAGATGTGGCTACCTGTCCGTTGAGTGCTATCAAAGGGTTGTTGAATCATCCGCTGACTGATTCGGGATTGAAGAAATTTTTGGAAGATTATAAAAAGGTAAATGGATAATCGGATTTGAGAAACTAAGTTTTCTTCAAAGTTATATTGATAGAGGCTTCTGACATAAATGTATGTTAGAAGCCTTTTTTAGTTATTTTAATAATGTCAAACAACATAAAACTAAGACTTCTCGTTTATTCATCTTAATTTGTATCGTGTAATCTAACTAGTGATGTAAATAATGAATAAAAATGGATTTAGTCGATGTGCCGATATCTATATCGGCCGTTTGCGAGAGGAGGGCCGCTATTCTACAGCGCACGTCTATCAGAACGCCCTTCTTTCTTTTAGCAAGTTTTGTGGTGTCCATAGTGTGTCTTTCCGTCAAGTCACCCGTGAGCGTCTTCGCCGTTACGAACAGCACCTTTACGAATGTGGTCTGAAGCCCAATACGATTTCCACGTATATGCGTATGCTTCGGAGTATCTATAATCGGGGTGTGGAGGCGGGTAGTGCTCCTTATGTCCACCGCCTGTTCCATGAGGTCTATACGGGGGTGGACGTGCGTCAGAAAAGGGCGCTTCCTGTCGTCGCTCTTCGCAGGCTTCTTTATGAAGATCCCCAGTCTGATCGTCTCCGCCGTACCCAGGCTATTGCCGCTCTGATGTTCCAGTTCTGCGGGATGTCTTTCGCCGATCTGACGCATCTGGAGAAATCCGCTCTTGACAGCAATGTGCTGCGCTACAATCGTGTCAAGACGAAGACTCCCATGAGCGTTGAGGTTCTGGACAGTGCAAAGGAGATGCTCGACCAGCTCCGGAACCGACAGTCTCCCCGTCCCGGTTGTCCCGACTACCTTTTCAGCATTCTTCAAGGTGATAAGAAGAGGAAGGATGAGAGAGCCTACCGTGAATACCAGTCCGCTCTCCGAAGATTCAACTACTGTCTGAAGTCTCTGGCAAAGCGGCTGCGTCTCAACTTCCCCGTCACTTCCTACACGCTTCGTCATTCGTGGGCTACTACTGCCAAGTACCGTGGTGTCCCTATCGAGATGATCAGCGAGTCGCTTGGTCATAAGTCCATCAAGACTACGCAGATTTATCTGAAAGGCTTTGAACTGAAAGAGCGTACGGAGGTAAACCGGATGAATTTGTCTTACGTAAAGCGGTGCGGAGTAGGTCAGTGCATCTGATTTAGAAGCTTGATATACAGTGTTTATCGGTGTGCGTTACTTCTTAGGTAACGGAATGATTCATGGCGCAAAGATGGACATATTTATGAAAATACGCAAACAAAAATGAAATTAATTTCTTAAAATGAATCAAAAGTCGGCATAACATACGGAAAATGACAATATCCGTGTTATGTCTTTTTTTATTCCAATTTATGAAAAACCCCTTCACTTCTGCCTTATTTCCTGAATACCAGTCCTCTTCCGATGTTTTCGTTGAAAAAAGTTCCCTTTTCTGCTTGCTCTATGCTTGTTCGTTACCTAAGAAGTAACGGATAAACATGGGGTAAAAAAATATGATTTTAAGAAAAAAGAAATCACTCAATGCTGGGCCTATTAATGGGACAGGGGAAGGCGTAGCACACTCAAAACGCTGGTATGTTGCTTTGGTTCGGATGCACCATGAAAAGAAGGTTTCCGAGCATCTGGACAAGATGGGTATCGAGAATTTCGTTCCCGTTCAACAGGAATTCCACCAATGGAGCGACCGTCGCAAGCTGGTCACCTCCGTCTTGCTTCCTATGATGGTCTTCGTACACGTTGACCCTAAGGAACGCATGGAAGTCCTGAGTTTTTCTACTGTCAGCCGTTACATGGTGATGCGCGGCGAGAGTAGTCCTGCTGTAATTCCTGACGAGCAGATGGCTCGTTTCCGTTTCATGCTTGATTATTCGGAAGAATCGATAAGCATGAACAGTTCTCCTTTGGCTCGTGGCGAAAAGGTTCGCGTGATCAAAGGTCCGTTGACGGGTCTTGTTGGCGAACTGGTCAATGTGGATGGTAAAAGTAAGATTGCTGTTCGCTTGAATATGCTGGGATGCGCCTGTGTTGATATGCCTGTCGGTTATGTAGAGCCGATTATGGCGGCTGTTTAAGGCAAGGGATATGGATGCTATTATTTTACAAGAAAACATAGAGGGTTTATTAAGTTTGGTACGTATGCTGCTTCCTGGTGGGGGGAGTGCAGGCTGCGTGTATTTGGATGATCTTTCAGCATTACAACGATCCATCCACGAAAAGATTAACGATTTATATTCTCAACGGGGGGAGACACCGGAGCAGGATGCTACCCTGTGTTTGGCCATCCTTCAGGGATATAATGTGTCGATGTACGCCAATCCGGAAGACGAAGAAAGAAAACAGGCTGTTTTGACCCGTTCTCTGTCTCTTCTCGATGTTCTTCCCCCTTCTCTTCTTAAGCAACAGTTATCTGCCGTCTGTCATGGGATGCAGGAACTGTGTGAAATCAACTGAAACTTTTTTATTTGTCAATGAAAATACAAAGACTTTTTAGCATTCTACTCTTCTGTTTGATGCTGGGAAGTGGCTCGCTTATGGCTCAGTCCATGAGTGATTCACAAGTACTGGAATATGTAAAGGACGGTATCCGGCAAGGCAAGGAACAGAAGCAGCTTGCTTCCGAACTTGCACGTAAAGGTGTAACCAAGGAACAGGCTATGCGTGTGAAACAGCTATACGAGCAGCAGAACAATGTAAACACTTCCCAATCCACCGGTACGGATATCAACGAGTCCCGCCTTCGTGAAGAGACTAAGGAAAATACTTCCGACATGCTGGAGGACCATCCCACCACTCAGGACCTTGCCCGTGGCGATCAGGTCTTCGGACGTAACATCTTCAATACCCGCAACCTGACATTTGAACCCAGTGTCAATCTCGCCACTCCCTCCAATTACCGTCTTGGTCCCGGTGATGAAGTCATTATTGATATCTGGGGTGCGAGCCAAAACACGATTCGCCAGCAAATATCTCCGGAAGGTACCATCAACATTCAGAAGATCGGCCCTGTCAACCTTAGCGGTATGACAGTCTCTGCCGCCAATGACTATCTGAAGAACGCCCTGAATAAAATATATAATGGTCTGAATAATACTACCGACCCTACTTCCGACATCCGTCTGACTTTGGGTAATATCCGTACTATTCAGATCAATGTGATGGGAGAAGTCGTACAGCCCGGTACTTATGCCCTTTCTTCTTTCTCTACCGTCTTCCATGCGCTTTATCGTGCAGGTGGTGTGAGTGATATCGGTAGCCTCCGAAACGTTCAATTGGTACGCAACGGAAAGAATATTGCCACCATCGACGTCTACGAATTCATCATGAAAGGAAATACACTGGATGACATTCGCCTTCAGGAAGGTGACGTCGTGATTGTTCCTGCTTATGATGTCTTGGTAAAGATCAGCGGCAAGGTAAAACGTCCTATGCGTTTTGAAATGAAGAAAGACGAGAACCTTGCTACTCTCATCAAATATGCCGGCGGCTTTGAAGCTGACGCCTACACCCGTTCATTACGTGTTGTCCGTCAGAATGGTGAGGAATACGAAGTCAACACAGTCAAAGATATAGATTACAACATTTATAAAATGCGTAACGGTGACGTAGTAACCGCCGAAGCCATCCTTAACCGCTTCACAAACAAACTGGAAATCCGTGGCGCTGTCTATCGTCCCGGCATCTACCAGCTCAGCGGTAAACTGAACACGATCCGCGAACTTGTCCATGAAGCCCAGGGCCTGACCGGTGACGCTTTCCTGAATCGTGCCGTCCTTTATCGCCAGCGTGAGGATTTGACCAGTGAAGTTGTTCAGATAGACATCAGGTCTATCATGGACGGTACTTCCCCGAACCTCGCCCTGATGAAGAATGACATCCTTTACATTCCGAGCATTCACGATCTGGAAGATCGTGGCAATGTTACAGTTTACGGTGAGGTCGCCCAACCGGATTCCTATCCCTATGCTGATAACATGACACTTGAGGATCTGATCATTCAGGCCGGTGGCTTGAAAGAAGCCGCCTCCACTGTCCGCATTGATGTGTCGAGACGAATCAAGAATCCCCGTAGTACCGCGGATAATGATACTATCGGTCAGATGTATACCTTCTCTTTAAAGGATGGTTTTGTCATTGACGGTCAGCCCGGTTTTATCCTTCAGCCTTATGATGAAGTTTATGTCCGTCGCAGTCCGGGTTATCAGGCACAACAGAATGTAGTCATTGATGGTGAAATCCTTTTCGGAGGAAATTATGCCATGACCAGCCGTGAGGAACGTCTTTCCGATCTGGTGAATAAAGCGGGTGGTCCTACTAACCTTGCCTATCTTCGTGGTGCAAAGCTGACCCGTGTGGCAAGTGCCGGTGAGAAGAAACGTATGGGTGATGTGATTCGCCTGATGAGCAGACAATTGGGAGAGGCCATGATTGACTCTTTGGGTATTGGTGTTGAGGATACCTTTACGGTAGGCATTGATCTGGAGAAGGCTTTGACTAATCCTAAGGGTAGTGCCGACCTTGTCTTACGTGAAGGTGATGTGGTCTTCATACCAAAGAATAATAATACTGTGACTATCAATGGTGCTGTCATGGTTCCGAATACGGTTTCTTATATGAAGGGCAAGAATGTGGATTATTACCTGAATCAGGCCGGTGGTTATTCTGATAATGCAAGGAAGAGTAAGAAATTCATTGTTTACATGAATGGTCAGGTGACGAAGGTTAAGGGTAGTGGTAAGAAACAGATTGAGCCGGGATGTGAGATTATTGTGCCTAGTAAGGCTAAGAAGAAAGGGAACATAGCTAATATTTTAGGTTATGCTACTTCTTTCAGTTCTTTGGGTATGATGATTGCTTCTATTGCTAATTTGATAAAGAAATAATAGAATTTACTTTTATGTCGGAACAACAACTAAATAGAAATATCTCTTCAGAACAGGATAAATTATTAAATGATGAGATGGAAATAGATTTAATGGATGTTCTCCGCAAGATTATTAGTATTCGTAAGACGCTCTATAAAGCAGCGGGAGTAGGGGTGATCATTGGCATCATAGTTTATTTAAGCATTCCCAAACAATATACGGTGAATGTTACTCTTTCCCCTGAAATGGGTGGTTCCAAAAGTGGAAATGGATTAGTGGGGATTGCTGCCTCTTTTTTGGGAAGTGGTGTTTCATCGGGTGATAGTTCCGATGCGTTGAACGCCTCCCTTTCCTCGGAAATAGTTTCTTCTACCCCCTTTTTACTGGAACTTTTATCCATTGATATTCCTGCTCCGGATGGGAATGGTAATATGGTTCTGGATACTTACTTGGATGACCAGTCCTCTCCTTGGTGGAATTACGTCATAGGTTTTCCCAACATGTTGGTAGGAGGAGTGAAATCCTTGTTTAGTGAAGGAACGTTAGACACATTAGAGAATGTAGGACGTCGTGGTACTCTTGAATTATCACAAGAACAGAATACTAAAGTCAATGTTCTTCGTAACAGTGTCAAAGCTTCTATAGATACCAAAACGGCAATAACCAATGTGTCCGTCAGTTTACAGAGTCCCAAGGTAGCAGCGGTTGTGGCGGATTCCGTCGTTCATAAGTTACAAGAGTACATTACTGATTATCGCACTTCCAAAGTTAAGGATGACTGTGCTTATTTGGAGAAACTATTCAAGGAGCGACAGCGCGAATATTATACTGCCCAAAAGAAATATGCCAATTATGTAGATACGCATGATAATTTAGTTCTTCAAAGTGTTCGTACGGAGCAGGAACGCTTACAAAATGACATGAGTCTAGCTTATCAAATCTATAGTCAAGTCGCTAACCAATTGCAAGTGGCACGTGCTAAAGTACAAGAGGAGAAACCTGTTTTTGCTGTGGTGGAACCTGCTATCGTTCCACTAAATCCTTCGGGTATGAAACTAATGATTTATGTGATTGTTTTCGTGCTTTTCTCCATAACGACTACTATAGTTTGGAAATTTCTTGTAAAAAATATTCTAAAAATAATTATAACTAACGTCTAATTGAGGCGTTTACCAAATCATATTAAATCCAAGATTATGTCAATTCAAGTATTGAAACCAAAGTTTGAGATTGAAGAATGTCTCGAGGCTGTAAAAGAATGCCTTGAACAAGGCTGGACAGGCATGGGCTTTAAAACCGCTCAATTCGAAGAAGCCTGGAAAGATTACACCGGTCATAAATATGCATATTATCTTAATTCCAACACTGTAGGTCTTCATCTTGCTGTGAAAATTCTTAAAATGCAGAATGGATGGCAAGATGGTGATGAAATTATCTCAACCCCTATCACCTTTGTATCGACCAATCACGCAGTTATGTACGAAAATATGCATGTTACATTTGCTGATGTAGATGAGTATCTTTGTCTTGATCCCATAGATGTTGAGAAGAAAATAAGTGATAAAACCAAAGCTATTATTTTTGTAGGTTATGGTGGACGCGTAGGAAAACTAGATAAGATCATAGAGATATGTAAAAAGTATGATCTAAAACTAATACTTGATGCTGCTCACATGTCTGGCACACGAGTTAATGGTGTTACTCCGGGTACTTGGGATGGTGTAGATGTTACAGTTTATTCTTATCAGGCTGTGAAGAACCTTCCTACCGGTGATAGTGGTATGATTTGTTTTGCAAATGAGAAAGACGATAAACTAGCACGTCAGCTTGCTTGGCTGGGTATTAATAAAGATACCTATGCTCGTTCAAACAAAGGAACCTATGCTTGGAAATATGATGTGGACTATGTGGGTTATAAGTACAATGGCAATGCTATAATGGCTGCTATTGCATTAGTTCAACTTAAATATCTTGATAGAGATAATGCACGCCGTCGTGAAATCGTTGAGATGTATAACAAAGGTTTCGAAAATAATTCGAAGATTCAAATAATAAGGGCTCCTCATGCAGATGAATGCTCTTTCCATATTTACGAACTTATTGTATCCGATCGTGAAGGGCTTTTAGGACAACTAGCTGAAAATGCTATCTATGGTGGCGTACATTACCGTGACAATACAGAGTATAGCATGTATCTATATGCTAAGGGAACTTGCCCCCGTGCTCATGAAGTCAGCAAACATCTCATTACACTTCCGCTACACATGTGGCTCACTGATGAAGAAGTTAATAGAATCATAGCTGTTGTAAACGATTATGTGAAGTAATATGGTTTATGAAGGAATCCTTGAAGGACGTTTTGTCAATCTTCGTCCTGTCACGAAAGAAGACGCAGAGTTCATTTTGGAAATTAGGAATAATCCGGAAATTTCAAAATTTCTTCCTTCTCTGAATGCCACAGTTGATCAGCAACAAAGTTGGATAGACAAGCAAAGAAACGACATCAATAGTTATTATTTTATTATCGAAGATAAAACTAAAATGCGAATAGGGACCACTAGTGTTTACAACATTATAGAGAATCATGCTGAGGTAGGTCGTTTCTGCTCTTTCGGAAATTCGATTCAAAATTCTGAAGCGGCATTAATGTTGGATGACTTTATATTCCAAAAGTTAGGTATTAATTATCTAGATATTTGGGTGTATAAAGATAATAAATCAGTGCTTGCTTTAAACAAGGGGTTGGGGTGTGTATGGGAAGGAGAAGGTGAAGATGAAAAAGGTATTCCATATTTATATGGTACTTTAACGAAGGAAGGATTCGACATAAAATCACAGAAAATAAGGAATAATTTGTCTAAAATAAAAATATAATATGAAAATAAATGATTTTATTCAGAATTTTGCTAATCAGTTTGACGAAACTGATGCAAGTGAATTTCAGGCTACAACAGAGTTTAGGCAGCTTGATGAGTGGTCATCCCTTTCATCTCTTGCAATTATATCAATGATTGATGATGAATATGATGTTGTTATTAACGGGAATGATCTTCGCAATTGCAATACTATCGAGGATTTGTTTGCTATAGTAGAATCTAAAAAGTAACTTATGGCATTCATATCAATACCTAATGTAGCTATTCGGGGAATCTCAGCATGTGTACCGTCACATGTAGAAGAAAACATTGACCTTCCTGTCTTTAAGGAGGGCGAGGCTTCTCGTGTGATAGCTCAGACAGGCATAGAACGCAAACATACGGTTGAATCAGGTACTACAGCTAGCGATCTTTGTGTTAAGGCTGCCAATAAATTGCTTGAGGACTTAGGTTGGGGAAAAGATACGATAGACGTAATTGTGTTCGTTTCATCATCAGCCGATTATGTAGTCCCGCCAACAGCTTGTATAATACAAGAAGAACTGGGATTGCCAGAGACTTGCCTTTCTATTGAAATTAAGCATGGTTGTTCGGGGTGGGTGGTAGGATTGAACTCTGCTGCTTCCCTCATAATGGGAGGCTGTTTGAAAAGAGCTCTGCTTCTTTGTGGTGATACCTCGACATTGCTCCATTCACCTTTTGATAAGGAAACGCGACCACTCTTTGGTGATGCCGGTTCATGTACTGCTTTAGAATTTGACACTATAGCTTCCACCTTGGAGTTTGAACATGGCACTCGTGGCAAGGACTTTAAATCTATTTATACTCCTGTTGGTGGTTGTCGGAATGCCGTTACAGCGAAAGACCTTGAATTCATAGAGTATGGTCCAAATCAATTACGTCGTAATATTGACTGTACTATGGATGGCATGAATGTGTTCGCTTTCGGAATGTCTGTTGCTCCGAAAAGTGTAAAAAGACTAGCCGAAAAATATGTACTAAATCTTGAACAGATGGATTATCTCTTTCTGCATCAAGCCAATCACTACATGAACGAGAAAATTCGAAAGAAACTAAATTTTGCTCCAGAAAAGACACCTTATAGCCTTCGTGATTTTGGTAACACGAGCTGTGCTTCTATTCCTGTCACTATCATAACACAGTGTAGCAAAGACTTTGCAACTAGAAAACTAGATTCTATTGGTTGTGCTTTCGGTGTGGGACTAGCATGGGGAAGTGTTCATTTTCAGACAAATAAAATAGTTTGTTCAGAATTAATATTTTATTAAGTTAATGTATAATCCGTTTTCATTAGAAGGTAAGACTATTTTAGTCACGGGTGCTTCATCCGGGATAGGGCGTGCTACGGCTATAGAATGTTCAAGGATGGGCGCAAAGGTAATCATTACAGCCCGTAATGAGGAACGATTGAAGGAAACTCTTGAACAGTTGGAAGGAGATGATCATTGTATGATCCTTTGTAATCTTGCTGACACATTGGCAATAGATGGATTGGTTTCAAATTTACCTGAAATTCATGGGTTGGTCAATAACGCTGGTTTTACAAAGTTGTCTTTACTTCAATTTGTAAAGGAAGAAGACTTGAAATCCATATTTCAAGTAAATACTATAGCCCCTGTTCTCCTTTTCCAAAAACTTCTAAAAAAGAAGAAAATAAAGAAGGGTGCATCTATTGTATTTACTAGTTCTATGGCAGGATTAGGATGTACATCTGTCGGTAATTCCATGTATACTGCCAGTAAAGGTGCGATAAGTGCATATATAAAGACTGCGGCTCTTGAACTTGCTCCCAAAAGTATTCGTATAAATGCCATCTGTCCGGCAATGGTTAATACAGGTATTCTTGAGGGTGGATCTGTAACAAAGGAGCAATTAAAGGAAGATATGAAACAATATCCGTTGGGACGCTATGGTGATCCATATGATATTGCATGGGCGATGATATATTTGTTATCTGACGCCTCCAGTTGGATAACTGGTACAAATTTAATCCTTGATGGAGGTTTAACATTAAAATAATTATTAAAATAATCCGATATGACAACTTTAGAAAAGTATACAAATGTTTTCGTGGAAAATCTGCAAATAACAGCAGAACAGTGTGAAGGTCTTCAATATCAAGGTGTAGAACTTTGGGATAGCGTAGGTCATATGACTCTTGTTGCAGCTTTGGAGGATACTTTTGATATCATGCTGGAAACAGACGATATTGTTGACCTTTCTTCTTTCGAAAAGGGGATGGAGATTCTTCAGAAATACGATATCACATTCTAAAATCTAATATGCTAAATAATGATTTTTATTCATTATATTTAAAATGTATCATATTAACAGAGAATTATTAAACAATGGAAGATGTTGAAATAAAATCATTGGATTATAATCAGATTTTAGAGTATCAAGCAGACAGATATCCTTATTTGTTTTTTGATAGGATTGATGAAGTAATACCGGGACAGAGGTGTAAGGGGTATAAGAACTTGACTCATAACGAATGGTTTTTCCCTATTCACTTCCCTGGTGATCCTTGTATGCCCGGTTTCCTGCAAGCAGAAGCTTTGACGCAAGTATGTGCTCTTTGTATATTGACATTGGAAGGCAATAAAGGCAAGCAAGTGTTGCTCCTCTCTTGTGATAAGTTGCGTCTGTTTCAGAAAGTTCGTCCCGGTGACAAAATGGTACTTGACACAGAGCTGTTGTCATACCGTCATGGTATAGCAAAAGGTAAAGGAAGAGCTATGGTTGACGGCAAACTAGTTTGTTCATGTGAAATGACTTTTACTCTTTCAGAGTCGGAAGAGCGCAAGGCATTAACTCCAAAGATTTGATTATGGATATAAAAGGAAAAGTTGTCCTCATCACAGGATGTAACAGAGGTATTGGTAAAGCTATGCTTGAGACTTTTTCTGCACAAGGGTGCAATATTATTGCTTGTTTGCGACAGAAAAATGAAGAGTTCGACATGCTATGTGAGGAAATAATCCAAAGGAATGGCACGATGATTACCAAGTATTATTTCGATATGATGGATGAAGATAGTATAAAAAGTACTATCACACAGATATTCAAGAGTAAACAGCGTATTGACATAATGATAAATAATGCAGGTGTGGTAACGAAAGGCTTATTACAAATGACAACGATGAAACAGTTGCACGAAATTTTTCAGGTTAATTTTTTTGCCCATGTGCAATTCATACAGGGTGTTTCTAAAATAATGATGCGGCAACGGGAAGGTGTAATTATCAACATGGCAAGCGTTGGAGGAATTGATGCTTATCCTGCATACATAAGTTATGGATGCAGCAAGGCTGCAATGATATATTTAACAAAGACTTTGTCTCAGGAACTGGCTCCTTATGGAATACGGGTGAATGCTCTTGCTCCCAGTATGACTGATACCCGTATGAAAGAGCAGATGGGAGCAGAAGCAAATGAGGAAATAATGAGGCGTACTGCGCTCAAACGTATTGCCCAACCAGAAGAGATAGCTAAACTTGCATTATTTCTGGCTTCGGATGATTCTTCGTTTATTACCGGACAGGTAGTGCGCATTGATGGAGGTTTAAACTAGAGCAATAATAATGGAACAAAAAAAAATAAATAACTGTAAACAGTTAGCCAAAGAACTTCGGCGAGAAATAGTCGTGTCATCTTATGGCACAGGTAAGGTAGGTGTACATATAGGTCCAGCCCTTTCCCTTGCCGATTTTTTAGCTGTGTTGTATGGTGGTGTTATGAATATTGACCCCTCTAATCCGTTTAAAGAAGGGCGTGACCGTTTTGTGTTGAGTAAAGGGCATGCATACACTGCGCTTTATTCAGTCCTTAGCCTTCGTGGTTTTTTCTCAACAATGGAATATCATGAAAATTTCATGACTGACGGAGGATTGTATCCTGCACATCCTATTAAGCAATTGGACAAGGGCATTGAGTGTTCTACAGGTAGTCTTGGTATGGGGTTATCCTTCGCTGTCGGGAAGGCTCTTAACGCAAAAAAGAAAAAACTTGATTATAAAACATATGTTGTCGTGGGTGACGGAGAGTGTAACGAAGGAAGTACATTGGAGGCATTTGTGTCTGCAGTTCAGTATAAATTGGATAATCTTATCGTGTTCATTGACCATAATGGATATCAGCAGGATGGTATGACGTCTGAGATCATGAATTTTTCTTTTGCTGATACTTTGGGAGCCATCGGCTGTAAAGTGGTAGAGATTGATGGAAATGACACGGAAGCTATAATTAATGCTTTGGAGAATAGACCAATAAATGGTAAACCTCTTGTTATAGTCGGTCATACAATCAAGGGGAAAGGTGTATCATTTATGGAGGGTGTCAACTCATGGCATCATTCATCAATGAACGAAGATCAATATAAACAAGCAATGGAAGAACTAAAATAAACAGATAATTATGGAATATAACAGAATACAACTTCGTACTTGGTCTATGCTCGGCAAACGAGGTACTTTCGGTTCCGCGCTTACCGAGTTCGCTCCTATAGCTGATAATCTGATGGCGGTTTCAGCAGACTTTACACGTTCTTCCGGTTTGGAACGATATAGTAAGGTTTATTCTGATAAGTTTCTTAATGTAGGTATTGCCGAGCAGAATCTTATCGGAGTTTCGTCTGGACTTGCCAGTGAGGGCTACAATGTGTTTGCTACATCTTTTGCAGCATTCATTGCAACACGCAGCTATGAGCAAGTGAAGATCCATTGCGGATATATGCAGCATAATATAAAAGTTGTTGGCTTGGCTGCTGGTTTCGGTGTTCAGCAACAGGGTAATACCCACTACGGTCTTGATGATATTTGCTTGATGCGTGCTATACCTAACATGACTATAGTATCGCCAGCCGATTCGACTGAGGTAGTTAAAGCAACAGAAGCCCTTCTTAACTTTGAAGGTCCTGTATATTTGAGGCTTTGTGGTGAAGCTAATGACCCTATGGTGTATAAATCCGATTATGATTTTGAAATAGGTAAGGCTATAACGCTGTGTGAAGGAGCCGATGTTACTATAGTCTCTACTGGTACAATGGTGTATCAGTCACTTCAAGCCGCGAAAAAGTTGGCAGAACAAGGTATTGAATGTACGGTAATAAATATGCATACAATAAAGCCTCTTGATACAAATGTGCTTGCTAAATATTGCCATGACTGTAAATTGGTAGTAACCTGTGAAGAAGGATTTGTATCAGGTGGACTTGGTGCTGCTGTTGCAGAAACTTTAGTACAGAGTGGCAAGAAAATACCACAGATGCTCCTACTTGGTCTGACTGATTTCCCACATGCTGGTTCTTATAAATACATGCTTGCACAAACTGGTCTTGATGCCCAACATATAGCAGAGAAAATACAAAATAAACTGGCTGATATTTGATAACGATGTTTAATCTACAGCAATATTCGGCAAAAATAGCCGTCATTACTGACCGTGGTGAAAAACTTACTTATGCTGAACTTTATACAAAAGTAGAGGATTTTCATGAGCATATACCTGTAAAGGGACTTATTTTCTTTTTGTGCGAAAATCAACTGGGGTCTTTAGTGGGATATATGGCATGTATAATGAAAAAGATTCCTGCTGTATTACTTGATGGAAGTAAAGAGCTGGAATTAATACAACAGCTTATTACTATTTATCATCCCGAATACCTTTGGATGCCTACACATCGCAAATGTGAAATAGGTGGAAAGACACTTTATGAATATGGTGACTTCTCACTCCAGCAGATAACTTATGATCATGACTTTACCACTGAAGAGAAGATTTTAAATCCGGACCTTATACTTTGTCTGACCACTTCTGGAAGTACTGGATCACCAAAGCTAGTTCGTCTGTCATTAAAAAATCTGGAAAGTAATGCTGAATCTATAGCCGAGTATCTTCAAATTGATAAAAATGAACGTCCCGTAACAACACTTCCAATGTATTATAGTTTTGGCGTTTCGGTAATCAACAGTCACTTGATTAAAGGTGCCACCCTTTTATTAACTGATAAATCTGTTATTCAAAAAGAGTTCTGGTCGTTCATCAAAGAGCAGAAAGCTACATCTATAGCTGGTGTTCCTTATACTTACGAGATGTTACGCAGATTACGTTTCTTTCGTATGGAACTGCCGGATCTTAAGACCATGACGCAGGCTGGTGGGAAGTTGAACGCCACTTTTGTGAAGGAGTTTGTAGATTTTGCTAAGCAGAGCGACAAACAATTTATTGTAATGTACGGACAGACTGAAGCTACTGCCAGAATGAGTTATCTTCCTTGGGAAAGAGCATTAGAGAAAGCTAGTAGTATCGGCATTGCCATTCCGGGTGGTGAATTCTCATTGGCAGATGCGTCAGGTAATGAAATACTAGACACGGATATTGACGGTGAGTTGGTTTATAAGGGAGCTAATGTCTCAATGGGATATGCAGAATGTCGTGAAGATCTGTCTAAAGGTGATGAGAATCATGGAATATTGCATACAGGTGATATTGCTCGCAAAGATGCAGATGGCTATTACTATATCACCGGACGTATGAAACGATTTGTAAAAGTCTGGGGTAATCGTTGTAATTTAGATGCTACGGAACAACTCGTAAAAGCAGTTACTTCAAATTGCGCATGTGTAGGTGTGGATGATAAGATAACAGTGTTTGTGACTGAAGAAGGACTAGAAGATCAAATCAAGAATTTACTAGTGGAGAAGACCGGATTCAATCCCCGCGCATTTGCTATTCAAGTGATTGCGGAAATTCCCAAATACACATCAGGTAAGATACAATACCCTGAACTTCAAAAAATGATTTGAGTATGGAAATAAACGAAATATTGGAAATATCCCCGTATTCATTAAGTAAAGACCAAAAGCGCGAATTACTCAATAATCGTCTGCATGAACTGACACGCAAACATTATGAGCAATGTCTGCCATATCGTAGAATGATGGATGCAATGGAACTGGACATGGATAATCTTCCCGGTTACGAAAAGCTCCCATTCCTTCCTGTTCGTCTATTTAAGGAGTTTGAACTTCGCAGTTGTGAGAAAGATGAAATTGTAAAGACTATGACATCATCGGGAACTACAGGTCAGCAGGTGTCGCGTATCTTTCTGGATCGTGAAACAAGTAGTGCCCAGCAGAAATGTTTGACAAAAATCGTCAGTCACTTCATTGGCACCAAGCGTGTGCCCATGCTGATACTGGATACATCAGCTGTTGTCAAGAATAGAAGTATGTTTTCTGCCCGTGGAGCCGGTATTTTAGGTTTTTCCATGTTCGGAAGTAAACGTCAGTATGCACTGGATGAAAATATGGAATTGGACATCGAAGGCATGAAGAACTTCCTCGAAGAACATAAGGATGAAACGATCTTTATGTTTGGTTTTACTTTTATGATTTGGCAGCATTTTTACAAAAAACTTATCGAAACCGGTTACTTACCCAACCTTTCCAAAGGTGTGCTTATTCATGGTGGTGGTTGGAAAAAACTGGTCAATGAGAAAGTTTCTCCAATAGAATATAAGAAACGTCTGAATGAAGTTTGTGGCATTTTGCCGGAGAATATACATGACTATTACGGGATGGTTGAGCAGACCGGTTGTGTGTATATGGAGTGCCAATGCGGTTATTTGCATGCTTCTGTTTTCAGTGATGTGTTGATTCGCCGCCCGAAAGATTTTTCATTAGCCGCTGTAGGTGAACAAGGTCTGATTGAAGTGGTGAGCGTATTGCCCGGTAGCTATCCCGGACATGTGCTTTTGACTGAAGATGAAGGTATGATATTGGGTGAAGACGATTGTCCTTGTGGTCTGAAAGGCAAGTATTTCAAGATTGAAGGTCGAATTAAAAATGCGGAAATCCGTGGATGTAGTGATACCTATGCAACAAAGTTCTGATTATATCTTGCTTTTCCCACAAGAGATTGATTGGGAGAAGTTTACGCAATATCACCCCGATGAACCATTCTCGGACGGTGTGATAGAGTTTCTGAATGCTTTATCTTCAGTCTTACTGAAAGATCATCGAAGTCGTATGTTTCCGGATGTCATTACTTTTGCGTTTTTCTGTCGAAGGGCAAATCTGATAGCACTGAAAGAACGGTATATGCAGGATAAACTGAGATTGGGTCGTGGCATACTGTTCCACATTGCTCCCAGTAATGTACCTATCAATTTTGGTTATTCATTGGTGGCCGGTCTGTTAGCAGGTAATGCAAATGTGGTTCGTGTCAGCGGCAAACAGTTTACACAGGTTGACTTGATTATTGATCATTTACATGAATTGATAGAGTGCGGAAAGTATGATGATATTGCTTCACGCATTGTTCTGGTTCGATATGACCATACAAGTGATGCTAATGCTTATTTTTCTTCTCTTTGTGACGTTCGTGTCATTTGGGGGGGGGATACGACCATTGCCACCCTGCGTCAAAATGTACTACCGGCACGTAGCTTTGATGTCTGCTTCGCTGACCGATATTCCATTGCAGCCATCCGTCCAAAAGCCATAATGGCAACCTGTGATGCCGATATGAAAAAGTTGGCGGAGGCCTTTTATAACGATACCTATTTGTTTGATCAAAATGCCTGTTCAGCTCCCCATACTATTTTTTGGTTGCAAGATGAGCACTTGGAAGCGGCCAAGGATCGCTTTTGGAATGCTGTTCATGAGCATGCTGAGCATAAATATCGACTACAAGCTGTGGTGAGTGTGGACAAAATAACTGCATTCTATCGTCAGGCTGCATACATGGATGTTAAGTATGAGAAGATGCCCGACAATGTGGCGGTACGTTCCGAATTAGTGGAACTGCCGAAGAATATTGAAGACTTCCGCTGTACATGTGGCTATTTCTCAGAATACACTGTTCGATCGTTGGATGAGATTGCTCCGATCGTCACCACCAAGTACCAGACACTGGGGTATTACGGATTTGAAAAGAACGAACTCATTGATTTCATTCGCCGCAATCGTCTGAAGGGACTGGATCGTGTTGTGCCCATCGGAGAGACGACTGTTTTTGCGCTTACTTGGGATGGATACAATTTAATAGATACGTTTACACGGATTCCATCGGTAATATGATATATTTGGATAGCATTGTCAATTCCGTATTTAACTCTATGACATATTTGATTCATTCAGATAATAGTCAAGATTTATATATCGTAGATTGTGGTGATGTGCAACCGATAATAAATTATGTCCATAAATACGAACTTACATTACGAGGTATATTTCTCACTCATACACATTTTGATCACATTTATGGTCTGAATGAAGTGGTGTCAGCTTTTCCGCAAAGCACAATATATACCTCTGAACACGGTAAGGAAGGTCTATATTCTCCCAAGTATAATATGTCTCGTTATCAGATTGAGATACCGCATTTCATTTATCGGTTTGATAATGTTGCTATCATAGATGAAAATGCAAGTTTACCTCTCTTTGACGGAGTAGCGATGCAGGTACTTAGCACTCCTGGTCACGACTGGAGTTGTCTTAGCTATTTGCTGGATAGATGGCTCTTTACAGGTGATAGTCTGATACCGAATACTCGGTTGTTGGTGCACTTTCCGAAGAGTGATAAGACGGTAGCCTACAAACAATATGAAAGGCTGCAACAGTTGGCTGAGTTGAACAAATTAGAAATTAAGTCCGGACATTATGTCCATAATTAATGTTAAATGATGAATATAATTAAAACTACTATTGAAGGCTTAGTAATCATAGAACCTAAAGTCTATCAAGACGAACGCGGCTATTTCTTCGAAAGTTTCAATGCTAACGAATTTGCGGAAAAAACAGGTATGGATATTCACTTTGTACAAGATAATGAATCCATGTCCTCCTACGGTGTGATGCGTGGATTACATTACCAAAAGATGCCATATACCCAAAGTAAACTAGTACGATGTGTGAAAGGCGCGGTTCTTGACGTTGCAGTGGATATTCGACATGGCAGTTCCACCTTCGGTCAACATGTAGCGGTAGAACTTACGGAAGAAAACCATCGTCAGTTCTTTGTTCCTCGTGGGTTTGCCCATGGGTTCGCAGTGCTGAGTGAGATAGCTATCTTTCAATATAAGTGTGATAACTTCTATCATCCGGAAGCCGATGCCGGCATAAATATCAAAGATAAGAGTTTAGGGATTGACTGGAAAGTTCCTGTTAAGCATGCTATTCTTAGCGAAAAAGATCTGAAGCATGCTTGTCTTAAGGATGCATCTTATGATTTTGATATAAATAATAAATTATATTAGAAATGAAATTCGAAGATTTATCGATGACATTGGAGCAAGTTGTAGATTTTGTAAAGAATCACAATATGTTTATCGGAGATGATGATCATAAACATCTAAGTAATGATGGCATTTTAGAGTATCTGAAAGCAAATAGGGATCGAATAACATTCAAACCTTTGTATTATTATGGTGACACAATCATCGGAATCCAAATAGAAGAAAACGTAGATGGCGCTCTTAAAAAGTATGAGTGGTCCGTCAAGTACTAACAATTATTCAAACAATATTAAATATGAATATTTTAGTCACCGGTGCTAACGGTCAGTTAGGGCAGGCTATCAGAGCGCAATCTCGTTGTTTCCAGAATCACAATATAATATTTACAGATGTGATTGCAGATGATATGTTAGAAACGATCCTATTAGATATCACTAGCGAGGATGCCATTCGTTCTGTCTGCAAGTCTGCGCAAATTAATGTTATCATCAATTGTGCTGCCTATACGGATGTGGAAAAAGCGGAAACAGATTTTGAAATGGCAAATCTTATCAATTGTGATGCCGTAAGAAATCTAGCAACTGTCGCTAAGGAATGCGACATCACGCTTATCCATATCTCTACTGATTATGTCTATGACAGTAGGAAAGCCGCTCCTTATGTGGAAACTGATGAGAAGCATCCAATAAATGTCTATGCTTCAACTAAATATGCCGGGGAAGTGGCTATCCATGAAGTCGGATGTAAGTTCATTTTGTTTCGTACAGCTTGGATGTTTTCTGGCTTTGGAAGTAACTTTATGAAAACGATGCTCCGCTTGACGGCTGAGAAAGAAACTCTAAACGTAGTATATGATCAGGTTGGTACCCCGACATACGCTCCTGAGTTAGTATCTATAATTTTTAAAGTTATTGATGAAGATAAATTAGATATGACAGGTGAGTATAATTTTACTAATGAAGGTTCGGTATCTTGGTATGACTTTGCAGTAGCCATCAATTATTTGAGTGGGCACAACTGCAAAGTTAATCCTTGCAGTTCTGAAGAATATGGCTCTAAGGTGATAAGACCCAATTATTCTGTTTTGGATAAATCAAAAGTAAAGAAAACTTTTGGTATAACAATTCCGCATTGGCTTATTTCCCTTGAACAGTGTATTAATAATAAACAATAAAACTCATGAAAGGTATTATTCTTGCTGGTGGGGCAGGTACAAGATTGTACCCTTTAACAATGGTTACTTCAAAGCAATTGCTTCCAGTTTATGACAAACCAATGATTTTTTATCCATTGTCTACGCTTATGTTAGCGGGGATAAAGGAAATCCTGATTATATCTACACCTGTAGATTTACCCAATTTTGAACGGCTTTTGGGAGATGGAAGTCAGTTTGGCATTCAATTGTCATATAAAGCACAGCCATCTCCAGATGGCCTTGCTCAGGCCTTCCTGCTGGGTGAAGATTTCATAGGTGATGATTGGTGCGCAATGATATTAGGAGATAATATCTTTTACGGAAGTGGTCTGAAAGAAAAACTTAAGAGTGCAGTGAGTAATGCCGAAAACGGGTATGCTACAATTTTTGGTTATTATGTCAATGACCCGGAACGTTTCGGTATTATGGAATTCAATGAAGATGGTAAGATTCTATCTGTGGAAGAAAAGCCTAAGAATCCAAAGAGTAATTACTGTGTCACCGGACTTTATTTTTACGATAAGCGAGTCGTTTCATTAGCCAAAGATGTAAAGCCTTCAGCTCGTGGTGAATTAGAAATAACATCACTCAATAATCTTTATCTAGCGGATGAATCCTTGAAAGGAATTATATTAGGTCGTGGTTTTGCCTGGCTTGATACCGGTACTATGGATAGTTTGATTGAAGCATCCGAGTTTGTACAGATGACTGAGAAAAGACAAGGGGTGAAAATATCCGCACCGGAGGAGATTGCGTTCCGTAACGGTTGGATTGATAAGGAAACACTAATGACTTCTGCACTGCGTTATGGTAAATCGCCTTACGGACAGCATTTAAAGAATGTAGCAGAAGGCAAATTTGTCTATTAATGAGACGAGTAACCTCCAATCAGTTTGCCAATAATGCTATGTGGAAGTTCGCTGATATGATCTCCAATAAGTTGATTCTATTAGTGATTACAATTCTGCTTGCAAGATTGATAACTCCTGAAGCATACGGTGTAGTGGCACTTACGATGGTATTTATAGGATTTAGTGATATTTTTATTCTAAATGGATTTAATATCGCTTTGATACGAAAAGAAACTGTAGATGAAATAGATTACTCAACAGTGACAGCCATGAGTTTGGTATTTACTGTTTTTATGTATATGATATTCTTTGTTGCAGCACCCTATATCGCCAATTTTTATAAGAGTCCTGATCTTTGCTTGGTATTAAGAGTTATAACTATTTTACTTTTCTTTAAGTCAATAGTATCAGTTATTAGAGCTAAAGGCACACGAGAACTACAGTTCAAAAGAATGGTATTATCGGCTTTTATTAGTAATTTTTCTGCTGGAATTATTGCGATAGTTCTTGCATATATGGGATGGGGAATATGGGCTCTTGTTTTTCAGCAGGTGCTTGCCGGCTTCTTTGATATGGTTGTTATGATGATTCTCTTTAGGTGGCATTTATCGTTAAAGTATTCATCTTCGGTAGCAAAGGGGATGTTTAAATTTACAGCAGGTGTGATTGGAACGTCATTTCTAGACTTTTTGGGTAATAACATTTGTGGCCTCATAATAGGCAAGTCATACTCTACAAAAGATTTAGGTTACTATAATCGTGCAAACATGTTTCCTGAGACAATAGGATTAAATGTATATAATTCCATCAATAGCGTATTACTTCCTACTTTGGCTTCATTACAAAATAATGAAGACGATATGAAGAGAGTAACAAGGAAAGTAATGTCACTTACGGAGTACATTATTTTTCCTATGATGTTCGGTCTTATAGGAGTTGCTAATGTACTGATACCTGTATTGCTGACAGACAAATGGGTTCCGAGTATTCCACTAATGTATTTTTGCTGCCTTTATTATGCAATCAATCCTATTAGAGCGATAGGGTATAATGTATTCTATGGTAAAGGGTATAGTGGTTTGAGTATTCCTATAGAGATTATGAGAGCTACATTGATGATTATTGGCATTCTTGTAGTGGTTTTATTGTTTCAGGAGGCTTTAATTTATGTATTACTATCTAATGCTTTAATTAGTTTGGTTGTAGCCGGGGCAACTCATTATAGGGTGAAATTATGCATTAGTTATTCTTTTAGGGAACTATATTCAGACATTTTGCCCTCTTTAGTAATGTCATTGATAATGATGTCGCTTGTGTTATTGACGGGACGATTATATCTCTCCCCGTTGTTACTATTGATTGTTCAGATATTAATAGGAGTGATATCTTATGCTGGAATGTCGCTTATAACCAACAATGAGAATTTTATTATCATAAAAGGTTATCTCATATCCTATTTTAAGAGAAGATAGAATAATGACCGATATATAATACACAATGAGTAAAGTTTTAATTACTTACGAGAGAGGGAATAACACGACTGATGTGAACTTAGCATCATTCAGATTACTATTTTCTCACATGTCCATCCAATGGAGAGAAAAGAAGACCACTCTCGTGAGTCATTCTGATTTGTTGTGGTGTGATGTATGTCTTGCTATCAGACCTAATAGTGTCTATTCTCAAAGAATAGCGGAAGTGGCTAAAAAGACTGGGATTTTTTATATAGTAAGTTTCGATGATGATCTTCTCAATCTTCCTTCTAGTCATCCGGAAGAATGGAAGAAAAAATATTCTTTGTTTTGTCTCAAATATGCTAAAGCTGTTATCAGTCCCAACCCTTTAATACTTAATGACTATTACAAGTATTCTCCAGATGCCAAGGCTATACTAACAAATGCTATTGTCGAGGATTGTGAAATTAAAGCTCCGCACATTATCGGAAATAAGTTGAGAATCGTTTATCCTGCTGGTAGGGATCATCTTGAATTATTCAATAAATATATTAAGCCAATACTTTATGATATCCTTGCTAAATATCATAAAGAGGTCGATATAACTATTATTGGAGTTGAGCCTAAATTAGATGAATCGGAGTACAAGAACTCTATTCATTTGATTAAAGGAATGTCATATGAAGAGTATTCATCTTATATGAAGAATCATGATTTTGATATAGGACTTGCGCCTCTTGGTAGATCATCTTTTGCTGCCAGAAAATACTTTGCTAAGTATATTGAATATGCAAAATATGGTATAATGGGATTATATTCTGATACTATGCCTTATACGCTTGCAGTAAAAGATGGTATTAATGGAGTTCTGGTTGCTGATTCAGCTTTGGCTTGGAGGTATTCATTAATAAGAATTATTCATAATAAGAATCTGATTGATCGTATCGTTTTTAACTCTCAGCAGAATTTAAGGGATAAGCACTCAATAGATTCAATGGTAACAAGTTTAAGAAATTCATGTGCAGAAATAGAATACTATTCAAAATCAGGAGAAGATAGAATTATATACAGGAGACCCTTATTGGCTGCCATTATTTATAATTGTAGAGATTTTTATGAGAGAGTGAAGTATCACTACAGGTATGAAGGTGTCAAGTCTATTTTGAATCGTATAGTTTGCCGTGTGTAAATAATGCCTCTTTTTATTAATTTATTTAATTATAAGTAATTTGATTGAATATGCCACAAAAAATATGCAATATTTTGTCGAACATTTTATTTGTCATGCCAGAGCATAATTTCTATTATGCTAGTTTTAAAGAATCTCGCATGAATGTTTTACCGATTTATAAAGGGAAAGATAATGTCATTTTGAGAGTATTTAGGGAAATTCACTTTAGGCTCAACTTGCCATTAAAACATATATGGTTTCATAAAGTAGATAAAGAATATGAGTCATATTTTATTTTTGAGTGCTTGGTTATTCCTGAATATATTGATTGGTTGCATTCTTTGTATCCTCATTCAAAAATAATCATGCTCTATTTAAATAACTGTACGAAGGTTAATTCGCCTGAGAAATTCCGTCGCGACTTCTTGAAGTTATGGAGTGGAGATATCAATGATTGTCATAATTATAATCTCAACTTATGTCCTAATGTTGGTTCTTATGTTCGCTCTTGGACGGTTACTAAAACTGAACCGAAATTTGATATTTTTTTTATAGGGAGTGATAAAGGCAATAAACGATTAGGTAATCTGATAAATTTGGAAAGACAATTCAATCTGTTGGGACTTACAACCTATTTTCATATTGCTCCTGAGCATAGATATGATTTATACAAAAATAAACGATATAAAAAGTTTCTTCCATATACTGAGGTCCTAAAATTCTTAGGGAAGACGAAAGCTATTTTATACTTGGGATATGGCAGTCAAGAGTGTATTACGATAAGAGTACAAGAATCTTTAGTGCATAAAATTAAATTGATCACAGATTGTGTTTGGTTAAAAAAATACGATTTCTTTCACCCTGATAATATTTTTATTTTGGGTGAAGATGAAATAGAATCATTACCTGAATTTATGAATAAACCATACGTTGAAATAGAAACTTCTGTACTGAATAATATTTATTTTGAAGACTTGGTTGAACATATTGTATTAAACTCCTAGTGCTTGATATATCCTTTAACTAAAATGATGTATAAGTTATTATAAAATAAATGATTGGATACTGCATAAGAACAAAACGATTTTGGGTCTACTATTTTGCTATTAGAATTCTTTATTTGATATTTGCTATCCACATTTATGGAAAGTTAACTCAGCTTGGTGATACGGAACGATATTTAAATGCTTCCTTAAGTTCTGTAACTGATTTCTCTTTTTTGTGGAATTCGACTAAAATGATGGATGCTATAGGCAGTATTATGGGTATATTGGGAGGATCGAATGTGCTAACAAACTTACCGTTTACTATTCTTTCATTTTTTACGGTAAAGTGGATTATTGATAAATACCATTTTCGACAGTATATTAATAATAGACTTTTACTTTTTGTGCTTAGTTTGCCAAATTTTTGTATATGGACAGATATTTGTTCAAAGGAAACAGTTGGTTTGGTATTTTCTGCTATACTTGGAAGTTTTGTTCTTGATTTTTTGAGCGGAAACTATTCGATAAAGAAAAAACATATATTTGCGATGTATCTTTGTTTGATTTTTAAACCTCAATATGCCCCTTTTATTATTCAAGGTTTATTCGTGATATATGTAATGAATCGTTTTTGCCGTACTATTTCTAGAAAAGTATTATTGGGGCTTTTAGTCATTTTCTGCAATGCTGTACTTTTATATTTGGTGAAAGATGTGGTTAATGAGTATGCTAATATGATGTATGTTCATTTTGATTTTGATGGGTCATCTACACGCGACAATCTTTGGTTGAAGGACAATGATTTTTTTTACGAAGCGCCACGAGGGATGTTTGTCGCATTTTTCGGTCCTACGGTTTCTGAGATGATGCATACACCGACGCATCTGATTGCCGGAATAGAAAGTTGTATATTATTAATGCTTTTTCTAATATTAGGAAGCCATTTTTTTTATCGGTTGGTTTATCAATATAAACTCAATGTGACACTTTTCTTTTCTTACTTTATTATTATAACAGGGATAGCTTTGTTACATTATCCTTTCGGTATATTCAATCCTGGCTCTGCTATCAGATATCGGACAAATTTTTTGTTCCTGTTTATCTTATTATTCTTATATCTACAAAAAACTTACAAACATATATATAACAAGGGGTGAGAACATTCCTATTAGCATATTGAAATAATTTTTATTTTATGGGAAGGATTGTATTTGCGGGTAATACTGCTTGGGGGATGTATAATTTTCGTGGGAAACTAATGAAACGATTGCTTACTTTGGGGCATGAAGTTATTGTGATTGTTCCTTATGATGAATATATACATGAGTTAAGTAAATTAGGACTTAAAGTTGAAACAGTTAAGTTGAAGGCTAAAAGTTTAAATCCTTGGTTTGACTTACGTTTGCTAATTCAGTATTACAAATTTTTAGCAAAATTGAGACCTGATATTTGTTTCTTCTATACCATTAAACCCAATATTTATGCTTCTATTGCTGCTTCATTATTGAAAATACCTCATATTGCCATTACTACTGGACTAGGATACGCTTTTTTGTCTAAAAATATGATATCTAAAATTGTAAAAGTGCTATATAAAATAGCCTTTATGAAAACTAATGAAGTTTGGTTCTTAAATAAGGATGATATGGACATTTTTCGGAAAGCAGGTATTGTTTCTGAAAGTAAAATAGGATTATTACCAGGTGAGGGATTGGATATGGATAGATATTCCAACAAAGAGTTGTGTCCTTTACCTGTAGATATTTCTTTTCTATTGATATCTCGAATGCTTTATGATAAAGGAGTGGAAGTCTTTGTGAGAGCTGCTGAAACTTTGAAAAGAAAGTATCCTAATGTGACTTTTAAATTGTTGGGAATGAGAGGCGTGAAAAATCCGAGTGCTATTCCTGATGAAATAATGGATCAATGGATTGAGGAAAAAAATGTGGTTTATTTAGGTGAGACTAGGGACGTAATTCCATTTATAAATGATTGTACATGTGTAGTTTTACCTTCATATTATAGAGAGGGTATTCCTTTTGTTCTTCTTGAAGGGGCTTCTCTTAAAAGACCTATCATTACTACAAATGGTGTAGGATGTAAAGAGGTCATAAATGATGGCTATAATGGTTTTATTTGTGAACAGAAAGATGTAGATTCTTTAGCTTTAGCTATGGATAAAATCATAAACGCTCCAATAGAGGAACTTAATATGATGGGGGAGAATGGGAGAGACCTTGTGCAAAGAAAGTATAGCTTAGATATTGTCTTTAAACAATATATTGAGACTATTTCTAGGTACTTGTGATTGGAATAATTTTAATTAGAATTCTGTAGCTATGAATATTGTATTTATCTTAATAGCCTTTGTTATTTCTGCATATATTGCTCGTCTTATCATTCCTCGGATCTTACTAATATCATTTCGCAAAAAACTGTTTGACATGCCGGATGAGAGAAAAGTGCATAAACGAGCAATACCACGTCTTGGTGGGGTCTCTTTTTTTCCGACGATCTTGCTTTCCTGTTGTGCAGTCCTTGTGATTCGAACTTTGACAGGATATGAAATTTCTACTTTGCTGGCATCCTATATTTTGCCGGAATTCTTGGTGTTAATATGTGGAATGGTGCTTTTATATTTAACCGGTATTGCAGATGATTTGGTAGGTGTGCGCTATCGTCAGAAATTTATTGTTCAAATTCTTTGTGCTAGCTTATTCCCTGCAGTGGGACTTTGGATTAATGATTTATATGGTTTGTTTGGCATTGACTTTATTTCTCCATACATTGGAATTCCTTTGACTATACTGACTATTGTCTTCATAACAAATGCAATAAATTTGATTGATGGGATTGATGGTCTTGCCTCCGGGTTAAGTAGCGTCGCATTGTTAGTCTTCGGATTTCTATTTATAGAAAAAGGATTGTGGATCTATAGTATGCTTGCTTTTAGTACCTTTGGAGTGCTTGTACCCTTCTTTTATTACAATGTTTTTGGTAGTGCGGAACATGCCCGAAAGATCTTTATGGGGGATACCGGGAGCTTGACTTTAGGATATATCTTGAGCTTTTTAGCAATAAAATATAGTCAGAATACAGAATCTATTCCTGTTACACAAGGGGCTTTTGTTATAGCCTTTAGTACTCTTATTGTCCCTGCATTTGATGTGGTTCGTGTTGTTATAGTTCGTATTTATAATGGTAAAAGCCCATTTGAACCGGACAAAAACCATATTCATCATCAATTTTTGGCAATGGGTTTTACAGTCCGTCAGGCTATGCTTTTGATACTTTTAGTTTCTTGCGTTTTTAGTGGAATAAATATTTTACTGATGCCTTATGTTGATAATACGTTGATGTTGATAGGAGATATTGTCGTATGGATAGGACTAAACCTGTGGTGGAGTAATGTGAGAAGGAAAAAGATAACTGCCTAGTGTAAATCTGATATTTTTTCGTTGTTTTGCGAAAAAGATAATTGATATGGAGGATTTTGAGTCGTCCGCATCGTTTCGGGAAATTATGTTTTGTGTGGATTGCCGATAGTGAAGGTAGTGGTCAACTTTGATGGTGAGAATGGTGAGAGTTGTACAATGGGAGATTGGCGGATTGAAAAAGTATAAAAATGTTGAATACAAAAGGTGAGATGATATAATAATAAAAGATTTGTCCCGACAGTTTTTGGTCGGGACAAATCATTACAGAACTTGATAGTTGCGATTGATTTTACTAACCTACAATTCTCTGTACTCTTCTACACAAGGGTAACAGGGGCATTCCTTATGAGGATTTAAATCATGATGTCCTACGACCAATGCTTTTGGAAACCTCTTTCGTAACTCACGAATCAAAGCTAACAGCGCCCCCCGTTGCGCCAGCGTACGTGTGTCTTTCGCTTGTCCTTCCGCATCCAGTCCTCCTTCGTAACAGATTCCTATGGAATGTGTGTTATGATTCCGGCAATGTGCTCCGATCTTCTCTAACGGTCGTCCCGGATGTATTTCCCCATCACGTGTGATGTAGAAATGGTAACCGATGTCACGGAATCCCCGATGTCGGATATGATCCTGTCGGCAAGCCTCCGCCGAGAGGGATTTTCCCTCTGGCGTGGCACTGCAATGAATGATAATCAGTGTGATGGTCCGCATAAGTTTACATACAACTTTGTACTCCTATCAAACCACCTACGGCAGTAGCGACAGTGATGATTACTTTGATAATGAAACTCCATACGGATCGGGATGATGAATTACTCATAGTTTTTGGTTTTAAATGAAAAAAATATTGATTTTTAATGAGTCTTTAGCATATCCCGGCTAAAGACTTTGTCAGGGTTTAGGTTATGACTTAAACAGTCGGGTCCGGTGCTTCTTCGTCTCCTTCGTCCGGATTAGGTTTTGGATCGGGAGTGTTGCCTGAACCGGAACCTCCTCCTCCGGGCGTTGTCGGTTTCTGATACTCCGCCTGCTGCTTCAATTGGCTGTCGAGCTTCAGATTGGTCGTTGATAAGTTTCCAGTGGCACGTGCTTTGAGCCGCATACCTGTGATGTTCTTCTCCAGCGAGAACTCTTCCAGCGTTTCGGCAGCCTTGCTGCGGATTCCTACACCGAAGATGGCTAGATCATCAATTTTCACACTTTTGCCGTCGAGCAGCAGTTCCTTGATGCAGTCCACCATATCAGTGAGCACGCCTTTGATCACCCCACTGGAATACGGTGAATTGTGTTTCGACATGTGTTCGGCAAGTTTGGCAAGGTCGAATGTCTCGTCGCTTACCGCCCGGGCGAACCATTTGCCCGCATTCAAGCCTTTTTTCTGTTGGTTCTGATAGATTTTGTAACGAATCATAAAATAATAATTTTAAAGAGTTAAACATACTTTCGTGAGGATTTCTTCCTTTCGATGACACAAAGATAGTATGCTGTAACTCGGAAAAATCGGTTGTGTACAGTGGCAGTCGGTAATGTGCAATTGTTGTCGGTTATAGTCTGTTATTCCCTGATAAAACGTAGGTAATGTGAATATATTTTGTTACTTTTGTGACAGTAAAACAGAAACTTATTTGTCATGATAGAATTCAAGATACGTGCTTATGGTCGTATGGAACTGGCACAGCTTTATTCTCCCGAACTTACGGGCATTGCTGCTTACCGCAAAATGAATAAATGGATTGTCCGCTGTCCCGGTCTTCAGGAACGCCTGTCCGATTTGGGTTATCAGCCGCAGCACCGTTCTTACACTCCGTTGGAGGTGAGGGCAATCGTGGATGCGCTGGGAGAACCATGAGCAGGTAATAAGTATTAGGTAACAGGTAATAAGTGTTGGAGACTGCGAGGGGCGTTTTGTATTGGTTAAAGCTATGCTTTACGACTTCTAAAGCATAGCTTTATGGTATCTAAAGCGGTGCTTTAGCTTCTACAAAACGTTATATCCCTATGACGCAAAGTTATCAACCGATGCAAAAATGCACTTTTACGGGGCATCCCTAACACACGCACACACGTGCGCGTACGTAAGTCCCCTTTTCTTTCATGACAAAGAGTCCCTTTTTTACGAGACGTCTCAGCCAGGAGAGTGCGGTGTTGGGTTTGATTCCCATAGCTGTAGCCTGTTCCGTCAACTGTGTACGGGTGAACTCGTCACCCAGCGCATCGAAGAAGGCGTCACGGTCGGCATTGGCCCTGTGTGGGATTTCCGAAGATGGAAGGAAAGATAATATATGCGTGGCATGCCGATAGAGAGGCTTTACAAGCCCAAGAACAGCTTTAAAGTCTTCAGGAGTGATAGTTATATCCCAACGGGTAATAATGCCGTCCTTGACGTTATCTGTGGGAATTTCCTTGTCCGGAACGGGAGCGTATCTGTCAGAACTCTTAAGCTGATAGGGTTGGGGGATTTCCAACACCCGTAACATGGCTATCGTTGACATGATGCGGCAGATATTGACAGCCAGACGGGCTATGAAACTTCTCATTTCGTTGCCGTTGGCAATGTCCGAACGGAAAAACAAATCGGAGAAGAGAGCGTTGAATTCCTTTTTCTGCTCGTCGGTGAGGCGAAGCGTATGGATGCCGTGTTCTTTCAGTATATCCAGCTTTAGTTGCCAATCCCTGCCTATGGACCTGAAGATTTCGTCCAGATCTATCTCTCCGCATGCAAACTGGTCAGCCCATGTATAGATGCCGTGCATGTAGTAGAACAGTTGGCGGGAGAAAAGTCCGTTCTCCGCCGACGGGATGAGGGCTCTCACCTGTGCGGGTGTCCCCGAAAGCAGGACGGCAAGAAAGATTCTCTTTACTTCCCGGTATTCCTGATCGGTACGTCGGTTGTAGGACAGTCTGTCATGGTCGAAGGCTTTGCGGAGCGTGTCGCTCCAATGCCCGTATTCGGAGCTGATGGCGGAGGCGATGGTGTCCGCTTCGGTTTCGCAGATGAGTCCTGTTCCGTTAGCGTCCATGATATTTTGCAGAATGCCGGTGCCGCTGTTGTTGCCCGAGATAAGAAACATTTTGTTGGGAGGCATCTGAGGTGCTTCTGTATTGACACGTTCTTTGCCCAGCAACTCATAGTTTTTCTTTTCTTTCCGGTAGGCTTTCATTTCTTCGTCCACTTGTTGGCGAATTTTGTCATGAATAGGTTCTACGAGCAGGCGGATAAGTGAAAGTCCGCTTTTACCCGAAGCAGGAGGGGCTACAAAGAAGGTTTGCAGACAAGGAGACTGGTATTTTCCGGAATAGGAACATCTCACATAGCGTTCCATCGTAGCTCCTAGTGCGGTCAGTGCTCCGAGCAAGAGTATGTCCCGTTGTGTAGGAGAGGTGGCATAGCTCATAATGAGCATCAGGATTTTAGGCCAGTCTGCTTCGGGGAAAGTAGGCAGCGGTTGTAGAGGATCACTGTCTGTCGAGAGTTCTTCGGAAGCGTTGGTGTTTTCGTCGTTGTCGTTTTCTTCCTCTTCCACCTTATTATACGCGCGCCTGTGTGTGGAGAAATTGTAGGGTGCATTTAGTGCATTTTCTGCATTTTTCCGGCTGTTCATAACTTCCTCCCGGCAGATTTTCACTCCTGTTGATTCTGCGAGATGAAAGGCCGTTCCCAGATGTATTTCTCCATGCTGCTTCATGAGGGCGTTGGAGAACATTCGTTCGGCATGCTCGCGCTGATATTTGGCGGATATCCGGCACAGGCGGTGAAAAAACTCACGTCCTGCTTCGCCACAGTCTGTTGCGATGGCGAATGCTAATTGTACGTACTCGGCGTAAGAGGGTGCAATGTCGGCACCTGCCGTTTCGACTGCCTCAGTGATGAGGCGTAAAGATTCAATATTGGTCATTTTTGGGGAGTTGACAATTGACAAATGATAATTGACAATTGAAGTTGATCATTCGTGATTATAATTTAATACTCTCTGAATAGTGCTTGTGGGTCGTGGCTGAGGAAACAGGCTCTTACGATGTCTTTGCCGGAGGTGTCTACAGCTTTTGGCGGAGTTTCTGTGGAGTCGTCCATTTCTGATCCGTAGGTTATTTCTATGTATTGCATTGCCCAGTTTATGCTTTCTTTTACGTTCCGTGTCTGATCGTCTGCGTAGAGTTTGCTATAAGGTACGAATGCTTTCACGCCCCGGCCGCTGGGACTGATGAATGTAAGTATGGGACAGAGGAAAAGGTCGTCGAACAGTGTACGACGCATTTCCACGGCTTTCTGATAGGAGTCGAGGTTATCTATATCTACCACTACGAGCCCGGAAGGCGATGCGAAGAATTTACTACTCCGGCGGATGAATGTGCCGCATGGGGTTACGTAGGGGAGTAAAGAGGCTTTTGCCATTCGCAGGTCTCCGGCACCGCGTACTTGTTCGGTCAGTGCTTTGAGGTTTTCGTTGCAGGTGATCATCTGATATACCTGTTCGACCGAAACTTCGCAGAAGGGAGTGAGTGTGGCGGGTGTAACGGTTTGTCCTTGTTCGTTCCTGATGGGAGCAATCGGGGGCATGAAATAAGACATTCTGAAATTGTTTGTCATAACATTTATCGTTAATTCTTTTAATAATGCGGTTCTGTTTTTGAAACGCAGCGCAAAATTAGGATAAAGTGATATAACGGCAGTTCGGACATATCCGAACTAATGTGAATATTTTTATAACAACTAAATCATTATTAACGTTTAAAACAAGAAAAAATGAAAAAAGAGTATCATCATTTTGCATTCGGCCTTTTTATCGAAGAGGTACTTAAATGTGAGAAAGTGGTTGTTTCAGCCATGTGTCAAGCTATAGGCATGAGTAAGGAAACTTACGAAATGCTAAAAAAAGGGATGATAAGTGTTTGAACTATTACGAGCGTATATTTAATTATTACTATGATACGCTCACAGAAGAGGAGTTTCTGAAGAAAATGCATGAGTGGTCACTGCGGTATATCCGGTATAGGAAGAGACGGGAGGAAGAAAAAGAATCAGTACGTAAACTCTCGGATCAATAGCGGATTATTCGGTTATTGATAACAGTCAGGCACGGATTTTGCGGATTACACGGTTTTAAAGTTGAGTAACTAAAAACCGTGTAATCCGCGAAATCTGTGCCTAAATGATAAACTTTTATTACCTTATTTCTTCTCCGGTAGTGTAACGGAGAAGTTTGGGTTAGGCGTGTGCTGTGCAAAGATAACTGCCTTCATTTTTTCTACAATCTCCGGATGCTGGTCGGCCACATTGTTGTCTTCATGAATGTCCGTTGCCAGATTATAAAGGAAAGGTATCCCTTTCTTTACTACCATCTTCCAGTCTCCCATGCGTACGCCAATCTGATTTGTTTCATTAAATTCCCAGTAAAGGAAGTCATGTTCCTTCTGCTTTTTCTTTCCCAGTAATGTCGGGGCGAAGGAAATGCCGTCGAAGTAATCTACTTCTTTGTCTTTGTTCGCATATTTCTTTACGTAATTCTTTTCGCCGATGATCTCGCAGAAAGTAGGCATCAGGTCGTAGAAAGCGCAGATGTGGTCGTTCACTGTACCTGCAGGTACACGTCCCGGCCAGCGGGCGATAAATGGGATACGGATACCTCCTTCATAGCATTGGCGTTTCAAGCCACGCAGTTTACCGTCTCTGCCGAAGAATGTAGGATCAGCTCCGCCTTCTTCGTGAGGGCCGTTGTCGCTGGAGAAAATGACCAGTGTATTCTCGTCCAGTCCTTTCTCTTTCAGCTTTTTCAGTACTTCTCCGACGTAGTAGTCCAGTCGCGTAATCATTCCTGCAAATTGTGCGTGTACATGCGTGATCGCGTTGTATCGCGATCCTTCGCTGCCTTTGTAGCTCTTGTCAGGATTGAATTTCTCTTTATATTCATTTAAGATAGAGTCTTCGGGCTGAACTAGTTCCGCATGGGGCAGGGTATAAGTCAGCACTCCGAAGAACGGTTGTTTGCCGTCCTGCTCATCCAGCCATTCCATTGCTTTCTGGTGAATCATATCCGCCGAATATTGCGGGCGTTTTTGATAATCGGCACCATACATCGGATACTTGATGTTCTCGTCCATGATGACACGTACTACGCCTGTGTCACCTAATGCCTTGCTGTAACGGTTGAGGAAATTAGGATAGTAAAGGTGGGCCTGGAACTGACAGATATAGCCGAAATATTCGTCTATCCCGCGTTTGTCCGGAGTAGAGCAGGAACCTTCATAACCTCCCGCCCATTTGCCGAACATACCGGTGGTATATCCGTTCTCTTTCATTATCTCGGGCAGGATAACGTGATCGGGGTCATAAGGATGCTGACCCACTACCGAGAACTCTTTGTTGTTGCCATACATCACTGTGGATGCATTCGTCCAATATTCCTTGTTGCCCCGTACTTCGCAATGTCCTGTATGCTGTCCTGTCATAAATGAAGCTCGGGAAGGAGCACTGACGGGACTTCCTGCGTATGCCTGTGTGAAGCGCATACCCTCGCTTGCCATCGCATCCAGATGGGGGGTGCGGATGAATGGCTGACCGTAGCATCCCAGATCGCCATATCCCATGTCATCGCAGAGGATGAAGAGGATATTCGGCTTTGTGTTGTTTTTCTGTCCGCTGGCAGACAGACTGGAAAGAATAAGCGTACCGCTTACTAAAGAAAATAATTTGTAGTTCATAAAAATAATGTGTTAAGAAATTTATATATTAGGGGTTTTATTGATTAATCGTTTTTGATGTCTCTCTCTTATGTTTCTCTTTATATTGAGTCGGTGTTTCACCCGTGTACTGCTTGAAGGTCGTACTGAAATAACGGGAAGTAGTGAATCCCACTTTCTCCGCAATTTCCGTAAATGACATTTCCGTGCCGGTGATCAGTAGAATTGCCTGCTCCATCCGGAACTTATTGATATAGTCGTTGGCTCCCATGTCCGTCAGTGCCTTCAGTTTGTTGTAAAGAGAGGCCCGGCTCATGCCGATTTCTTTGCAGATAAAAGGAATATCCAATCGGCTACTGTCCAGATTCTCCTGAATGATCTTGTTCAGTTTGAGCAGGAACGTTTCATCTGCCTGGCTGAAGGTGCTTTCTTCCGGAGCGGGGATCAGTCCTGCGTTCAGATATCTCTTCTTGGTATGTTCACGGTTTTTTAGTCGGTTACGGATCAGTTCCATCAGCATTTCCACTTCGAACGGTTTGGTCAGATAGGCGTCTGCACCGTTTTTGTAGCCGCTCATCTGACTTTGTTTGTCGTCTCTTGCCGTCAGCAGGATAACGGGGATGTGACTGATCGCAATGTCTTCCTTTATGTTTTTGCAAAGCTCATATCCGTTCATGCGGGGCATCATGACGTCACTTACGATGATGTCGGGAGTATGGCTTTTGATAAGCTGAAGTGCCTCTACACCATCAGAGGCAGTCAATATACGTTTGAAGTATTCTCCCAGTGCTTTCTTTAAGAAGTCCGTCAGGTCGGGATTGTCGTCTACCACCAGAATGCTGTAGGGAGCGGTGGCGAAGCTGTCTTCCTCTTGTGACTGCTTGCCGCTGTCGTCGCTCATCAATTCATTCAGATACGCTTTGGGCTGGCAGATGATCTCTTCCGATTCCAGTTTCAGCGGTAGTTCGAAGAAGAAGGTGGCTCCCGATTCCGAATTGTCCCGTGCGCCGATGGAGCCGCCGTGCAGTTCCACCAGAATCTTGGAGTAAGACAAGCCGATGCCCGTTCCGCTCTGTTCGCCCATGCCCTGATAAAAACGGGTGAAGAGCTTCTGTGTATCTACCTGCTGCAATCCGCAACCTTGGTCGGTAATGGAGATGCGTACTCTTTTTTCTTCGGGCAGCAGTTCTGAAGTGATGGTGATTTCCGTGTCTTGCGGGCTGTGTTTCAGTGCATTGATCAGCAGATTACTCAGAATGATTTCACATTTGTCCTTATCGAAACTCACTATTTTGATGCGTGGATCGAGCCGGTAATGAATCTGTATATTCTTTGCTTCCCCTTCGCTGACGAAATCTTGCGATACATGTTCGATCCATTCGTTGAGCGGGTGAGGCTGTATGAGCAGTTTGCTTTCTCCCACTTCCATCTTGCGCACATCGAGCACCATGTTGATCAGATTCTTCATTCGTTGAGACTGCCGGTAAATCGCTTTCAGCGGCAGGTATTGGGTATCTGCCGGGGATAAGGACTTCAATATGCGGCTGAGCGGAGCGTGGATCAGTGTCAGTGGAGTACGCAGTTCGTGGCTGATATTGATCAGGAAACGTACTTTTTCTTCGTACACCTGTTGCTCGTGCTCCTTCATGGCCCATTTCAACTTATCTTCTTTTCGTTTCAGTGTTCTCCGGAAAGTTTCGACAATCATTCCGGTTACTAACAAGGCACAGCCCAGCGTGAACCACCATGTGCGGTACCAGGGAGGGAGTACGGTCAGTTCCAGTATCTGCTGACTGGGAATCCAGCTGCCGTCCTTTGCTGTGCAGGAAGCCATAATCTGATAATCGCCGGGCGGAAGCGAGCGGATGACCAGTTCCGGGTTGTACGATTCGATCTGCTGGTCGTTCAGCCCTTCTATCTGATACCGATACACTTTCTGCCGGAAGATATCCTCTTCTTTGGACATGATACGGATACTTATATTACTGTTCCAGGGAACGGAAATTCCGGTCGGGTCACCGCACAGTTCATTGTTGACGGATTCTCCGTTGACGATGACATCCGATAATTGCAGTTTGGGCAGCTCGGAAGTAGCCGGCGGCAGATTGCTGTTGATATGCAGCAGTCCTTTGACGCCGCCCATGTAGACATCTCCGTGGCTGCTCAGCAGACGGGGTTTGGAAAGATATTCGTTTTGAATGGCACCATCCGATTCGCCGAACAGTACGAATTTCTTTTCTTTGATGAGCCATGCGAAAAGCATGTCATTCGTTCCGAACCATACTTTTCCCTGTTGGTCGCACACGATGAGCGTTACTTCCGTGAATAGCGTGGTGGTAAAGGGAGTACGTACTTTGGTAGCGGGATTATAGTGGATCAGTCCGTAGTTGCTTCCTATCCAGAAGTCTCCGTATTCGTCACGCGCAACGGAATTGATGACCGTATCGTTGAAGCAACGGAACAGAGACGTCAGGCGGTTGTTCCGTTTGTCCAGTTGGTAGATACGTTTCGTATCGTTGAGATAGGTATAGTCTTCGTGATTGGTGATGGGCAGAAGGGCGCCGATAATGTCCTGTCCCTCCTGTTCGGTGGCAATCCGGAAAGTGCGTTTGTTCAGGTCGTATTGATAGACGTGGTCGCCGAGCAGCAGCACGTTGTCGGGGCTGTTTTGATACAGGTTGACCGCTTTTCCCCGATTGCAGAGGCGGGTGGTCGTTTCGTCGTCAATGATTGTGAACGGTTGTTTCTCTCCGGTAGACGGATTGAAGACGAATACTCCCTGTGAGAAGAGCGAGATCAGTAGTTTGTCGGGAGTGAACTGACAGATAGATGCCACTTTGTCTTCCCACGTAGAGAGATAATGGGTGAACTTCTCCGTGAGAGGATTGAAAAGGTTGACTCCGCCTCCGTCTGTTCCGATCCATATTTTATCGTCGGACTGCTGATAGAGGCTGAGGATGGTGTTGTTGCTCAGTCCACGGTCGTTGCCGGGCACTACGTCCGTGTAGGTCACCATTGACACTTCGCGGATGCTGATCAGTCCGTTCCGGATACTTCCTGCCCATATATTGTTGTTACGGTCGTTGTAGAGGCTGAGGATGGAGTTGGCGGGGAGCGAATAGTTGTCTCTGCCGGGGATGTGTTCCAGCAGGGAAAGCTGTCCGGTTTCCGGTTCGAGGATGTTGATACCGCCTCCGTCCGTTCCGATCCATAGTTTGTTCTCCCGTTCGGCAAGGCTGAGTATGACATTGTTGCTCAGCGAGGAGTTGCGGGTGGTGTATGATGCCAGTTGTTTTCCGTTCCGGTCGAAACAGTAGAGCCCGTTATTGTAGGGGGCAATCCATATCCGGTTCTTCGAGTCGATGATCATGCTCATAATCTCCTTTCCGCAGTCGAAAGGCGGGCGGCTGTATGCTCCGGTTTTCAGGTTGAGCAGGAGTAGCCCTTGCCAGCGGCTGCAACAGAGTACAGTTTCTTCATCCCAAAGGCTGAGTATCGTGATATTGAAGTTTCTGAAATCCGGTGTCTGGTCGAATTCCTGCAGCAGGCGGAAAGAACCGTCCCGGTAGCTGTAAAAGTAAATTTTGTTTTTGGCTCCGAATAATAACCCCTCTGGGGTAGGGCAGGTGGAATATGCGGTGATGTTCTTTCCTTTTTCGTCGGTTGGCAGGTAGAAGTCGTCACTTTGCCGTTGGTAGCGTGCCACCCCTTTATCAGTCAAGATCCAGATATTGTATTGTTCGTCTTCTGCAATCTGAAGGACGAGGTCGTGAGGCAGCGAATGCGGATCGTCTGCGTGATGGATGTATTTCTTCAGTTCGTGGCCGTCAAACCGTCCCAGACCGGAGCGGGTGCCTATCCACACGAATCCCTGTTCATCCGTAAGGATACACCGGACGGTGGAAGGTAGTCCTTCTTTCAGAGAAATCTGCTTGTAATAGTAATGCCCCGCCTGTAAAGGAAGGACACCGGCCATTTGTGTAATAAATGCGATGCATAGGACGATATAGAGTCTTGCTTTCATTGAATTAGGTCGAGTAAACAGAAGCAAAGATAATACATTCGGATGAATATTGAATAAAATGATATAGAGTTTTGAGCAAAGATGATATTAATTTATCTATAATCTTTATCTTTGCTCGAAAATGTACGACTATGATTACCGAAGAACTACAGAAACTATATCAGGAATATACGGGAGTTCCCGCAGAGAATATAACAGAATTACCATCTTCCGGTTCCAACCGCCGCTACTTCCGGCTGACAGGTGCGAAAACCCTGATCGGTGTATGTGGCACGTCTGTCGAGGAGAATGATGCTTTCCTTTATATGGCAGCCCATTTCCGCAAGTCCGGCCTGCCTGTACCCGAAGTTCATATCGTCTCCGAAAATAAGAGTTACTATCTTCAGGAAGATTTGGGAGATACCCTTTTGTTTCATGCAATCGAGAAAGGACGTGCTACCAGCGTATTTTCCGAAGAGGAAAAAGAGTTGCTCCGCAAGACGGTCCGTTTGCTTCCTGCCATACAGTTTGCCGGAGCCGACGGCTTCGACTTTTCCCGTTGTTATCCGCAGCCGGAGTTCAATCAGCGTTCTATCCTTTGGGATTTGAATTACTTCAAATATTGTTTCCTTAAGGCTACCGGCATGGAATTTCAGGAAGATAAACTGGAGGACGACTTTCAGAAGATGAGTGATGTGCTGCTGCGCAGTTCTTCCGCTACTTTTATGTACCGCGATTTTCAGAGCCGCAATGTGATGATCAAAGACGGTGAGCCGTGGTTTATCGACTTTCAGGGGGGACGAAAAGGGCCGTTCTATTATGATGTCGCTTCTTTCCTGTGGCAGGCAAAGGCGAAGTATCCCGATAGTCTCCGTCAGGAATTGCTGAAGGAGTATATCGATGCCCTGCGCAAATATCAGCCTATCGACGAGCCCTATTTCTATAGTCAGCTTCGTCATTTTGTTCTTTTCCGCACGTTGCAAGTGCTCGGAGCTTACGGTTTCAGGGGGTATTTTGAGAAGAAACCTCATTTTATCCAGAGTGTTCCTTTTGCTATCCAGAACCTGCGTGACTTGCTCAAAGAAGCGTACCCTGAATACCCGTATCTTTGCAATGTGCTACGCGAACTTACCGAACTCAAGCAATTCACCGACGATCTCAAGAAACGGCAGCTTACCGTCAAAGTGATGAGTTTTGCTTATAAGAAAGGGATTCCCGATGATCCTACCGGTAATGGCGGCGGTTATGTCTTTGACTGCCGTGCCGTGAACAATCCCGGTAAGTACGAACGCTACAAACCTTTCACGGGACTGGACGAACCGGTGATCAGTTTTCTCGAAGAAGATGGTGAAATTCTCCGTTTCCTCGACTCTGTCTATGCGTTGGTAGATGCTTCGGTGAAGCGATATATGGAACGTGGCTTCAGTAATTTGTCCGTTTGCTTCGGCTGTACCGGAGGACAGCATCGTTCGGTTTATTCGGCGCAGCATCTGGCAGAGCACCTGAACCGCAAATTTGGCGTGAAAGTGGAGCTGGTGCACCGCGAACAGAATATAGAACGTACTTTTGAGGCAACTGTGTAATGAAAGCAATGATATTTGCAGCCGGGTTGGGTAGCCGGCTGAAACCACTGACCGATACGATGCCCAAAGCCCTTGTTCCCGTGGCCGGACGTCCGATGCTGGAGCATGTGATTTTGAAACTGAAAGCTTCCGGTTTTACCGAAATAGTGATTAATATCCATCATTTCGGTGAGCAGATTATTGATTTTCTGAAAGCTAACAATGATTTCGGACTGACGTTGCATATTTCCGACGAACGGGACCTGCTGCTCGATACGGGGGGAGGAATCAGAAAAGCCCGTCGATTCTTTGAAAATTCCGATGAACCCTTCCTTGTGCATAATGTGGATATTCTTTCGGATATGAATCTGAAAGAACTGTATGACTTTCATTTGCGGAACGGAAGTGTAGCTACCTTGCTCGCCAGTCGCCGTAAAACTTCCCGTTATCTGCTTTTTGATGTGGAACGAAGATTGCGCGGATGGATCAACAAAGATACGGGACAGGTGAGGCCCGAAGGTTTCCTATATGATGAGTCGCTGTATAGAGAGTATGCCTTTAGCGGTATCCATGTTTTTTCGCCTGCTGTCTTCCAGTTGATGGAAGTGCCGTGCTGGGAAGGCAAGTTCTCTATTATGGACTTTTATCTGGCTACCTGCGGGCAAACGGATTATTGCGGTTATCTTACGGAAAAGCTGGAACTGATTGATATCGGCAAGCCGGAGACGTTGGCACGGGCGGAAGAGTTTGTGAAAAGATTAGGATGATAGAAAAGAAACGCTTGTGAATATAAACATATTGCTTTGGAATCTAACATATTTCGTGTACCTTTGTTATTATGAAAATAGAAACAGAGAAAGGAGACGAACCTATGCCAAGTAATTATATTCGTTTCGATTGGGCGATGAAACGCCTTTTGCGTAATAAAGCCAATTTCGCCGTACTCGAAGGCCTTTTGACTACTCTTCTGGGTGAAACAATCTTGATTCAGAAGTTATTGGAAAGTGAAAGTAATCAGGAAGATGAGTTCGATAAGTATAACCGTGTGGATATGCTTGCTGAGAATTCTAAAGGTGAACTGATTTTGATTGAAGTTCAGAATAATAATGAATACGCCTATTTTCAACGTATGCTTTTCGGAGCTTCTAAGTTAGTAACCGAATATATCAATCGTGGAGAAGGGTATGACCAAGTCCGTAAAGTATACAGTGTCAATATCGTATATTTCTCTTTAGGCTGCGGCAAGGATCTTGTTTATCATGGTAAAACGGAGTTTCGTGGCATCCATCAAGGGGATATTCTGGAACTGACTCCTTTTCAAAAACAGACCTTCAAAGTGGATAGCGTAAGCCAGTTATATCCGGAGTACTATATATTGAAGGTGAATGATTTTAACCAGGTAGCCAAAAGTCCTCTTGAAGAATGGATTTATTATTTGAATACAGGAGATATTCCGGATACTGCTACAGCTCCTGGACTGAATGAAGCCCGCCAAAGGCTGAAACTTGACCGGATGACGAAGGAAGAATTGAATGCGTATTACCGGCATTTGGATAATATTGTGATTTTGAGAGATAACATTTTCACAGAACGTGCCGAAGGTCGTGCGGAAGGACGTGCTGAGGGTATTGCGGAAGGTCGTGCAGAAGGAGAAAGAGAGGCCCGGATCCAGATTGCCCGTAATTTGAAAAAGGCAGGAATCCCTGTAGAGGTGATCGTTAAATCTTCCGGTTTGACAGTTGATGAAGTAAAGAAAATTTAATTCAAAACGATAGCCAATATATTTAGGTATATAATTTACAAAGAAGAAAGGCGGAGATATTCGGAAATGAATATTACCGCCTTTCTTCTTTTGTCTCGAAAGTTGTCTGATAATGTCTGTCACCATGAAAAATGCGGTGAAATGGACTATTTTAGACAAAATTGGAGGCGAAATAGTGAATTTAGAACATCGCTTTTCGGGCTTGTGCCTATTTTTGTTGCCGAAAGTCCTACCTATTTAAATGAGTTGGTGAGAACTTTCGAATCTTAATTGTATTGGGATTTATTTTTGTTAGCTAATAAATTAGTATCTTTAATTATTAAATTGTAGTATTATGAAAAAAAAGAAGCTTATGAAAAAACAAAGCTACTTTGTTGTTCTTCTGATGCTCCTCCTTTTATTTCCTTCAGGAGCGTTTGCGCAGCAACAAATGATTAAAGGACAAGTGGTGGATGATAAAGGCGACACAGTTATCGGAGCCACGGTCATGTTGAAAGGAACGCAAGAAGGTGCTATAACCGACATTGACGGGAATTTCTCTATAAAAGGAAAAGTTGGAAACACATTGACTATCTCTTATGTCGGTTTTTCTCCGCTCGAAGTAAAGGTGACAAAACTGGAAGGTAATCGTTTTGTGCTGAAAGAAGATTCAAAAGTACTTGATGAAGTCGTTGTAGTAGGTATGGATAAGCAAAAACGTAATACCATTACGGCTGCTGTAGCTACTGTCAATGAGAAAGCTATTGTTAACCGTCCTGTAACCGATTTGACCAGTGCGCTACAAGGTAATGTGGCAGGTTTGAATTTCGCTTCTGATGCTACGGCGAGTGGTGTCGGTGGTGAAACGGGAGCAGAGATTAAATTTAATATTCGTGGTATCGGTTCTATTAATGGTGGTGAACCTTATGTACTGGTGGACGGTGTAGAACAGAGTATGCAGAATGTGAATCCTGCCGATATTGCCAGTATCAGTGTACTGAAGGATGCTTCTGCGTCTGCTGTTTACGGTGCTCGTGCAGCTTATGGTGTGGTATTGGTGACAACAAAAAGCGGTAAGAAGGAAAAGACACGTATTACTTACCGTGGAACAGTCGGCTTCAGTTCTCCTATTAATATGCCTGAAATGATGAACTCCCTGGAGTTTGCTCATTATGTAAATGAACGTAATGATAACATGGGTGTGAAGCGTCTTTTTTCTGATCAGCTGATCGAGAAGATGAAAGGTTTTATGGCTAATCCTTATTCAGCAGAATTTCCGGGTGTAGAACCTAATCAGCAGGGAACAGGATGGGCCGGTTCTCAGGATGCGGTATATGCCAATACTGATTGGTTTGATTATTATTTTAAGAAATCTGCTATCCGCCATTCTCATAACTTGAATATAACAGGAGGTTCTGATAAATTCAACTATTACATTGGTATGGGATATACCTATCAGGAAGGTTTGCTGGATCAGGTAGAGGATAATTTGAGTAAATATAATATAAATACTAAATTTCAGATAACGGCGAATGAATGGTTGAAATTCAATTTCAATAATAATATGACTCTGAACATAATCAAGCGTCCGTTGGCTAATCAGACTATTTTTTATGGTACAGTAGGTAATGCTTTTCCTAATCGTCCGACAGTTCTTCCTGTTGATTCGGAATATAATCTTCCGGATTGGAATGAATTCTTGCGTATGAAGCAATCCCGTTACAATCAGAATCGTATTTCGGATGCTATGTCTTTTTCTGCTGTTATTACTCCATTGGAGGGATGGGATATTGTCGGTGAAATGAAAGTCCGTCTGGATGTGGAGAAGAACAGCTTCGAACGGGGAACTCCTATTTATGAAAACCCCAATAAACAATTGTACACCGTGACTGGCAATACGCAGGGCTATCAATATCCGGGAATGCACTGGAAAAACTCTACATGGGGTTCATATACCCGCGGGGATGCCTTCAATTATTATCTTTCCCCGAACGTATCTTCTTCTTATACGCATCAATGGGGAGAACATTTTTTCAAGGCAATGGCAGGTTTCCAGATGGAAGTGCAGGAAAATTCTGATGGATATACCTATAAAGATGGAATGTTAAGTGATGATATATTTTCATTTGCCAATGCCAATGGAACTCTTTATGCCGGTGATAATCGTACACATTGGGCTACAATGGGTGCTTATGCCCGTATGAATTGGAATTATCAGAATGTGTATTTCCTTGAGGTTAGTGGGCGCTATGACGGTTCTTCTCGTTTTGCTCCGGGACATCGTTGGGGATTTTTCCCTTCTTTCTCTGCTGGTTATGATATTGCACGTACCGATTACTTCCAAAAATTGGAATTACCATTCTCTCAGTTGAAAGTACGTGTCTCTTATGGTCGTCTGGGCAATCAGAACGGAGCCGGATATTATGACTATATCGGAGTGATGCCACTTGTGGCGGCTGACCCTAATGCATGGTTGCTTCCGGGTATCAGTTCTACACCTACTCAAGGTACGATAGCCAAAACTCCGAAAATGGTCAGTCCTTATATTACTTGGGAAAAGGTGGATAATGCCAACTTAGGTTTCGATTTGATGTTGCTGGATAACCGTCTTTCTATCACGGCGGATATCTATCAGCGTACCACACGTGATATGATCGGACCGGCAGAGGCTATTCCATCTATCGGGGGTATTGCAAATGCTGATCGTGCCAAAGTAAACAATGCAACTTTACGAAATCGTGGTTGGGAGCTTTCTGTCAATTGGCATGACCAGTTGAAGTGTGGTTTCAGCTATGGTGTAGGTTTTAATCTATTCAATTACAAAGCTGTTGTTACCAAATATAACAACCCGGAAGGACTCATCTTTAATAACCATACTGGGTTGCCATCAAACAAAGGATATTATGAAGGTATGGATATTGGTGAAATCTGGGGATATCGTGCTGATGACTTATTTATGAGCAACCGCGAAATTGATGATTATCTAAGAACAGTGGATCTTAGCTTCTTCAAACCGGATAGCCAGTGGCAACGCGGTGATTTGAAATATCTTGATGTAGATGGCGATGGTAAAGTAGATCCGGGTAAAGGAACATTAAGCGATCATGGTGACTTGCGGGTTATTGGTAATGCAACTCCTAAATATTCTTTCGGTATTAATTTGAATGTGGGTTATAAAGGATTTGAAGTGTCCACCTTGTTCCAGGGGGTTGCCAAAAGAGATTTCCCGCTGGCTGGAAGTACTTACCTTTTCGGAGGAAAGAACTTCTTTAAAGAACATCTTGATTATTTTAGTGCTGATCAACCGAATGGTTATCTGCCTAGACTTACTGAGTTCAATAAACCGGATTTTCAGGCCAACTCTGCTTATAATACTTCCCGATATTTGGTGAATGCGGCTTATATGCGTATGAAGAATCTGATGGTATCTTATACTTTTAATAAGAGAATGCTTCGTAACATAGGGCTGGAAAATCTAAAAGTATATTTCACGTGTGACAACTTATTTACGATAACAAAGTTGCCCAAGCAGTTTGATCCTGAAACCTTGAATCAGGTGAATACCTGGGCAGGCGGTAGCAATGAATCTGCACCGGGACTGACTTCTCCGGCTAAAGAAAATGGTAACGGTAAAGTGTATCCGATGAACCGGAACTTTGTATTTGGACTTGATTTTACATTTTAATTAGAGAGGAAAAGACATGAAAAAGAAATATATATTGTTAACAGCCTTCATTGGGGTAATGTTGTCTGCTTGTTCGGACTTCCTGGACAGAAAACCATTGACGGAACCTAATAATGAAGAATACTTATGTAGCCGTGCTCAGGTGGAAAATTACATTAACGGCTTGTATATGGCGCTTCCTGCTCCTTCTCAATATGGTATGGGAGTGAGAGGTGAAGAAAAGAACAGTGACAATATTCTTGCCGAAAAGTATGACCTGCGTCTGAATGGAGAATACAATGCTTTCAGTGGTTCGTCTGAATGGCAGAAGGGATATCAGAATTTGCGTAATGTAAATTACTTCTTTTATTATTATTGTGTTCCGGAGAACGAGGAAACAGAAGATGTTCTTTCTTTGAAAGGGGAAGCATATTTCCTGCGTGCGTACTGGCATTTTTACTTGTTGACTCGTTTTGGGGATATCCCTTTGATGGACCGGTTGTGGGATGAGAATGCAACAGTAGCTGGTTTGCAGATTCCTCCTGCATCACGTTCGGATGTGGCGAAATTTATATTGGAAGATTTGAAGACAGCTTCAGAAGGAATGCTTCAGTCGCGAAGTAAATACAGTGGCTTGCGTATCAGCAAAGAAGCAGCCATGATATTGGCAATGCGGGTAGCTTTGTATGAAGGGTCCTGGGAAAAGTATCATAAAGGGACGGAATTTTCTGAAACTGATAACTCAGACTACTTCTTTAAGGAAGTAATGAGATGGGGAGACGAACTTTTCAAAGCAGGGTTGAGCCTGAATACGGATGCTACGGATAATGAAGCTGTAAATCCAGGTGATGCATTTGCTCATTTGTTCAATAAGGATGATCTTTCTAAGATTACGGAAGCTGTATTCTGGAAGAAATATGCCGGCGATGGTGTGTTCCACGGTTTAGGTGGATTGCTTGGTGGCGGAGTTGTAGATAACGATGGCCCGGCAGGTGTATCAAAATCGCTGGTTGATAATTATCTGAATGCGGATGGTACGTTTATCAATCCGAATGATGAGAAGTATAAGGACTTTAATGCGACTTTTGAAAAACGTGATCCTCGTTTGATTCAGTCGGTCATGAATACAGGAGCGAAGTTCCGTTCTACAGCGAAAGGCTCTAAACCGATGAATGTGAGAGCCTATGATAATACAGGAACAGACGAGGAAATAAAAGAGAAGAATAAGGATATTTCTTCTCCTAATCTGAATGGAGACGGTAACGGTAAGAATATTACCGGATTTCATATTCGCTTGGGTATTGACACTACGTTTGTAGAAGGAGGCAGCCATATGGCAATTATATTATTTCGCTATTCGGAGGCGCTACTAGCTTATGCGGAAGCTGCGGAAGAATTGAATCTTTGTAACGATGATGTCTTGAATAAGACATTAAAACCTTTGCGTGAACGTGCGGGTGTTACTTATATACGTCCTACTCAGATTGATCCTAACTTTACTTCCTTTGGTTACTCTCTGACTCCTGTTATGCAGGAAATCCGTCGGGAAAGACGTGCCGAACTGGCTTTCCAGGGCTTTCGTCAGGATGACCTGATGCGTTGGGCCGGTCATAAGCTGATAAAAGGGCAACGAGGCTTGGGAGCTTATCTGGGAACTGATGGAGTTCTTTATAAGAGTTTCTCACCCAAAGCACAAGAATCGTTGGGACTGGTTTCTACCAATGATAGTGGTTGGATGGATCCGTTGAAAGATTATTTGCCACAAGGATATCAATTCCAGCCGGACCGTGATTATTTATTGCCTATACCGCCGGATGAACTGGAACTGAATAAGCAGTTGAAACAAAACCCGGGATGGACAAAAACGAAGTAATAATAGTAGGACATATTAAAGTATAAAACAATGAAGATAAGAAATATACTATATGCATGTTTACCCTTGGGAATATGGGCTATAGCTCTGACCGGGTGTAAAGACGACGATCAAGTAGCTCCGCTTCCCAAACCAGTGCCATTGACGCTGGCATTGGAGAGTAACACACTGGTAATGGGCGAAACACTGACTATGACTTTCAGTGTAAAAGACGAACAGGGAGCAGGGATAGCTACCAATGAAGAATTTGATATTTATCTGACGGCAACTGATGGTTCCACGGATGTATCAAAAACTTTATTCAATAACTTTCCGGAAATGGTAACTTTCCCGGAAGGAGAGAAAACATTGGAAGTTTCTGTCCCGGTAAAATCTTCAGGTATTACGGAATCTGTCTTAATGAAGCTCACAGCTTTTGCCCGTGGGTATAAGATGGATGGATCTGAACAGGCTATTAAGGTTTCTGATTATTATCGCACAGCAGTTTCTATCAAAGGTAACTCGGACTTGGTGGTGAAAGAGGGGGATACATTTATTCTGCAAATGAAAGTAGATGTACCTGCTAAAGAAGATATAGTAGTTACTATTACTCCGGGAGCAGGTGAGGCCGACCTTTATGAAAACCTTCCGTCTACTCTGACTATTTCTGCAGGGGAACTCTCAGTAGATAGTGATCCAGTAACAATGCTGACAGATGGTTATCCTTTTGGAGATACCAAACTGACTTTAACATTTGCAACCGATTCCGAGCATCATCCTTTGTTGGCAGAGAAGATGGAGATTACGAAACAGGATATTGATACTCCTCTTGGTTCGGAGCTGGAAGATGAACGTTACGTGTATACATCACCTGATGAACCATTCTATTCGGAGAAGAATGCAAAAGCCTTTAAAACATGGTGGGGAGATAAAAAGGCCCTGGCTATGAAGGCAGGAACCCCTCATCCCAATGAAGCGCTGGCCGCTGAAGGGTGGAAGTTTGTGAATTCAATGGAATTCCATGCAATCAATGGTCAATGCCGTACGGCTAAAAATGCTAACGGAGTATGTCCTGTACTAGGATTTGGGGCTCAGAATACAGCGATGGTACAGAAATATATGGCCGTTAATAATGATCGGTATACAGATGTAACAGATGAAGGTTACTTGAAAATGTGGGCAGTGAAAGAGAAAATTAATGCTACAGGAGGAGGGGCCGGACAAAAAGATTATGGATTCTCTGCTTGTTTCTCCGGTAAATTTAATATGAATCAAGGATATGCTCCGCAACATACCTGGATAGGAGTGGGAACCCGAATCGAGACTCGTGCTCGTATCCGTGGTAATAAGAATGGGTTTAATGCCGCTATCTGGCTGCAGGGAAATACACAAAGTCAGGCGTCGGATCCATATAGCGCATGGCCGCGATATGGTGAGATTGATGTGATGGAAAATCCGGTGGGAAATATTACAGGACAGAATAATGCTCATCAAACAGTGCATATGGGTAATCAGGCAACAGGTACTTATAAAAATCCGACGACTCAGAATGCTATCAGCAAAATGGATCAATGGAATATTTATTGGGTGGAAATTGTTGATGATCATACAATCAAAATGGGTATTAACGGTAAAACAACCAAAGTAATCACATCTGCGGATTTGGGTAGTGCTTCCGGCGAATGGCCGTTCAATCTGGAAAAGAATCCTTTAGGCTTCCATTATTTGCTGACGTTAGGTGCTCCAAGTGCGTGGGGATTGGGATATAACGATATTCCTCCGGTCGGTTGGGATTCGGGATTTGCTTCTATCAGTTATGAGGCTAGTAAAACGAGTCAGGAGTCACCTCGTATGGAAATCGATTGGATCAGATTTTACTCAAACGATAATTATAGTAAGCCTGCCGGTATTAATCTGCACAATCCTAATGCGCATACCTACTATTAAAATATGACGAACCGTTTTCAATAGTATGAAATAAGTTCAATGCCGGAAGGCCATCGTGCAACAGCGATTTACTTCCGGCATTTACTGCTAATTCGGGTGGAAATAGAGAATATTGTAAATACATTAGCTATTTGTAGACATACTTTTTACATATCTTCCCTATCTTTGCCATGTAATCTAAATAAATTAATCATTATGGAAAACCTGCAATCAAACTTGTTCTATTCTTTGGCAGGAGTAGCCGCCGTTGCCTCCCTTGCATCTTGTACAAACAAGCAGAAAACGACAGAACAAAAGCCGCTGAACATCGTCTATATTATGACAGACGACCATACAGCCCAGATGATGAGCTGCTATGACACCCGCTACATGGAAACTCCGAATCTTGACCGCATTGCGGCGGATGGTGTACGTTTTACTCAAAGCTTCGTTGCCAATTCATTAAGCGGTCCCAGCCGTGCCTGTATGATTACGGGTAAGCATAGCTGTGCCAATAAATTCTACGATAATACGACTTGCGTATTCGACAGTTCTCAACAGACATTCCCGAAGCTGCTGCAAAAGGTAGGTTATCAGACTGCGCTGGTCGGCAAATGGCATCTGGAAAGTTTGCCATCCGGATTTAATTACTGGCAGATAGTACCCGGACAGGGGGATTACTATAATCCTGCCTTTATTACACAAGATAATGATACCATCCAGAAACACGGATATATCACGAATCTGATTACCGATGACGCTATCGACTGGATGGAAAACAAGCGAGATCCGGAGAAACCGTTCTGCCTGCTGATTCATCACAAGGCGATTCACCGTAACTGGATGGCGGATACATGTAACCTTGCTCTCTACGAGGACAAGACATTCCCGTTGCCGGATAATTTCTTTGACGACTATGAAGGTCGCCCTGCTGCGGCTGCTCAGGAAATGAGTATCGTGAAGGACATGGATATGATTTACGACCTGAAGATGCTTCGTCCGAATGAGAAATCACGCCTGAGATCACTTTATGAAAGATTCCTCGGACGCATGGACGAAGGACAGCGTGCCGCATGGGACAAGTTCTATGCTCCGATTATCGATGATTTCTACAAACAGAATCTGACAGGAAAAGAACTGGCCAACTGGAAGTTCCAGCGTTATATGCGCGACTACATGAAAACCGTGAAGTCTCTTGATGATAACGTAGGACGTGTGCTCGACTATCTGAAGGAAAAAGGGTTGCTGGACAATACACTGGTAGTTTATACTTCCGATCAGGGTTTCTACATGGGCGAACACGGCTGGTTCGACAAGCGTTTCATGTATGAAGAATCTATGCGCACACCACTTATCATGCGTCTGCCGAAAGGTTTCGACCGCAGGGGAGATATCACCGAAATGGTACAGAACATCGACTATGCACCTACTTTCCTTGAACTGGCAGGAGCGGAAATTCCCGCAGATATCCACGGAGTATCACTGCTGCCTCTGTTGAAAGGTGAGCATCCGAAGGACTGGAGAAAGTCTCTGTATTACCACTTCTATGAATATCCTGCCGAACACATGGTGAAACGTCACTATGGCGTACGTACGGAACGCTATAAACTGATTCATTTCTATAATGATATCAACTGGTGGGAACTGTATGATATGCAGGCAGACCCGTCGGAAATGCATAACCTCTACGGTGAGGCTGAGTATGAACCGGTAGTAAAGGAACTGAAAGACGAATTGCTGAAACTACAGGAACAATATAATGATCCCGTCCGCTTTTCTCCGGAAAGGGACAAAGAATAATCCCCCTGACAATAACAATGACAAGAACGATTTTAATATTACTGATAGGCTTTCTATTTTCGATAGTAGCCGGATGTAGCGATACTAACTTGACACATGACATACCCTTGGTTCCACGCCCGGCGCAAATAGTGCCGGGCAGCGGGAACTACCTTTTCTCCGGTAAAACGGTATTTGCCGTAGAGAACGAGGAGCAGGCGGAAGTGGCACGCAGCTTTATAGCTTTGTTTACCCGTGCGGCAGGCTTTACTCCGAAGTTGACGGTAGGCGATGCGGAAAAGGGAAATGTTCGTTTCCAGACGGATGCAACCTTGAAAAGTGAGGCATATACGCTGCAAGTGTCTCCGAAAGAAATTATTATCGAAGCATCGGATGCAAAAGGATTCTTTTATGCTTTGCAGACCATTCGCCAGTTGCTTCCGGCATCCATCGAAAAAGAGGAAGTGTCGGATAAAAAAGTAAAATGGAGTATTCCGGCAGTGAGTATTCAGGACGAACCGCGTTTTGGTTACCGTGCGTTATTGCTGGATGCGTCACGCTTCTTTATTCCCAAAGAGAATGTATTGCGCATTATCGATTGTATGGCAATGCTCAAAATAAACACGCTTCACTTTCATCTGACAGATGATAACGGCTGGCGTGTGGAAATCAAGAAATATCCCCGTTTAACGGAAGTAGGTGCATGGAGAGTGGATCGTACGGACCTGCCTTTTCCTGCCCGGCGGAATCCGGAACCCGGAGAACCCACTCCGGTAGGAGGTTTCTACACACAGGAAGAAATAAAGGAAATGGTGGCTTATGCGGCTGAACGTCAGATTGAAGTGGTACCGGAAATCGATATGCCGGCACACAGTAATTCGGCATTGGCAGCTTATCCTCATTTAGCTTGTCCGGTAGTGAAGGAATATATCGGAGTGCTCCCCGGTTTGGGAGGACGAAATTCCGAGATCATCTATTGTGCCGGAAATGACAGTGTCTATGCCTTTCTTCAGGATGTGATGGATGAGATTCTGGAATTGTTTCCTTCCCGATATATCCATATCGGTGGCGATGAAGCCCGTAAAACTTATTGGGAGAAATGCCCGCTGTGTCAGGCACGGATGAAAAAGGAGAAGATTGCCAATGAAGAGGATTTGCAAGGTTATTTCATGAATCGGATGAGCGAATATGTACGTAGCAAAGGGCGCGAGGTGATAGGTTGGGATGAGCTGACGAACAGTAGCTTTTTGCCGGACGATGCCATTATTCTGGGTTGGCAGGGATACGGACAGGCTGCACTGAAGGCTGCCGAGAAGGGACATCGCTTCATCATGACTCCCGCACGCATCATGTACCTGATTCGTTATCAAGGACCGCAGTGGTTTGAGCCGCTGACGTATTTCGGCAATAATACGCTGAAAGATGTGTATGACTATGAGCCGGTTCAGAAAGACTGGAAACCGGAATATGCGGATTTGCTGATGGGCGTACAGGCTTGTATGTGGACAGAGTTCTGTAATAAGCCGGAGGATGTGGATTATCTGGTATTCCCACGCCTGGCGGCATTGGCGGAAGTGGCATGGACACAACCGGAAAAGAAAGACTGGACTTCGTTCCTGAAAGGAATGGATTCGTTTAATGAACATCTCGCAGCCAAAGGGATAGTGTATGCCCGTTCGATGTACAACATACAGCATACCGTGAGACCGGAAGACGGAGCACTGAAAGTAAAACTGGAATGTGTCCGTCCGGATGTGGAAATCCGTTATACAATGGATGGAAGCGAGCCGACCGCCGCTTCACCGCTCTATGAACAACCATTGTTGGTAAAAGAAGCTCAAACAGTCAATGCCGCAACGTTTGCCGATGGACAGCAGATGGGGAAAACACTGACGCTTCCGGTACACTGGAACAAGGCTACGGCAAAACCGTTGCTGGGTAATAAAGTGAATGAAGCCGTCCTGAACAACGGAGTCAGAGGAAGTCTGAAGCAAACGGACTTTGAATGGTGTAGTTGGGGAAGTAGCGACCGTATTTCCTTCACCGTCGATCTGTTGCAAAAGGAGAAAATGAATACGCTGACAATCGGTTGTATCACTAACTATGGAATGGGAGTGCACAAACCGAAATCAATCCGGGTAGCCGTGTCGGACGATAATGCGACTTATCGGGATATCAACGAATTGGAATATACTCCCGAAGAGATATTCCGTGAAGGAACTTTCATCGAAGACCTGTCGATAGATATGAGAGGAACCGTTGCCCGTTATGTGCGGGTGACAACGGAAGGAGCGGGAGAATGTCCGGCAAATCATGTACGTCCCGGACAAGAATCAAGAGTATGTTTCGATGAACTGATCATTGAATAACCAGTCACCAAAAAACAATATAATAATGATGAAATTAAAGAAACGAACGTTTTTAATCTTGATGGCAGCACTGACTGCTACCTTCGCTTCGGCTCAGAAACAGCCTTTGCCGGAGTGGCAGAGCCAGTATGCGGTAGGACTGAATAAACTCGCTCCTCATTCCTATGTATGGCCTTACGCCGACGCTTCCGATATTGAAAAGCCGGGAGGATATGAACAGTCTCCTTATTATATGAGTCTGAACGGGAAGTGGAAATTTAACTGGGTGAAGAACCCAGACAACTGTCCGAAGGACTTTTACCAGCCCTCTTATTATACCGGAGGGTGGGCGGATATTAATGTTCCCGGCAACTGGGAACGGCAAGGCTACGGAACAGCTATCTATGTCAACGAAACTTATGAGTTTGACGACAAGATGTTCAACTTCAAGAAGAATCCGCCATTGGTTCCATCTGCTGAGAATGAAGTAGGTTCCTATCGTCGCACGTTTAAGGTGCCTGCCGACTGGAAAGGACGTCGGGTAGTGCTTTGCTGCGAAGGAGTGATCTCTTTCTATTATGTATGGGTGAACGGAAAGTTGCTTGGCTATAATCAGGGATCGAAGACGGCTGCCGAATGGGACATTACCGATGTACTGAGTGAAGGAGAGAATGTGGTAGCTCTGGAAGTATATCGCTGGAGTTCGGGTGCTTATCTGGAATGTCAGGATATGTGGCGTCTGAGTGGCATCGAACGGGATGTTTATCTGTATAGCACTCCCAAACAGTATATTGCTGACTATAAAGTAAGTGCTTCCCTTGATAAAGAGAAATACAAAGAAGGTATCTTCAATCTGGAAGTGACGGTGGAAGGTCCTTCTGCTACTGCCAGCTCCATCGCTTATACACTGAAGGATGCTTCCGGAAAGGCAGTATTGCAGGATGCCATTAACATCAAGTCCCGTGGACTGAGTAACTTTATCGCTTTCGATGAGAAGAAGATTGCAGAAGTAAAAGCATGGAATGCGGAGCATCCTAACCTTTATACCTTGGTACTCGAATTAAAAGATGCGCAAGGAAAAGTAACCGAACTGACCGGTTGTGAAGTCGGTTTCCGTACTTCGGAAATCAAGGACGGACGTTTCTGTATTAACGGTGTTCCGGTGCTGGTGAAAGGGACGAACCGTCACGAACATTCGCAACTGGGACGTACCGTAAGCAAAGAACTGATGGAACAGGATATCCGCCTGATGAAACAGCATAATATCAACATGGTGCGTAACTCACATTATCCGACTCATCCGTACTGGTATCAGCTTTGCGACCGCTACGGGCTGTATATGATTGATGAGGCGAATATCGAATCGCATGGCATGGGATACGGGCCTGCCTCCCTTGCCAAAGACAGTACTTGGCTGACCGCTCACATGGACCGTACACACCGTATGTACGAACGTTCCAAGAATCATCCGGCTATCGTGATCTGGTCACTGGGCAATGAAGCCGGCAACGGTATCAACTTCGAACGTACTTACGACTGGCTGAAATCGGTAGAGAAAGGCCGTCCCGTGCAATATGAACGTGCTGAACTGAATTACAACACGGACATCTATTGCCGTATGTACCGCAGTGTGGACGAAATTAAGGCATACGTGGGTAAGAAGGATATTTACCGTCCTTTCATTCTTTGCGAATATCTGCACGCTATGGGTAACAGTTGCGGTGGAATGAAAGAATACTGGGAAGTCTTTGAAAATGAGCCGATGGCACAAGGGGGCTGCATTTGGGACTGGGTGGATCAGAACTTCCGTGAAATAGACAAAGACGGAAAATGGTACTGGACTTATGGAGGCGATTACGGGCCGGAAGGAATCCCCAGCTTCGGTAATTTCTGTGGCAACGGTCTGGTGAATGCTGTTCGTGAACCGCATCCGCATCTACTCGAAGTGAAGAAAATATATCAGAACATCAAAGCGACTTTGTCAGACCGGAAGAATCTGAAAGTCTGCATAAAGAACTGGTATGACTTTTCTAATCTGAATGAATATATCCTGCGTTGGAATGTGAAAGGGGAGGATGGAACCGTACTTGCCGAAGGCACGAAGGAAGTAGACTGCGAGCCGCACGCTACGGTAGATGTCACTTTGGGTGCCGTCAAACTTCCGAATACCGTTCGGGAAGCCTATCTGAACCTAAGCTGGAGCCGTAAAGAGGCCACTCCGCTAGTGGATACCGACTGGGAAGTGGCATACGACCAGTTTGTACTTGCCGGTAATAAGAATACGACGGCTTATCGTCCGCAGAAGGCGGGAGAAACAGCTTTTGTTGTGGACAAGAATACCGGGGCACTTTCTTCCCTGACTTTGGATGGAAAGGAATTGCTGGCTGCACCAATCACTTTGAGCCTGTTCCGTCCGGCTACGGATAATGATAACCGGGATAGGAACGGAGCCCGTCTGTGGCGCAAGGCCGGTTTGAATAACCTGACACAGAAAGTGGTATCACTAAAAGAAGAAAAGACATCGGCAACGGTCCGTGCTGAGATTCTTAATGGGAAAGGACAGAAAGTAGGAATGGCGGATTTTGTTTATGCACTCGACAAGAACGGGGCATTGAAGGTTCGCACCACCTTCCAGCCGGATACGGCGATTGTGAAGTCGATGGCTTGTCTGGGGCTGACCTTCCGCATGGCAGATGCTTATAATCAAGTATCTTATCTGGGACGTGGCGATCATGAAACGTATATAGACCGCAACCAGTCCGGTAGGATAGGACTGTATGATACGACGGTAGAACGGATGTTCCACTATTACGCTACCCCACAATCTACAGCTAACCGGACAGATGTACGCTGGGCGAAACTGACGGATCAGGCAGGCGAAGGTGTCTTTATGGAATCGAATCGTCCTTTCCAGTTTAGTATCATTCCTTTCTCGGATGTATTATTAGAGAAGGCGCACCACATTAATGAACTGGAGCGTGACGGAATGATAACTATACATCTGGATGCCGAACAGGCAGGAGTAGGTACGGCTACCTGCGGACCGGGTGTATTGCCGCAATATCTGGTACCGGTGAAAAAGCAGAGTTTTGAATTTACGCTTTATCCGGTAAAATAGCCTGAAACTGATTGCATTTGGATAGAAATATTGCATTGAGATAGAATATAGGGGAGCGAATGGCATGGATTTAGCGAAGTTTAATGAAAAGCGCTTCGGGAAAGCCATGAAATTTGCTCCTTTATATTTATCTTTGTCTCATTAGCATTAAATCAATATTTATTATGATGAACAAACTACTTACTTCTCTCTTTTTATCTTCTGTGATAACGTTGGGCGGATGTGGACTGACGAAAGAAAACTACTATGTGAAGCATGTTGAATTTCCACAGGATGCAACCCTCGAACAAAAAATCGATATGGCAGCAAGGCTGGTTCCTACCCCCCAGCAGGCTGCGTGGCAACAAATGGAGCTAACTGCTTTTCTGCATTTCGGTATCAACACATTCACCGGACGCGAATGGGGCGATGGTCAGGAAGACCCTGCTATCTTTAACCCTACAGAGCTGGATGCAGAACAATGGGTGCGCACCTTAAAAGACGCCGGATTTAAAATGGTACTTCTCACGGCAAAGCATCATGACGGCTTTTGTCTGTGGCCTACAGCTACCACGAAACATTCGGTAGCCTCTTCCCCTTGGAAAAACGGTCAGGGCGACGTAGTGAAAGAACTGCGTAACGCTTGCGATAAATATGATATGAAATTCGGAGTCTACCTCTCTCCGTGGGACCGGAATGCGGAATGCTACGGAGATTCTCCTAAATACAACGAATTCTTTATTCGGCAATTAACGGAATTACTTACTAATTACGGCGAAGTGCACGAAGTGTGGTTTGACGGCGCAAACGGAGAAGGACCGAACGGAAAGAAACAAATCTATGACTGGGATGCGTTCTACAAGACTATCCAACAGTTGCAGCCGAAAGCGGTGATGGCAATTATGGGCGATGATGTCCGTTGGGTAGGTAATGAAAAAGGATTGGGACGCGAAACGGAATGGAGTGCAACGGTGCTGACTCCGGGCATTTATGCTCGTTCCGAAGAAAACAACAAACGACTGGGCGTCTTTAGCAAAGCCGAAGATTTAGGAAGCCGTGCGATGCTGGAAAAGGCAACGGAGTTATTCTGGTATCCTTCGGAAGTAGACGTGTCTATCCGTCCGGGATGGTTTTATCATGCGGAAGAAGACAGCAAAGTGAAATCCTTAAAACATCTGGCTGATATCTATTTCCAGTCGGTAGGCTATAACTCGGTGCTCTTGCTGAATATTCCTCCCGACCGCAGAGGATTGATTAATGAAGCGGATGTGCAGCGGTTGAACGAATTTGCTGCTTATCGGGAGAAGATATTTACGAACAACCGGGTAGAGAAAGGAAGAAAAGACTGGGAGGCTGTTTCCGGCAGTGAAACTGTTTATTCCTTGAAACCGGAGTCGGAAATCAACGTTGTGATGTTGCAGGAAGATATCACGAAAGGGCAACGGGTGGAGTCTTTTACCGTAGAGGCATTGACGGAACAAGGTTGGCAGGAAGTGGCGAAAGGAACGACTGTAGGCTATAAGCGTATGGTTCGTTTTCCGGCAGTAAAGGCTACCCAGCTTCGGGTGAAGATCAACGAATGTCGTCTGACGGCTCACATCAGTCAGGTGGCAGCCTACTATGCAGACCCTTTGGAAGAAGAGAACCGGACGGAAAACTGGAACAATCTGCCTCGTGCTTCATGGAAACAGGTGGCTGCTTCTCCGTTGACCATTGATTTGGGCAAAGAAGTCGAACTCTCCGCATTTACTTATGCACCTCTGAAAGCGGAAGCGAAACCGACGATGGCTTTCCGTTACAAATTCTACGTGAGCGCAGATGGCAAGAACTGGAAGGAAGTGCCTGCCAACGGTGAGTTCAGCAATATCATGCATAATCCGTTGCCGCAGACTGTCACTTTCGGTCAGAAGGAAAAGGCACGCTTTATCAAGCTGGAAGCTACCACCCCTACGGCTACAACGGCGCAAGTAGAAATGAATGAAATCGGAGTGACCGTAGCTCCTTGACGAAGCTTTGAATTTTAACTTAATAAGTACATCACTTTGAGAATAGATACTTATTCATTCTAACCTAATAATTATCAAAAGACAAAATGAGAAAAGAATTTTATGGTATATTACCTTTAGCGTTAACTTCCTGTCTGGCTTCTCAGACCACTGCTCAGGAGAAACAAACCCAGCGTCCGAATGTTGTTTTTATCTATGCGGATGATATCGGTTACGGCGATTTGAGTTGTAACGGAGCCAAGACTATTCATACTCCTAATGTGGAACGTCTTGCCAAAATGGGAGTACGTTTTACCAATGCGCACAGTGCAGCTGCTACCAGTACGCCTTCCCGCTATGCGATGCTGACCGGTGAATATGCATGGCGCAAAGCCGGAACAGGTATTGCTGCCGGAGACGCTGCGGCTATTATCCGTCCGGAACGCTATACAATGGCGAACCTGTTCAAGGATGCCGGATACAACACCGGAGTCGTAGGCAAATGGCATCTGGGACTGGGCGACAAGGGCGGAGAACAAGACTGGAACAAGCCTTTGCAGCCGGGAACGAATGATATCGGCTTCGAATATTCCTTTATCATGGCAGCTACGGGCGACCGTGTTCCTTGTGTATTTGTAGAGAATGATCAGGTGATCAACCTTGATCCGAATGATCCGATTCAGGTAAGTTACAAAGCGAACTTTCCGGGAGAACCTACCGGGAAGGACAATCCGGAGTTGCTGAAAATGCATCCTTCTCACGGACACGACCAGAGTATCGTGAACGGTATTTCCCGTATCGGATATATGAAGGGCGGAAAGTCGGCTCTCTGGCAGGATGAGAAGATTGCGGAGACGCTGACAGGAAAAGCTGTTTCCTTTATTGAAGGACACAAGTCTGCTCCTTTCTTCCTGTATTTTGCCACGCAGGATGCGCATGTTCCCCGTGTTCCGTCTCCACAGTTCGCAGGAAAGAGCGGCATGGGACCTCGCGGCGATTGTCTGCTCGAATTTGACTGGTCGGTAGGCGAGATTCTGAATGCACTCGAACGACTGGGATTGGATAAGAATACACTGGTGATTCTTTCCAGTGATAACGGTCCGGTAGTGGACGACGGATATAAGGATCAGGCAGTGGAATTGCTAGGCGATCATACTCCGGGCGGCATTTATCGCGGAGGAAAGTACAGTTCGTTCGAAGCGGGTACACGTATTCCTTGTATCTGGAGCTGGCAGGGTGTGATCCGTCCGGGAACAGTTTCGGATGCATTGCTCTGTCAGATAGACTGGTTTGCTACTTTTGCTGAAATGCTGAATGTCCGCTTGCCGGAAGGTGCGGCACCGGATAGTGAACCGATGCTGAAAGCGTGGACAGGCAAGCAAAAGAAGGGACGCGAATGGCTGGTACTTCAGAATGCACAGAATAACCTGTCGGTGACAGACGGAAGATGGAAATATCTCCGTCCGGGAAATGGACCGGCATATCTGAAAGCAGTGAATATCGAGTTGGGAAACAGTAAGGAACCGCAGCTTTACGATCTGAAGAAAGATCCGAAAGAAAAGAATAATGTGGCGGGTCAGAATCCGGAACTGGTAAAGAAGATGGCAGCACAGTTGGAGAAAATTGTAGATGGACGCTACGGTCTGCCACTATAAAAGAAATGCTTAGAGAGTAGCAGTGGGACTGGCGGTCTTGATTTCTAGTAAATCGGACGCCAGTCTTTTTTTTAAACCAAACGTAGGTTTTCACTGTTATCTTTCTATATAAATGATATATAAAGAAAGAACTTATGTTAGTAGTCGATTTAGGAAAATGGATGAACAAAATCCTGATAGATTGGGGGATAGATGCGAAGGTTGCCGATCGTTTTGATGAAACAATTATTGCTATACTGATGATAGCCATTGCTGTAGGGGTGGACTATCTTTGTCAGGCAATTCTAGTGGGAGGAATGAGGCAGTATACCCGCAGGAAACCGCATCTTTGGAATACATTGCTGATGAAACGTAAAGTGTTTCATAATCTGATTCATACGATTCCCGCCATCCTTGTCTATGCCCTGTTGCCGATGGCTTTCATGCGTGGCAAGGAACTGCTGGTTATTTCGCAGAAGGCTTGTGCCATTTATATCATCTTTTCTTTGCTGCTGGCTATCAATGGGATTCTGCTGATGATCATGGATATTTACGATGGAAAGGAGACAATGAAGAACCGACCGATGAAAGGATTCATTCAAGTACTTCAGGTACTTTTGTTTTTTATCGGGGGGATTGTGATTATCTCTATCCTTGTAAATAAATCGCCTGCTAGTCTGTTTGCGGGACTAGGTGCTTCGGCAGCCATCCTGATGCTGGTATTCAAGGATTCCATTTTGGGATTTGTGGCAGGTATTCAGCTTTCTGCCAATGATATGGTGCGTCCGGGAGACTGGATCACGCTTCCTTCCGGTGCCGCAAATGGTACGGTGCAGGAGATTACGCTTAACACGGTCAAGATTCAGAACTTTGATAATACGATTTCTACGGTTCCGCCTTATACGCTGGTCAGCAGTCCTTTTCAGAACTGGCGTGGCATGAAGGATTCCGGTGGGCGGCGGGTGATGAAGAATATTACACTGGACCTGACGACACTCCAGTTTTGTACGCCGGAGATGCTCGACCGTTATCGGAAAGAGATTCCACTCATGGCGGATTATCAGCCGGAGGAAGGAGTGGTGCCCACCAATTCACAGGTTTACCGGGTGTATATCGAGCGGTATCTTTGCAGTCTGCCGGTGGTGAATCAGGATTTGGATTTGATTATCAGTCAGAAAGAGGCTACCATGTACGGAGTTCCTATTCAGGTTTATTTCTTTTCCCGCAATAAGGTGTGGAAAGAGTACGAGCGGATTCAGTCGGATATCTTCGACCATTTGCTGGCGATGGTGCCGAAGTTCGACTTGAAGGTATACCAGTATTCTGACTAACTCTATAGGGGACATCTTTGCCACAGGCTTAGCACAACTGTGCCACGCCTGTGGCACGGCCGTGCCAAGCTGTTGGCATAGTTGTGCCAAAGCGTTGGCACAAGTCTTTCGCAGGGATGTTACGGATGATGCTCCGGTATGTCCCGTTAGTTAGCAAGGAAGGTCGTTAAAAGTCCGGACCGTTTCTAGCTTCTTTCATCAGTCGTTCGAAGCGTTTTACGATATCGGGATGTTGCGCAGCCACATCGTGTTCTTCTCTGATGTCCGTTTCCAGATTATAAAGCTGCATTTGCGTATTGCCTTTCCGGATGTCCGTGATGATTCCTTTCCATTTTCCCATGCGGATTGCTTTGTTGCCAATCCTTGGGTCAGGATATTCCCAATATAAATAAGTATGTTCTTTTTGTTTCCCTTTTTTGCCGAGCAATGTGGGCAGAAAGCTGATTCCGTCCGTTGGCGGACAAGTGATGCCTGCCAGTTCTGCCAGCGTAGGCATAACGTCCTGAAAAGCGCAGATGTGGTCACTTTGCGTACCGGGTTTTATTTTGCCGGGCCATGTGATAATGGCGGGGACACGGATACCTCCTTCATGCAAGAAACATTTGCCCCATCCGTATGCTGAATTGAAAGGTCCCCCGCTGTTGAACCAGGGAGAATCGCTGCCTCCGTTGAACGTAGGACCATTATCTGAAGTAAACACAATCAAGGTATTTTCGTACAGATGTTCCGCTTTCAGTTTTTCGATCAGTTGGCCGATCTGCTCGTCGAAATAACTGATCATAGCCGCATAGGTAGCATGCGGATACCGGCAGGGCAGATATCCCGCTTGTCCGGTGTAAGGCTTTTCGTCCCCGAATTTCTTTACATAATGCTGTACCCAGCGTTCGGGTGCCTGAAGCGAGACGTGCGGCAGGGGAGTGGTCCACATCAGGAAAAACGGTTTGCGTTTATTGGCATCGACAAATCCCATCAGTTCATCAAAGATCAGATCGTTGGCATATTCCTTTTGCGTATATTTAGCGTAGCTGGCTGGATCGTTCGGATCGGCACCTTTATCCAGAGGGCTTCGGTGAGGGTCTGTCACTTTGTTGGACAGGTAGACACGTTCTTCGTCATTATACAGAAAAGGAGGATAGTATGTGTGCGACTGGCGCTGGCAATTGTATCCGTAGAATCGGTCGAACCCCTGTTTGTTGGGAGTTCCTTCGGAACCCGGATACCCCAGTCCCCACTTGCCGAAACATCCGGTGGTATATCCCGCTTGTTGCATCATTCGCCCGATAGTCATCGTGTTCGCCTGTAGGGGGAATTGCCCTTCCAGCTCTTTATGAACGTACACCGAGTCGTAGTTGTTTACTGCTCCGCGTTCGGCTAACTCATTGTTGAAGCGGATTTGCGCATGACCGGAGTGCATACCTGTCATCAGTACGCAGCGTGCCGGAGCTGATACGGGGGAACCGGAATAATGTTGTGTCAGTTTGATGCCTTCGCTGCATAAACGGTCGATATGGGGTGTTTCTATTTTGTCTTGTCCGAAGCAACCGATATCTCCATATCCCAGATCGTCCATTAAAATATAGATAACGTTGGGAGATGCGGGTTGGGTTTGTCCGTGCAGGTAACCGCTGCACAGGGCGGGTATTGCGATCAATAAATTTCTTTTGTTCATGATGTTCTTTTTTTTAATCCCATTTATAATCTTTCGTTACATCTTCTTTCAGAGCCGGTCCGAATTCGAATCCAGCTTCTTCGAACCATGCTTTGCGGTGAAGGATGTTCCGGTAGAACCGGTCGAAGTCAAGCGCTTCCCCCTCGTGCCACATCTGTTCGGACAGAGCGAGGATGCGGGGGAAAAGTCGTCGGTCTATCATTCGTTCCGTGACTCCGTCGTCGGTCCATAATGCGCAGCTCATGCCAAGTATCAGCGGATTTTTCTCGCTGATGGCTTTGTCGGAAGGGTTGTTCAGATAGACATCTTTCAAGTCGAACGTACGTGCTTCCGTATATCCTTTCCACGGGGTGACGGGGAAGTTCAGATACGTATAGTAGTTGGAACTGCAAATGACCGGATAATGGTGTTTGACGGCGTTTCTGAGTGCGAGGTCTTTGTGTCCCCGATAGTTCCACCACTGGATAACAGTATTGTCCGGCAACGGGTAGCCGTCATGATAGACTACGTCGCCCCAGAAGATGGCTTTCCGTCCTTTCGACTTCAGATAGTTTGCCATTTGCGCAGAGAACCATAGCTGGAGGTCGTGACTGTCTTTCAGTCCTTCTGTGGTAATCCTTTTCCGGCAATCCGGGCATTGATCCCAGTTGCCTTTCGGGGCTTCGTCTCCGCCCAGATGTATGTAGGGAGAAGGAAAGAGGGCGCATACTTCATCCAGTACGTTTTTCAGGAAACGGAGAGTTCCGTCTTTTCCTGCACAAAATATGTTCTGGGTAAATCCGCTTTGCGGTATCTCTACCGGCAATCCGAAACAACCGAGCTCCGGATAGGCAGAGAGAGCAGCTTCGGCATGGCCCGGCATATCTATTTCGGGGACGATGGTGATATTCCGTTGACGGGCATATTCGATGATATCCCGTATTTCTTCCTGTGTATAGAATCCCTGCTGTTCTTCTCCTTTGCCTACCGAACCGCCAGTCCGGGTGAGGTGCGGATATTGCTTGATTTCGATGCGCCATCCCAGTCCTTCGGTCAGATGCCAGTGGAAGTAGTTCATTTTGAGCAGTGAAGCCATGTCGATATACTTTCTGATGGTGGTAATCTTCTGGAACTGACGTCCGGAGTCCAGTAAGAAGCAGCGCCACTGTGTGCGGGGATAGTCCGTCACGCTTGCGCAGGCAAAGGTGATAGATCCTGCTGAACCGGCTACCCATTGGCGTAGCGTTTGTACGGCATAGGTGAATCCTCCTTTGTCGGAGGCGCTGATTACCATCTGTTGCGGATGAATCTTGATCCGGTAACCTTCGGGGGGCAGGGATGAGTCGGTTATCCAGCAGATATCGGCTTTGGATTCTTTTTTTTGCCATTTGATGGGAGTGTGGGAGAGTACTTCTTCTCGAAAAAGGTTTAGATAAAAAGCGGTAGTGTCTTCGGCGTACATAGAAACCTTTTTCCCTAAAATCAGGTTGCCTGTCTGCATTTCTACTTGATTGGGGGTAGGAAATACGATTTGGGCGCGGACGGCGACTGTGTACGATAGAAGAAAGAGAGCTGTAAAAATTAGGTGCTTCATGGGGTACAGTGTGTTTATTTAGATTTTGTAAGAGTCGGCAAAAGGATTACCCGTATTAGTCTGATGTCTCAAAAATACGAATAAATTTCAAGTACTCAATTATTCTTTTGAGTAAACTTACGAAATCAATACAGTTAAAAAGGGAAGAGGCAGTGTCAAATATCAAGGTCTTTCAGCCACGCTAATGACGAAATGCTTGTCCTGTCATTGGGATGACTGTCAAGAAGAGCCAATATTTGCCACAGCCTCTTCCGGTTAGTTCCGGATTATCCGGTTGGTGATGGATTACCGGTTAATTTCCTTCCTCCCATCCCGGATTCTGTTCGAGTTGGGGATTCAGTACCCGTTCGTTGCGTGGAATAGGATTGAGGTAATAGTAATCCGGCCATAGATGATTCTGTTTCGGATGGAATTCGAGATATCCTTCGGAGCCGCCACCGTCGATAGTCACATTGGTTCCTGCCGTGAAGTCGGATGCACGTACGTATTGTCCGAGTTTCTTCTTCAGTGCATAATGGCATTTCTTCCATCTTCTCAGGTCGTCGAAACGGAATCCTTCGGAGAATAGTTCGATGCGTCGTTCCCGTCGTATTTCCCATAATAGCGGACTCACTTCGTAGTCGTTGGGATAATCCGGATTTCCGAGATCACGTTTCGGGTCGAAGGCTGAGTTTATTTCCGAGACTTTCATGAGTTTTACATTGGCACGCGGGCGCAGTTTGTTGATTGTGACGTCGGCAACTGTCTGGTCAAACTCGCCGAGTTCGCACATGGCTTCCGCGTAGTTCAGCATGACTTCTTCGATGCGGAAAATAGGCATATCCGTCTCTTCATTTCGTTGGCTGCCCATGCTCAGGTAGCAGCAATAGTATTTCCAGTTGTTATATCCGAAGGCAGACTTGTACCACGGCTGGTTCTCCAGATAGAAGTCAAAGTGAGGCGATGCACCCAGAATACCACCGTCATATCCTTGACGGAATGGCAATAACTTCTGTCGTTCCTTGCTGGTGCCGTACCCGATTCCCATGCGGACGGTGAGGCTGTCGATAAAACTGCGGTCTTTGGAGTTATCCGTAAATTTCCATTTATTGTCCCAGGCTGTGCTGGAAGCCGAACGGTCTACCCGGTAAGGAGGAGTGACGTGCAGCCACAAACGATGGTCACGGTTGCTGAACTCGTCGTATATATCCTTGTCACCCAGATAGGCGTCACTCGTCCAGCGTGGCTTTCCGTCCGTGCACAGGTAACTGTCCACTAAGTCGCGGGTCGGATTGTAAAAGGAGGTAGCGGTCGTTCCCCCGATGCTGACAGCGTGCACTACACCGACAGCATCCGAATATTCTCTGTACAGAATGACGCCGGTAACATCTTTCAGTTCCAGTGAACAGAACAGATCGTCGTAGCAGTCCGCCACGTTCGGATAAGTCTGCATCAGTTCGGCGGATACCCGTTTGCATTCCCGCAGATAAGTTTCGGCGTTGTTGAGTCCGTGATATTTACGCCAGGTACCTTCGAAAAGGCAGAAACGGGAGAGTAAAGCCTGTACACAAGCCTTGTTGATGGTGTTTCTGCCTTCTCCGTTCACGTTGATATTCTTTTCGGCAAATTGCAGGTCTTCCAGAATGTGACCGGCTATTTCATCTCTGGAGGCACGAGGGCCTTTGATCAGTTCTGTTTCGTCGTCGCTCAGCACATGATCAATCCAGGGTACGCCACCGTAAGCCGACAGGAGAGACAGGTAGCGGTAACTACGGAAAAAGTAACCGACGGAACGCCAGTTCGCCTTTTCTACATCCGTCATTTTCGAACCGTCAATGCGGTCGAGCATCAGGTTGACCCTCCGGATATAGCTGTAATAGTTCCAGGAAGTATTGTCTTTCTTGTCGGGGATGGTCACCAGTTTTCTGATCCAGTTGCTTTCGCTGGTTCCTCTTGTCTGGTTGTACGAGATGTCGTCCGTAGAATTTTCCGAGCCATAGCCCAATGAAGGCAGGGTTTCATACAATCCCCAGGCGTATGCCTTGAAATTGTCGTATGTTTCAAAAGCCGTTTCGGCAGTCGGGTCTCCCAAAGGATACCTTTCCAGGAAATCGTTATTGAGACAGCTTGCTAACAAAACTGTACATATAAAGATTAAATATTTTCTCATAATACATTGGTTATTAGAATGTAACATTGATACCGAAAGAGAATTTTCTCATGAACGGATATTCCCAGGCACCTTTTGACAGCATATCGGTTTCCAGTCCTTCCGGCAGGTGATCCCACGTGTAGAGGTTCTCTCCGCTGAAGAATACTTTCACATCGTCGAAGTAGAGACGCTGGGACCATACTTTGGGCAAGGTATAGGAAAGCGTGATGTTTTGCAGTTTCAGGTAAGAGGCGTTGGCGAGATACTTCGACTGTTTCCAGTGGTTGTAGCTTGTGTTTACCCCGTCGTTGGAATACACGCGCGGATAATAGGCATTGGTGTTAGTCGGAGTCCAGAAGTCGAGAGTTTCTTTGAACAGGCTTCCCCAGCCTCCGGTAGGCCATGCGATCTGGTCGGTGCGCCAATAATCCCGTTTGCCTACGCCTCGGAGGAAGATAGAGAGGTCGAGTCCTTTCCAGCTGATTCCTGCGGTGATGCCGTAGTGGAAACGCGGAGTCGAGTTACCGATGATACGCTGGTCGCCGGGATTGTCGGCGGTTCCTTCGCCGCTCCAGATGGTTTCGGTATCGTCATCGAAGTTCTTATACAGCACGTCTCCCGGAAAAACTTTTCCTGCTCCTTTCGGAATGGGGATTCCCGGTTTTAGTGTACCGTCTGCGTTGAAGTCGTCTTCCGTGTAGAAGCGGTCGGTGACATATCCCCAGATTTCTCCCATTTTCATGCCTTTGCGGTAAATCTTGTCGCCTAGCAGGTTGGTCTCATTATTGTATTTCGTGATTTCACTTTGTGAGTCGTACAGGTTGAATCCGATCCGGTAGCTCCAGTCCTTGTTGATGCGGTCTCTCCAGTTCAGTTCCAGTTCCCAGCCGTACGTCTTCAGGTCAGCGGCGTTCTGTTTGGCGGCGGTGGCTCCCACTACCCACGGTAGGTCCATACCGGGTGCCAGCATCCCTTTGGTGTCGCGGCGATACCAGTCGAAAGTACCGTTAAAGCGGTTGTCGAAGAATCCGAAATCGACTCCGAAGTCCAGTGTATATACCTTTTCCCACGAGAAACTGCTGCTGACCATTGCCGGTGCATTCAGTGTAGTCGTCTTTTGTCCGTCCACCAGCCATTCCGTCAAGTAAGGTGACATGGAAGGGATGTAGGGATAGTTTTCCGGAGTGTTGTCCGGCTTCAGTATGATCTGGTTGCCGATAGAGCCCCATGAGGCACGTAGTTTCAAGTTAGACAGGAAGTTTTTGGTATTCTTCATGAATGCTTCTTCCGAAATGCGCCATCCGGCGGAGAAGGAAGGGAAGAAACCGAAACGGCTGTCTTTCGGGAAACGGGATGTACCGTCGTAGCGTCCGTTGGCTTCGAACATGTATTTACCGTCGTAAGTGTAATTGACACGGTAGAACAAACCTCTGATAGCATATTCATCGAAACTGTCGGTGACGGATGCCGTTCCGGTAGAACCGGAGAGCGACGGCAGATTTTCCAGTAATACGTCCGTGCGCTGCGACCATTGCGATTCCTTATGACTCTCTTCCTGATTGTAACCACCCATAATAGAGATATCATGTTTACCTATTGAAAAGTCGTAATTGGCGAATGCGTTAATAGCGTTGTAATTGGTGAAACCTTGCGTCAGGGCATAACGTGAGTTCTCTACATTGTTCAGCAGCCCTGTAAAGTTGAATCCTATATACTTGTATTTGTTGACGTACATCCGGTTGTACTCGGTGATCCGGTTGTAGGTATATTCACCTGTTATTTTCAGTCCTTTCAGCGGAGAGATGATGACACGTCCCAAAGTACGCAGGTTGGTCTTCTTGATCACCCTCGGTTCTCCGTAGCGTACGAAAGTAGCGGACGTTTCGGCAGGATATTCGATGCCGTCTTGTTCGTACGGCAGGATGTTGTGGTAGGACGGCAGGTACATGGCACTTCCCCAGACACCGTTTCGTCCACCTTGCTCCACCTTGTTCTGGGTAGAGTTTGCATATCTGATATCCAGTTGGGTGGTCAGCCACTTGTTTACGTCGACACTCAGGAAGCTGGACATATTGATACGGTCAAATTTGTCTTTGTCCGTTACCAGAATGCCGTCCTCACCGGTATATCCCAGGCTTAGTCGGTAGCTGGTACGCTGGCTGCCTCCCGATACGGAGAAACTGTGGTTCTGCATGAATCCGAAGTTATCCATCATATCGGCAAACATATCATTCTCCCGCATAAGGAACAGGTTGCCCTGATCGTCGAAAATATATCCGTTCGGATAGTTGGAAGGATTTGCCTGATAGTCTCGTATGTAGCCTTCCCATTGGGTGATGTTTTTTCCGTCTACATAGGTATCGTTTGCCCATCCCATTTCCTTGTACGCCAGTACCGATTCCAGCGGACTTGCTTTCTGCGGAAGCTCCGATGCTTTCGAGAAAGAGAAGTTGTTGTTGTAATTGAATCTGGGAGCCATGTCCTTTTTACCTTGCTTCGTTGTAATCAGAATCACACCAAAAGCTGCGCGGGCACCGTAGATAGCTGCGGAAGCGGCATCTTTCAAAATAGAGACAGATTCAATATCCTGCGGGTCAATCATATTGATATCCATCGGTACGTTGTTTACCAATACGAGAGGCTCACCACCGTTGATGGAGGTTGTTCCACGGATATTGTACGTCATGTCGTCTCCCGGAGTTCCCGTTGTCGATTCAATTTTTAGTCCCGGCACGACTCCTTGCAGGGCAGCCGAAACGTTGGTAATCGGGCGGTCGCCCAACGACTCTTTGATATTTACAGAGGCTACAGCGCCGGTCATATTCACTTTTTTTTGTGTTCCGAATCCGATGACTACCACTTCATCCATAGTCTGGGTATCTTCCTGTAGCTGTATGTTGAAAAGTGTCTTGTTTTTGACTGTTACTTCTTGTGTGACGTAACCGATATAAGTAACCCGTAACTTACTGTTGGCAGGTACTTCCAGTGAGAATTCCCCATTCATGTCGGTAATGGTCGCCTGTTTGCTGCCGTCGACCAGAACGTTTGCTCCAATCAGAGGTTCACCTTGCGCATCTGTTACGGTTCCCCGTATTTTTATGGACTGCTGGGTAGAAGTAGTGTTGTTGGGGGCTGCTTCTGCCTTTGCCGGGACAGGAATGATAATAATATGCTTACCTTCCTGTCTGTAAGTGAATCCTGTTCCTTTGAGTACGGAGTTCAGAACGGAAGAGACTGCTTCTCTGACAAAATTGGCGCTGACCTTTTGTTTCACGTCCAGTTTCGTCTGATTATAAGCGATACTAAAATCGGTCTGATCTTCAATGATTTCGAATACTTTTAATAGAGGTTGGTTTTTCATAGATACCGTTATTGGCTGATTTTGCCCATAGGCTATGTTATAAAAACATAAAGCGAATAACAATATATAAAATTTATGAATTTTTACGGGATAACCTATGCCCGACAATTTATAAAATTTCATACTTTTGTGAGTTAATCATTAATACTAATTTAAGTGTACACAACTAATTTAAATGAAGTAATTTTGATTTGGGGGAGTTGGTATCCGCGAAATATCGACTCCCTTTTTTCTGTCTATCGGCCTCCTTTCTTATTTAGGGGTGAATAAATTAAGAGAATGTTCTCGTCTTCGACTTTATAGTCTATGTTTCCTATGGTTTTGGTCACGATATTCATGATCTCCTTGATAGGAGCTTTTTGTTTGAACTTGATGGTATATACATCGGTGGTAGCCAGATGCGGAGGGACGATGATGTGTATGTCGTATATTCTCTCTATCGTAATGAAAATATCGCTGAGAGTCATTGCCGCAAAGTTCAGCTCGCCTCTGGTCCAGCCGGAGTAGACAGAGGCGTCGATAATCTTTTTATTAAATTCTCCGGACGGGTTGTCATATTCCAGTTGCTCGTTCGGTGTAAGGGTGATGATATCCTCATTGTTTGCTTTCTGAACGACTACGGAACCCGATTCCAAAGTAGTGGTTGTCTTCTCGTCTTCTGCATAAGCGTGTACGTTGAATTTAGTTCCCAATACTTTTACTTTCAGATGGTTGGTCTTGACGATAAATGGATGTTGCTTGTCTTTCTTTACGTCAAAATTAGCTTCTCCTATCAGATATACCGAACGGATATCCCCGGTGAACTTTTGCGGATATACCAGTAAAGTTCCTGAATTGAGGTATGCTGTGGTGCCGTCGGGCAAGGTAACCTGTTTTTGTTCGCCTCTGGGCACATAGTACTCGACAAGTTCTGTATGCTCTTCATTCGATTGTATATATAGGTAGGATGCTATCATAGAGAGCAGGGGAACCAGTAATACAGCCGCCACCTGCAGCCATTTGCGCAAGGTATACCTTGCAGTTGCCTTCCGCTGTCGGGGCGCAATTTTCCTGCGGAAGTTCTGATAGGAACGTTCAGTACTTGCATCGGCTTTGAAATTCTGGTCTTCCCATAATTCCATCAATGCTTCATCTTTTTCCGCCTGTTCACTGGAGTCGACAAGCCATTTCCATAACTTCTCTTTAAGTTCCGGACTGAACTTATCGGAAGTAAAGTTTTTAATTATTTTATGAGCGTTCGACATATTAGCGTATTTTAGGTGTGGTTACATATATAAGATACGTAACAGATTAATAACGCACAGCCTCTATTCTACTTTTTTTTAGAAAAATAGAATAAAGGTTATGAATAATGCTTTTCGGATGTCGGTAAGTGCTTGTGAAAGGTGGTTCTCTACTGTTCGTTTGTTGATGCTTAGTTCGCGGGCTATTTCTTCGTTGTTCATTCCTGATTCCCGGCTCATCTTATATATTTTCTGTCGTTGCGGAGGCATTTTTTCTACAACCATTGTCACCAATAGTTCGAGTTCTTTGAGGTGGATGTTGTCATCGGTTTCGTTGCTTTCCAGTGGCGGGATATACTTTTCGGTTTCTTTCTGCTGATAGTTCCTGAACAGTAGTGTGCGTTCGATGTGCCGATACACCGCATTTTTGGAAATGCGGAAAAGATAAGGTTTAAGGTTATTAATGGTATGGAGGGATGAGCGGTTGTTCCATAACGTAAGGAAGATGTCCTGCGATAAATCTTCGGCCTCTTCTTGCGATTGCAGTAGTCCGTTGATAAACCCTTTGATGCGGGGATAGTAGTATAGGAAGAAAGTTTTAAAGGCTTTCTCATCTCCTTCGCTAATAGCCTTCAGAAGTTGTTTTTCGTCAAAGGTTTCCATTGGGGGTATTTTTTGTAAATGCTGTAAACCTTGCAAAAATAAGTAAATTTTGTATCGAACCCCGTTTATTAACATAAAAAACTCTTTTTTTTCTTTCCGGCTATGTCCGGCGGAGTGGTTGACAGTGGATTTATAACCTCCTTGTATTTCGGCTAGTATAAAATGAGTTCAAAATCTGCGTAAACAGGAAGATGGTCACTGATTCCTCCCTGATATTTCATTCCTTTATAGGTACGGAAAGGTTCATCATCACCGTATTTCTTGTCTTCTGTCAATAGAAAGGGGAGGCGGGCAACAGTTGCTTTGTCTTCACCGGTGAAGAATTTAGAGGAAGTATCGAGTAAATTGCCGGATACGATCAAATGGTCAAGCAATCCCCATTCTCCGTGATATTTATAGGAGCCAAAATGGCGGGATGTTGCTTTTCGGGCAAGCAGATGGTAGAGTTTCCGGGGATTGGGGAAGGTGACTGACTGTTGGGGATCAGTAGCTTCTAATATTTCTTTGATGGATTTATTGGTTGGGTAGTCATTAAAATCTCCCATGATGACCAGTTGTGGATGAAGGCGGATATTCAGCAGACTGTCGGCTTCTGTGCGTAGTATTCGGGCAGCGTGTAGCCGGTAAGGTTCGGATTCCTTGGCTCCACCGGACCGGGAAGGCAGATGGCAGACGATTACATCAAGTGTATCTCCGGTTAATAATAGTCCGCTGACGTGCAGTAAATCTCTTGTGGGGCGATGATGCTTGAATGAGGGGATGGGGATAGACCGGAAAGATAATAATTTGAATAGGTCACGTTGATATAATAAAGCAACATCAATCCCTCTCAGATCGGGAGAACTTGTCATAACATACCGGTAACTCAGTTCCTTTAAAGGAGAACGTCGTGTGAGATCACGTAGTACACTGTCGTTTTCTACTTCACAAAGACCTACAAGGGCGGGTGGATTCCATTCACCGACGGCAGTGATGACACGGGCCATATCAGCCAGTTTCTTCTTGTACTTGGTGTAGTTCCAGTGACGGATAGCGTCGGGGAGAAATTCATTATCGTTCTTTAGTGTATCGTGGTGAGTGTCAAAGAGGTTTTCTACATTCCAGCTCATGACACGAAAGGGAATTCGTTCTTCGGCGGAAGACTTCTTCTGGGAAACAGATTGTTTATTGCTGAACGATTCTTTTTCGGTAAGGGAAGTTTGCTTTGCAAAAGAAGTTTGCCCTATGATATAAGAGGGCACGAAAAAGAGCATTATAATAAAGATGACGGTCATAGCAAATCTTTTTCTGCTATCACCATCATCTTTTCTATGATGTCTTACCTGACTGTTATTTCTTGGCAGGAACATGTGCCAGAATATCCAACAGGTGCTTCCAGAACTTCTCAACGGAAGGGATGTGCATCCGTTCGTCGGGAGAGTGTACTCCGGTGAGGGTAGGTCCGAAAGAAATCATGTCTAATGTCGGATACTTGTCGAGGAACAGACCGCATTCCAGTCCTGCGTGAATTGCTTTCACTTTCGCCTCTACACCGAAAAGTCGTTTGTAAGATTCTGCTGCCACTTCGAGGATAGCCGAATGAGGATTCGGCTTCCATCCCGGATAACCTTCACCGAAGGTCACATCAGCGCCTGCCAGCTGGAAGACGGCACGAACCGTATTCGCCATGTCATTGCGTGCAGATAAGATAGAGCTGCGTTGGCTGGTTTCGATGCGGATAATATGATTCGGTTTCATTTTGACAGAAGCAAGGTTGGTTGAAGTCTCTACCAGTCCGGGGATATCCTGACTCATGGCATATACACCGTGAGGAGCAGCATACAATGCTTTCAGCAAGCGGGTAGTAGTATCCTGGTCGATAGCCATTTTACGGGGAGTTTCCGATTCAAGAACCAGTTTCAGGTCCGGTTCGGTGACGGCCAGTTCGTTTTCTACTTCACTGGTGAAGATATTCAGTTCCGTGCGGACGTCATGTTTGGCATCTTCGGGAACTGCACAGATGGCGTATGCTTCGCGGGGGATGGCATTGCGCAGGTTACCTCCGTTGATTTCGCAGAGATACAGGTCCTGCCGGTTAGCCATTCGGGACAGGAATCGGTTCAGTATCTTGTTTGCATTGCCCCGTCCCAAGTGAATATCACCACCGGAGTGACCGCCTTTCAGTCCTTTTACTTCTACTTTAAAGAAAAAGTATCCTGCGGGGACTTCTACTTCTTTATAACTAAACTCTGCAACGGAGTCGATACCTCCGGCACATCCGATAAAGATTTCTCCTTCATCTTCGGAGTCGAGGTTCAGCAGAATATCACCGCTCATGAAACCTTCTTTCAGCTCAAAAGCTCCGGTCAGACCGGTTTCTTCATCTACGGTAAACAGGCATTCCAGCGGGCCGTGCTCGATGCTGTCATCCGCCAGAATAGCCAGTTCGGTAGCTACACCGATACCGTTATCAGCTCCGAGGGTAGTTCCTTTGGCTTTCAGCCATTCTCCGTCTATTTCTGTTTCGATAGGGTCAGTAAGGAAGTCGTGCTGTACATCATTGTTCTTTTCGCACACCATGTCGATGTGCGATTGCAATATGACAGTCTGAAGGTTTTCTTTGCCCGGAGTGGCGGGCTTTTTGATCAGTACGTTTCCTGCTTCGTCTACATTGGTCTCCAGGTTATGTTTTGCTCCGAATGCCTTCAGGTAGGCAATTATTTTCTCTTCCTTCTTGGAAGGACGCGGCACTTGGCAGATTTCCTCAAAATACTTGAATACGCCAGCCGGCTTAAGGTCTTTTTTTTCCATGCTGTTTTCTTTTATAATAGGAATAGGAGGTTCATTTTGGTTCCTCTTATTGCTAAATATGGTTAATTTGCTTGACTTATCTGAACTCATTTCTCATTAAAGCCTATCTTTGCACTCACAAAATTAATAGAAATGGTTGAGACTATACTGATAACTTTGTTAATAGTTGCTATTTCCCTGCTATTATTGGGGGTGAAAGTATTCTTTACGAAGGGGGGGAAGTTCCCTAATGGTCATGTGAGCGGTAATAAAGAGTTGCGTAAGAAAGGAATCGGTTGTGCGCAGTCGCAGGATCGTGAAGCACAAAAGAAATCACGTTTTTCTATTGATGAGTTGGAAAAAGCCTTGAACGATAGTATGAACTAATTAATTAAAAACAATATTTTAGAGTTATGAATAGAATAAACTACCTCATGAACGGTTTAGCTGCACTTGCGTTTATCGTTTTATTCTCACAATGCGCCGGCAAAGCTGATAATCAAGTTGCAACTACTCCGGCTTCGGCTAATGCAGAATTGTCTGGAATGAAAATAGCTTATGTTGAAATAGATACCTTGTTGGCTAAATACAATTTCTGTATTGACTTGAATGAGGCTATGGTAAAGAAGAGCGAAAATGTTCGCATGACGCTGAATCAGAAGATGACAGCTTTGAACAAAGAAAAACAGGAATTCCAAAAGAAATATGAAAGCAATGCTTTCCTGTCACCGGAAAGAGCTCAGCAGGAATACAATCGTTTGGCTAAAATGGAACAGGATTTGCAGGAATTGAGCAACAAACTTCAAAATGGTCTGATGGAAGACAATAATGCTAACAGTTTGCTTTTCCGTGATTCTATCAACGCTTTCCTGAAAGAATATAATAAGACTCGTGGATATAGCCTGATCTTCAGCAACACAGGTTTCGATAATCTGCTTTATGCTGATAGTGCATATAATATCACAAAAGAAATTGTAGATGGATTGAATGCCAGATATTCATCTGCTAAGAAATAAAAAACGTCTTTTTTAGGCCCTTGGGTTTCCTAAGGGCATTCATGATTTTAATAAATTGATGCCTGTTCAAGACTGAGAAGCTTTGAACAGGTTTTTTTATTTCTCTTCTTTTGCTTCTTCCTGTGGAATGCGGAAAGCGGTGTAAAGTTCAAGTACGGCAGCGATAGTCAGACAGGCAATCCATTCATTTCCACGGGTGGTAAACATGAAAGCTCCCGTCAGTATCAGCGCAAGTGCTCCGAATATCTGCTGGATACGCAGACGTTTTAAAATTTTGCTTTTTCCTTTAACCGGTGTGTTTACTTGTGCCAGAGCAATGAATCCGGCTCCGATGGTATAAATATAAGGAGCATAGTTCCATCCGGTGATATATACAGCAGCCCCTGTGAGAGCCATGATTGCGCCTACGGCGAAAAGTGCGGGTACTAATTGTTTCATTTATTATCTTCAAAAACGTAAATATCTTCGTTGGGCTTCTTCATCAGATACTTTTCACGTGCCACCTGTTCGATAGCATCCGGATTGCTGTTCAACTCGTTGAGACGTTTGGTGTTCTCTTCGTAGTCCGCCCGGTATTTTTCTATCTCTTCTTTCAGCTGGCTGATTTCGCGTTCGTATCCCAGACGGCGGAACAGGCTGTTCTCGTCCAGAAAACCAATGATAACAGCAAATGCAACGACGGTGATAAGATACTTACGTCGGCATATGAAACTCCAGATAGTGATCAGTTTATCCATAACTTCTCTTTTTTATATCCGCAAAGATAAAACTAATAACTTAAAAACTTACCGCTTTAGGTTCAAAACTTCTTTCTCTATCCTTTATTACTTATCACTTTTTTGTGTACATTTGCACTGAAAGCGAAAAATCAAAAAAAACAGAGAGAATCCCGGATATGGAGAACTATATTGTATCAGCTCGTAAGTACCGTCCGTCCACATTCGAATCGGTGGTGGGACAACGAGCGCTGACTACTACATTAAAGAATGCAATCGCTACCCAGAAATTGGCTCATGCTTATTTGTTTTGCGGACCGCGCGGGGTGGGAAAGACTACTTGTGCACGTATCTTCGCCAAAACCATCAACTGTATGACGCCTACTGCCGATGGTGAAGCCTGTAACGAATGCGAATCGTGTGTGGCTTTCAACGAACAGCGGTCGTATAATATCCATGAACTTGATGCCGCTTCCAACAATTCGGTGGATGATATCCGTCAATTGGTGGAACAGGTGCGCATCCCGCCACAGATCGGTAAATATAAGGTATATATTATCGATGAGGTGCACATGCTCTCGGCTTCCGCTTTCAACGCATTCCTGAAAACATTGGAAGAACCTCCCCGCCACGCTATCTTTATTCTGGCTACGACGGAGAAGCATAAGATTCTTCCGACTATCCTTTCCCGTTGCCAGATTTATGATTTTAACCGGATCAGTGTCGAAGATACGGTGAATCATTTGTCGTACGTTGCTGCAAAAGAAAATATTACGGCAGAACCCGAAGCGCTGAATGTCATTGCAATGAAAGCGGATGGAGGTATGCGTGACGCATTGTCTATCTTCGATCAGGTAGTGAGTTTTACGGGAGGGAATATTACTTATAAGAGTGTTATTGAGAACTTGAACGTTCTCGATTACGAATATTATTTCCGTCTGACGGATTGTTTTCTAGAAAACAGGGTAAGTGATGCCTTGTTGCTTTTCAATGATGTGCTGAATAAGGGATTTGACGGTAGTCACTTCATCACCGGATTATCTTCTCATTGCCGGGATTTGCTGGTCAGTAAGGATGCAGCTACCTTGCCATTACTGGAAGTAGGGGCGAGCATACGTCAGCGTTATCAGGAACAGGCGCAGAAATGCCCGTTGCAGTTTCTTTACCGTGCGATGAAACTTTGCAATGATTGTGATTTGAATTACCGTGCCAGCAAGAACAAGCGCTTACTGGTGGAACTGACCTTGATACAGGTTGCCCAGCTTACCACCGAGGGGGATGACGTAAGTGGTGGGCGTGGCCCTAAGCAGACCATAAAACCCGTATTCACCCAACCTGCCGCAGCTCAGCAGCCGCAGGTCGCTTCTGCACCGTCTGCTCAACAGACTACTGTTCATACTGCTCCGTCTCCGGCTATTGCGCCGTCTGCCGCTAATACTGCTGTGCGTCAACCGCAGGTATCTGTTGCTTCGGGGGCTGCTGCTCCGGCAAATACTGCTTCCGCGCCGTCACAGAGTGTTGGAATCTCTTCGATTTCCAAAGAGGAACGGAAGATTCCTGTGATGAAGATGTCTAGTTTGGGAGTATCTATCAAAAATCCGCAACGTGATCAGGCTGCTCAGAATACAGCCAAAACCAATGTTGCTCAGGTGCAAACACAGCCGGAAGAAGACTTTATTTTCAATGACAGAGATTTGAATTATTACTGGCAGGAATATGCGGGACAGTTACCCAAAGAACAGGTGGCCATTGCAAAGCGTATGCAAGTGATACGTCCGGTATTGTTGAATAATTCGACTACTTTTGAAGTAGTGGTCGATAATGAGATTGCTGCTAAAGATTTTACAGCTTTGATTCCGGAATTACAGACTTATCTTCGTGGAAGATTGAAGAACAGCAAAGTGGCGATGACAGTGCGGGTAAGTGAACCTGCAGAAACTGTTCGGGCGGTTGGTCGTGTCGAGAAGTTCCAGATGATGGCACAGAAGAATCAGGCGCTGATGCAACTGAAAGATGAGTTCGGACTCGAATTATATTAATGTACTGATTTCTATAAGATTTCCATCCGGATCTTTAAAGTAAATGCTCCGGATGGCTATGAAAGCAATACTAATGCAAACGTTGATTCATTCTGTCACCGTATCCGTCGCTATACCTTTCTTCCGGCATAATGATCCATAGAATAAGATAAATAATAATTCCTGCAAAAGCAGTGAAGATGGTGGCTAGTGCATAGACTATTCTTACTAAAGTAGGGTCCCATCCGAAGTATTCGGCTAAACTTCCGCATACTCCGGCTATCATTCGTTCCTTTCTGGAACGAGTCAGTTTTTTGTTGTTTTCCATAAAGCGATTGTATTAATAAAAAATAAGTCCTGTAAATCTTTCGCTTTACAGGACTTGTCTTTTAAAATTTCTTGGGGTGGAAGACCGGACTCGAACCGGCGACATTCAGAACCACAATCTGACGCTCTAACCAACTGAACTACATCCACCATGTCTGCGTTTCTCTAACGCGGTGCAAAGATAGATATTATCTTTAAATCTCCAAAAGATTCTGCTACTTTTTTTTATAAAAAAGATATTCTTTTATTCCCCGATTATGCTTGCTGAAGAGGGATCGCGCATCATTTGCAAAGATTCTCAGAGAGTTACGTGCATTTACGGAAATGGAGTCAGTGGGGAAATTAATTGGTAGTAATTGATGATTCTTTTTTCCTGATTGAACGGGACGGGCTGTCCATACCAGGCTATATTCGCAATGGTTGAGTCGGGTGGTACTATCTTTTACTAATTCCATTTTTACCATCAGGCCGCCATCCGTGCGACGGGCGGACATATTGGAAATATAATTCCCCAGTGAATATACTACCAGATGCTTCCCGTTTGTCAGACTGTCTTTGCGAATTTCGATAGGCTGCACAACATGAGGATGACAACCGATTATGTGATTTACTCCTTTTCGAAGCAGCCAATCGGTCAGAAACTTCTGTTCTTTGTCAGGGAGTGACTGGTATTCGATTCCCCAATGCATACAAGCAATAATTGCATCGGGATTCATTGTTTTACTTGCTTCGATATCTTTGGATATAATGGTCGTATCAGTATAATTGACGATGTTGGGCGGAGTGACAGGGATTCCGTTTGTTCCGTATGTATAGTTGAGTATGGCAATGCGGAAGCCTTTTTTTTCTAATAAAAGAGGGTATTTATTTTCACGCTCTTCAGCGTTGAGGTACGTTCCGGCGTGTGGAATTTTTAAGGAGTCTATTAATTGTATAGTGCGTTCCAAGCCTTTTCTGCCACGGTCGAGACTATGGTTATTGGCGGTTATCAGTACATTGAATCCGGCATTATGGATAGCGGTCAGATATTCATCGGGAGCGCTGAAAGCGGGATAGCCTTTGTACGGTTTTCCTCCGAGAGTAACTTCCAGATTAGCTATGGCAAAGTCAGCACTTTGAATTTCGTCTTTGACATATTCAAAATAGCTGGAATAATCGTAGCCTCCTGTCGCAGTACGTGCAGCGTTAATTTGTCCTTGATGCTGCATAAGGTCCCCTGCAAAAAGAAGCGAAAGGGTGTCTGTTTGCAGGCTGTCAGTTGTCAGTATCTGTGTGGTAGTATCATTTTCTTGCGCTTTGCTGATACAAGAGAATTGTGTAACCAGAAGAAGGGATACTAATAGTTCTTTCATACGTTCAAGAGGATTATAATGTCTTTTCGAGAATGATTGTTACTTAGGCAGGAAACGGACATAATAAGAGAGGGAGAGTCGTAATTGTTTTCATAACTGTCAGATTAAGGGAAGGAAAAGGACAGTGAAACACATTTCACTGTCCTTCAATATTCTACTTGTAAATAGCTTTTTTACCGGCTAAAAGTGTATTTTTCATTAATGATACAATCGTCATCGGACCCACGCCGCCCGGTACGGGAGTGATGAATGAGCACTTAGGCGCTACCTCATCAAACTTCACATCGCCTGTCAGCTTGAAGCCGGATTTTTTGCTGGCGTCCGGCACGCGGGTAGTACCTACGTCGATTACCACTGCACCTTCTTTGACCATTTCTTCTTTCACAAAGTTGGGTTGTCCCAGAGCAGCAATAATAATATCAGCTTCCTGACATTCTTTTACCAAGTCTTTGCTGCGGCTGTGGCATACAGTAACAGTTGCATCTCCCGGATACGCTTTCTGCATCATCAGTGAAGCCATCGGCTTGCCTACAATGTTGCTGCGGCCGAGTACAACACATTTCTTTCCCGACGTCTCTATCTCATAACGTTTCAGCAGTTCGAGAATACCGTTCGGGGTGGCAGATACATAGCAGGGAAGTCCGATAGACATACGCCCCACATTGATAGGGTGGAATCCGTCTACATCTTTACGATAGTCGATCGTTTCGATAACTTTCTGTTCGGAGATATGTTTCGGTAACGGGAGCTGTACGATAAATCCGTCTACATCGTCGTCATTATTCAGTTCGCATACTTTGGCGAGTAGTTCTTCTTCGGTCACGTCACTTTCGTAACGGATGAGGGAAGATTTGAATCCACATACTTCGCAGGCTTTTACTTTGGCGGCTACATACGTTTCGCTGCCACCATCATGTCCTACAAGGATTGCTGCCAGATGCGGGCGTTTGCCGCCACGAGCAACAATTTCGGCTACTTCGGCTGCAATCTCTTGTTTCACTTGTTCGGAAATGGCTTTTCCGTCTATCAGAGTCATATTTTCAGAGTATTTATTGGTGATGGACAAAAGTAAAATAAATAACTGAACTCTCCAAAAGGAATGGACTTTTTGTGGAGAGGGGACAGCGGAACATATTGGAATGCGAGTAGGAAAGAAGGCAAAAAGAACAAGGGAAAGCTCTGATTTTCAGGTAAGAAAAACAGAGCCTCTGTTTAGGTGAAACGGAGGCTCTGTTTACATCAATCAGAGGCTCTGTTCGGGTGAAATGGAGCCTCTGTTTGGTCTTGTCAGATCATGTTCTTATTTGTCAGCAATTTGCCTTTATACTCTCCGGTCAATGTACGGAGGAAGGCGACAATCTTATCTACTTCCGGTTGTGGTAGGTCGATGCCTAACTGATATTTGGCCATGGCGCGAACCGCATCATCCATAGTAGCCATGCTGCCGTCGTGGAAATAAGGAGCGGTCAGTTCAATATTTCTCAATCCTGGCACTTTGAAGCGGTGACGGTCACGCTCTGCTTTTGTCTGCTTGAATCGTCCGTTGTCTTCTTCAGTCATTTCTGCCTGACGGTCTGCGAAATAATCATGCTGTACACCGATCAGTTCATAAGATTGTCCTCCGAGGATTTCTCCCACATGACAAGTCGCACAGTCATATTTCTTGAAAAGGTCGTATCCGGCGATTTCATCTGCGGTGATGGCATCTTTCTGTCCTTTCAGATAACGGTCGAAACGTGAATTAGGAGTCAGCAATGTCTTTTCGAACTCCTGAATAGCATTTGTGATATTCTTTTCGTTCAATCCGTCGGGATATACTTCGTTGAATGCCACTACGAAATTCTTGTCTTCTGCCAGTTTGCTGATGATCTGATCGAATGACTCGCAAGCCATTTCTACCGGATTCAATGGAGGGCCGGCAGCTTGTTCTGCCAGAGTTCCGGCACGTCCGTCCCAGAATTGAACAAAGTTATAGGCAGCATTGTATACGGTCGGGGCATTGACGCCGCCCAACTGACCGCCTACTCCTTCAGAATACTGCTTGTTGTCAACGCCACCGGTATCCAGACCATGACAGCTGGCACATGAAACGGTGTTGTCTGCCGATAAGCGGGTGTCGTGATACAACAGATTTCCTAAGACCACTTTGCGTACATCGACTGAGATCGAGTCGGCAATAGGACGAATCGGTTCGTTAATGAAATCAGGTGCTACTGCCACATCGGTATACAGTCCCATGCGGTGATGTTTTACCCAGCTCAGTGCTACCTCTTTCTTTGCATCATTGAAAGAAGCTCCCCAATGTACAAGGTAATACTTTGCCTGCGGCATCTTTCCGTCGAGGATTACTTTTTCTACTTTAGCCAGATCAACCGGATTGAGAGGGCGTCCTTCCTTCATGTCTTTCTCCATCTGAGTCATGTCGAAAGCGCGATAGGCTTTGCTCACGTCTTCCATTACAATTTTTCCGGCTACAGGCATATTTGCATAGAACGGTAGTTCCGGCGTCGAGGTATGGCATCTCAGGCATCCTGCATCCGTAATAATCTGTTGCATCTGCACGTTTGCTTCCAAATCGGCAGAAGGCACCCGATGCATCAGTCGGTAAATGACTGCCAATGCCGCCACGACTACCAATAATGCTACGATTAGTTTTGTACTTCTCTTCATTTCACATTTGTTTTTTGAGGTTAGTTATTACGATTATATAAATGTACGCTTTGTTGGGCCGCCGGCAGGTAATTGACTCCATACCAGCACATTTGTAAAGCAAGGAAGGAGACTATGAGCAGGGCATAGAGTGTTTTCCGTCCGGTTCTTCTGAACAGGCGGAGGTGGATGTAGAGCAAATATCCCATCCAGGTGATGGCTGCCCAAGTTTCTTTGGGGTCCCAGCTCCAGTAGTTTCCCCAAGCCTCCTTTGCCCAGAGAGAACCTAGCAGCATACCGATGGAAAGAAAAGCGACGCCTGCGTAGACCAGATTGTCTGCTGTATGCAGGTATTCTTCTTTATGACGGAACAGTCCGGTCAGGGCGATGATGAAAGCACATCCCAGAACGGAATAAGAGAACATATATACGGTTACATGCGGGATGAACCATACACTTTGCAGCGCCGGCATCAATGACTGATCGTGTATCTCGGGCTTCATCAAATTAATGATCACAAAAACTGTAGAAAGTAACGTCGAGAAAGAGAGAATCCAGCGATACTTCCATCTGATATAGGTTAGCAATCCTGCTATTCCCATAAAGAATGAATACCACAATCGGGTTTCTCCCATAGTGCGTAATGGAGGGCGCTGGAGGAATATCCATAATCCGGCAATAAATATTCCCAATATAATAATGCCGCCGGAAGTAAAAACGATTGCCACCTTACTCTTCGATGATGAACGAAGGGCAAATACAGCTCCTGCCAACCATAAGCAGATGGATACTGCTGCAAATACATAGAAGTTATCCCAGTTTATCATACGCTTTAGCTCCGTTTATAAATAAAAGAACTGCTCCTGCAAGCATCATCAGAATACCCGCTACCATCACATATTTCCAAGGCTGTTTTACGACCTGTAGAATGCAGTAATTGCTTTCGTTGCCTTTTGTTACGTCGTATCCGGTGAGGTAGACGTCTTCCCCCAGTCGGTAGGAATAGGGATGGTTTACTTCCAGCAGAACGTTCTCATTCCCCAAACGTACATTGGCGGAAAAGCGGGAAGGACGTCCGTTCGGGTAATATTCTACAGCGAACGAATTGAGTTCCATATCATAATCTAAATAGTAAGATGCACCATTCATGTCGAATGCCTCATGCGTTGGTTCACCTTTATATAAAGGTACGCGTAATGTCCGTGTGTCACTGCTACCTAGAAATCCGGCAAACAGAGCCAGCCATAAACCTGCATGATTCAGAATAAAGCGCCAGCGTGCTTGTTTGCGATGCCGACAGGCGTGGATGGTGATCATCGCCAGATTGCTTAATAATAATAAGAGTATAGAAATGAATATCCATGAAGTCATGAAATTGTAACATCCCAATGAGGCTGATATTCCATTGCGCATTTCGGCTTCCGGTTCAGATAGCTGGGGGAAAAGTCCTATGATCAGGCAACCACCGATAAACAGACTGATAGATAAAACACTGGCTTTGGATGAACCGAGAAAACGGGTGATTCTTAGATTATTATATTCTTTATATAGTATCCATAACAGGAAAAGCCAGATCGCCGCAAAGATGATATTCAGCGGAAAGGCGAGAAAAGAAACAGGAAAGTTTCCTGTGAACAGCTGCATGGCTGCTGCTAATAAAATGTAACCTGCTACATATACATAGTACATATTCGTGCTTCTGTTTTGTTATCTTTTGCAAAGTAAAGAAATAAAAATGAATATTCATATAAAACCTTTATAAAATTGTAATCATTACAAGTGAATAGTGATATTAATATGGTTTTAGGATAATCTTTCAGTGTAGTTGTTGGCGAAAGGAGAGGGGATATGGAAGCTAAAGCTGCGCTTTACAAGGTATAAAGCTATGCTTTAGGGAGTGAAAAGCATAGCTTTATACCTTGTAAAATGCAGTGTTTTATATTGGGTTTATCATGGCGGGAGTAATCACTACAAGAGCCTGTGAAAAGTGAAAACTTGAAAAGTTGAAGTTGCCAGGTAAAAAGCTGATTGATATAGGAAAGTGAAATTTGTAATACCAAAAATAAAGGAGGAAGCCTAAGCCTCCTCCTTCTATCTGAAACAGAATAAAATTCTTTTTATTTTTTCATTTTCGGCATCATCTTGCCCATTTTGCTGCTGGTTACCATCTTCATCATTTTGCGAGTTTGGTCGAACTGTTTCAGCAAACGGTTTACTTCCTGAATAGTTGTTCCGCTACCTTTAGCGATACGTGTACGGCGTGAGCCATTCAATATTTCCGGATTGGAACGTTCTGCCGGAGTCATGGAATAGATGATTGCTTCGATACTTTTGAAAGCATTGTCGTCGATATCGATATCTTTGATAGCTTTGCCTACGCCCGGGATCATGGATGCAAGTTCTTTCAGATTACCCATCTTCTTGATCTGGGCAATCTGGCTGAGGAAGTCGTTGAAGTCGAACTGATTCTTGGCAATCTTCTTTTGCAGACGTTTGGCCTCTTCTTCGTCATACTGTTCCTGAGCACGTTCTACCAGTGAAACGATGTCACCCATACCGAGGATACGGTCTGCCATACGTGCCGGGTGGAACTGGTCGATAGCATCCAGCTTTTCACCTGTACCCACAAATTTAATCGGCTTGTTGACTACCGAACGGATAGAAAGGGCCGCACCACCACGGGTGTCACCATCCAGTTTGGTCAGTACCACACCGTTGAAGTCCAGGCGTTCGTTAAATTCTTTGGCTGTATTGACGGCATCCTGTCCTGTCATGGAGTCTACCACGAACAGAATTTCGTCCGGATTGATTGCTTCCTTGATAGCGGTGATCTCGTTCATCATCTGTTCGTCTACGGCCAGACGTCCGGCTGTATCGACGATTACGAGGTCATATCCTTTGGCTTTAGCTTCTTGAATGGCGTGTTGTGCAATCTCTACCGGATTTTTGCTGTCCAGTTCTGAGTACATCGGCACTTCAATTTGTTCTGCCAATACACGCAACTGTTCGATAGCTGCCGGACGGTAAACGTCACAAGCTACCAGTAATGGTTTGCGATTCTTCTTTGTTTTCAGCATGCGTGCCAACTTACCGGAGAAAGTAGTCTTACCCGAACCTTGCAGACCTGACATCAGGATTACTGCCGGACGGGATTCGAGGTTGATTTCTACCGTCTCGCCACCCATCAACTGGGTTAGTTCGTCGTGCACAATCTTCACCATCAACTGGCTTGGCTTCACAGCCGTAAGTACATTCTGACCGATGGCTTTTTCCTTCACCGTGTCAGTGAAAGTTTTTGCAACCTTGTAGTTAACGTCGGCATCAAGCAATGCCTTACGTACATCTTTCAGCGTCTCCGCCACGTTAATTTCGGTGATTTTGCCTTCACCTTTCAGAATCTTGAATGACCGTTCTAGTCTTTCACTTAAATTATCGAACATAGTTGTTTAATTACGAATTAATTATTTGAGCCTGCAAATGTACAAAAATCTCTTGTATTTATATCTTTTTATTCTGCCATTTTGCTTTTTTGAGGTAAATATAGCTTGTTATCAACAGCAAGGTATAGTACAGAATCTCAATCGTAAAGCAGATTTCAATCGGTGCTTTGAGCCACATTCCGACGAAAACGATGTAGGAACCGTAAATGGCAATCGTGATGGTTTCGAGCAACAGGGCTGCCTGCGTATTTCCTGTTCCGGAGATGCCGTTGAATACGACATTGGCTACTGATGCAATGAGCATGGCGCAGCAGATAACGTATACCGAAGGCACGGACTCGGTGATTAACGCTGCTTCGCTGGTATATACGGAGAGGAGGAACTGAGGAAACAAAACCGACAATCCCACCAGTCCCAGCATGATGAAGAACGAGAATCGGGCTATTTTATTGATAAGCGGCATGACGTATTGGATACCTCCTGCGCCGATGGCATTGCTGACAAGGCTGTTGGTCGTTGTTGCCAGTGCATTCACCGGAATCAGCAGTACGACGTAGATACTACGGACAATGTTGGCAATGGCCAGTTCCCGTTGTCCCAACCGTTCTACGGCAACAAAGAACACGAACCAGGTCGCCATCGATAAGAAATATTGAAGCATCGTGAAGCAAGAAATGCTGAGAATACGCATCAGCAATGCCGGATCGAACGAGCGCAGACGATTCAGACCATACTTTTTCAAATCAACACTGATATATGTATAGATCAGGAAGAAGAGAATGGAAGAGGCTTCCGCCAGTACAGAAGCGATGGCAGCTCCCTTGATTCCCATTTCCGGCAGACCGAATTTACCGAAAATCAGTGCATAGTCCAATATGACGTTGGTTAATGCCATGACAACAGCATTGATGGTCAAGACCTTGGTACGTGTGATGCCGATGTACAGGGCACGGAACATGACATTGACAAACGAGAAGAAGAACCCGTAAATACGCCAGTCCAGAAACTCCATAGTGCCTTCGTAGATGGATTCGGAAGAAACCAGCAACCGCATGATATTTCCTCCGAACGCTTTGGTGAAGCCGAACATCAATATAGCTATCAACAGGAGGAACATAATCCCTTGAATCATTACGGGACCTACATCACTGTAGCGTCCTTCTCCATTGCGTCGTGCAATGACAATTTGTGATCCTGTGCTGAATCCGAAAGCGATGGTGAATATACATATATAAAATAGTCCACCCATAGCCGAAGCTCCCAGGGCCACTTCACTAACGTGTCCTAAGAATGCGGTATCGGTGACATTGATGACATTTTGCGCCAGCAAGCTGAGTAGTATCGGGTAACTGACACTCCAAATCTGTTTGTTGGTATACATAATTAAGCGTTTAAGTTTACAGTTTGCAAAGATAGCGCTTTATTCCGATTCTGAAGCAATGGGATAGGTGAAAACAATTTCCGGACCTTCCGTTCCCCGGGCGTTTACCTGATAGCTTCCTCCGAAGTAAGCCAGCAATAACTGGTTGATCTCATGCCTGATGCCGGTCTCCTGTGAGGTGAAAGCCTCGTCCGCCAATGGAGAGTTGAGAATGCGGAAATAAAGCATTTCGCCTTTCCGGCTTAATGTAAAGCGGATAATCCGTTCCTCCTGTTGTCCCTCCGTTTCATGTTCATGCGGATAGGTCAGGGTACTGAGCAGAGCGTATCCCAATCGGGTGGTATCTGTGCGAAGGGACAGTGACTCGACTTCCGGAGTGAAGCGGACTTGAATGCCTGTCTTTTCATTATTCATGCGTGCCATGTAGCATACTTCGTTACAAAGTGCGACGGCATCATAGTCTTGTATCTGGAACTTCATCATTTTGGCTTCCAGACGAGACAGGTCGAGTACATCATTGACCAGTCTCATTAATCTTTCTGAGCTTTGGTGGATGATCGCCGAGTATTCTTCTCTTGTTTTTTCATCTATATTCGGTTCGCTGGCTATGAGTTGCGAGAAACCTACCACGTTGTTGAGCGGGGTCCGGATGTTATAACTCATGTTTGACAGGAAGCGATTTTTTATTTCGTTGGTTACTCGTACCGTTTCCGCTGCTTTGCGTATTTCGCTCTCGGAATATTTTAGGGCTTTGCGTATTTTGGAGAGCCGGAATAGGGAAATAAATAATACGATCAGAATGGCACTGATTACGATCAGGCTGATCAGACGTATTTGGTTGGTCTGCTTTTGTTGTTCCAGTTCTATCTTGTCCAGATTATAGCTTTTTTTGATTTGCTCCATTTGGGTGTTGGAGAGTGCCATGGCAGCCGAGTCCTTGATGGCCAGTGCCTGTTGGTAGAGCGTTGTCGCTCTGTTATTATCTCCGGCTTCCACCCATATTTTAGCCTGTTTCAGCAGTTGTTCGGCATAGTCGCTGGTGAAATCTTTCTTGAGCATAGTTAATGTCGTGTCGATGTAGGCTGATGCCTGCTGATATTGTTTGATGCTCTGATAGTATTTCGCATAGATGTCGTAGTAGAGCACCTTATACATGAAATAGGTGTTTTCAGTCAGATACTTTTTAGACTTTTCTATATGTGAATAAGCGAGTTGGGGCTGATCGGTATTCAGATAATAATGCGCGTAGAAAATCTCATTGAAAATGAATACGTCGGCAAATCCGTCTTTTAAAGATGGGTTGTCAATGATGAATTTGCAGAGTACATTTTCCAGTTCTTGCAGGTATTTCAGTTGCCTGTTATTGTCTTTCATTTCTTTGGTAACGGATATGAGCTGTGACAAGACGGAGATACGGACTACCGCATTGCCATTCTTTGGAAGCAACCTGTAGGCTTCTTCCAGCGCTTTGAGTCCTTCGTCCCAGCGCTGGCTGCCGATGTATGCGTTGGACAGGCATTGATAAGCGGCTACCATTCCACGGTTGTTGTCGATATCAAGGGCTTTCTGTTTCATCTTGTTTGCTTCGCTGATGGCAAGCTCATATTGTTCGGTAAAGGTGTATAGGTCAATCTGAAAGCGTCGGGCGTCGAAGAAATAGTCCCATAAACCGGATTTTTGTACAAGCGGTTCCATCTTGACTATCCATTTGGCTACACTGTCCTGTTCGCAACGGTTGTAATAATACAAAAGATGATAGTAGGCGGCCAGACTGGCGTACTTATCATTCTTTAGTTTTAATGCCTCTAGCATCAACGTGTCCGAATATTGGATACATTTGTAGTTGTTTTGCTCTATTTTTATGATTGCATTCAGTGTAGAGAGGCGTGTGGTATCATGCGGCAGTGTCTGCAACATTTGCAGCAGACTGTCTGAGGCAGTATCGGTGTTTGCATAGCCCAACAGCAGGCCATAGCAGGTGATGATCAGTAATATCAGTCGTTTCATCGTGCTTCCTCCTTTTTTATCTGCGCATGGCGAATCGGGTGTGTGAACAGAAAACGTGCTCCTTTGTCATAGTCCGGGTCGATCCATATTTTGCCTCCCAGTTGCTCGATGATAAGCTGGCAGATAGATAATCCGAGTCCTGTGCCCTGTGCGTTTTCATCGAGCTTTTCGAAGCGGTTGAATATCTTGTTCTGGTTCTCCTTGGAGATTCCGCAACCGGTATCACTAACGGAGAAAAGGGCCGTATCTTCCGTTTGTTTCACCAGTTCCAGGGTGATAGTGCCTTGTGCAGTAAACTTTGTGGCGTTGATAAGCAGATTGATCAGTACTTGTTGCAGGCGGGCACTGTCCGTGGTCAGCTTCAGTGAACTGAGAGAGGTGGAAAACCGTACTTCCGCTTGAGTCTGCTTTATTTTCTCTACCATGTCGATAACATTTCTGCATAGCGCTACAATATCACACTCGTTGAATTTGAATTGCATTTTTCCAATTTCAAGGCTGGATAAGTCAATTACATCATTAATCAGTTTGAGCAGCAGTTCTGAGTTCTGCTGGATGATATCGTTGCACTGTTGTTTCGTTTCGTTGTCGATGGATTCTTCTGTCAGAATAGCTGAAAAACCGGATAAAGCATTGAGCGGAGTACGAATCTCATGGCTCATATTGGAGAGAAAAAGGCTTTTGGTGTGGATAGACTTTTCTGCTTGTTTCTTGGCTTTTTCCTGTTCCTGTTGTGATTGCAGAAGACGATTGTTGGTGCGCTTGATGCGGAAAATGGCAATGATGATCAGTACTACGATCACTAAGATCACAGACAGACTCCAATAATAGAGATTTTTTTGTATGTTGATATAATTAAGTTCGCTTTTATCTATCTGATACAGGGTATGCAGTTCGTTTATCTGGCTGAGATAACTTTGGGCGTCCAATGAATCTTTGAGATGATTAATCTCCTCATAAATCTTGCACGCCTCTTGTTTCTGATTCATAAGTACCAGGACTTTGGCGCGTTCCTGTAATAACTGAACATGTCTGAATAAAGCCGTTTTCTTTGTTATGGTGAGTAATTCTTCATATTCTTTCAGCGCTTTATCATATTCTTTTGACTCAATATGATAGCCGGCATACATATAGTTGCTGATTGAAGAATAGTAGGGATACGGATATTTTTCGTAGATGGAGTCCAGCTGTTTCAGATACTCCAGTGCTTTTGGAAGGTTGTTTGTCTGTATATAATAATAGGCATAGCTGCAAGGCAGATAGAAGTCATCGGGCAAACCTGATTCTTTATGGTAAAGAGACTCCAGATAGGCAAAATCTTTTTCGATATCTGTCATTTGCCTGTATTTGAGTTTGCTCAGGATCAAATGAAACATGCTTGTCTTAAGATATGGAATACTTGCCGGAATTTTTTGCATTATTTTCAAGGATTCCTCATAAGACTCTATAGCAGACTGGGGATTTCCCGAACTTTGGTAGGTGTCTGCAAGGGCACGCAATGCCAGTGCCGTTCCGAAAGGATAATCTATAGCTTTGGCTTGCTGATACATTGAGTTGGCGTTGTTGACTGCCAGACTGATATTTCCTTCCGTAATTAATGCCTGAACTGCCATCATTTTCAATGGAAACAGAATATGATATTCTTGCTGCTTTTCAAGTTCGGGGCTTAAGAGTTTTTCCCATAAGATGATGCTGTCCGTTGTAATATCGATATTTGTATTGAAAGAAAGATCATGCTCGACAAGTGGCTGGAGTAAGGTAAGTCGTTCTTTGTTCAGGTTTGTTGCATGGAGAGCCGCCGATATGAATATGGCTGCAATGAGTGCTATTATATGCTGTAAATTACTATTCACTATTTTGTTTGCTCGTATGGTGATGTGCAAAAGAAATAAAAAGAGCGAAGACTGGCAAGCAATCTTCACTCTTTTTTATAGAATTATTTTCTTTTGAGGATCTCCCGTGCCCCAGGACCTTCGTGGCTGGGGTAGCCGGGAGTATGATTTCTGCACCGGGGATCGGCATCTACCTTCAAACTGCGGTAATCATCTTTGGAACGTGTGATGTAATCGTCCAGCAAAGCACGATGCTCGGCGAGTATTTTGGAGTATTTAGGGTCTTTGGCAAGATTTTTTCTTTCACCCGGATCTTTTTTCATATCGTACAGTTCTTCTCCGTTGCCTTCCAGATAATGGGTGTATTTATATCTCGGTCCGCGCACCATGCGTCCGGGAGTGGTAACGTACTCATATTCGCTGTGCCATTCGGAGACAACATAAGGGTGGCTTTTCTTTTGTTTCTCTCCCCTTAGAGTCGGTGCAAGGCTGATGCCGGCTTTTTCTGCCGGAACGGCGATGCCTGCCAGGTCGCAAAGGGTGGGCAGGAGATCTAACGTCGGCTGTGTCAGCAGATGGTCTATAGGTTTCTTCTGCTGCTTGATGCCGGGACCGGCAAAGATAAACGGAACGTTGGTCATTTCATCATAGAAGCTGATATGCTTGGTCACCATGCGGTGGGATGCCATGCCGTCGCCGTGGTCCGCCATAATTACGACAATCGTGTTTCTTCCGGCAGGGGTGGAGTAGAGGGCTTTCAGTACGCTGTCTACTTGCTTGGACACCATCTTGGTGTAATGCTGGAAGGCGGCGATGTAGTGACGATAGTTTTCTTCGTTCCAATGGGCAGCCTGTGTCATGCGGCGGTGACTGCAACAGATATATTGTACGGGAGTCGGAATATTGCTCCAGTCTTCCACATCAAAGTTGTCCGGCAATTCGGGCAGCGGTCCGCTGATCGGCCGGTCGGTGTGTACTCCTGCGTTTTCGCCGATGAATCCGCAGATATTATGCGGGTTCTGAAAATCTGCAATGCAGATAAAAGGTTCTTTCGGAGGATTGCTGAGGTAGGCAACGGCATCCTCGCAGGTTCCTACATCCAGGAAACTGTCATTGTTGACCGGAAATTCGGGATCGGTGAATGGCTTGGCTACCGGTTCTTTATGTTTGAAGCCTCTCAGTGAGCCCATGTCGTGAGTCTTGCCGAAGTGTACGGCCTCATAACCGTTTTCGGAGAAGAGACTACCCAGTGTAGGTACGTTTTCCGGCAGGCGGGTGTTGACGGGTTCGCTGGAATTTGAACGTACATTGGTCTGGTGAGGCATCATGCCGCTCCATAATGCTGCGCGTGAAGGTTGGCTGAGGGGGCAGCCTACATAAGCGTTAGAGAAGATTACCCCTCTTGATGCTACTTCGTCAATGGGAAGTGTGCAGCCTTGTGTATGTCCGTAAGCGCCTACGACACGTTGTGTGAGATGGTCGCACTGGATAATCAGGAAGTTCGGCTTTTCTTGTGCCTGGGCTGCTGCGCCACAAAGGGCTAATCCCATGAATGGATAAATTGTTTTCATTCTTGGCTAGAATTAAGTAATTGATTGGGTAGCAAAAGTAGGAAAAAACAAAAAGCAAAAAAGGGCGGGGGAGAGGTTTTGGACGTAAATGAAAGTAATTTGTACAAAAATGAAATACGCGATGAACGATTTATGAGGAACAGCGAAGACCGCGATGAATAATAAATGAAAAGAATTAATGGGAATCATAAAAAGAACGGTGAATAAACTGCGATTATTCACCGTCCAGTCTATTCACCGTTCCTTATTTATGATCGTTTATTCTTGATCAGCTATTCATGCTCATCAGGAATTCGTCGTTGTCTCTTGTTTTTTCCAGACGGTCTTTTACGAAATCCATTGCTTCGATAGGATTCATATCTGCAAGGTATTTGCGTAATATCCACATGCGGTCGAGTGTTGTCTTATCAAGCAGCAGATCGTCGCGACGAGTACTGGATGCGGTGATGTTGACAGCAGGGAAGATACGCTTGTTGGACAGGTTGCGGTCAAGCTGCAACTCCATGTTACCTGTACCTTTGAATTCTTCGAAGATAACTTCGTCCATTTTGGAACCGGTGTCGATCAGTGCGGTAGCGATGATAGTCAGCGAACCGCCGTTTTCGATGTTACGGGCAGCACCGAAGAAGCGTTTGGGCTTGTGAAGTGCATTGGCGTCCACACCACCGGAAAGTACTTTACCGGATGCGGGAGATACAGTATTGTAAGCACGTGCCAGACGAGTGATAGAGTCAAGGAAGATCACTACGTCGTGTCCGCATTCTACCAGTCTTTTTGCTTTCTCGAGTACGATACCTGCGATTTTTACGTGGCGTTCTGCCGGTTCGTCAAAAGTAGAAGCGATTACTTCTGCGTTGACGCTGCGTGCCATGTCGGTTACTTCCTCCGGACGTTCGTCGATCAGCAGCATAATCATATATACTTCCGGATGATTGGCTGCGATGGCGTTGGCGATATCTTTCATCAAGATGGTCTTACCTGTCTTCGGCTGTGCTACGATCAGTGCACGCTGTCCCTTACCGATAGGAGCGAAAAGGTCTACAACCCGGGCAGACATGGAGTCTGAATAACCGCCTTTGCAGAGTCTGAATTTCTCGTCCGGGAAGAGCGGAGTCAAGTGTTCGAAAGGAACACGGTCGCGAACGAAAGCTGCGTCACGTCCGTTGATCTTTGACACCTTTACTAACGGGAAATATTTTTCTCCTTCCTTTGGCGGACGGATGATGCCTTCTACCACGTCACCGGTCTTAAGACCAAATAACTTAATTTGTGACTGTGATACATAAATATCGTCCGGAGAAGAAAGATAATTGTAATCGGAAGAACGGAGGAATCCGTATCCGTCCTGCATGATTTCCAGTACGCCTACTCCGCTGAGGATATCATCGAATTCATAAGGCTTTTCACGCTCGATCACTTTGCGTTCCGGCTGTTGTTGTACAGGCGGAAGGTTCTCGGCAGCGTTGTTCTGCTGTTGTGCAGGACGTTGTTGCATCGGAGGACGCTGGTTGTTGTTATTATTACGCTGGAAATTATTATTGTTGTTAGCATTTGCATTGTTATTGCCGGCGTTGTTATTGTTGTTGTCGCGCGGGCGGACAATGCGCTGGCGTTGTTGCGGTTGTGAATGCTGTTGTTGCTGTGGTTGTGGAGCTTGCTCGGGGGCGGCTTGTGCTGTTTCTGCCTTGGTCGCTTCGAATTTGCCGAAGAGTTCGGTCGGAAGCTCTATTTTTTCAGAAGGCAGGTCTTCGATTGGGATAAAGTCATCATCGTCTTCGCTGGATAAGATGGTACTTTCTTCGTCGATCACCGGTGCCGATTTCTTTTGCGGTTTGGCTATTACCGGTTTTTCTGCAACGGCAGGTTTGTTTTCTTTTACTTTCTTTTCTGTCTCCTGTGTCGGAGTTGCTTTTTCAGCCGCCGGTGCAACTACCGTTTTTTCCGCAACAGCTTTTTCTTCTGTTGGTTTCACTATCGGTTTTGCGTTTTCCACCTCCTTGTTTTCTGCTTTTTCAGCGATATTGGCGTCTTTGCGGGGACGGCCTACTTTGCGCTTAGGAGCAGCTTTCTCTGCCTTCGGTTCAGCAACGGGAGCTTCTTTGGCTTTGTTGGCAGCCTCTTCTTTAGGCTGTTGCTGAGGTTTGGCTGCAGGAGCATTTTCTTTATTTTTAGTAACTTCCGCATTTTTGGCTGCAGGTGCTACTTTCTCTTCTTTTTTAGGTGCGGCTGTGCGCGAACGCTTGTTTTTATCTCCTTTGCGTTCTTCTTTTAATTTCTCTGCGGCAACTTTCTTAGTGGCTCCGGCTATGGCTTGCTCATCAAGAATCTTGTATACAAGTTCTTCTTTCTTAAATGAGTCTGCTTTTTTGATGCCTAGCTCTTTGGCAATAACTTGAAGTTCCGACAGATTTTTGTCGTTCAATTGGATAATGTTATACATATAGTATGGTAAGTTATTAAAATTTCTGTCTTGATGAAATATGGACAGCATTACTACAGCGTAATAACCGCAGAGATGCGAGCATATGTTTTGTTTTTAATTATGAATTAGGGATGTATGTGTTGAATCGTAGAATGTTTCAACGGGGCAAAGATAATAAATATTTTTGGTTTCATGAACAATCAAACACTTTTTTCAGCGTAAAAACGTATCTTTGCTGTATAAAAGAAAATAGTATGACAGTAAATGAAGCTCGTTTAATTTATTTTTCGCCTACACACACATCAAAACAAGTAGCCGAAGCAATTGTTCACGGAACCGGTATAAAAAATGTCGTTTCGATGAATCTCACATTGCAGACTGTCGAGGAAACTGTTATTCCTACGTCTGCATTAGCTGTTATCGTAGTGCCTGTATATGGAGGTCATGTGGCTCCTTTGGCTATGGAACGTCTGGAAAGTATTCGCGGTCTGGATACTCCTGCCGTATTGGTCGTGGTTTACGGAAACCGTGCCTACGAGAAGGCGTTGATGGAACTGGACGCTTTTGCCATCCCTCACGGATTGAAGGTGATTGCCGGAGCGACCTTCATAGGTGAACATTCATATAGCACCGATAAATGTCCCATCGCAGACGGTCGTCCGAATGAATCTGATTTGGATTATGCGGAAGATTTCGGAAAAAAGATAATGGAGAAAATTCAGGCAGCTGACGGACCCGATACTCTTTACCAGGTGGATGTGCGTGCCATTAAACGCCCCAGTCAGCCGTTTTTCCCCTTATTCCGCTTTTTGAGGAAGGTAATCAAGCTGCGCAAAAGTGGTACTCCGCTTCCCCGTACCCCTTGGATAGAAGATGAGAGCTTGTGTACTCATTGTGGTATCTGTGCGGCTCGTTGTCCGGCAGGAGCGATCACCAAAGGGGATGAACTGAACACGAATGCTGAAAAATGCATCAAATGCTGCGCCTGTGTGAAAGCATGTGCAAACAAGGCAAGGAAATATGATACTCCTTTCGCTTCTTTGCTGTCCGAGTGTTTCAAGAAACAGAAATTGCCTCAGACTATCTTGTAGATAATCACTCGTTTAGTCGTTTCGTCTATCCGGAAGCGGTTATCTGTCCGTTCGCCTATCAGCCATGCAATGCGTTCACCGCAGCAGAGAACCCATTGGCGTTCTTTTTGGCTGATGGAGAATTTGCGGTCGGTCAGATAATCGCTTATTTTTTTCTTGCCCGTCATGCCGAAGGGGATGAATGTATCTCCCGCTTGCCATTTGCGGCAGTGAATTTCCTCATTTAATTTGTCTGCATCGAAACAGGCGGTTTCTTTTTCCCGTGGAATCCGGAAATCGGGTGTGAATTCTCTTTCCTCTTTTATTAATTGATAGGGAAGGGCAGGGCCGTCTTCCGGCTGGATGGTTTCCAGTAGCAGCAAATTCCGGTCTTTAATGACTCGCCATTCTTTGCTGACGAATTGTTTCCCTGATTGTCCGTGAAGCGAATTGGCTATATCTTTGATTTGTGCCGAATTGAATCCCAGTGGATGCAATGTTTCAAACAAGAAAGCATCGGGAGCGGGTTCGTCCAGTAGAGCATCGATTCGGATACCTTCCGGAGTGATAATCCGTGTTTTGGCTTCGTCTATTACCTTATTATATATAGTAGCTACATCATTCAGGTGAATGCTTGTTTCTATCAGACTGTTTTTGACCGACGGATTTATTTCCTGCATCAGTGGGAGCAGGTTGAGGCGGATTTTATTGCGGGTATATTCGTCTTCCAGATTGGTGCTGTCTGTTACGAAGTCTTGTCCGATCTGTTGCAGGTAGCGGATGATTTCTTCCCGGTTGATGCAGAGCAACGGACGTACGATTGCTCCGTTTCGGGGGCGGATTCCTAATAAACCGGTAATGCCTGTACCCCGAATGAGGTTGAGCAGCATCGTTTCTACACTGTCGTCCTGGTGGTGAGCTACGGCGATTACATGGGCTCCGCACTCTTCTTTTATCTTTTCGAACCAGTTATAGCGGAGTTCCCTGGCTGCCATTTCTATCGAGATCCGTTTTTCAGTTGCGTACTGAGTCGTGTTGAAGTCGATGGTATGCAGGCGGATGCCGTATTTTTGGCAAAGTTGCCGGACAAACTGTTCGTCACGGTTTGATTCTTCACCGCGTAAATGGAAATTGCAGTGGGCAGCTTCACATTGATAACCTGCTGTGTGGAGTACACGCAGCAAGGCAACTGAGTCGGCTCCACCACTCAGGGCAACCAAAAGTTTATCATCCGGCGAGAATAAATGCTCTTTCTCTATATATCGTATAACCCGTTGTTGTATCATATCTGCAAAGATAATAGTTTATTGAGGTATCTCAAGTGAATGCTAATTGTTTTTATCGGACTGACTAAGGAAAAAACTCCCATAAATTAATTTTTTCTTTAGCGATTTCTAATTCGTCCTACTATAGTTCCTCTTTCGTACCACTATAGTAGGACGTAAGGGGAACTATAGTACTTCTTGCGTACCACTATAGTGGCACGAACTAATTGTTGCATGTAAATTCAATAGATGTAGGCAGGGAATTAGTTACCTGTTGTGGCTTGGACTTTTGATGGATTTATTTAGATACCGTCAGTATACGAAAATCCTGCTATTTAAAAACATTCTAAATAATTTGCGTGCTCGGAAGTTATGAATTATCTTTGCCGAAAATTTAGATAGTTATGCGTTTATCCGAATTAGGAACAGGTGAAAAAGGTGTCATCGTTAAGGTCTTGGGACACGGAGGCTTTCGTAAACGTATTGTGGAGATGGGTTTTATCAAAGGTAAAACTGTTGAAGTGTTGTTGAATGCTCCACTGAAAGACCCGATTAAATATAAAGTCTTAGGTTATGAAATATCTCTTCGTCGTCAGGAAGCGGAAATGATTGAAGTAGTCAGCGAGGAAGAAGCAAAAAAACAAGCCGAAAAAGCTGTATATCACGAAGGTTTGCCCGAAGATGTTTCTGTAAAAGAAGAAGATATGAAACGGTTGGCGTTAGGTAAGCGCCGTACTATCAACGTTGCTCTGGTCGGGAATCCGAACTCAGGCAAGACTTCTCTTTTCAATCTGGCTTCCGGTGCTCATGAGCATGTAGGAAACTATAGCGGTGTGACCGTAGATGCCAAAGAAGGGTATTTCGATTTCGAAGGTTATCATTTCCGTATTGTCGATTTGCCGGGAACGTATTCACTGTCAGCTTATACACCGGAAGAAATTTATGTCCGCCGTCACATTGTTGATGAAACACCGGACGTAATCATCAATGTAGTCGATTCTTCAAATCTGGAACGAAATCTGTATCTGACTACCCAACTGATTGACATGAATGTCCGCATGGTAGTGGCTTTGAATATTTACGATGAGCTGGAATCCAGCGGTAATACATTGGATTATCATTTGTTGAGTAAATTGTTCGGGGTGCCGATGGTGCCTACTGTCAGCAAGAAGAATCGTGGACTGGATACCTTGTTTCATGTAGTAATCAACCTTTATGAAGGGGTCGATTTCTTTGACAAGCAGGGAAATATGAATCCGGAAGTTCTGAAAGACTTGACCGAATGGCATGATTCTCTGGAAGACCGGAAGAACCATGAGGAAGAACATCTGGAGGATTACGTGCGCGAACATAAAAGGAAAGGGCGTGTATTCCGTCATATCCATATCAATCATGGTCCCGATCTGGAAAAAGCGATTGACGCTGTAAAAGAGGAAGTATCCAAGAATGAATTTATCCGCCATAAATATTCTACCCGCTTTCTGTCTATCAAGTTGTTGGAAAACGATCCCGATATAGAGAGCTTTGTACGGACGCTGCCCAATGCGGGAGAGATTTTCCGTATTCGCGACAAGATGGCCAAGCGCGTTCAGGAAACGATGAACGAGGATTGCGAATCCGCCATAACGGATGCCAAATACGGTTTTATCAGTGGTGCGCTGAAAGAGACATTTACTGACAATCATCTGGAGCAGGCGCAGACGACGAAGGTGCTGGATGCTATCGTTACTCATCGTATCTGGGGGTATCCTATCTTTTTCCTTTTCATGTACTTGATGTTTGAGGGAACGTTTGTTCTCGGAGAATATCCGATGATGGGAATTGAATGGCTGGTGGGGCAAATCGGTGACTTGATTCGCAATAACATGTCGGAGGGGCCGTTGAAGGATATGCTGGTTGACGGTATCGTAGGCGGTGTAGGTGGTGTTATCGTCTTTCTGCCCAATATTCTGATTCTGTATTTCTGTATTTCGCTGATGGAAGACTCCGGTTATATGGCCCGTGCAGCGTTTATAATGGATAAAATTATGCATAAGATGGGCTTGCATGGAAAATCGTTTATTCCGTTGATTATGGGATTCGGTTGTAATGTGCCTGCTATCATGGCTTCCCGTACTATTGAGAACCGGAAAAGCCGTTTGATTACGATGTTGATTAACCCGTTGATGTCTTGTAGCGCGCGTCTGCCCATTTATCTTTTGTTGGTAGGGGCTTTTTTCCCGAACAATGCGAGTTTGGTGTTGTTAAGTATTTATGCGATCGGAATTTTTCTGGCTGTGCTGTTGGCGCGTCTGTTCAGCAAGTTTTTGGTAAAGGGTGATGATACTCCTTTTGTGATGGAGCTTCCTCCTTATCGAATGCCGACGGCAAAATCCATATTCCGTCATACATGGGAGAAGGGAGCGCAGTATCTGAAAAAAATGGGAGGGATTATTATGATTGCTTCTATTATCATCTGGTTCCTCGGATATTATCCGAACCATGAGGCGTATGAGACAGTAGCTGAACAACAGGAAAATTCTTATATCGGTCAGTTAGGACGGGCTATAGAGCCGGTGATAAAGCCGATGGGCTTTGACTGGAAGTTGGGTATCGGTTTGATTTCCGGAGTAGGGGCAAAAGAGCTGGTCGTTAGTACGCTGGGTGTTTTGTATGTGGATGATCCGGAGGCCGATGAGGCTAGCCTGGCGGAACGGATTCCGATAACTCCTTTAGTGGCGTTCTGTTATATGCTGTTTGTGCTGATTTACTTCCCTTGTATTGCGGCATTGGCGGCTATTAAGCAAGAGTCCGGCAGTTGGAAGTGGGCGCTCTTTGCAGCTTGCTATACCACAGGGCTGGCCTGGTTGGTGGCATTTTCAGTTTATCAGATTGGAGGAATGTTTGTATGAATAATTGGCAGGAATGGGTAGTCGGAGTACTGATTGTACTCTGCATTGCCCGTGTAATATATGGAATTTATCTTTTTTTTCGTCGTACGCGAGAAAGTGAGAATCCTTGTGATAGCTGCGTAAGTGGCTGTGATTTAAAGGATATGATGGAGAAGAAACGTCAAGAGTGCGGTGTAAAGAAAAAAAGTACAAAGAAAAATTGCTGCGGATAGTTGGTAGTTTCAAAATTTGTACTACCTTTGCAACCGCAAACGAGAAAAAATGGTTCCTTGGATGAGTGGCTTAGTCAGCGGTCTGCAAAACCGTGTACGGCGGTTCGAATCCGCCAGGAACCTCATAAAACCCTTTCAGATGATCTCTGAGAGGGTTTTTCTTTTCTCTTAATCCAAAATGTTCCCACTTTGTTCCCAGCTTTTGGTTAATACCATGATATAAGGATGGTGTTTTGAGAGGAAGGCTGTTTTTTATTCTTCTATTTCTTTTATTCTTTCGATTTGTTTATTCAAGAAGTAATCAGTATAAAGAGAATATTCTCCAGTTTCGCAAAAAGATATTAATCCTTTCTTGTAGTTCAAGACATTAAAATAGCAAGATTCTTAACTTCGCTATGATAAAGCTCCGAAAGCTTTGATAAAGGGCTTTCGATGATGAATGCAGCTTTATTTATTTGTTCTTCATTAAATATCTGTTTCATGTATTCCGATTGTCTCACTATTGTTTTTACCCTTGACCGACCCTTGACATCATTAGGGGAATTTGTCGGAAATGGCGGTATTTCATCTAAATTGAAATCCTAAAAGGGACTTTGGAGATATTTACTGGTTTATTTTTTTTTCTTCTCTCCAATAATCGTAATACTGCATGGGATTCCACCTTTCAGCATTTCTGCGTGGATAATGACCGGATTGGCATACATACCGTTCTGACATTCTATGCTAATTTTACCATTTTTGTCAGTTTGTATAGTAGGATTCCAATAAAGTGTACGGCGACGATGGTTGACATTTGCAGTCGGTATTTTGTCTTTGTAGACAGGAGAATAGAAAGCTAATGGGCGAGAATATCCTTGGATTATTGTACGACGTGTTCCATGGGCAGCCTTCATTGACTTTTGCGTTAATCTGCTATAATTGGAGTCAAAATGCGGAGTTATGTAGAATAAAGCATATTGTCCGAATCTTGAAAAATCGATATTGACGTTTACATTATTGTTGATTCCTGATGATTTCTTTCTAAAAAGGGGTTCTGATTTGGCCTTTTCAGTATCGTCTAACGATATTTTTTTCTTTGCAGCATCTCCATAAAGATAGAAACTGTCATCAAAGGTACGTGGGGGATTCATTGCTGTCATCATGTCTTTTACATTTTGTCCTTTTGTCATATTTGAACCGTGTATTGAATTAAGCACTTCATTAGTATACGAATTGCTTCCTTCGCATATCATAATCTGTTTTATACCATCTATCTCATTCCACAATGTCCAAGCAGTTAAAGTATCAAGTACTTGTTTGCCAACAATGAGACAGATTGTTTTCTCTTTATATCGTGAGCTTCCGTCTTGCACATCGTATGAAAAGTTAGGATTCACTTTACTAAGCAAGTCGGGTATAGTATTAATTACTATTCCCTGATCGCGTAATTCATCAACCAATCGCGTTACATCATAGTATGCGTCTACGCTTTTCTCGAATACTTGAGTAGTGATGTTCTTATTTTTTCTTTTTTTTGCTATTTCCACTTCGCTCAATAAATAGGTGTTGTTAGTTTTGCTAATAGAATCTACATATAGCGAGTCTATACGGTTGGAAAGGGTGATCCATGAGTTTTTGTCCATCCACTGTGGATGTTCTTCTTCATAGCTGAAGGCGCGTGGGGTAGGGGCGAAGTTACGGTCGAGCATAACAGAAGCATCTTTCTTATGTTTAGATCCCCTACGGCGTATCTGGAATACCGCTTCTACTTCTCCTTCAAAACTAGTAACCGGAAGTTGAAATTTGCCGTTTTCATCTGTAAACGTATTTCCTGCTACAAATGTATTGTCCACTTTAGCCATGACGCTTACCTCCATATCTTTCATTTCTTTTTTTAATAGAGAAGAACGAATCTGTCCTTGTAGTAACAACTCTTTTTCAGCTGACTGTTGAAGTAGCTTTTCATTTTTACCGGAAATAAGTTGTGATAAGTCATATTGACGCCAACCGTGAACCATGAGCAAAACATCAAGTTCTTGCAATTTGCGAAGTGTAATATCTGCAAAATAATACCCCGGTTTATCAATATATCCTTTTAAACCGGATGTTAATAACATATCTGTAAATATATTATTATCATATTCTGCATAATCCGAACGTATAGCATCTCTTACTGATATGGATAAAGAACCTTGTAAAGGATTTCCTTTTTGATCTGTTACTTGTATTTCGCAGCGAATTGGTTCGAAAGGCCGGTAAATGTCTTTAATTCCATTTAATTGTATTGAATTCAATTTATTGGGTTGCACAAATGTAAATCGTTCGCACAGCATATTCCCGGTTTTGTCTAGTAGACTGACTTGGTATATGCCTCCGGGAAGATCGCGCGTTTTAAGTAAGAAAGTTTGATTTCCACCTGATCTCATTCGTAGTATCCAATACGAATAGGGGCGACCTTCATGACTTATGAATGCTACAATGTCTGCATCCGGGGTATTCTCATTGCTCAATACGTTACCTACAATAGCTCCGCTTGAATTATTCACGTTCAATACATATCCGGCGGAAAGGGCGTCCGGTAGATTGAATTTATATTCTTTTTCTTTATAAGTTACTTTAGCTACTGCTGGTTTTTCTTCGGGTGTATAAGTGAATATTCCCATTCCGTCATGTAGGGTTTTTATTTCTGTCAGCTTTTCCCCGTCTTTCGTATAAATGGCACCTTCAAGGATAACATTACCATCTTCTCTACTTTCAGCTTTAAATGCCACACGAGAAGAGATGCCTTTCACGAGTGTTCCTCCTTCGGGAAAGAATTGGATAGCAAGTTTATCTGTCACATTTTTCGGTCGCTGTTTCATGGAAGGATTCAGATTATAGGTCGAAATCCTCCGTTCTGGTCTTTCTCCTTGTGCAGACTGATAGATCGGGAATGTACGTGAGAAGTAAGAAGGTTCGCTGAATGCGAGCATCCAACGGGTGTAAGCTCTGATTTCATAATAGCCGGACATGGTACTTTCATTCAGGATTATCTGTCCATGTCCTTCACCGCTATTCAATTCAATGATTTGGCGTTGGGTAATATGCCCTGTCTGGTCGAGCATTTCTACATAAAGGGGTTTGCTGATGGTGCTTGGCATATTGTTCTCAGCATATACCGTGTAGGCTTTAAACCATATAGTATCTCCTACATAATAACTACTATTATCAAAATGCAAGTATACCTTCTCACGTGGGTATGTGTCAGCAAAAGCAACGGCATTATCGAAGAACTGTTTGAAGATGATGTCGCTGCTAGCGTTTTGTGAACGGAGAAACAAAATGCTATGTAGACTGCAAAATAGAATTAAAAGTATTCGTTTCATTATTGTGACATGTAAGGTTGTTAATCATAGCTAAACTCATTGCAACTAAACATGATATAAATTTCTTTGCTTGTATATTCTTGATAGATACCGTGTCGCACTGCAGTTTTAAATTCTTCCGAAACATTGCCTGCGTATTCAGCTGTTATGAGATATTCTCCAGTCTTCCTAAATTTTGGAACAGTAACTTCATATCTTCCGCCTACTAATTGGGGAAAAACTAAATATCCATCAACAAGCACTCTTACAGAAAAAGATGAGCCACACTTAGGATCATTAATTATGAATTTTAGTGATTCCATATTGTTGAAATCCTGTGAATTATAACCATAAGGGTTATTATAAGTTGGCTGATTGTAATCTTTATAATGCCATCCAGTTGCAAGGTTTTTATTGTACCATTTTTCTTTATCATTAATACTTTTATCTGCTTTCCCTGGGAAATCTTTATGCAACAATCTATATCTAAACTGAACTCTAGTAGGCAAATGTGTAGCATTTAAATCCATAGGATCTTGAAATCCATTGACTTTCACTATTCCATAATTATAATTCCCCGGGCCCCCTTCACCTAAATAACGCCAAGGAAATGCAGTAGTACCACTTATTAGCCTATGTTGTACTTGCATATATTGATAATCCATCCAATTAGCTTCTGTAATAGGAGGATAACAAGTCCAAATAATGGTCATATAATATATGCAAGTATCAGGACCATGTCCAGAAGGAAAATCACGACAGGATACCTGATATTCATATAGAGCAGGTAGCGCACCTTCTCTATCTTTCCACCAATCCATCCCCTCTTCATATTCTTGTTTAGTGAAGAATGCATTAGTAGCAGACGTTGAGTTGGATATTGTGTTGTCTTTACCAAGCATAGTACTATCTGTTGCTACATCTGAACTTATTAAAGTATTGCTTTCGTTTAAGAGAGTTTGTTCTATTCCTTTTATTTCAGTGACAGCAATAGTTTGCAAATCATTATTACATGCAGCAAATAGTGCATAAAATAATAATGCAAGCAATGAGCCGGAAAAATAATTAATTGTTTTCATAACTACTGGATTTTAAATAATGTTACTATTTTTCGGACTTTAAGGCGTTGTGTAAAATATGTTTTTGTTATTTGCTTGGATCTCTTTAAAGTATTTAAAATTGTTGGTTTATTCTCTGACCTTTAATATAGATAAAAAAATGACGTAAAAAAAATAATCCTGTCTTATTTATATATGTTTAATATCTTCTTGAAGTTTTGTATCGATAACTCTCCTTCAATTGCTCTTATTGTATCCATATCTATTCCTCATGGCATTACTATAATGTTTAAAATTGACCATATATATCCTGCCAGCGTAAAACCGGTGTAACGGAAGAGTTTTCTCGCAGTGTGTACATAGCTTTAGTTCCAATCTGTCTACTATAACCCGGTTCCTGAGCTTCCGCTTCACCAGATCACAGGATATATACATTCTCTTGTAACATATCTTCGACAATAAGCTATAGATCGCTTCCTGTATTTAGCAAAATGAGTGCAATCCGGCCGGGATGATGTTTGATGTATGTCATGGCCTTTCAGTTGTCGTTTGATGAGATTTTCAAACGGGGACAAACGGACTGCAAGAATGATAGAAAGTATTTCTTTGATGAATGTTGGCATCATTCCCGTATATCCTGTCAAAGATTCGGATATACTGAATTACAGAAAAGGACTGATAGCGTTTTATGAAATGGAAGACTACAGCCTATATACTGATTATTTTCTGGATAGACAGATTGAACGAATTAAGGAAATAGAATAATTCTTTGCTTACTCGTTTCAGCTTTTCTAAAATTATCCCATAAATACTGTTTATGCTGTTGAGGTGTCAAAAGTTTGCTAGGGAAAAATAAGGATTTGCTAATATGGAGGCAATATTTAGAATTAAAATGCGTAAAGATTATGCAACCAAGGATAGGAAGCGACCAATCTCTTAATATTTTTTATCAAGCCCTGACATTGGAATATCGTAGTACTGAACCTTGTAGTTGTTATAATAAGGCGATTGATGAAATTTGCAGGAGGTTAGAGCTACATAGAAAAAGAGGAATTTTGTCGATAGTTGCTCTCATTACATTCATTAATGGTATTATTAAAGCCTGTTCTTTTACCTTTCTGAAATATATTTTGTATTTTTGTTATATATTATTGGAGATATGAAAATTAAAGATAAGATAACTCAGAGTCTTGCAAGTATAACTGTTGAATTACAGGAAATAAGTCCTGATTTTTATGTTATAGGTGCATCTGCTATGATTTTATCAGGTATAGAGGTCGGAGAAACTGCTGATATCGATATTTTGACTACCGAAATGAATTCATGCAAATTGCAACACTTGCTAAAAACATATATGGAAATATCTCCGGAAACAAAAGAGGATGATTTGTTTCGTTCTAATTTTGCCAGATTCAAACTTCCTTTAATGGATATTGAGGTCATGGGGGATCTTCAAATTAAGAAAAACGATATTTGGCAGTCTGTTTGTGTAAAAGAATATGAGGAAATATTCATTGGGAATTTAATTATCAAGATACCAACTATAGAAGAGCAAAAAAGAATCTTATCTCTTTTTGGCAGAGAGAAAGATTTAAAGAGGATTTTAATACTAAATCACTATCTCTTATGAAACTATAACTATTATATTCAGCCAAAATGGCAGAGTGCACCGTTAAGATCGGTTGATTGATGATATCTAATTTAAAACGAATGCGTATATGAATACAGATTTTGTAAACTTAACAAAGGAAAACCTCAGTGATGAGCATCTATGCTGCATTATTCGCAGTAAAAAGCCTCATGCGGGTATTGACGCGAAGCGGCAATGGCTTTCCGACAGACTAAATGAAGGTCATGTTTTTAGAAAGCTAAATGCAAAAGCTACGGTTTTTATTGAGTATGCACCTCTTGAGACAGCTTGGGTTCCCGTCATTGGTGATAACTATTATTATCTGTATTGCTTATGGGTTTTAGGAAGTCCAAAAGGAAACGGGTATGGAAGGGCTTTGATGGAATATTGCCTGACAGACGCCAAAGAAAAAGGCAAATCCGGTGTTTGTATGCTTAGCTCAAAGAAGCAGAAGAACTGGCTTTCTGACCAATCGTTTGCGAAGAAATTCGGTTTTGAAGTTGTTGATGCGACTGATAATGGATATGAACTGCTTGCACTTTCTTTTGACGGGTCAATGCCGAAATTTGCGCAAAACGCGAAAAAAATGAAAATTGAAAGCGAAGATCTGACTATTTATTATGATATGCAATGCCCTTATATTTATCAAAAGATTGAAATGGTAAAACAGTATTGTGATACAAATAACGTTCCTGTATCTTTAATTCAAGTGGATACACTCCAAAAAGCGAAAGACCTGCCTTGTGTTTTCAATAACTGGGGCGTTTTTTATAAAGGAAATTTTGAAACAGTGAACTTACTTTTAGATGTCGAACATTTAAAGAGAATACTTAAAAAATAAATAAGCAGATGCAGATAATGATGGATTAATGAGATAGGGTTATTCTCTGTTTTATTTATCCTGTCTCTTTATTTTTTTTGTTTCTGAAACGATAAGCGGATCAATAACCAGGCGATTAAGAGACAGATCACGATGGCAGTGAAAACTCCTTTGCGATAAGAACCCTCCAGCTGAATGCTGCATTTTACACTGTCGATATTGGTATCGACCGGATGTACCCATACACTGGTCAGAGGTGTTTCGTATTCCTTTCCGTTTGCCTTGATGGATGCCAGAGGTAGTTTGGTGTTTCCTGGCTTCTTGAAACGTATGCGGTAGCTGAATCCCTGCTCGTAGATATCTGTCAATATGCCGTTTTTTACTGTATGACCGGCTTTGTGTGGTGTTACTCCTTCAACTGTTTCTATAAGCGTTCCGAAGTCGGGTGGAGATACAGAATCGAAATCGGCTGTGCTGATGTATTTTAATTCAAGCTCTTGTCCTGCTTTGGCTCCATTGCGGGGAGTGTCCAGTTCCATATAGAAACGTTTTGTTTCTTGGGCAAAACTTTTTAGTCCTATAGGCAAACTGATAGTGATAAACAATATAATTCTTATTAGTTGTTGGATAATGTATGCATGCATATTCCTTATGTGAGATATAATTATAAATGATGAAAAAAATATTGTTTACTTTCGGTTTGCCTATTTCTGCTTATCTATTTTTAGCCGATATAAAATTCAGTCGGGATTAGTTTGAAATCAACAAATTGATTTTCTACCGGGGCGGACTTTAATAGAAAAGGGACGATGCCATCGGATGGTAAAGCCTTGCGTGGCAGTGCTGTCTGTTTGTCGAATTTATAGGTGGCACACCATGCGTTGGCGTCACCACATACACTTTTGCCGATACGAAAACAGAATTCGCTGGTATCATCGCGTAATGTCTGTATTAGTTTGCGGCAATCACCGGGGATTTGGTCGGCATCTTGCAATACATTTATTTCTTCTGCTATTTGTTTTAGCCATTCGGTGTCGTGAATGTGTTTTTGATCAAGTGCAAAAACAAATACGGCAGGATAATAATCGTTATTACCGGGCATCCATAGGGCGGTATTAGCTTGCACTACCGCGGCATAAACAATAGGAGCCTCGGTATATTTTCTTTTCCAACGATCTTTGAATAGCCAGGGGGCGCTGCCTGCCATAGCTTTGAAAAAAGAAGTGCTCATGTCACGTGGTGTCTGCAGGTAAGGGGCGAGTTTGTTCAGGTTAGTTGGATTCTTGAAGTTTTCCCGCTCTTCTTTTTCGCGGAGGCGCTCTTTTTCTTCTTCCTCTGCAGATTTTGCGCGTTTGGCGCGTAGTTCTGTTACATCATAACCTTGTGATTCCATTTGTGCGATGTCTTCTTCACTCATGTTCTTTTCCCAATCTTTGCCGGGATTTACAAATAATGCCATAATCTTTGTTTTTTAATTGGTTATTTATTGCTTCTTGAAAATAGTGTTTGTTTTATAAGATATAAATTTATATATAAAATTTAATATTAAAATATTGATGCATAGTATATTAATGATATATATAATAATATTAGCTATATATTTGGATTCAAAAATACATTCTTTTATTTAAAAACAAATAATAAATGGAAGGTTTTTTATCTGCAAATCTATTATTCTTCTTGTTTGATATCTTCTTGGATTTATATTTATATCTTTGCAGTCATAAATATCGGATTTTAGTCGAATATATTCATGAATCGTATCAAAGGCATACTATATGCGTCGGTTTCCTCTTCCACTTTTGGGCTGGCTCCGTTTTTTTCATCACTTTATTGCTGATCGGTTTTTCAGCTTTCGAAATACTTTCTTATCGTTGGGGGATAGCTTCGGTAGTGTTAATCATATTCGGATTATTTTCCGGCTGTGACTTTCGGTTGAAAAGAAAGGATTTGGCAGTTGTGTTTGCTTTGAGCCTGTTGAGGGGGTAAGCATGGTTGTGTTTCGTGAACATCGAATGAAAAGGATATAAAAAATGCCGCATATAGCGGCATTTGAATTTTGAGGAGAGCCTCTTGTCGGATTCGAACCAACGACCCCGAGATTACAAATCACGTGCTCTGGCCAACTGAGCTAAAGAGGCGTTTTCTGTTTTGCGGATGCAAAGGTACGAATTTATTTTAAAAATGCAAATACATCGTGTACTTTTTTTATATTTGCAGTCTCACTAATGATTGCAAGAAGATGAAAAAGAAAATTATGAATGTATGTGGTGTGGCTTTATTAGCCGTTAGTTTACTGGCTTGTTCAGGCCAGAAGAAAGGAGCAGAAGCTACTGAAAGTGCTTCCGACGCAGTGAAAGTGACTGCTGAAGCGACGTCGGCACAGGCTGATAGTACAGGATATATTGTCAGAATAGGGGAGATGGCCCCTGATTTTACGATTACATTGACGGATGGCAAACAAGTGACTTTGTCATCTCTTCGTGGGAAGGTTGTCATGTTGCAGTTTACAGCAAGTTGGTGCGGAGTATGCCGTAAGGAAATGCCTTTTATAGAAAAAGACATTTGGCTGAAGCATAAGGATAATGCAGACTTTGCACTGATTGGAATAGACCGTGACGAACCGCTTGAAAAAGTGCTTGCCTTCGCAAAGTCTACCGGAGTGACTTACCCGCTGGGACTGGATCCGGGAGCTGATATTTTTGCAAAATATGCATTGCGTGATGCCGGAATCACACGGAATGTGCTGATAGACCGGGAAGGAAAGATTGTAAAACTGACTCGTCTGTATAATGAAGAAGAGTTCGCTTCACTGGTTCAGCAGATCAATGAAATGCTGAAATAAGTGCTTATTGCCGGTCTCTGAACCGGATGCGGGCACAATAAATATAGTGTCACTATCATACTGGGATGGTGACACTATATCGTTAGTATGGTTACACTATTCTGATGTGATAGTGTCACTATCCTGAATAGGGCTTTTTCTGATTAAAATAATACGCTGTCAGGCAAGGCTCAGCTTTGCCAGATAGTCATAATGTTTTCCTTCTTTGATTAATTCCGCTTTGAATCCACATTCGGAGGCGTATAGGCTAAGAGTCTGAAAATCGATATATAGCCAGTCGAATGTATCTCCTTTTACATCCTTGTATTGCATCTGGAAATCTACTTCTCCATAATAATCGCCTGCCAGATCGATAAGCATGCTGCCGTCTTCTTCTTCGAAAAGATAGCGCAGATCACTTGAATCCATCAGAATACATCCGCCAGGGCGTAGGATACGTTTCATCCGTTGGAAAAAGGTAGGCATATTATTTAGTGTTCCTATGATGCCCGAACCATTCATCAGCATCAGAACCGTATCGAATGTTTCGGTGAATGTTTCGTCAAAGAGATTGATCAGGCGGGAATCTTTTACGCCGCGTTGTTTCATTACTTCGTTGGAAAGCGGAGAGATGTCAATGGCGCAAACTTCTTTTCCCATTTCTTGAAGTGCCAATGCGTGGCAGCCGCTTCCGGCTCCTACATCTAATATTCTTCCCGTAGCCATTTGCAGAGCAGTGCGTTCGAGAACTGGCATGGACTGTATACTTCGGAATAATTCCTTAACGGGGATTTCATCTTCTTCGAATTGAGAAGAGAATACTCGCAAGCGGTCAGCTCTGTGATGATTGAAATAATCGGAGATTGCAGCTCCCATCGGGTCCTTTTCTGCGGAAAGGGTTATTGTTGCCATTTTGGTGATTATGTATTGTTTTATCCGCCAAAGATAAACAATTCCGTAGAAAAGGCTTATCTTTGCATCAGAAATGTGAATGCTAACAATATAATATATATGAGTATAGAAGATGCAATCATGGGTGGAATCGTCTTTAAAGGTAAGAAAGATAAGCCCCAGGAAGAGGAGAAAGTGAAGACGAAAGCGAAGAAAGCGACTTATATTCGTGGACAACATGGTTCCGGAGCCGCGAAGATGAAAGCGGATATTCGGAAAAAGAGAGCTAACCGACATAAAAAATAAATGGGAACAATTGTTTGTATACTAGCACTTTTGCTGGCTGGCCATGGACTTGGTTTGATCATTAAGATGAGAATGTTTTGTCTTTTAATCAAGAGAGTCGAAACGAAATACATTAAGAAGATAGATGGAATAGTAGTGGATGTTGATACTTATGTGAAGGATGGCAAGCTTCTTATGCGCCCGTCTGTTGAATTTACATTAGAAGGAGAGGGTGAAAAATGCTGTCGGTCTATTAATCCCAATATTATTGTGGAGGATATCACACAATTTTCATATTACCCGAAAGATTTTCATATAGGTGATAAAGTTACGGTTTGGTATAATTTGGATAATGATGCAATGTTTGTCGAGCAAAAAATGCAATTGACAAGATTGTTTGTTCGTTTATTTATTCCCGGATGTTTTTTCATTATTTCAAGCATTTTGGGGATGTGTTATGTCATGAATAGCTAACAACCTTATAAAAAGAAGCGGGGCAGGATGATCATCCTGCCCCGCTTCTTTTTATAAGGTTACTTCTTTTGTGGAAGTATCTCTATCCAGTAGTCATCCGGGTCGTTGATAAAATAAAGCCCCATGGCTGTATTCTCAAAACAGACACAATTCATTTCTTTGTGGTATTGCCGTATGGCGTCATAGTCGCCGGCTACACGAAAGCATAAATGACTTTCATTTTCTCCCAGTTCATAGGGGGAGGTATGATCTTTCAGCCAGGTCAGTTCCAGTAGGAAGCCGGTTTCGTTGTCCGTCAGGTAGACCAGGATGAAAGAACCGTCGGAAGCTTCCTTCCGACTATGTTCTTTTAAGCCAAGCGCTTTTTCATAAAAAGCAATGCTTCGCTCCAGATTCGTTACATTGATATTAAAGTGATCAAATCTACTTTTAATTTCCATGATTGCTATCTTGTTATTTTTTCATCAATAGCTTCACGATTTCTCCGACATACGTACGGGGTTGTCCGGCTTGCGGAGTCGTTTGTGAAGGCAGTTTCTTACATTCGATAACAGCCGAAGGGGTCGTTTGGTTCGGAGCGTATAGTTTCAGTGTATAAGTTTCTGCTTTTTCTATCGCTTCGTAGGGCTGATCGGCAGAAAGTGTGCAATAAGCTACGGCTTTACCGTTTTGATAACCCAGTGCGCCGCCTGCGTTGGCTGTCATATTGGTCATGTTGAATTCATCTTTGCCGATAGAGATCACCAGTTTTCCATTGCCCATCAATGCGTATACATCACCCGGAATCTGTTTCAGATCGATTTCTGTATATCCCGGCATATCTGCTGAAGCCTTGCCGACAGGAGTTGCAGGAGTTAAAGTAGCAGCAGGAGTAGTTGTCTGATCTGCTTCTGCAGTGGTAACTTTACCGCCCTGACCAATCACCAGCGGACCTGCAGCAGCAACGATAGACGGCTTCTGTGCTTCTTCTTCTTTTTTCTTTTTCTCAGACTTCGGACGAGTATCGGGAGCACCGAAGGCTACAGCTACATCCATAAAGATGTCATCGGCAAAGTCTACCGTTTTTCTGCGCCATTTAGCCAAGCCGCGTACCAGTTTGGTTTTAGCTTTGTTCAGTGCATATTCATCTGTAATCCATTCTTCTGCTTTGTATTTTTCTGTTTCGCGGTAGGTGAAACGGATTTTTTCCAGTTCTACCAAGCAACTGCCCGGTTTGCAGGTAACAGTGATCTGATAATTGACCCAAGTGCGGTCCAATGACAGGGCGCTGGAGTAAAATGTGATCCATTCTTCACCTACACCGGCGATGGTTCCTTGTGCTTCATCGCTGAAAACGACGCGGCTGTCCGGATTATTGTTTTCTTTCAGACGTTCGTTCATCCACTTCATGACAGTGTCGTAGATTTGCTTCTGACTCATTCCGGGAATCTGGAATTCCTTGGAAAATACTACTTTACCATCTACTACAGGAACAGCTCCCGCAAGGTATCTGGTATCATCTCTTTTTTCTTTGTGCGATTCGGCTCTCATTGCCATTGGCAGGCATGTGAGAAGCATGGTAAGAAACAGGATTGTTAACTTATTCATAATTATTATTGTGTTTATTTGGTTATTTCAAAACTTTCGCCCCGATGGGTGATGCTGACAAACCGGCATCCTGCATTTTCGGCAAAATCACGGAGGGCATTTCCGCCTTCGTAGTCTTCACTGAAGTGCATGGGTACAAATATAGTAGTTTTTATTTGTTCGATGAACTGTTTTGCACCTTTCATATAATCTTTTCCCATCCTGCGGTCCACTGGGAACAGCGCTAAATCGATCTTCGGTGCTTTTTCTTTTAAATATTTAACTTCTGCAAGGAAGTCTCCGTTGGCTTTTCGTATCTCCGCTTCGGTAGATTCTTCACTCCAGTGCCAGTTGTTCAGATCGCCTGCATGGAAGATGTTCCAGTCTTGCAGATGGATCAGGAACGAACTGCCGACATCGGTCGAACCGAATGCTTCGATGCGGATCGTGCCGTCTTCGTAGGTTTCTCCTTTTTTAATATAGGTAGCGTCTTCGGGCTTTGCACGATGGCTTTTCAGAATATCTTTGGAGAAAATGTACCGGATGTCGGGACGTGTTTCTTTCCACGTCAGTATTTCACGGTTGAAGTGGTCGGGGTGAAAGTGAGTGGCCAATACATAGAGTTTACCCGGTCTTTGCAGGAGGTAGTCATGTACGATTCCCCGGTTATGTTCAGTTTCCGAAGAATCTTTGTAATAATCGATGATGACGGTCACACCTTCTGCTTCGATGGCAAAACCGCTATGATAAATATAATCCAGTGTCATGAGCTGATTATTTTTACAGTTGCAATATTACGTATTCTAGTTGGAGTTGGCAAGAAAAATCAGTGAAATCAGGGAGAAAGTCGATTGATTTCCCATTTTCCATCCGTCTTTAGGGTATACAGGAAGCGATCGTGTAACCGGTTGGGGCGTCCTTGCCAAAACTCCATTCGGGTAGGAGTGACGGCATATCCGCCCCAGTTGTCGGGCCGTTCCACTTCTTTTCCCAGCCATCGGGCAGCTTCTTTGACGAAAGCGCGTATCAGTTGCATCCGGCTTGCGATAGGCTGGCTTTGTGGAGAAATACGTGCACCGATGCGGCTTTTATAAGGGCGCTTCCGGAAATATTCGTCCGATTCCTCCGGAGAAACTTTCGCGGCAGTACCTTCGATGTGTACTTGCCTTTCAAGTTCATGCCAGACAAAGGAAAGTGAAATGTACGGATTTTGTGCCAGTTGCCTTCCTTTGCGGCTTTCGTAGTTGGTATAGAAGATAAACTTTCCGTCATGCAGTCCTTTCAGCAGTACGGTACGGGTCGAGGGTCTGCCTTCGGGAGATACGGTACCTACAATGATGGCGGTCGGTTCTTCTACGTTTGCGTCGATGGCTTCCTGTAGCCAGCGGCTGAAAAGTGAAAGCGGGTCGCAGGGAAGTTCGCTTTCCCTTAACCCGCTTTTGGTATATTCTTGCCGGATATCAGCTATATTCTTCATTCATTCAAGATTCATGATTTCTAATTCCAAATTTCTACATCGGTACTTCTATCAATAAGATATGTGAGTCCTTCAATGTTTCGAGTTCGAAACTTTTCGTATCATAGACGCCCATTCCGTCGCGACGTTTCAGTACTTCTCCGTCTACTACGATTTCTCCTTCAATCAGGAAAATGTATACGCCGCCATGACTTTGGTGCAAGTGATAACCGAGTTTCTTTCCGGCTTCCACCTTTCCGATAGAAAACCAGGTGTCTTGTAGAAGTGAAGCGGGAGTACTGCCGTCGGGCGATACAATCACTGCCAGTTCGTTCGGTCGTTCCAGCTCTTTGATGCTAAAATCCTTGTAGACAGGATGTGTATTCCGCTCTCTCGGCATAATCCATATTTGCAGGAATTCTACCGGTTCTACAGGGCTGGCATTCACTTCACTGTGGAAAATACCCGTTCCGGCACTCATCGTCTGAATCTCTCCGACAGTGATGATACGGCTGTTTTTCTTGCTGTCACCATGTTGCAGATGTCCTTTCAATGGAATGGAGATAATCTCCATATTTTTATGCGGATGGGTTTGGAACCCTTCTCCGGGGGCGACTTTGTCGTCATTCAATACGCGGAGGGCACCGAAGTTGATACGGTCAGAATCGAAGTATTCGTCGAAACTGAAGGTATGGTAACTATCCAGCCAGTCATATTGGGAATGTCCTCTTGTATCTGCTTTATGTATTACTTTCTTCATAATTTTCTCCTTTTCTAATTGTTTATATACTTCTGTAACAAGGGAAGTCAGGTAAAGGTTCTATCTCTTCACTTCATTTAGCAAAGACTTGTGGTTGATGAAATCCTTGATATTCTGAAGTGTGGTCATGGCGATATTTCCCATTGCTTCACGTGTGAAAAAGGCTTGATGCGAAGTGACAATCACATTGTTAAATGAGAGCAGACGGGCAAGCACGTCGTCGTCGATGATGCGGTCGGACTGGTCTTCGTAGAAATATTCGCTTTCTTCCTCGTACACATCCAATCCGGCAGAACCGATTTTCTTGTTTTTTAAGCCTTCGATCAGGGCATTGGTGTGAATCAATTGTCCACGACCGGTATTGATGATCATGACTCCGTCTTTCATTTTGCTGATGGAGTAGTCATTGATCAGATATTTGGTGGCTTCGGTAAGCGGGCAATGCAGGGAAATAATGTCGGAACTATGGTACAATTCGTCCAAAGAAGTATAAACGATTTGTTCTTCCCTGGCAAAGTTGTAGTCGGGATAAGGGTCATAAGCCAGTATATTCATTCCGAATCCCTTTAAGATATGAATCAGAATTTTGGCGATTTTTCCTGTACCGATGATACCTGCCGTCTTACCGTGCATGTCGAATCCCATCAGACCGTGAAGGGAAAAGTTTCCGTCTTTTGTACGCCACGAAGCGCGTGGAATCTTTCGGTTGAGAGAGAGCATGAGTGCTACGGTATATTCGGCAACGGCATAAGGCGAATATGCAGGAACCCGTACAACGGTGATTCCGGCAGTGGCGGCAGCGTTCAGGTCTACATTATTGAATCCTGCACATCGGAGTGCCAGCAGTTTTACTCCGTTGGCTGCCATAGCATGAATGACTTCTGCATCGGCCGTATCGTTGACAAAGATACAGACCGCGTCTACTCCTTGCGTCAATAGCACGTTATTCTTATTCAGATGTCCTTTATAATAACGGAATTCAAATCCGAACTCTTTGTTTTTATCGTTGAAAGAAGCTTCGTCATAAGGCTTTGTTCCGAAAAATGCAATTGTATAGGCCATAATATTTTCTGTTTTTATTCTTATTAATAAACGTAAAAACAGGGTGGTTTGTTTATCTTTACCTTTGCTCTGAATGTGAATTGTTTCATTAGAAACAGTTTTTGTTTTCAATTAAAATGAGTGGATAAACGAAAATAAGTGCACAAACATGTGTTGCGTGTGCAGGAATATTGTATCTTTGCGCCCGAATTAATTTAAAAAAGATTTAGATGAGAAAAAATTTCTTGATTGGATTTGTAATGTTAATCGTTTCAATTCCAACTTTTGCCGGAGATTATCTAACTAATACGAATCAGAATGCTGCTTTCTTGCGCATGATAGCCCGCGGCGCTTCCATTGATATTGATGGAGTTTATAGTAATCCTGCCGGACTGGCATTCCTTCCCCAAAATGGTTTACAGGTAGCACTGACTATTCAGAGTGCATATCAGACTCGTGATATTGCTGCTACAAGTCCTTTGTGGACTATGGATGGACAGACTTCCGTGCGCAATTATGAAGGAAAAGCTTCGGCTCCCGTTATCCCTTCTGTACATGCTGTATATAAGAATGGTGACTGGGCATTTTCCGGTAGTTTCGCTATCGTTGGTGGTGGTGGAAAAGCTTCTTTCAATACAGGTTTGCCTATGTTTGATGCAGCTGCTATCGGCTTGGTAAATTCTACAAGTGATATGTTGAAACCTAATATGTACAATATCAATTCAGCCATGGAAGGTCGTCAATATATTTATGGTTTGCAGTTAGGGGCAAGCTATAAGATTAATGAACACTTTTCAGTTTTTGCCGGAGCCCGTATGAATTACTTTACAGGTGGATATAAAGGTTTTCTGAATATTGCCTTGAAAGAAGGAGTAGCAGGACAGATCGGTGCTGCTATAGTACAACAAATTATGGGGGCTAATCCTAATTTGAGTTTAGAACAGGCACAGCAGATTGCACAAGAACAATCTGCACCTATGCTTCAGAAACTGAATGATACGAAGCTTGAACTGGATTGTGACCAGACAGGTTGGGGATTGACGCCGATTATCGGTGTAGACGCTAAGTTCGGTAAGTTGAATTTGGCTGCGAAGTATGAGTTCAAAGCTAATATGAATATTGAGAACAATACACATAAATTGGAATTTCCGGATGCTGCTGCTGCCTATATGGCACCTTATCAGCATGGTGTGAATACTCCAAGTGACCTCCCTTCTATGTTATCTGTAGCAGCAAGTTATGAATTCTTGCCTTCTCTTCGTGCTTCAGTAGAGTATCATTTCTTTGATGACAAGAATGCAGGTATGGCTGATAACAAGCAGAAGACATTGAAACATGGAACACACGAATACCTGGCTGGTGTAGAATGGGATATAAACAAAATATTCACAGTCAGTGGTGGTTATCAGAAAACTGATTATGGATTGAGCGATGCTTTCCAGACAGACACAAGTTTCTCTTGTGATTCTTATTCAGTCGGTTTGGGCGGTCGTATTAATCTTAGTAAGGCGTTAAGTTTAGATGTTGCTTATTTCTGGACTACCTACAGCGATTATACCAAAGAAAATCCACGTGGCTTGGATGGGGCTATGGCTTCAATGGATAAAGATGTTTATAGTCGTACAAACAAAGTGTTTGGTGTAAGTGTAAACTATAAGTTCTAATATTAATCCGCTACGATTTTATATTAAAGAAGCCGTCTCGAACATTGTTCAGAGGCGGCTTCTCATATTATATATACCTAATATTATATATGTAATAGATTAGAAAGAATATTGTACCAGCATATTCAGCCGATTGGCATGGCGAGTAGAAGAGTTGAAATCAGTGCGCCATCCTCTCAGATATTCAACACCTACTTGCATATTGCTAGTCACATTCCAGAAAGCATTTGCTACGAAATACTGTCCTTTTCGGTATGCTTCCGGATTATCACTCGGATAGTTGTTTTCAGAGTAAAGTCTGGATAAGCTGTATGTACCGGATACAAAGATATTCGGGCAAATATTATATTGCAACCCCGCATACCAGCCCAGCATCGGAAGAACCTGCATCTTGCCTTCATTATCCGGATCGGGAACGATGTCCACATTCAGATTACTTAAGTCGTTCAGATAAGAACCAATTCCTTTTCCATAATTAAACTGTCCGAACACTTGCCACTTCTTGGTTACATTAAAGGTGGTAGATGCTTGCAGGCCAAATCCGGTAGTCGAAAAAGCCTTGTCGTGCACATTACTTGAATAAGTCATGCTGCGTACGATTGCACCCAACTTAATATGACTGTTACTATTCCAGTTATACTGTGCAGAAGCTGCAAAATCCGGCATTCGTTGCGTGTTGATAGATACATCGCTATTCGTTGTACCGTCTACCGAAGGCATTTCCATGGCAACGCCGAATCTCCAGTTTTTCAGTTTATCGCACATATAACTCAGTTGAGTGGTACGATAGAAAGCGGAACCGTTCGGACCGGCAAAGTCAATTGTTGCGGGCAGAGCCGAAAGGTCCATGAATGAACCGTAGCTGTATCCGATGGTAAATCCTAAGAACTGCGCATACGCATTTTGAAGTTCAAACGTCTTCCCATCTCCACGGAAGTTTCCGGCGGTATACACCACGAAGTCGCCCAGATGCTTGGTTCGTCCTACCAATTTCAGGAATAGGGTAGAAGTGGTGATGTCCATCTGAAATTGATTCTTGGCAAAATTTCCCTTTCCGGGCTGTCCGATCAATGCCGGATAGAAATCCACATCGTCAACGATGCCGTTGAAATCATACTCTGCCGTCGCACGTACGTAGCCGCCGATACCAAGGGCGAATTTCCCTTTCTGATCCGTCAGAAGGAAGCGGGGAGCATTCGGGTCGTGAAAACGCATCTGAGAGCGGTCGTTCATGATTCGGATGATTTCATCTCCGGCCTTGTCCCTGGAGACGAACATGATGGAATTCGGTTCCTCATCCTCGATGACTACTTTCTTTTGCGCATGAGCACAGACGGGGAAAATTCCGATCCCCAGTAGCATAGCTACCATTTTAAAGCTTGTTTTCATTATCAGTTAAGTTTTAGGTGAATGCCCAATGAACAACTAAAAAAAGAAATGGTTGAGAGGGGCTAAGGAAAAATTGCCAAACTTATCGGAAGAATTGCTATTTATAATCGTTCTAAAAAAGCGGATCTTTGTATCGTACTAATTAGATAAATAAAATACGAGAATGGAAAAAGTAGATTTTACTCAAGGAATATTGGCGATGGAGTCAGACCTGCATCGTTTCGCATATAAGTTGACTTCAGACCGTGATTCTGCCAACGACTTAGTTCAGGATTGTGTATTGCAGGCATTGGATAATCATGAGAAATTTACGCATGCCAAGAATCTGAAAGGATGGATGTTTACCATCATGCGTAATATCTTTGTCAACAACTACCGGCGCACGGTCCGCGAAATGAATTTGATCGATGATACCTATTCCATCAATCAGCAAAGTTTGATAGAAGATGAAGAAGGCGACCGTTTCGAGTTTGCTTATGACATGAAGCAGCTGTATAGAGTGATCCATTCCATCCCCGAAGATATGAAAGTTCCTTTCCAGATGTTTGTAGCTGGATTTAAATACAGGGAAATTGCCGAAAAATTAGGATTGCCGATGGGGACGGTAAAGAGCCGACTTTTCTTTATCCGCAAGCGTCTGAAAGAAGAATTGAAAGACTTCTCCTGATGCAACTTTCTAATTGAGTGATGTGTTTTAAGGTCAAAGTGAAGCCTTCCTGTCAAAATACGACGAATGACAGGAAGGCTTATTTAATTTGAAATATTCTTCCGAAATACTTGGTTTATAAAATAAACCTATTTATATTTGCATCGAGTAAGAGAGATGCGCAGCTCCTTACTTTTTTTAATCTATATATGGTTTATAAAATAAACTAATTAAATCATATCAACTAATTGATTGGAGGAAAGGAAAAGATGAAACGCTTGTTATTCATTGCTTTAGGGATTATTTGTTACCACGTTGTTACTTTTGCACAAGAAGTAAAAGTAGAAGTGCGGGGTATTCGTAGTGCAAAAGGCGCTATTATGGTCATGGCACAACAGGATTCGGAATCGAAGCCGGTATATGCGATGGCTACTGCTGTTAAAGATACAGTGACTGTTGTTCTAAAAGATGTTCCATGGGAAAAGTTTTTAATCTCTCTTTTCCATGATGAGAACGGAAACTGGGAATTGGACATGAATGAACAGGGAATACCGGTAGAAGGGTATGCCCGGGAAAAATGCAAGAAAGAGGCGGATGCTTCGGCTACCGTTAAAATGAAGATGTATTATCCGGTAAATGACTAACAGTATGCGATACCTGATATTTCTGATATTGGCCGGCTTTACCGGAGTTACTGCTTGGGGGCAGACTTCGACGACTGCTCGGCCGATGGCTGTGAATGATACTCTGACAGAAGATTCCACTTATGCGTTGCAGGAAGTGGTGGTACGGACAAGTCCTGTGAAACGGAAGGCAGACCGTTTTATCCTGTCCGTCCCTCCTGCACAGAACAAAGACGGAGTCGAACTCCTTCAACAAGCGCCCGGAGTATGGTTGTCCGACGAGCGGATTTCCATCAATGGTTCTTCCGGCACGAAGGTGTTTGTAGATAATAGGGAGATAAAACTTACCGGAGAGATGCTGATAGGCTATCTCCGTTCTTTGAAATCGGACGATATTGCTCGCGTTGAAGTGCTTCCAATGGCGGGAGCCGATAAGGATGCCGATGCTCAGGGAGGTGCTATACATATTATAATGAGACGTCATACGGACAAAGGATTTCAGGGAAATCTTTCTATGAATGCTTCCTTTGCCTCTTCCTTGCAATCTTATCAGCCTAGTGGTAGCTTGAATTATCATAGTGGGAAGTGGGATACCTATGGATTTGCTTCCGGTACTTTGGTTCCTCAGAATAAAGGAGATTTGTACGTTACCCGTGATTATGTAGCGGGAGATAAAGGTTTTTCCAGTCTGACCCGTATGAAGCAGCCTTCGCGTTACGGGACGATTCGGATGGGAACAGTTTATACGATGGACTCTTCCAATAGTCTGGGAGTAGAGCTGGAGTATGTTCGTCGCGGATACATCTGGCCGTCTCAGAGTTACTCTACTCTGTCGGTAGGACCGCTGGATATGGAAAGTCAGGGTGTGTATCGTCAGAAAGAGACTTACAATATGTATACAGCTACTGCCAACTATATACATAAACTGGATAAGGACGGTTCGGTGCTGAAGCTTGTTACCGACTATATCTCTAAAGATCTGCATGGCAGAAATCAGTATCAAATTTTTCAGGAGATAGGTGCTCTAAATAAAGATACCGTTTACCGTTCCCGCTCTAATGCCACTTATCAGATCGCAACTGCCGATCTGTCGTGGAAACAACAGTTACATAAGAAATCGTTTTTCCAGATAGGAATGAAATATACCTATACGGGAATGAAAGATGATGCCTGTTACGAAGGGCTGGAACCTGACGAAAGTTGGAAGCCCAATGTTGCTTATGGATATGAACTCGATTATCACGAGAATATCGGTGCTTTATACGGAACTTATTCTCTGGATATGAAAAGAGGATCTGTTCATATTGGACTTCGGGGAGAATATACGCAAACCTCCAATGAAACAGAACGTCGGACGAGAAAATACTGGGATTGGTTTCCACATATCGATGGAAATTTCTATTTTGATGAAATTCACAAGTGGATGCTTATCGGTCAGTATGGACGCTATATAGAACGTCCGACTTTTTCGGCTCTCAACCCGAACCGGATTCAGACTTCCGAATACAGTTATCTGATAGGCAACCCGATGTTGCGTCCTACTTATATTAATAAATTCAGTATTACGCTGGTCTATAACTTCCGGTATACATTGACTGTTGGCGGCAATTTGCACCATGATCTGATCCGTCAGTTTGGTAAAGAAGATGCGGAGAATTCGGATATATCATATGTCATCAATGAGAATCACAATCGTGAGAACCATTGGTTCGTAGCCATCACTGCTCCCTGGCAGCCGCTCAATTGGCTGAATCTGAATGCCAGCTTTATCGGAGTGAGGCAAGATATCCGCATGTATCGGGAGGACGATTACTTTGGGCACTTCCTTTATTTCGCCAATGCTAATGCTACGGTCCTTTTACCGTCAGACTATTCGTTGGAAGCACAATATAATGGAGTTAGCCGGTTGTATTCCGGTAATAGCGGGATCGATCCTCGTCATACATTCAACCTGCACCTGCGCAAAAAATGGAAAGACGGGCGTTGTGTAGCTACTTTGGGGGTAGACAATATCTTCAACCGATATAATTCTTATTTCAGCAATGTACCGAGTTATTCATCTCAAAATCGTTTTGAACTGGCTTCGAGCGGAAGACTGATGAAACTCACATTTACCTGGAATTTCAATCATGGAAAGAAATCGGGTGCGGTGACTGTAGAAAAGAAATCGGCAAGTGAAAGAAGCCGTATCGAAGGAAAATAGACAAGGATTTTTGGTTTATTACGTAAACAATATTATTTTTGAAACAAAATTGATAGAATATGGAAGACAAGAGAATTTCAGAGAAAGAGAGTTTGGAACTGATTGCCCGCATGATTCGGGAGACGCAGGACAATACAGCCCGTTATGCAGCCTACCCATTATTGATATGGGGATATACTACTGTGGCTATATCACTTGTGGTATGGTACTTTTATTTGCAGACGGGAGTGTGGCAGATCAATTTTCTCTGGTTTGCTTTGCCTGTCATTGCCGGACCGCTGACTATCTTTTTTAATAGGAAAGACAAGAATAAGGGAGCAAAAAATTACATAGACCGGGTGACTGGTCAGATATGGGCTGTGTTTGGAGTAGTAGGTTTTTGTCTGTCTTGCATGGCATTTGTTGTCCGTATTGATATTCTGTTTGTAATTTCCTTATTGATGGGGATGGGGGCTACTCTTACGGGGTTGGTATGTAAGTACAAGCCGCTTAGTATAGCAGGGATGACTGGTATCGCCCTTTCTTTTTCCATGCTTTTTATTCATGGAAGCGGGGTATATCTGGTGTTTGCTGCCATCTTTATAGTGATGATGATTGTCCCCGGACATATTATGAATAAACAGATGAAGAAGCAATGTTTAAAGAACTGAATCCTATCTTGCATTCACAGCTTCGCTTGGCTATAATGTCGATTCTGCTGACGGTGGAGGAGGCTGAGTTCGTCTACTTGAAAGAGAAGACCCAGTCGACAGCGGGAAACCTCAGTGTGCAGTTGGATAAGCTGAGTGAAGCCGGATATATCGAGGTGGAAAAAAGCTTTGTAGGCAAAAGGCCGCGTACTGCCTGCCGGATCACTGCCGGAGGCAGGAAAGCGATGGAGGAATATGTGGAGACGCTGAAGGAGTATCTTTCGGGGTTGTAGTTCATGCCCCGAATAAAGTTATCGGATAACTTTGCCTTCTCGCTTTTTTCTTCTACCTTTGCACCCCGAAACAAGTAAAAAGATGTATGATGCCGTGAATAGCGGTCGTGTATTCTAGAACACCACGTAAAAAACAGGAGTTATGAAAGAAAAAGTATCAGTACCTTTTATGTTGCTGGGCATTCTCTTCAATGTATGCCTCATTGCAGCCAATCTTCTTGAAACGAAAGTAATTCAGGTCGGCAGCCTGACTGTCACAGCCGGATTATTGGTTTTTCCTATTTCTTATATCATTAATGATTGTATCGCCGAAGTTTGGGGATTCAAGAAAGCACGTCTTATTATCTGGAGTGGTTTTGCCATGAACTTCTTTGTGGTAGGGCTTGGCTTGATAGCTGTTGCGATACCTGCTGCTCCGTTCTGGGAAGGCGAAGAGCATTTCGATTTTGTATTCGGTATGGCTCCCCGCATCGTAGCAGCCAGTTTGATGGCTTTCCTTGTCGGTTCATTCCTGAATGCGTATGTGATGAGTAAGATGAAGATTGCCAGTCAGGGGCGGAACTTCTCTGCCCGGGCTATTCTCTCAACGATTGTCGGCGAGACTGCCGATTCGTTGATTTTCTTCCCGATAGCTTTCGGAGGCATCATTGCCTGGAAAGAACTGCTTATCATGATGGGACTTCAGATTGTCCTGAAATCGATGTACGAAGTAATCATCCTGCCGGTGACTATCCGTGTGGTGAAAGTGATTAAGAAGGTAGACGGCAGTGACGTGTACGATACTAATATTTCTTATAACGTACTGAAAGTCAAAGATATTTAATGAAACGACTTCTTCCGGCCTGCTTCGAGGGCTGAGAATATAAAGAGAATTTTATGATGAACAGAGAGACTGCATTGGTTGTGTTCAGTGGCGGACAGGATTCTACCACTTGCCTCTTTTGGGCGAAACGCAACTTTAAAAAAGTGTACGCTTTGAGTTTCCTTTATGGTCAGAAGCACCAGAAAGAAGTGGAACTCGCCAGAGAAATAGCCCGAAAGGCAGAAGTGGAATTTGATGTGATGGATGTGTCTTTCATAGGAACATTGGGACATAATTCGTTGACTGACACCACGATGGTAATGGATCAGGAAAAGCCCGCAGGCAGCGTCCCCAATACTTTTGTTCCGGGACGTAATCTGTTTTTCCTGAGTATTGCTGCGGTATATGCCCGCGAACGTGGCATCAACCATTTGGTGACGGGAGTTTCTCAGACTGACTTTAGCGGATATCCCGATTGCCGGGACGCGTTTATTAAGTCTTTGAATGTGACATTAAACCTGGCAATGGATGAACAATTCGTGATTCATACCCCTCTGATGTGGATTGATAAAGCAGAAACTTGGGCTTTGGCAGATGAATTGGGAGTACTGGATTTGATCCGTAACGAGACTTTGACATGCTATAATGGCATTCAGGGGGATGGTTGCGGGCATTGTCCCGCCTGTACGCTGCGTCGTGAGGGTCTGGAGAAGTATTTAAAAAAGAAGAATCAATAATATCTCTACATAGAGACTAAAAACGTGTTTTTTATTGTCACTTGTCACTTTTGAAGATTAACTCCTTGATTACGAATGAATAAAGGGTGATAATAGATGGTGATAATAGGGTGATAATAACCGATGAATGCTTTTTTATTGTCACCTTTATTGTTGCTGACAGCTGCTTGCCATTCTATTATTGGTGTTCGTTTCATTTCGGGATGTGCAAGGGTAAAGAAGGCATTGCCGGTTGTTTCAAGAAGTTTCAAGCGGTTGAAACTTTGGTTCCATAGGTTTGAAACCTTAGTTCCATAGGCTTGAAACTTTAGTTTCTATTACTTGAAACCATAGTTTCATACGCTCGAAACTTTTAGTTTCAAGGCTTTGAAACTAGAGTTCCATCATAGTGAAACACTTCATTCCTTTATAGGAAACGACTAAAAGCAACGGTCGTTTTGATAATAGGAGTACCGGATGATAATAGGAATACCGGATGGTGAAAGATGAAAGATCGGTGAAAGATTGCAATAATCAATCTTTCACCGCTGAACCATCGATGGATAAGCCGTTTCAGAGAATATGGTGACAGGTGAAAGATGTTTTGCGTTTTTTTCTATATGAAGAGAGTTTAAAACTATATTAAACAATGGCTGAATTAAAAGACCAACTTTCCTTATTAGGAAGAAAAACGGAGTATAAACAAGACTATGCTCCTGAAGTATTGGAGGCTTTCGATAATAAGCATCCGGAAAATGACTACTGGGTACGTTTCAACTGTCCCGAATTTACAAGCCTGTGCCCCATAACCGGACAACCTGACTTTGCAGAAATACGTATCAGCTACATCCCCGACATTAAGATGGTGGAAAGCAAGAGTTTGAAACTTTATCTGTTCAGCTTCCGTAATCATGGTGCATTTCATGAAGACTGTGTGAACATCATCATGAAAGATTTGATAAAACTGATGAATCCCAAATATATCGAGGTTACGGGTATCTTTACTCCACGTGGCGGTATTTCGATTTATCCGTATGCCAATTATGGCCGTCCGGGAACGAAGTTCGAACAGATGGCAGAGCACCGGTTGATGAATCGGGAATAACCAGATATAAAAATAATAATACGAGCAGAATATGACTCATAATATACCTACTGAATTGCAGAGATACGTGCAGGAAAGGATTATCCCGCAATATGCCGGCTTTGATAAGGCGCACCAGATAGACCATGCAGAAAAAGTGATCGAAGAAAGTCTGAAGCTGGCTCTTCATTATGAAGTCGATTCTGCAATGGTTTATACGGTTGCCGCTTATCACGACTTGGGTTTATGCGAGGGACGTGAATTTCATCATATCGTTTCGGGCAAAATATTGTTGGCGGATGAAACTTTGCGTCAGTGGTTTACCGATGAACAAATGCTGCAGATGAAGGAAGCGATAGAGGATCATCGTGCCTCCAACCGAGATGCTCCGCGAAGTATCTACGGGAAAATAGTGGCTGAGGCAGACCGGATTATTGATCCGGAAGTAACACTGCGGCGTACCGTACAGTATGGTTTGTCTCATTATCCGGAGATGGATAAAGAGCAGCAGTATGAACGCTTCCGGAAACATCTTGCCGATAAATATGCAGAAGGAGGGTATCTGAAGTTATGGATACCCCAGTCTGATAATGCCGGACGGTTGGCGGAGTTGCGTCAGTTGATGAAGAATGAGGAGGAACTGCGGACCGTATTTGATAAATTATATTTAGCGGAAAACTCAGCAGGATAAGGAGAGTTTGCTGTTGAATGGAGGCATGTTATTCATGATGATACGGCCCTCCATTCAATATCGTCATCGCCCGATAAATCTGTTCCACGAAGATCAGCCGTATCATCTGATGTGAAAACGTCATCTTCGACATTGAAATCTTTTCATTAGCTACCTGATACACCTTCTCCGAAAATCCGTAAGGACCACCGATGACAAATACCAACCGCTTATTCACCGTATTCATCTTCCGCTTCATGTAATCGGCAAATTCGAGTGAACGCATTTCCTTCCCGTGCTCATCAAGCAGTACGATCACATCCCCCGGTTGCAACGCTTTCAATATCAGTTCCCCTTCTTTCTCCTTCTGCTGTTCCATCGAAAGGCTCTTGGTGTTCTTCAGTTCGGGGATCACTTCCATATCAAAAGTGATGAAGCGTTTGGTACGCTGAATATAGTCATTAATAGCTGTAATATAGTGTTGTTCTACGGTTCGTCCAACGACGAGCAAAGTTGTTTTCATGCGTCTGATATTCTGATTCGAGCACAAAAATAGGCATTTTTTATGTTATTCTGCAATTAATGCTTACCTTTGCCTATCATTAGTTGAAAGTTTAAGCCTTTAAACTTCAACCCAAAAGCTTGGATTTATGAAGAAACGAGTGCTTTTAGGAATGGCCTCTTTGCTTCTTTCTGTCTCATTGCTGATGGCGCAGGAGATACCGGCAGGAGTGATTACGGCATTTAAGCGGGGAAGCTCGCAGGAACTGAGTAAGTATATGGGAGACAAGGTAAACCTTGTTCTCCAAGGCAGCTCGGCAAACGTTGACAAGAAGAAAGCAACAGCAATGATGCAAGAGTTTTTCACGGAAAACAAGGTCAGCGCATTTGACGTGAATCATCAAGGAAAACGGGATGAATCCAGTTTTGTCATAGGTACGCTGACGACTACAAAAGGAAAATTCCGTGTGAACTGCTTCCTGAAAAAAGTGCAGACTCAATATTTAATACACCAAATAAGAATTGACAAGATCAATGAATAAGGAAAAAGAACTGATCGACAAACTGATCGATCTTGCTTTTGCAGAAGATATAGGTGATGGTGACCATACCACCCTTTCGTGTATTCCCGCTACTGCAATGGGAAAATCAAAACTACTGATCAAAGAAGCCGGTGTACTGGCCGGAATCGAAGTTGCCAAAGAAATCTTCAACCGTTTCGACCCGTCCATGAAAGTGGAAGTGTTTATCAATGACGGCACTGAAGTGAAACCGGGCGACGTAGCCATGATCGTAGAAGGAAAAGTACAATCCTTGCTCCAGACCGAACGCCTGATGCTGAACGTCATGCAGCGTATGAGCGGTATCGCAACCATGACCCGCAAGTATGCCAGACAACTGGAAGGCACTCACACCCGCGTGCTGGATACCCGCAAGACAACTCCGGGAATGCGTATCCTCGAAAAGATGGCAGTCAAAATCGGTGGCGGTGTAAACCATCGTATCGGTCTGTTCGACATGATTCTGCTGAAAGACAATCACGTGGATTTTGCCGGAGGCATCGACAAAGCGATCAACCGTGCCAAGGATTACTGCAAGGAAAAGGGCAAGGACCTGAAGATTGAAATCGAAGTACGCAACTTCGACGAATTGCAGCAAGTGCTTGACTTGGGTGGCGTAGACCGCATCATGTTCGACAACTTTACACCCGAAATGACTAAGAAGGCAGTCGATATGGTAGCCGGCAAATACGAAACAGAATCTTCCGGCGGTATCACTTTCGATACCCTTCGCGACTATGCCGAATGTGGCGTAGACTTTATCTCTGTAGGAGCTCTGACTCATTCGGTGAAAGGACTTGACATGAGTTTCAAAGCATGCTGAATCTATAAGTGATGAACTGATAATAAATAAACGGTGAACAGTGCTGTTGCTATCGTGCTGCAGCTGTTCACCGTTTATTATTTACGAATCATCATTTCTTTAACTTCTTTTAGCAAAACTCTTTGCAGCATTCCTCAAATACTTGCGTCTAAAGGATAAAAACGGCGCAGACATACGTTCGATTTAAAAAAGACAATTGGCATTGGAAAACGAGATAGAACTGATAAAGGGCTGTCGGGCAGGACAGGATTCAGCCCGAAAGGAACTTTACACCCTCTATGCCAAACAAATGTTGGCGGTATGCTACCGCTATACGGGCGATATGGATGCGGCGCACGATGTACTGCATGACGGTTTCATCAAGATTTTTACCAACTTCTCGTTCCGGGGTGAATCCTCGCTTTGTACGTGGATCACACGGGTGATGGTGACACAGTCACTGGACTATCTGAGACGGGAGAAACGAGTCAATCAGTTGGTAGTGCATGAAGAGCAGCTTCCCGACATACCGGATATTTCGTCGTCGGGAGGAGGAGCAGGGATCTCCGAAGAACAATTAATGGCGTTTGTCGCCGAATTGCCGGATGGTTGCCGAACCGTTTTCAACCTTTATGTGTTTGAAGAGAAATCGCACAAGGAGATAGCCGGGATGCTTCACATTAAAGAACATTCGTCTACTTCGCAGTTACACAGAGCCAAGTATTTGTTAGCAAAAAGAATAAAAGAATATAGAAATCATGAAGAAAGAAAATGATGAAATAACCGATCTGTTTCGCACTCGTCTCGCTGATGCCGGGATGACTGTTCGGGATGGCTTTTGGGAAGAGCTTTCGCAGGATATCCCTGTGGCTTGCCAGCATCGCCGTCGGTTGATATTCTTCCGTGTGGCAGCGGCAGCATCTGTGTTGCTGGTATTGGCTGCATCCTCAGCTACTTTCTGGTATCTCTCTCCGAAAGAAGAGATGGAGGAGGCGTTTACCAAAATCGTGGTGGCGAACAGCGGAAGAATGGATGGAGATGGTGTACGCGCTAATCAGTTGCCGACGGCAATGGAACCTGTATTGCCGAAACCGGCACCTAAATCATTCGGATTATTATCGCAGTATCCGGAAGAGGGAGACTCGGTTTCCATTTCCTTCTCCATGTCTTTCTCTTTCTCGGCAACTACCACCACGGGAAATGGCAACCGATATGGCAACCAAGGTCGCAACGGTTATTGGCAGGCGAATAATGGTAACACAGAACCATCCGCCGCACAAGAAGAAAAATATACTACCGGTACACCTGCTCCGGTGGAAAACGTAAAAAAACATCGCTGGGCTCTGAAAGCGCAGATGGGGACGGCACTTCCGGCAGAGGACGGTGCCTACAAGATGCCGATCTCCGCAGGAGTCACTGTAGAGAGGAAACTGAATGACTATCTCGGAATAGAGACCGGACTGCTTTATTCGAATCTGCGCTCGGAAGGACAGCACCTGCATTATCTGGGCATCCCGTTGAAAGCGAATATTACCTTGATGGATACAAAGAAAATCGACCTCTACGCTACGGTAGGCGGAGTGGCGGACAAATGTATAGCCGGTGCGCCGGACAACAGTTTTAAAGAAGAACCTATCCAACTGGCAGTTACTGCCGGTATCGGAATCACTTACAAAATTAATGACCGATTGGCGGTTTTTGCCGAGCCGGGTGTTTCCCATCATTTCAAGACGGATTCGAAACTGGCTACGGTACGCACGAAACGGCCGACTAATTTTAATTTACTTTGCGGACTTCGCATGACGTATTAATCCTTATGAAAATGAAAAAAACACTTATGATGCTGTGGATGGCTGTTAGCCTGATGGTATCCCTGGTGGGATGCAGCAGCGAAGAAATGGACTATGAGAATCCCGATGTAACCGTTTTTGTGAAACAGCTGAAAGCGGGTACCTATAATATGAAGAATGAAAAAGGGGTCGTGGAAGTTCCTCATTTCACTGAAGAGGACATTCCCGAACTATTGAAATATGCGGAAGATCTGACTATTATTCCTTCTTTCCCGTCAGTCTACAATACGAATAACGGTAAAATCCGTTTAGGTGAATGTATGCTTTGGGTGATAGAATCGATCCGTCAGGGAACAGCCCCGTCGTTAGGTTGCAGGATGGTACTGGCGAATGCCGAAAATTACGAAGCCATCTATTTCCTGACCGACGACGAAGTGCTCGACGCGGCAGCCTGCTATCGTCGATGGTGGGAAGGGCGGAAATATCCGAAGACGACCTGGACGATTGATCCGTGCTATGACGAGCCGCTTTGTGGCTCAGGATACCGATGGTGGTAAAAAAAGAAAAATCCTTCGGGACATAAAAACTAAAAAACATGAGGCAACGTTTATTTGTATCAGCAGTCTTTGTACTGCCGACAGGGGCGTGCTATGCCCAAAAGGAAACGAATGCGCTCATGCGTGATGGGGGTACTTGAGGAATATAGAAAACAGAGGTAGAAAGATGAGTGAATTGATAAAACGTTTGATAACAGCTATGACACTGTGCCTGACAGCTTTGCTTGTACATGCGCAGGAATGGACGAAGGAGGATTCCTTGCGTCTGAGAAAGTTGCTGGACAGTGATCAGGAGCTGAATTTGAATCAGGATGCAGTCAGGCAGATTGATTTCGGCAGCGCTGTCGGTACTCCCCGCATGTCGGTGGAAAAGAAGTGGATGCTGCCCGATGAGTCGCTTCCCGAAGCATTGCCTAAACCGAAAGTGGTATTGAGTCTGATGCCCTATAAGGCAAATACTCCTTGTAATTGGGACCCCGTTTTTCAGAAGAAAATAAGAATGGATAAGAATACCTGGCGTGGAGATCCGCATTACGAAATGCGTCATCAAAGGTCGTACAGCAACTGGGCGCATAATCCGATGGCGGGAGGAGTCCGCAAATCATTGGAGGAGATACGGGCGAGCGGGGTACGTTTCCGTCAGTTGAGCGAACGGGCGAATGGAATGATGGTTAATTCGGTAGTGATGGATAGCCCGATTCCTTTGTTTGGAGGCAGCGGCGTGTACATCAATGGAGGAACTATCGGAGGACTTGATCTGATGGCGGTTTTTACCAAAAACTTCTGGGATAAAAAAGGAAAAGAACGTCGGGAGCGTACGTTGGAAGTGTTGAGAACCTATGGCGATTCGACGACTGTACTGATCAATCGCCCCATTGAACAGATTGCCCGCTGAAACTGTTTTATTAAATATGGACATGTCTCATGTTTCATGTTATCAGATTAGCACATTGAAAAACGATTAATTTATGAACAGAATTACTTCTCTTTTCGGTATTCAGTATCCTATTATTCAAGGTGGCATGGTGTGGTGTAGCGGATGGCGTCTGGCTTCCGCAGTAAGTAATGCGGGAGGATTGGGACTGCTTGGCGCAGGCTCTATGCATCCGGAGACTCTTCGTGAACATATCCGGAAATGCCGTGCGGCTACAGACCGTCCCTTTGGAGTCAATATTCCCTTGATGTATCCTCAGATTGAAGAAATCATGGCGATTGTTGCCGAAGAGGGCGTCAAGATCGTTTTCACTTCTGCCGGAAATCCTAAAGCATGGACCGGATGGCTGCACGAACGTGGTATTATCGTGGCTCATGTCGTTTCCTCTTCCCGTTTCGCGATGAAGTGTGAAGAGGCGGGAGTAGATGCGGTAGTCGCTGAAGGTTTCGAAGCCGGCGGACATAACGGGCGTGAGGAAACTACCACTTTCTGCTTGATTCCTGCAGTACGCAATGCGACCACTTTGCCTTTGATCGCTGCAGGAGGTATCGGTACGGGAGAAGGTATCTTTGCTGCCATGGTGCTGGGAGCAGAAGGGGTACAAATCGGTACTCGTTTTGCGTTGACGGATGAAAGTTCAGCCAGCCCGGTCTTCAAAGAATATTGTCTGGGTTTGGGAGAAGGAGATACTAAATTATTATTGAAGAAACTGGCTCCGACACGTTTGGTACGGAATAATTTCCGGGATGCTGTGGAGAGGGCTGAGGATGGCGGTGCTTCTGCCGAAGAATTGCGGACTCTTCTTGGGAGAGGTCGTGCGAAGAAAGGTATCTTTGAAGGGGATCTGGAAGAAGGCGAACTGGAGATAGGGCAGGTGTCGGCTATTGTTTCCCGTCAGCAGTCAGTAGCGGAAGTCATGAATGAATTGGTGGAGGCTATGCAGCGGGCAGCGGAGAAGAAATATTGGTAAAAAAACAAGTCCCGAAGTAGTGGGTTTGGAAAAACCTGACTACTTCAGAACTTTACTACTTCAGAAAGTTGGCTGATTAATCAATTTATAGGTTTATATTTTCATATTTTAGATCGAATACATCCGCTACTGCTTTATATACCACTTTTCCTTCCACTACATTCAAGCCGAGTGCTAGTGCCGGGTCATCTTTACAAGCTTTTTTCCATCCTTTATTTGCTAAAGCAATGACATAAGGGAGAGTAGCATTGGTCAAAGCCAGCGTAGAAGTATAAGGTACAGCTCCCGGAATATTGGCTACGGCATAATGAACGATACCGTCTATCACATAGGTAGGCGCACTGTGGGTCGTGGGGTGTGACGTTTCGAAACATCCTCCCTGATCTATTGCTACATCCACAAGTACCGTACCGGGCTGCATCATTGCAAGCATATTTCGGGTAATCAGATGAGGCGCTTTATCCCCCGGAATCAGCACGGAACCGATGACCAGATCAACATCCGGCAATTCCTTTTTTATCCTTAATTCGGATGCGTACAGCGTCTTGACATTTTTCGGTAATGTCTCGCTGAGATAGCGCAGGCGTGACAGATTAATATCTGCAACTGTAACATCCGCACCCATTCCCGCAGCCATCTGCGCTGCATTACTTCCGACAATACCGCCTCCGAGAATCAATACTTTGGCAGGCTTCACACCGGGGACTCCTCCCAGAAGGATACCTTTTCCTCCTTGCGGCTTTTCCAAAAAGCGTGCTCCTTCCTGAATGGACATGCGTCCGGCTACCTCACTCATAGGGATAAGCAGGGGTAATGAATGGTCTTCCTTTTCTACGGTTTCGTATGCCAGACAGATCGACTTATTGTCAATCATGGCAAGAGTCAGTTCCTTATCGGAAGCAAAATGGAAGTAAGTGAACAATAACTGTTCTTTTCTGATCAGATGGTATTCGGGCGCGATAGGCTCTTTAACCTTTACAATCATATCTGCTGTGGCATAGACATCTTCTATTGTCGGAAGCACCTGTGCACCGACGGACAGATATGCTTCATCCGGAAAACCACTATTGATACCTGCCGTATGCTGGATATATACTTGGTGACCTTGCTTCACAACTTCGGCAACTCCGGAAGGTGTCATGCCTACCCGGTTCTCGTTGTTCTTGATTTCTTTGGGTACTCCGATGATCATATTGTTATATATTAAAGGTTTAACATGGACCAATGTACGAAAAATCCCCTTACGTTGTTATTCGCAAGGGGATGTTTAAGAGCAGAATGCTTATATATAATTCGGTCAATTTAATAAACCCGGATTTGCAGCAATAGCACTTTGTGGAATGCGTAGTGTATAACGTGAATCATCTTGTTCTAATAGATAAGCTTGTCCGTTCAACACTTTTTCAATTCGTGGACGGGTGGTACGACGTAGATCGAACCAACGATGACCTTCGAAAGCAAGTTCAAGAGCCCGTTCTTCCAGAATTTCTTTAATTAAATCTACTTGATTCATAGCGTCCACAGCTTTTTTCTTTTCTGCATAACCTTCCGGAGTGTATCGCTTTTCCATCAATTGTAGCAGGCGGGTACGAGCTTCGGGCAATTTATTCATTTGTGCAGCTGCTTCGGCAGCGTTCAAATAAATTTCTCCTGTACGGAAAGTACAGTTATGCTCTGCTTTTCCGCTTTTTTTCGAGATGTACTTATCTCCACTTAAACTATAGTATTTGTTCCGGCGGAGATCCTTATTAGCATCATATTTTTCCATGAACGCAGGTATCAATATGGATGCTGAAGTAACGTCATCATTGAAAAACTCATAAGCAGTAATCATTTCTGCTGATGTATAATTATTGGGAAGTTTGGCTTCCGGATCATTGAGGTCTTCTAATGTGGATTTTTGAACTAATATGCGTTCTGCCGCATCATAGGCTTCTTTCCAGTTTCCCATGTACAGGCGTACACGTGATTCCATTGCATCCACAGATAGGGTGGAGAAGCGGTAAGCATATACGGCTTCCCATTCTTTTTGATGCATTAAGCCGCGGGCCGATTCTATGTCGGATAGAATAGCAGTATAGACCTCTTTTACGGTGTTTCGTGGCAGTACTACTTCTAGATCAAGGTCCCATTTTATGGGAATGGATTTGGTCTCTGGTGCTCCCTCTTTAGTATAAGGTTGTCCATATAGGTTAGCAAGAATAAAGTGCATGTAACCTCTTAATAAATAAGCTTCTCCAACGAGTTGATCAATGTCTTCCTGACTGCCTTCTTTTATATTATCTTTATTTGCTATTATAGCATTTGCATAATAAATCACACTATAATATACTGCCCAGCCAAATTCTCGGGTTCCATCTTTGGGACTCATATCATTCCACTTTTCAATCTCTGAGTAGAAATTTTGAGAATTACTGTTATCTGTTACCATAGCTATGTCTGTGCGAAATTCAGTGACGGATTTGTCGATGAGTTTTAGTCCGTAAGCGGTAGTCAGTAAAGCACGATATTCTGTTAGTGTAGTAGGGATTACTTGTCCTACAGGTTGAATATCCAGGTAGCTGTCACATGAAGATAGCAGGATGCTTCCTATGACAACCATTATGAAATATATTTTTTTGATCATATATATTTTTCTTGTTTAAAAGTTAAGACTTAGATTGAAAGTAACTGATTTAGGAACCGGCGTTGAATAAAGATTGCTCATTGACTCCGGATCCATGTAGTTTTTGTAACTGGAACCAAAAACAAAGAGATTTCGTGCTTCCAAACCTACAGTTGCTCCACCGATGTTTAGTTTATGCAGCCACTCGGAAGGAAAATGATAGGCCAGGCGTATGTTCTGTAAACGTATGTAACTTAACTTTTTGACCCATATATCCAGCGATTTGTAGAGATCTCTCCGAGTGCTGAATAAATAATAGTCAGCCGGATTAGTATTTAGGCTAGTTAATGCAGGAAACTTTCCGTTTTTATTTTCTGGCGTCCATCTATCCAATATATCTCTATTCATATTGCGTCCCGGATCGGGATCTGCTATGTAATAAGTAGGATCTGTTTTTACATGTGCACCTAAGTTATAGGAGAAATTTAAGTTCAGTTCCCAGTTACGGTAATTAAATGTATTCATGAATCCTCCGGTGTAGGGAGCATCGGACGTTCCGGCATAACTATAAAAACCTCTCTCTGTTTCTTTATCTACGCCAATGCTGTATTCTCCGTCTAAATTTCCTTTGTCTGCCATTTGGAATAGTTCCTCAATAGTGACAGCTTCTCCATCTTTATTTTCAATGTATATCTGTCCTGTCTCTGATTTTATCCCTTTGGTTTTTAGGGTGAAAATAGCGCCAACCGGATACCCTTCCAGACTTGGAGTTACTTGATCCTTTTCAGTCATCACTTTCAAAACCTTATTTTGGTTGTATGCAAAGTTAAATGAAGTATACCATGAGAAATCTTTAGTTGCAATGTTACGTGTTTGCAAGTTTATTTCGATACCTTGATTCTTCATACTTGCCCAGTTGACAGCCATACTGGTAAATCCATTTTCCAATGGTAGCATTTTGTTACCAATGAGATCGGTGCCTTTTCTGTAATAATAGTCTACACTTAGGTTGATAGCCTGATTAAATACAGAGAAATCTATTCCGGTATTATAAGAGGCTGTTTTTTCCCAGCGTAATTTACTGTTCGGAGCACTATTGATAGTGATGCTCTCTTCATTTGAACCGGGCAAGATACTTATATTTCCATAAGTACCAACGATAAAGGGTGAAGTGTTTTTGTCAATGTTCCCTTGTAAACCATAAGACAAACGGAGAGCAAGGTTATCAATCCATTTGAACTGATTAATTAACGGTTCGTTTGAGATACGCCACAGTCCACTGACTGAGTAAATAGGTAAATAACGATATTTTTTATCTACACCGAAGAGATCGGAGCCATCCATGCGGACGCTACCTCCCAGAGTGTAGCGATCCATCAGTGTGTAAGAACCATTGGCGTAGAAAGACGCAAAAGCATTTTCCTTAAAACTTTTAGTCTTTAGTTTCCATTCATTGGCTTGTTTGGAATCTCTGAATTCCAGGTTTTTGAACGTTAATGTTTTGGGGTCATATCCATATCCGGTAGATGCTTGATTCTCGTACCAATTTTTACGGATTTCTGATCCCGCCATTATTTGTATGTTGTGGATGTCATTGAATGTGTTCTTGTATTCGCCCTGAACTTTCCATGTAATTTGGGAAGTCGTAGAATTGGTCGATTTGAGCATCCCGCCTTCCGGTATGAGATATATACGGTCGTTTCCTTTGTAATATGCAGAGTTTTCACGTTGGTTACGCAGATTGAAACTGTTAGTACCGGCATATTCTTCCCGGGATAGTTGATCCCATTGTACACCGACTTGTGAAGTAACTTTCCATTGGTCGTTAAAGCGAAGTTCTATATCGAAAATACTATTAATAGCGGTAGTAATTGATTTATTACTGGTATTTTCACGTTCTTCCAGAATATTATATCCTTGTAAAAGATCGGGCATGCTACCTGTTACGACATCATAATCATACAAGTAATTGTTATTATTGTCGAATGGTTCGAAATAAGGATTGGCAATACGGGAATAATAGACAGGATTAGTAAGCCCATAGGTATCTGTCAGAAAGGTGGTGTTTTTACGTCTATTTGCAAAAATAGAAACACCTACTTTCAGTAATTTATTGATCTGATAAGAGGTTTTGCTCGTCAGATTAAAACGACTTAAGCTTACTCCCGGAATATTCCCGTTTTCGAGAGTGTAGCCAAGGGAGTTATAATAAGTCACCTTTTCGCTACCTCCGGAAATGCTGATATTATATTCTTGAGTAATGGCATCTCTGAATAGTATATCATTCCAATCAGTATTAATACTTTTTAAGCGGTTGATTGCGTTTTGAGCTTCAGAAGTAAGCCCTTCCCAGCCTTTCTCCCGATAAATATCCATTAGATTGTATTGTTTTAATATAGCGGCTACTCCTCCTTTTTCTGAATATACAGGTATCGGATAAAATCCCCATTTATTGAAAGGTGCTTCTTTCATCATTTGAAGTTCCAAGTTTACTTTTTCCTCAGAATTTAGGAGATTAAGGCGGGAGGTCTCCAAATTAGGAGTATAGGTTAATTTAGTATTAAAATTGACAACAGGCTTTCCTGTTCTACCTCTTTTTGTAGTAACTACAATTACACCATTAGCAGCGCGAGCACCATAAATGGCGGTTGCTGCTGCATCTTTCAGTATGGTAATGCTTTCGATATCGTTTGGACTTAATCCGGCGATAGATGATTGACCGATGTTGACAATATCATTGTCAGAAGATTTATTGTCCATTTTGGGAATATCTGTTCCTTCCAGAGGAATTCCATCCAATACCCACAATGGGTCTTGTGTTCCGTTCATTGATGCAGTACCACGAATACGAATTTTGGCAGGTGATCCTGGTGCACCGGAAGTGTTTGTCACGGATACACCGGCAATTTGTCCTGTCAGCGCCTGGTCAATACTTTTTGCAGCACCTACCATGGCATCCGAAACTTCAACTTTAGAGATCGCAGCTGTTAATTTTCTACGTTCTAGGGTTTGATATCCTGTTACAACTACATCTCCCAATGTATGTGCTGAAGTTTGAAGTACGATTCGGTAGCTTTTTTTGTCGCTCTGAAGAACTATAACTTGTTCTTCAAATCCGATGTAGCTACAATGAATACGGGTTACTTTATCCGGAACGGAAAGAGAGAATTTACCATCGATATCTGTAATAGTACCTAGCGATGTCTGGGATGCTCCTGCCTTTTTCAGTTCATCCGTATGAACGTAGACCGAAGCACCAATCAACGGTTCGTTATCTTCACCGGAGATTACTACCCCGGTGATAGTACGATTAGCCGCACTGGCCATTGCCAGTGCGTTAACAAGGAAGCATATAATAATGCAAAGATGTTTTTTATTCATTAATTGTAAATAAACGTAAGTGATTGAATCGAATTATTTAATACCTAAAGCTGTATTGATACGTAAAATCATATCTTCGTAATGATAACGTGTTGCTGTATCAGACGTTCCGAGGCGGCTCTGCAATAATTTCTTAATCCGCAGTAACTCTCCGCGTTTCACGGATATTGCATCCGAGATACGATTCAGTTGACTACCGTAGAAGTTGAGAACTCGGTGAGCTCCCATTTTATCTTCCTGTCGGAGCGAACGTTGTTCGGCCGCATAGCAGCTACAGAAAGGAGTGGCATGATCGAGCAAGAAATGATCGTCTGCAATCTTTTTATTGATTTTCACAGCTTCGGGCTCTGCGGCAGCTGTGAGTAATGCATCCAGAAAGTTTTTTTGCAAAGAGCGTTCCATCACATTGGGAATACCTCCTCGTTCGGTAATGCCGAAAATATTCTTGTGGAGTCCGTCCATTAGTTCCACTACGGTAAACGCTTTTTTTCCATTGACTGATTCATTTTCAATCATACGCATCAGACGGGTGTTGCCAAGCAAGTCCCAAAGGATGTAGGCTTGTGCATTCTTCAGTATCTGCGTCGGGGCGTTTTCTTGTTGTCCAACCGGGGTGTTACGGAGCAAATAGGTATATTTTCCTACTTCCGTATCGAACAACCATTTAGGATAAGTCAGTACTTCATCTGTCAGAAACTTCAAGGAAGCCTGTTGCTTCTCTTTCTCAACGAATGTGTAGGTCTGGACACCATCTCCTATGACTGTATTTTCGATATAGATACCACCGATGTTGGCTAGTACGTGATACAGATAGTTGTTCCATTGATTGATAATCGCGTAATAGAGGCGTGAGGCTTCTTCGTAAGTCTGTCCTTTTTCTCCGGTAGTAGTCCATTGAAGGATTTGCGGAACGATGCGTTTCAGGTTGTCAATGCCAAGTAAGGAAGAACGTACGGGATCATCGCCTAAATCTTCATTCTGTGCACGTGGATCAACGGCATCACGTACATCCTGTGCTTCACTATATTTATAAAGACGGTCGGTATGCTTGCTCAGGAAATCAAATAAGATATCTTTTTCTTCTTCCGGACTATTTTTTCCGTACCAGCGATATCCATATTCGATGGCAAAGATATCGTAAGGACCGATATGCGGGGAAAGAACCTTCACGCCATCTCCCGGTTGGGCTATGTAGTTGAAGCGGGCATAGTCCATAATAGAAGAAGCGGTGGAATTTAATCGGGAAGTGAACGTTGCGGAACGTAAGGAATCAGTTGGGAACGCTGCCGATCCCATCATGTTGTGACGCAATCCCAAAGAGTGCCCTACCTCGTGGCAGGCAACAAAGCGGATAGCATCACCCAATAGTGAATCCGGCAACTGCACGCTGCGTGCTTCCGGGCAAACAGTTCCGGTCTGTACTGTAATCCATTCGCTTACCATAGAGAGCACATTGTGCCACCACATGATGTCTGCTTCCAGAATCTCTCCGGAACGGGGGTCTAACAAAGAAGGTCCCATCGCATTCTTCTTTTCTGAAGCTGCGTAGGTCAGTACGGAATAGTTCACGTCATCCATATCTATTTCCATACTATCGGTAACTTCAATGGCGATGATTGCATTCTTGAATCCGGCTTTTTCAAAAGCGATCTGCCAGTCTTCAATACCTCTTTTTATATATTTGCGCCATTGATAAGGTGTGGAATTGTCAATATAGAATACGATTGGTTTGGCGGGTTCTACCACCTTTCCTTTCAGGTAAGCCTCCCGGTCTTCCGGTTTGGGTTCCATACGCCAACGGGTGATAAACTGCTTTTTATCCGTTCTTTGCTGTGCATCGCTGAAACTCAATAGCGGATTGGTGAAATAACCTATTTTCTGATTATCAAAACGTCCCATCATTGGAGTTTCAGGTAGCAGAAGGATAGAAGAACTGACTTCTACCGTTACATATACGCTTGTTGTTCCTTCCGTCACTTTAGTAGTTAGCTCGGAAGTGGCAACTACATTGTTCGGAAAGGATTTCACGGATAAGATACGTGATAGATTTTTAATAGCCGATGTTCCCAGATTGATATTGGTAAATACATTATTAATGCTGGTTTCCGTACCGTCATAGATGTCGTTGATCTTGATCACCAATGCTGTAGAGTCCTGATTGACAGCCTCTATCTTGAATGCGGCAATAAGCGGTGATATAAAATTGTCCTTAACCGAACGGAAAATAGCATCCGTCTGAGGAGCCAGAGGTAACGGGCGTTGTTGGCGGAACATCAGTTTCCCGGTTGCTTTGTCCCATTCCATGCAAATCATTTGATTTTCATAATTTACACCCCGGTTTACTCCAGCATCGTTCAATTCAGCCGGTACTCGTTGTAACTTGTTGACAACAAGTAAATCGCGCCCTAGCAATGATGTGGGAACCTCAAAATAATAATCGTTCTTTTTTTGATAAACGGCAAACATCCCTTTTTTAACACTGCTGCCTTCCACTAATTTCTCGTAGTCGCTTTTTACTCTCTCTTCTTCTGAATTTTTTTTCTTTTTCTTTTTGAACCAACTCAGATTTTCTGTAGCAGGGGTAGTTGCAAGTGCTGAGTACGCTTCTCCACTCAGCAATATACATGCAATGACCGCTGCCATTACCTTTACATACATTCTCATTAAGTCCTTTTACTTTTAATTATTATTAAAAACAGCCGCAAAAGTAATAATATTAATAATATAATGATTACAGTTTAGTTGCGAATATAATAATAAAAGGAATTATTAACTAGGTTCATCTGCTATCATTCTTCCCGGATATTTCGTAATCTAGTTGGAATAATGTACATTTGCAGGAGTAAAAAAGTGAAGAAGATAATGAAAAGATATATTGCTGCTTTATTATTGGCCTGTTGCGTGGAGGGGTATGCACAGGAAAAAAAGCAGGCTGCCTTTGTGCCACCTTTCGACTTTCCCCTTACATTGAGTGGAAACTTCGGAGAAATTCGTTCCAATCACTTTCATGGCGGATTAGATTTTAAGACGGGAGGAACAATCGGCAAACCGGTTCGGGCACTTGCTGACGGGTATATCTCACGTATACGTGTTACCAATGGTTCGGGGTATGTGCTTGACGTCTGCTATCACAACGGCTATTCCACTATCAACCGCCATTTGAGCGCTTTTCTGTCTCCTATTGCCGAAAGGGTAAAGAAACTTCAATATGAAAATGAGAACTGGGAAGTAGAAATCATCCCCGAACCCGATGAATATCCGGTGAAAGCCGGACAGCGGATTGCGTTGAGTGGGAATACCGGATACTCATTCGGACCGCATCTTCATCTGGATGTGTTCGAGACGGAGACGGGAGACTATATCGATCCTATGCCTTTCTTTAAAAAGAATCTGAAAGATACACGTGCCCCGAAAGCGGATGGAATCATGCTTTTTCCGCAGCTTGGCAAAGGAGTGGTCAGTGGAAGTCAGGAAAATAAAACGATTCTGCCGAACAGTGAACATCCGGTGGAAGCATGGGGGGTAATCGGCACAGGTATCAAAGCGTATGACTACATGGACGGGGTAAATAATCATTATGGAGTGTATTCCGTAGTACTTACAGTAGATGGTACAGAAGTGTTCCGTAGCACCGTAGACCGCTTTTCGCAGGAAGAAAACCGAATGATAAACTCCTGGACGTATGGGCAGTACATGAAATCCTTTATTGATCCCGGAAATACATTACGGTTGTTGAAAGCCTCGAACGATAACCGTGGTTTGGTAACGATTGACGAAGAACGGGATTATCAGTTTCAATATACATTGAAAGATGCTTTTGGCAATACTTCCCGCTATCACTTTACGGTACGTGGCAAGAAACAGCCGATTGAACCATTGAATCATCGGGAAAAATACTTCTTTGCCTGGGATAAGACGAATTATCTGCAGGAACCGGGGTTGAGTCTGGTTGTTCCGAAGGGAATGCTATATGATAATGTACCTCTTCAATATCAGATAAAAGCGGATAGCGGAGCGGTCGCATTTACCTATCAGTTGAATGATAAGCCGGTCCCGCTACATGCAAGCTGTGAATTGCGAATCGGATTGCGGCGCAAACCAGTGGCGGACACTACGAAATATTACGTGGCGCGAGTGACCCCTAAAGGGACTAAATACAGCGTAGGAGGGAAGTACGAAGATGGATTTATGAAAGCATCTATTCGTGAACTGGGCACATATACGGTTGCTTTGGACACTGTTCCTCCGGAAATTATACCTGTTAACAAGAACTTGTGGGGACGAAACGGAAAGATTGTCTATCGGCTGAAAGATGAAGGAGCAGGTATCGCTTCCTATCGGGGAACGATTGACGGTGAATATGCACTTTTCGGTCGTCCCAATATTGTAAAGTCTTACTGGGAATGTGTGCTTGACCCGAAACATGTGAAGAAAGGCGGCAAGCATACCGTAGAAATGACTGTCACGGATGCTTGTGGAAATCAGACCGTTTCGAAGGAAACCTTTGTTTGGTAAACTATTAAAATGTATTATATATGAAGAAAAGAATCATTCTATCTGCTGTCCTGTTTTTGGCGGCTTTGGCGAATTCTTTCGCTTGTACGAACCTGATTGTCGGCAAAAATGCTTCGACTGACGGTTCGACTATTGTTTCCTATTCGGCCGACTCGTATGGCCTGTTTGGTGAGCTTTATCATTATCCGGCTGCTACATATCCCAAAGGGACGATGTTGAAAGTCTATGAATGGGATACGGGTAAGTATTTGGGCGAAATCGAACAGGCACGCCAGACTTATAATGTGACTGGCAATATGAATGAATTTCAAGTGACTATCGGTGAAACCACCTTCGGCGGACGTCCGGAACTGGCAGATTCTACCGGAATCATCGACTACGGAAGTCTGATTTATATCGGATTGCAACGTTCACGTTCTGCTCGCGAGGCGATCCGTATCATGACTGATTTGGTACAGCAATATGGCTATTATAGTGGAGGGGAATCGTTTACGATTGCCGATCCGAATGAAATCTGGATTATGGAAATGATCGGTAAGGGGCCGGGGGTACGTGGTGCCGTCTGGGTGGCTGTACGTGTACCGGATGACTGTATTTCGGCTCATGCCAATCAATCCCGTATTCATCAGTTTGACATGAACGACAAAGAAAACTGTATCACTTCTCCGGATGTGATTTCCTTCGCTCGCGAGAAAGGTTACTTCAATGGAGTGAACAAGGATTTCAGCTTTGCTGAGGCTTATGCGCCCCTTGATTTCGGTGCCCGTCGCTTCTGCGAAGCCCGTGTGTGGAGCTATTTCAATAAATATACTGACCATGGAAATGACTATCTTCCTTATATCGAAGGAAAGACAGATACTCCGATGCCTCTTTTCGTAAAGCCGAACCGTAAACTTTCCGTACAGGACGTGAAAGATATGATGCGTGACCACTACGAAGGAACACCGCTTGATATTTCCAATGATTTCGGTGCCGGTCCTTATAAAACCCCGTACCGCCTTTCTCCACTGAATTTCAAGGTAGGTGATAAGGAGTATTTTAACGAACGTCCGATTTCGACTCAACAAAGTGGCTTCGTATTTGTTGCACAAATGCGTGCCAACAAGCCGGACCCCATAGGCGGAGTTCTTTGGTTTGGAGTGGACGATGCGAATATGGCCGTATTTACTCCTGTTTATTGCTGTACGACGAAAGCTCCGTTATGCTATACACGTGTAGATGGCGCAGATTACATCACTTTCTCCTGGAATTCCGCTTTCTGGATTTTCAACTGGGTGTCTAATATGGTCTATCCACGTTATGATCTGATGATCGGTGACGTGCGTGCAACTCAGAAAGAGATGGAAACGACCTTTAATAATGCGCAGGAAGGTATTGAAGAAATGGCTGCCAAATTGCTGGCAAAAGATAAGAATGCCGCAATCGCTTTCCTGACTAACTATACTAATATGACCGCCCAGAGTACTTTTGATACTTGGAAGCAACTGGGCACTTTCCTGATTGTGAAGTACAACGACGGAGTAGTGAAGCGCGTGAAGGACGGACAATTTGAACGGAATTCTATCGGACAGCCTGCCGGTGTCATTCGTCCGGGATATCCGAAGGAGTTTCTGGAGGAATATGTGAAGCAGACAGGAGAGAGATATTTGGTGAAATAGTTGTCAATTATTCATTAAATAACTAGGATTTATAAACTTATTCTTTTACATTTGTGTGCTCAAGACTTGGCATATATTCAAGGATTGACAGAGAATAGAGAAATAATCATTAACCAATAAACAATAATCGAAATGGAAAATCAGGAACTTATCAAGCAGGTCACTGAGAAAGCCGAAAAATGGCTGACCCCGGCTTATGATGCCGAAACTCAGGCTGAAGTGAAACGCATGTTGGAGAACGAAGATAAAACCGAATTGATCGAAGCATTCTACAAAGATCTTGAATTTGGAACGGGTGGTTTGCGTGGTATCATGGGAGTAGGTAGCAACCGCATGAATATCTATACGGTAGGTGCTGCTACACAGGGCCTTTCCAACTATCTGAAGAAGAACTTCAAAGATCTGCCTCAGATTTCTGTAGTGGTTGGTCACGACTGTCGTAACAACAGCCGTCTGTTCGCTGAAACTTCAGCCAACATTTTCTCAGCTAATGGCATCAAAGTATATCTGTTTGATGATATGCGTCCGACTCCGGAGATGTCTTTCGCAATCCGTCACCTCGGTTGCCAGAGCGGTATTATCCTGACTGCTTCTCACAATCCGAAAGAATACAACGGTTACAAAGCATACTGGGATGATGGTGCGCAAGTACTGGCTCCGCACGATGCTGGTATCATTGATGAAGTGAATAATATCGCTTCCGCTGCTGATATCAAGTTCAAGGGGAACCCGGATCTGATTCAGATCATCGGTGAAGATATTGACAAGATTTACCTCGATATGGTGAAGACAGTTTCTATTGATCCGGAAGCTATCGCCCGTCATAAGGATATGAAGATCGTTTATACTCCGATTCACGGTACAGGTATGATGTTGATTCCGCGCGCTTTGAAGATGTGGGGATTCGAAAATGTATTTACTGTTCCCGAACAGATGATCAAAGACGGTAACTTCCCGACAGTAATATCTCCGAATCCGGAAAATGCCGAAGCGCTTTCTATGGCTGTCAATCTGGCTAAAGAAATTGATGCCGATCTTGTGATGGCTTCCGATCCGGATGCCGACCGTGTAGGTATCGCCTGCAAGGACGACAAGGGAGAATGGGTACTGATCAACGGTAACCAGACTTGTATGATGTATCTTTACTATATTCTGACTCAGTACAAACAATTGGGTAAGATCAAGGGTAATGAGTTCTGTGTGAAGACTATCGTTACTACCGAACTTATCAAGAAGATTGCTGATAAGAATAACATCGAAATGCTCGACTGCTACACCGGATTCAAGTGGATCGCACGTGAAATCCGTCTGCGTGAAGGCAAAAAGAAATATATCGGTGGTGGTGAAGAGAGCTACGGTTTCCTTGCCGAAGACTTCGTACGTGATAAAGATGCCGTATCAGCTTGCTGTCTGATTGCAGAAGTAGCTGCTTGGGCAAAAGATAACGGTAAGTCATTGTACCAGTTGTTGCTGGATATCTATGTAGAATATGGATTCTCCAAAGAATTCACAGTGAACGTAGTGAAACCGGGCAAGAGCGGTGCTGAAGAAATCAAAGCTATGATGGAAAACTTCCGTGCTAATCCTCCGAAAGAACTGGGTGGCTCCAAGGTGATCCTGAGCAAAGACTATAAGACGCTGAAACAGACAGATGCAGAAGGCAAGGTGACTGACCTTGATATGCCGGAAACATCTAATGTGCTCCAGTACTTCACTGAAGACGGAAGCAAAGTTTCAGTTCGCCCGTCGGGAACAGAACCGAAGATCAAATTCTATATGGAAGTACAAGGAGAAATGGGTTGTCGCAACTGTTTCGCTTCTGCTGATGCTGCTGCAATGGAAAAGATTGAAGCAGTAAAGAAGTCATTAGGTATTTGATTCCGTTCTTCTTCTGATATTTCAGAATAGAGAAACAATAAATAACGCCTCCATAGTCTCGAAGATTATGGAGGCGTTTCTTTTATGTAACCGCCTTTTCATCGGTCTTTCATTTCCTTTGCATTCTTTAAGTTCCCTTGCTAATCCTTCTTATGGAAATCTTGTTCTATCTAAATCATCTCAATTTAAACATGCAGGCTACGGGGATACACGGTTTTGTTGATGCTTTAGAGTGATACGTAACGTTTCATTTTCATAAGTTGTTCGTTTGTAGTTTGTGTGTACTTCGTGGCCTGCTTTCTTCATTATTTCTTAGCTCCCAACCAAGTCCATTTGTGCCAGATGGTTTCCAATGGTCCTTGTTTGTGCTTCGACAGCCACCATTTACAGAACTGTACCTGTAATAGGAAAAGAATGATTCCGATAATCAGACTGAGCGTATATCCGCAATAGGGAGCCAGATAAAATCCGAATGGGAAGTAGATGATAGCTCCCATAATAGATTGTGTGATGTAGTTAGTCAGACTCATTTTTCCGTAAAAGCGCAGGTTGGAAACGGTTTTCTGGAACTTAGCCTTCTGATAAAGTAAGATGAAGGAGGCAATCAGTACAATGGTGAATGCGAATTTCTGCCACATATCGAAAGCTGTCCCTACGGTCTGTTGAATCAGGCTGCTGTCACTTTGCATGATCTGCTCTTTCAAAGAGTAAAGCGGAGCGAAACTGATAGCTGCAATGATCAGTGCTTTGGTCCAGAATTTCAGATGAGACTCTGAAGTGACGAACAGTTCTTTGCGTCCGATGTACAGACCGAACAGGAAAAGTCCGGCAGTCTGTAAGAAACGTCCGGCACCAATGGCCCAGAACAAGCTCGCTTTCTGTCCTAATGTGACATTGCCAATGAGGAATTCCCAAAAAGTTCCGTTTTTGGTGTAATCTGCCACTTCGCTATACATGGCTCCGACATTCAGATCGGGCAGGGTATAGGCAGGATTGAACAGACTCATTATATAATGGAACCATTCAATAGGCTGTAATGAGAATAAGATAGCGGTGATTAAAATAGCCTTATCGCTCCATTTGCGTACAATAAATAGTATGATACCGACAACAACAAACAGAAGCAAAACATCTCCAGCCGGAAAGAAAGCCGCGTTAAGAGTGGCAAAACCGGCAAGTAAAACCAGTCTCCATAAAAAACGGTAGCCGAAATCTTTTCCTTTCAACTGCTGATTATGCGATTGGATATAGAAAGTAAATCCGAAAAGCAAGGCGAATATGGCATAAGATTTTCCGGCAAACAATGAGAATATTGCATTAAACACTCCGGCATCTAAAACGCTAAGCCATTCGGGAGAACTCTCCGGATAAACAGGGAAAATGAAATGTTCCAGATTGTGTACCAAGAGGATGGCCATAACTGCAAATCCTCTGAGGGCATCTACTACTTCAATTCGTGGTGTCTTTTTTAATAATTCCATGGGGCTGATTTATGATTGTTTTTTAGTTAGTATTCGTTTTACCCATTTATTGGCGGGCTTTTCGAAATAATAGTAAGAAAGTAAACTAAGTGTAATGGTGATACCGAAAATAAGGGGAACACTGATCATCCACGACACCTGCCATTGATAGAGCGCTGCCATTTTCGTATATGTGAGTATAATAAACAAATGTATCAGGTAGAAACTATAGCTGATTTCTCCACCTATTATCAGAAACCGATTGGATAATAGCCGGGATATACCTCCCTTCTGAAAGGCAAAGATCAGTATCATCAGAGAAACAGGTAACCAGTAATAGCAAGAATAACGGTATACTTTAGGTATATCTGCGGCACAAAGATAAAAAAGAAGAAATAAAGCGACGGATGCTACTTCTGACAATGTTCCCGTGGAATAAGAAATCTTTTTATTATGTAATGCCTGATAGATCTGATAAAGTAATACTCCCACAAAAAAGTCCGGCAGGCGGGTGATGGGATTGACATACCAATATGCCTTGATTTGTTCGTCGGCAGTCAGATACATACCTGCCAGCATGACCGGAAGACAGATTGAGAGTATAACCAATAGTTTTCGCCTGCTGTTTAAGAAAGGAATCACGAAAGGAAAGCAGAAATAAAATAACTGTTCGCACCCCAAACTCCATGAAGGACTGTTGAAAGAGAAGAAATAATCGGCAGAGGGGAAGAAGGGTTGTAACAGAAAGGTAGAGGCGACAAAGTGTTTGATCCAGTCCGTCGTATCGCTATATTGAACATATCCTCCTATACATGCGGCTATTAATAGTGTAAGTAGATGCAGGGGATAAATGCGGGCAATGCGTGCTACCCAGAACGTGCGTTTAGTAGTCGTTTTTGTCAGCAGTTTTTCCTGATAATTGTAGGCAATAATAAACCCGCTGAGGACAAAAAAGAAACTGACTCCAACAAATCCTTCTTTAAAGAAGTGGGCATCGAAACTTGTATCCAGAACATAGCAATGTGCTCCGAATACCATCAAGGCAAAGAATATTCGTAAAGATGTTAATGTGTTGATCACGACGTTTATCTGTTTCTTTTTTGTATTCGGCTGTAAAAGTACAGTTTTTCTGTGATATAAAAATTCACATAGATTAAAAAGAACTCAGGATTCGGAGCGCAGGCGGCTTAAATGTTGTGGAGTCATCCCAAGAAAGGAAGCTATATATCCCAGTTGGGCACGGTGAATTACATCCGGCTGTTCGCGTAGAAGTTGTTCGTAGCGTTCTTTGGCCGGTAGATATAGTCGGTTTATGTGGTGTATGTCCATGTAGAGCAGACATTCCTGATGGATAACGCGTCCCCAGTTGGCAATCTCGATATTTGTTTCATAAATCTGATTTAATTCATCAATGCGTATGGCATATAGTTTACAATCTTCCAGTAATTCTACATATTCGTATCCCGGTTGGTTGTGGTATAAGTCTTTCATCGCAAAAGTGATATCGCCTTCGCGTGAGAACCAGATCGTGATTTCTTCACCGTCACGCAGGCAATAGGAGCGGCAAAATCCTTTCTCAATAAAGTAGACGTGACGATCTGATACTCCGCCGTGTATCAGTAAGTGTTTCTTTGGCAATTCCAGCTTTTTCATGTGGCTGAAAAGCATTTCCAGTGAGCTGTCAGATACCGGATAATATCGGCGGATTCCTTTGATGATGTTCTCCATGTCTGTTTATTTATGGGAGCATTCCAGCCACCAGTCGATCATTTTCCGTGCCAGGCTCAACTTTCGTGGAAGTTCCGGCAAATTATCTCTTGTATAGAAATCACCGGAGCTTAATTCCTCTTCTTGCAATTTGATTTCTCCTCCGGCATAATCGGCAATGAATCCTACCATTAATCCGCTGGGGTAGGGCCAGGGCTGGTTGCCGAAATAAGTGATATTCTTCACGTCCAGTCCGGTTTCCTCTTTCACTTCGCGGGCTACACATTCTTCCAGTGTTTCGCCTGTTTCGAGGAATCCGGCTACAAGGCTGTTGAATCTGCCTTTAAAGTTGCGGGCATGAACGAGAAGTATGGAGTCGCCTTTGCGCACTAAAACAAGGATGGCTGTCGAGATAGCCGGATACACTTCACGGCCACAGTTCGGACAGCGTTTCATGATAGATTCCTTTTGTTCCATCGGAGTGCCGCAAGCCGAGCAGAACAGACTGTTTCTGTCCCAATGCAGTATTTCGTGGGCTTTGCCTGCTGCCTGATAATGTCCCAGCGGAAGGTATTCGTAAGAAGCGCGAAGCCCTATCATTGCATATTGCTCTGTCTCTTCAATAGGTTGGGATACGGAATAAGCTTTGCAGTTTCTTCCTTCCAGTGTGGTGATATTGTGTACTGTAGTCTTGTCTTTGATCAGGATAGGAGGAATTTCTCCGCAGGGAATGGCAAATGTACCGTTCCCCTCCTTTTCAAGTAGTAGTTCGTCTTTGTAAAAGACAAACCACAGGGATTCAGCTGTTTGATTCATTTTATATTTTTCTATTTTCTTCGCGCTGCGAAGTTATAAAAACTGTATCGATATATGTAGGGTTTACCGGATAAAATATGAATAGATTAACTTAAAAATATACTTTGTTCCACTCCAATCTCCTGAATGAAATAATTATCGTGTGAGATGGCTATCACAGTACCTGCATAGTTTTTGATGGTAGCAGTAATAATTTCGATGCTTTGTATATCCAGGTTATTGGTCGGTTCGTCCAGTATAAACATATCGGGCATATTATTACTGATCATCAGGCAACAAAAGGCAAGTCTCATTTTCTCTCCGCCGCTTAGCTTCCGGCAAGATTTATCCCATTCGGAAGCCGGAAATAAATATCGGTTCAGAATAATCTTTATTTCGTGCTCCGGCAGGTTGCGGCCATTGAAGGCATAGGCTTGTTCCAAAATACTGTTTCGATCATTGATGATCGAATATTCCTGATTCAGATATACATAGGTGAAATTTGCCTGTATGAGCGTGCCTTTCAGTGGTTGAAGTTGTCCGGTTATGATTTTCAGCAGAGTTGTTTTTCCGCTGCCGTTGCCTCCTTCTATACGAAGGCGGTCCCCGCTTTTCAGCTGGAAGCTGAGAGGAGCTTGCCAAAGTTGTGGCTGATCGGGATGATAACCGAAGTTAATCTCCTCTGCCGTAACCAGTATTTTACCGGTATGAAGTCCGGAATTGTTAAAGTCAGTCTTTAGTGCAGCTGTCGGCGAGAGTGAACTTCGGAGTTGGTTACGCTCGTCAGTTAACTTCTCGGCTTTCTCCTGATGGGCACCGGTTAGTTTGGCAGTGCTCTTTTCCGATTTGCTTTGCAAACCGTTCAGTACAATACGCGGAACACCTTTTTTCAGGTTTCTTTTTTCACCACGTACATTCTGTTTATCCCTCCGTTCAGCTGTTTCGCGGGCTACCTTGCGGGCGGTGCGGAGCGCTTTTTCTTTTTCTTCGATGCGTTGTTGCAGGGCTTCTTGCATCAGTGTTTTTTGTTCTTTGTAAAATTCATAGTTTCCACCGTAATAGCTGATCTGATGCTTTTCCAGTTCACATATTTCGGGAAGAAGATTCAGCAGTGTACGGTCATGGCTTACTACCAACAGCGTGGAACGCCATTTTTCCACCCAGTCATACAGACGTTGTCTGCCTGACGAATCGAGATGATTGGTCGGTTCATCCATCAGTATGACGGATGGATTATGAATGTCCATACCTGCGAGGAATACGCGTGTCTTTTCTCCTCCGCTGAGCAGATTCATTGGGTAGGATAGTGGGAATTGGCCCAATCCCCACGAATCGAGGGCGGCGACGGAACGTTCTTCTATATTCCAGTCGTCGTTCAATATGCTGAAATTTTCGATTGAGGCATCTCCCGCAAGGATAGCATGTAGTGCTTTCTGCTTATGGTCTATCTGTAAGGCTTGCGCGATGGTCAACGAATCATATTGCCCGAAATGTTGGGGAATATAATAGAGGTCGTCCGGTCGGACGATGACGCCGGAAGAGGGTGCTAATTGTCCGGCAATAATTTGCAGCAGGGTAGATTTGCCACAGCCGTTGTTGCCGACTAATCCTAACTTCTGCCCTTTACTGATGGCAAAGTTAAGGTCACTGAATAATACTTCTTTATCCGGATGGATATAGCTGATTTGTTGAATACTAATAGGCATGATGGTCTATTGGGTTTGAGGTTGAAAACTGGGTGAGGATAATCACGGGACAAGGGAACGACAAACACAATACTGGCTAAACAACACGAATTTCGTGATGCTTAACGATAAAGAAAAAGCATGGATGAAAAGTGATGTTTACTAGAAGTGTTGTCTTACTTAGAAATTCTCATTGTGGTAAGTATATAGTTTAACTTGGGTGCAAAGATAGTACTTTCTTTTATATATCACCGTTTTTTAGCTAAAAAAGATGTATTTCAGAGGTTCTGTTCGGTTGAATCAGAGGCTTTGTTTAGTCCATTCAGAGGCTCTGTTTACTCGATTCAGAGGCTCTGTTTTGAGTCTGTTTTAAATGATAGATATGAGTATTTGATTCATTTGAGTGTTTAATGCCGGTCTTTCTTGTTTTTCTTGCATAAATCATTTTCCCCAGTCGTACATCTAAGTATTACTCAAATGTGCGACTGGGGATAACTGTTATTGCCATAAAAATAGGCTCAGATTAGTGGAAAGACATAATAAGGTTATTAACGTATTCCTGCACGTTTTAGTCCCTCCCTTTACATTATACGTCAAATAATTGATTCAACCCCTCGCTCATACTCGGATGTGTGAAGATGAAGTCACGCAGGAACGTAGAAGTCTGTCCCGTCTTCATAGCCATTGCAACCATATTGATCAGTTCCGGAGCATCGGTACAGAACATGGTACATCCCATAATCTTACCGCTATGGCTATTGATAATAGCCTTTAGCATCCCATCAGTCTGTTGCAAGGTACGCGAACGGACAACGGAGGTTGCCGGCAGTCGGGAGACTTTAAAAGAATACCCTTTTCTCAGTGCCTCCTCTTCCGTAATTCCGATATGTGCCAATGGCGGATCGATAAATACAGCATAAGGCAGAGGATCCCTGTCGTTGATGTCACGTTTCTTGTCCCCGAAAAGCTGATCCCGGATAATACGAAAATCATCCAGTGAGACATAGGTAAATTGCGCTCCTCCTTTTACATCTCCCATTGCCCATATATGAGGGGCATTGGTATGTAATTGGTCATTGACTACAATTGCCCCGTGCGCATCGACTTCTACACCGGCTGCTTGCAGGTTCAGTCCTTCAATCATTGGTTTGCGGCCTGTGGCAATAAGGATCGCATCACCGTCTACAAAGTAAGGAGTGCCGTCCGAAGTATCCGAATAAGTCAGAGTTACCCCGTCGTGCGTATCATGGATCGATTGAGTACGGACATTCAGACGAATCTCGACTCCTTTCTTCTCCATCACTTCCCGAACGCTTTTCGCAATATCCGAATCATTGCGGGGCATGAATCTGTTTCCTGCTTCGAGAAGAGTCACTTTACTTCCGAAGCCGGCGTACATCGAAGCAAACTCCAGTCCGATATAGCCTCCGCCTACAATAATCAGGTGCTTTGGCAGAATATCCAATTCCAGAAGAGTGGTACTGGTGTACACATTTCGACTTTGCTGAATACCCTCTATACTGGGAATAATAGGTGTAGAGCCGGTATTGATAAAAATCTCTTTTCCCTGCAGTTCGATTTCTTCTTCGGGAAGAGCAACCTTCACCGTATTGGCTGAAACGAGAGACCCTTTACCTGTGTAAATAGTCACATTAGGGCGTTTGCTTAATTTCTCGTAGTTATTTTCTCTTAAAAAAGAGGTAAGTTTGTTTTTTCTGGCAATCGCCTGCCTATACATGTTACTCTGCTTATCAAAATCATTGTGATAAAGCAGGGTGGAAATCTCTGATTCGTGAATCAAAGTTTTGGTTGGTATACAGGCTACGTTAGGGCAAGCCCCTCCGTACATTTCATCGGACTGTTCGACGACAGCGACCTGCCATCCTCTGTTGGAAAGTTCGGCAGCCAGTGTTTTTCCTGCCTTGCCGAACCCTATAATAATTGCATCATATTGTTTCATAACTTCCTTTCATTAACGATTTATACTCAGCTATTATAACACATGAAGAGTATATTTGTTTTGCGTCATATCCGGGAAGCAAAGGTGTCCGTAGCGGACAGAATCAGCTTTTTTTCAGTGTTTTGAGTACGCGTTGTGACGAGTCTGAAAGAAGCACTACGGCTCCTGCGAGAATAACGATATCTTTGATAACCAGTCTTCCGGCACCGGACAATAGCGGGAAGCCAAATTCATCTCCACCCAGATTCGGAACCCAGACTTCGGGCGTGGTGACAAGGAAGGATAGTGTACCCAACGTCATAATGATGGCGAGCGTATCACCTACCAGCGCTACTTTCGGGAAGAAAATGCCCAGGAATACCAGAATACCGATACTCATGATGAGCGCTCCTAATCCATAGGAGAAAGTATAAGTGCGATTGGCTTCGTGCCAGGCGCGGTTTTCCGGAACGAAGGCTCCTTCCGGATTTTTGTGGTCTTTGTATTCAGGAGCATCTTTCGCATAGAAGAAGCTCATGAAGGGACTGTTGGCTACAAAAGGAACAATTCCGTCGGCTTCGTAGTGGAAATATTTCAGTCCACCGATCCATACGAATACGACTAAGATAGCTACACGGATAAACTTAATTCCGAAATTCTTCAAGCTGGAAGTGAAGGTAAGCAAAGCAATAAATTTCTCTTTCATTTTGCGGTCTTTTTATGGGTTTAACTTTATACCGCAAAGGTCGTGCTTTCTGCATACCCCCGAAATGGCAATACTTCCGCTTCACTTATCAATTCTTCCCAACTTCCGTATTTCTGAACTGTACGGCACTCTGTCCTGTCATGTTTTTGAAAAAACGGCTGAAAGAAGCCTGGTCTTCAAATCCCAGGATATCGGCAATTTCTTTCGCGCTCTTATTGCTGTAGAGCAGGAGGCGTTTGGCTTCCGCTTCCACCCGTTCGTGGATGACCCTTAGCGGAGAAGGCAGTTTACATGTTGAGAATATGTTCGAAAGTGTCTTCGGTGACTTGTGAAGCATATCGGCATAGTCCTGTACCTGCTTTTTGGTCCGGTAATGCTCGTCTACTAGGTTGTAGTATTGGCGGACAATCTCGAAGCCGGATTCCTTTTCGCGCGTGATATCCAGTCGCTGACGGGCGATTCGGGTGCATTGGATGATGAAACGCTTCAGCAGGATACGCAGCATTTCTTCCTGCAGGCTGTCGGAAACGGTGAACTCGTTTTCCATGGCTTCGGTAATCTGGTCCAGTTGCCGGCGTTCTTCTTCGTTCAGTGTAAAGCGGACAAGGTGGGACGAGCCGTTGAAAAGGAAGCCGCTGCACGACACTTCGTGGTCGTTTCCATAGATACAATAGAAGTTGCTGTTGAACAGCAAAGTCATATATTCACCATCTATGGACTTAAATTCAAGATGCTGCAGATGAGTCAGTGAGATAACGTCATCTTTTGAAAGTACCATCTCCTGATGGTCGATTTCTACTGTAATGCTTCCTTGGCGGACCCATATAAACTTATAGAGTCCTTTTTCTTTTTGCAAAGCTTTCTCTGTCAGATAAGAATCTGTGAGAGCGAGTGTTCCTTTTAGTTTGGTGTGATACTGTTGTAACATAATTTATTCCTCCATGGCTGATGCGTCAAATGACAGCGGTAGTAAATCGCCGATACTTTTTACTTCGTAGATACATTCTCTGCCGTATAGCAGAATGCGGATAGGCTGGCCGTATCGTTTTTCCGTTTCCAGAATCACTTGGCGGCAGGCGCCACAAGGAGGAATAGGAGTTTCTATAAAGTCCTTTTCGGTTCTTGCTGCGATAGCGAGAGTATTTACCGGTTGGTCGGGATACTGCGAGTTGGCATAGAACAGGGTAGTACGTTCCGCACAAAGTCCCGACGGGTAAGCTGCGTTCTCCTGATTGGTTCCCGTCACAATGGTTCCGTTGTTCAGCAGTGCGGCGGCGCCTACCGAGAAATGCGAATAAGGAGCATAACTGCGGGCGGTTGCTTCCATGGCTGTTTTCATTAATGACCGGTCAGCTTCGTTCAGTTCATCGTATTGATATACTTTGATTATAGCGGTAATTGTGAGGTCCTTCATATCGGTAAATAGGTTAGTTCTACATTATTAATGTTACAAAGTTAGAAAAGAGATTGATAATCCCAATTATTTTTCAGATTTTTGTGTCCGATAATCCACATATAAGTTAAAATGGAGAACAAATTGTATAGACTAGTCTTTCTAACTGCCATTATCTTCTTTGCCGTAGGAGTACAGGCACAAAGACGGAATGCACGTTATGTAGAATATATAAATAAGTATAGTGACTTGGCTGTGGAGCAGATGAAGCTTCACAAAATTCCCGCAAGCATCACTCTGGCACAGGGATTGCTTGAAAGCGGAGCCGGAAACAGCCAGTTGGCACGCAAGAGTAATAATCACTTCGGTATTAAGTGTGGCGGCAGTTGGCGCGGACGTTCGGTACGTCATGACGACGATGCCCGCAATGAATGCTTCCGTGCCTACAAGCATCCCCGCGAATCGTACGAAGACCATTCCGACTTTCTGAAAAGAGGTGCCCGTTATGCCTTCCTTTTCAAACTCGATATCACCGATTACAAAGGATGGGCACGCGGATTGAAAAAGGCAGGATACGCCACAGACCCTTCCTATGCCAATCGACTGATTACGATTATCGAAGATTACGACCTGTATAAATATGACAGCAAAGGTGTCTACTCGGAACGCAAGTTGCGAAAGAACCCGTGGCTGCTGAGTCCGCATCCGGTGTATATCGCCAATGATATCGCCTATATCGTAGCCCGTAGTGGGGATACTTTCAAGGATTTAGGTAAGGAATTTGATATCAGCTGGAAGAAGTTGGTGAAGTATAACGACTTGCAGCGTGATTATACTTTGGTGAACGGAGATATTATCTATCTGAAGAGTAAAAAGAAGAAAGCATCCAAGCCTCATACTGTATATATTGTGAAAGACGGCGATTCTATGCATGCCATCTCGCAGAAATATGGTATCCGTCTCAAGAATCTGTACAAGATGAATCGTAAGGACGGAGAATATATTCCGGAGGTAGGAGATCGTTTGCGTCTGCGTTAGAAAACTTTATGCCATACTCATGTGTTATTATGTATGATAAAACATGATTAATATATGAGTCTAAATATTGCAAAGGACAGTAAGAAACGGGTCGTCATTGTAGGCGGTGGTTTCGGTGGCTTGAAGTTGGCTAATAAGCTGAAAAAATCAGGCTTTCAAGTTGTGTTGATAGATAAGAACAACTATCATCAGTTCCCTCCGTTAATTTATCAGGTGGCCTCGGCAGGTATGGAACCGACTTCCATTTCCTTCCCTTTCCGCAAGATATTCCAGCATCGGAAAGATTTTTATTTCCGTATGGCGGAAGTACGTGCTGTTTTCCCCGAAAAGAACATGATACAGACTTCCATAGGGAAGGCGGAATACGACTATCTGGTTCTTGCTGCGGGTACGACGACCAATTTCTTTGGTAATAAACATATCGAAGAGGAGGCCATGCCAATGAAAAACGTGTCCGAAGCTATGGGGCTCAGAAATGCGCTTCTCGCCAACTTGGAGCGTGCTGTGACCTGCTCCAACAAACAGGAACAGCAGGAGTTGCTGAATATCGTTGTCGTAGGTGGTGGTGCCACGGGAGTGGAAGTGGCGGGAGTACTTTCGGAAATGAAGAAATTTGTATTGCCGAATGATTATCCCGATATGCCCAGCAGTCTGATGCATATTTATCTGATAGAAGCGGGTCCGCGGCTACTTGCCGGAATGTCCGAAGACTCATCGAGTCATGCAGAACAGTTTCTCCGTGAAATGGGAGTCAACATTCTTTTAAATAAGCGTGTCACGGATTACCGTGACCATAAGGTGACACTTGAAGACGGCAGTGAGATTGCTACCCGTACTTTTATTTGGGTAAGTGGAGTGACCGGAGTTTCTTTTGGGAATATGAATACGTCCGTAATCGGTCGTGGAGGCCGTATCAAAGTAGATGCCTTCAATCGGGTAGAAGGAACGAATAATGTATTTGCCATTGGTGACTTATGTATTCTTTCCGGTGACGAAGATTATCCGAACGGACATCCTCAACTGGCACAAGTTGCCATCCAACAAGGGGAATTGCTGGCAAAGAATCTGATCCGCCTGGAAAAAGGAAAAGAGATGAAGCCTTTTCATTATCGTAACTTGGGGTCGATGGCGACTGTCGGGCGTAATCGTGCCGTGGCGGAATTCAGCAAGGTGAAGATGCAGGGATGGTTTGCTTGGGTAATGTGGCTGGTAGTGCATCTGCGCTCTATTCTGGGAGTACGCAATAAAGTAGTGGTGTTGTTGAACTGGGTATGGAATTACTTCACCTATGATCAGTCCATGAGAATGATTGTCTATGCCCGCAAGGCGAAAGAGATCCGTGACCGGGAAGCAATTGAGGCAACTACCCATTGGGGGAAAGACCTCATACAGGAGCCACAACCGGCCAAACAAGAACCGCAACCAAACTCAAAAGAAATAGTATAGCACCGTTTTGCGATGGTGTCACTATCCGGTCGGTATAGTGACACTATAACAAGAAGATAGTGACACTATAATAACAGTATAGTGACACCATGTTTTTTTGAACGGTAAATTCGTACAAGGTGTCCGATATCGGACACCTTCTCTTTTTTATTATTCTCTGTTAATCAGTTGATTATGCTTTTGGCATAGATTTGGTATAATAAAAGGTAAAACAACTGAAAGTGAAATTGTAAATACTTAGATATGGACAGAGAAATACCCAAAGAAGTGCGTAACAAAGAACGCAATAAAAAGATCATCCGTTATTCATCGATAGGAGTGGCCGGTATAGTTGTTATCGGCATACTTATATCTGTCATGCGGACAGGAGTGGAAAAAAAGGATCTGGTACTTTCTACAGTTGATAAGGGAATGATTGAAGTTAGTGTCAGCGCCTCCGGTAAGGTAGTCCCTGCATTTGAAGAAATCATCAATTCTCCCATTAACAGTCGTATCGTTGAGGTATACAGAAAAGGAGGGGATAGTGTGGAAATCGGCACTCCGATTCTGAAACTCGACCTTCAGAGCACGGAAACGGAATATAAAAAACTGCTTGACGAAGAACAGATGCGCCGCTATAAGCTGGATCAGCTTTGCGTCAATAATCAGACGAAACTTTCCGATATGGCGATGCAGATTAAGGTCTCTGCCATGAAATTGAGCCGCATGAAAGTGGAACTTCGGAACGAACACTATCTGGACAGTCTGGGAGCGGGAACAACAGATAAAGTGCGTCAGGCAGAATTGAGCTATAACGTAGCACAACTGGAATACGAACAGCTCCAACAACAATATAAGAACGAAAAAGAAGTAGCGGCTGCCGAACTGAAAGTGCAGGAACTGGATTTCAATATCTTCCGTAAAAGTCTTGCCGAAATGAAGCGTACACTGGACGATGCCCAGATTCGGTCTCCGCGTAAAGCGATTCTTACCTACATTAATAATCAGATCGGTGCTCAGATTTCGCAAGGCGGACAGGTGGCCATCATCTCAGACTTAAGCCATTTTAAAGTAGAAGGTGAAATAGCCGATACCTACGGTGACCGGGTAGCTGCCGGAGGGAAAGCGGTTGTGAAGATAGGCAATGACAAACTGGAAGGAACGGTCAGCAGTGTGACACCCCTGTCTAAAAACGGAGTCATTTCTTTTACAGTGCAGTTGAAAGACGATAATAACCACCGTTTACGTTCGGGACTGAAAACGGACGTTTATGTGATGAATGCCGTAAAGGAAGATGTGATGCGGATGGCAAACGCTTCTTTCTATGTGGGACGTGGTGAGTATGATCTTTTTGTCCGGACATCTGATGACGAACTGGTGAAACGTAAAGTACAGCTGGGCGATTCCAACTTTGAATATGTGGAAGTGGTGAGTGGCTTACAACCGGGAGATGTAGTGGTAGTCAGTGATATGAGCTCTTATAAGAACAAGAATAAGCTGAAAATGAGATAAAAACGATCTAAATTAAATACTTATAGTTATGATAACATTGACTTCTCTCTCTAAGATTTACCGTACGGACGAGATTGAAACGGTAGCACTGGAAAACGTGAATCTGACCGTAGACCGCGGAGAATTTCTAAGCATTATGGGGCCGTCCGGATGTGGCAAATCTACTTTGTTGAATATTATGGGACTGCTTGATGCACCCACAACAGGAACTGTTGAAATTAACGGTACGCACACTGAGGGAATGAAAGATAAGCAACTGGCGGCTTTCCGTAACAAAACACTGGGCTTTGTATTCCAGTCTTTCCATCTGATTAATTCACTCAATGTGATGGATAACGTTGAGTTACCGTTACTCTATCGTCGTATCGGCAGCGGTGAACGCAAGCGTTTGGCGAAGGAGGTACTGGAAAAAGTCGGATTGAGTCATCGTATGAATCACTTTCCGACACAGCTTTCCGGTGGTCAGTGTCAGCGTGTGGCCATAGCGCGTGCAATTATCGGTCATCCGGAGATAATTCTGGCCGATGAACCTACCGGTAATCTGGATTCTAAGATGGGTGCCGAAGTCATGGAACTTCTCCATCGGCTGAATAAGGAAGACGGCCGAACTATCGTTATGGTGACGCATAATGAAGAACAGGCGAAACAGACTTCAAGAACTATCCGTTTCTTCGATGGCCGTCAGGTACAGTAATCCCCTTTTAAACTCTAAAAAAGCTAATCATGACAAAGAATATTTTTATAACTGCTGTTGCGGTATTATTAAGTGTAGCCCTTTGCCCGCTTTGGGCACAAAATGTGAGTGAAGATTGTAAAGTAGGCGAATTTTCCGCTATCAATCTGCGGTCGGTAGGTAACATTATTTTCACTCAGTCCGATACTTATTCCTGTCGGATGGAAGGTCCTTTTGAATATGTCGATAAAACAAAAGTAACGGTAAAAGGAGAAACATTGGTTATCGAATATAAGCAGAAGAATGTAAAAAACGTTAAGAACCTGACGTTCTATATCACAGCCCCTGATTTGAAGAGTGTAAAGATCGATGGTGTCGGCAACTTCAATGCTAAAGAAACCCTGAAACTGAAAAATGTAACTTTCAAACTCGATGGAGTGGGAAACTGTGAGGTGAAAAAGCTCCATTGTGATGAGTTGGAATTAATGGTAGACGGGGTAGGGAATATGAATGTCAATGTAAACTGCAATACTGTGAAAGCCAAAGTGGATGGAGTCGGAAATATCAAATTGTCCGGCAAGGCAGACAGAGCTTCTCTGAAGCGTGACGGAGTAGGCAGAATCAATCATAAAGGCCTGAAATGCCCGGATGTGAGCACGAAAGGCTGGGGATTCTGATAAGTATGAAAATGAATGAGAAGATAATGAGATTACAATGATAAAACTCTATTTCAAACAAGCATTTCACCTGTTGAAGGAGAATAAGTTACTTTCTTCTATCTCTATCATAGGTACGGCATTGGCTATTGCTATGATTATGGTGATTGTGATCACATTGCGTGCTACTATTGCACCCTTTGCTCCGGAAAGCTATCGTGACCGTATGTTGATTTTCAGGTATGCGGGATTTCAGTATAAAACAAACGAGAACTGGCAGAGTAACGGACCTGTTTCTTATAAGACAGCGAAAGCCTGTTTTAAAGAAATGGCTGCCCCTGAAGCAGTTACTATAACCAGCAGTTTCTCGGAAACGATGCTGGCTGCCAAGCCAGCGGGAGAGAAGGTTAGTTGCAGTGTATTGCAGGTGGATGATGATTTCTGGAAAGTATTTAAGTTCGATTTCCTTTCGGGATATCCGTTTGATAAGGCTACTTTTGATGCCGGTGCAACCAAAGCAGTAATATCTGAGGATATAGCCCGGCAATTGTTCGGAACATCGGATGTAGTCGGAAAAACATTCCTTTTAAATCACTCCGCTTATATGATTTGTGGAGTTGTGCGTCCCGTATCCAAACTGGCACGGTATGCTTATGCCCAGATTTGGATTCCTTTAAGTTCAACAGATGCGTTTACCGCCAGTTGGGGTGAATATGGAATTATGGGAATGGTGAGTGTCTACATTTTGGCTAAATCTCAGGATGACTTTCCGGCAATCCGTATGGAAGCTGAACGTCTCAGGGACAGATATATGGAAGGTTATCCGGATTATGAATTGCTCTATCGTGACCAGCCGGATACTTATTTTGTGGCGGCGCAACGATATTCAGCCAATAATCCTCCGGCTGTGAAGCAGGCTGTCCGTCAGTATATAATAACGTTAATCATTCTGTTGATCGTACCTGCTGTCAACCTTTCCGGACTGACATTGTCGCGTATGCGCAAACGCCTTTCTGAAATTGGTGTTCGAAAAGCTTTCGGTGCGCCCAGACGCGAACTGATGATACAGGTACTTTCTGAGAATATGCTTTATTCACTGTTGGGTGGAGTGCTCGGATTAATTCTGAGTTATGGCGCAACTTTCTTTTTGGGAAGTATGCTGTTTTCCATTGACTTTATGGGTAATGGTGTGACGGATTTGCGGACCATGTGTATGGATCTGCTGTTTGACCCGGTTGTGTTCTTGCTCGCATTTTTTGCCTGCTTTGCACTTAATTTATTGAGTGCTGCTATTCCGGCATGGAGAGTGACACGGACAAATATTGTGGATGCCATCAATGAGAGATAACCGAAACATTCAACAAACTAATTTTTAAGAAGATGCAACTGTTAAAACAAATATGGAACGAACGTCGCTCGAACGGGTGGCTGTGGGCAGAATTGCTGATTGTTTTCGTGGTGTTGTGGTATATTGTCGATTGGACGTATGCAACAGCGCGTACTTATTACGAACCGCTGGGATATGACATCACCAATACTTACTATCTGGAACTCAGTCTGAAAAACAATAAGAGTGATTCTTATATTCCGAGAGGGCAGAAGGAAACGACGACGGGACAGGACATTGTTGAACTGACTAACCGACTCCGTCGCTTGCCGGAAGTAGAGGCTGTCTCGATATCAGTGAATGCACGTCCGTATATAGGAAGTAATTCCGGCATCCGTTTTCGCCTTGATACGCTGGTGCGCAGTCCGTTGAGACGTCCGGTAACACCGGAGTTTTTTCAGGTGTTCCGTTATCAAAGTGCGGATGGACAGGGATATCAGCCTTTAATGCAGGCTATAAAAAACGGAAATGCGGTTCTCAGCGAGAATATATGGCCTGACGGTTATAAGGGTGACCGTACGTTGTTGGGAAAAGAAGTCGTGAATGTGGATGATTCTACAGACGTTTATAAAATAGCTGCCGTATCGACTAAGGTACGTTACAATGATTTTTGGCCAAATTACAGCGATCGCTATATGGCTATTCCTCTTACGGAAGCACAATTGGCCGAGATTAATGATGACCTGTATCCGCTCAATACGGAAGTTTGCCTGCGTGTAAAGCCGAATACGGCTCCCGGCTTTCCGGAGCGTCTGATGGAACAGTCGGATACCCAGTTCAGTGTGGGAAATCTTTTTATACTGAAGGTACACGATTACGAGATGATACGTGAGGATTATAATCGTACCAATGTCAATCAGATGCAGACGCGGTTTTGGATGATGGGCTTTTTGTTGGTGAATATCCTGTTGGGAATAGTCGGTACATTCTGGTTTCGTACCCAGCATCGTCGTGGAGAACTCGGACTTCGTGTCGCAGTCGGTTCCACCCGCATGGGACTCTGGCATCGTCTTAATAAAGAAGGCTTGTTGCTACTGGCACTGGCTGCTTTGCCTGCTGCAATTATTTGTTATAATATAGGTTATCTGGAACTGACGGAAGGTGGTATAGAGTGGAGTATCATTCGTTTTCTTATCACTTTTTGTGTGACAAGTCTTTTGATGGCTTTGATGATACTCATAGGCATTTGGTTCCCCGCCCGGCAGGCGATCCGTATACAGCCGGCAGAAGCCTTACGCGAGGAATAAAAAACTGAAGCTATTTGCATTGTTTTCAATATAATAACTTATCTTTGTAGGCAAAATGTTGAAAACAATGCTGTTTTTTGCTTATGAACCGACAATATTACTGTTTGTTTGTTGTTTTGTTCTTCGTTGTTTTTGCCCGGGCGGCGGCAGCAGAACATACATACAACATACTTTTTATTCAATCTTATACCTCGCAAACCCCTTGGCATAACGACCTGAATGAGGGGCTGACCAAGGGATTCAAAGAGAATGGACTGAAAGTAAATATTACTACTGAATATTTGGATGCCGATTTTTGGTCATTCAGTTCGGAGAAAGTGATTATGCAGCGTTTTTGTCAGCGTGCCCGTGACAGAAAGACGGATATGATTATCACAGCCAGCGATGAGGCTTTTTACACTCTTTTCTCTTCCGGCGATTCGTTGCCTTACCAAGTTCCGGTTGTGTTTTTCGGAATCAAATATCCCGATAAAGAACTTATAGCGAGTCTTCCCAATGTATGCGGATTCACCGCTAATCCCGATTTTTATGTGATCTTAAAGCAGGCACAAAAGGTATTTCCCCAACGGAAAGAAGTGATATGTGTGATTGACAACAGTTTTCTGAGTAATAAGGGACGTGAGGACTTCAAACAAGAATGGCAGCTTTTTCAGGAAGAGAATCCGGATTACAAGATGAAACTCTACAATACCCAGCATGAATCAACCAATCATATTATTGCGGCTATCTGTTATCCCCGCAATAGTTATGCTCGGGTTGTGGTTGCTCCCAAATGGTCACCGTTCCTTTCGTTTGTAGGCAAGAACTCCAAAGCACCGGTCTTCTCCAGTCAGAATGTGGGGCTGATGAACGGTGTATTTGCGGCATATGACGCAGACGCCTATACCTCTGCGATGTCTGCTGCAAAGAAGGCATCGCGAGTGTTGAAGGGGGAATCTCCCTTGAAACTGGGTGTGACGGAGACGGAACAGGGATTTATTTACGATTATAAACAGCTGGACTTCTTTCATATAGACCCGGATAAGGTTTCCTCCAGTGGCAGTGTTGTTAATCAGCCGTATTGGGAAAGATATAAATTATTGTTTATTCTTCTTTATCCATCTATCCTGGCATTGTTGATCGTCTCTATCGTGTGGCTCATTCGTGTCAACCGTCGTGAAGCTAAGCGACGGATACATGCCCAGACCCGCTTGTTGGTGCAGAATAAACTGGTGGAACAGCGGAATGAGTTTGATAATATCTTCCATTCCATACGCGACGGTGTGATCACATATGATACTGATCTTCATATTCACTTTACCAACCGTTCTCTGCTGAAGATCCTTCATTTACCCTCAGAATCGGGCGGACGGAATTATGAAGGAATGATGGCGGGCAGTATTTTCAAAATATACTATAACGGTCAGGATATCCTTTACAAGATATTGAAGAAGGTGGGAGAGACTGGGCAGAGTGTCATTATTCCCGATGGGGCTTTTATGAAAGAAGTACATAGCGAACATTATTTCCCGGTTTCCGGGGAAGTTGTTCCGATTCATTCAGGCGGGCAGATTACCGGTATGGCACTTTCGGCACGCAACGTATCGGATGAAGAAATGCAGAAACGTTTCTTTGACATGGCCGTGGAGGAAAGTTCTATTTACCCTTGGCAGTTTGATGTGGAGAGTAATAGTTTCATCTTTCCGCAAGGTTTTCTTGTTCGTTTTGGTTATGATGAGTCGATTACTTCCATCACCCGCGACGAAATGGATCGTATGGTTTATCCGGAGGATTTGAAGGAAATGCGTATTCTCTTTGATAAAACATTGGCGGGAAAAGAAACCAATACCCGTTTGAATTTCCGTCAGCGCAATGCCAATGGAGAATATGAATGGTGGGAATACCGTTCCTCTGTTATTTCCGGTTTGACGAGAGATTCGCTATATAATATATTAGGTGTATGCCAAAGTATCCAACGTTATAAGACAGCAGAACAGGAAATGAGGGAGGCGCGTGATAAGGCACTTCAGGCTGACAAACTGAAATCTGCTTTCCTTGCCAATATGAGTCATGAAATCCGTACACCACTGAATGCTATTGTCGGTTTCTCCGACTTGTTGAGCGATACAAGCGGCTTTACAGAAGAGGAAATAGGGCAATTTATAGCAACGATCAATAAGAATTGCGGATTGTTACTTGCATTGATTAATGATATTCTCGATCTGTCGCGTATCGAGTCAGGAACAATGGAATTTATGTTTGCCAATCATAATTTGCCTCTGCTGCTGAAGACAGTGCATGATTCTCAACAACTGAATATGCCTCCGAGAGTGGAACTGTTGCTTCGTATGCCCGATAATGAGAAAAAATACCTGGTGACAGATAATGTCCGTCTCCAACAAGTCGTCAATAATCTGATCAATAATGCTGCCAAGTTTACGACTTACGGTTCCATTACTTTCGGATATGAGGAAGATGAAGATCCCGAATATACCCGAATCTTTGTGGAAGATACGGGAGTCGGCATATCCGAAGAAGGTATCCGTCATATCTTCGAACGATTCTATAAGGTGGACAACTTTACACAGGGAGCCGGTCTTGGATTGAGTATCTGCCAGACGATTGTCGAACGTCTGAGAGGAACGATCTTTGTGACTTCCGAAGTAGGCAGGGGAACTCGCTTTACTGTACGTATCCCGAATTTCTGCGAATAAGACTGAACGTTCATTTCTGTGCATAGTGTCCGAAAATGAACACTGATACATTTCTCTAACCGATTGATAGTAAATGTATTATTCTTTTGGCACATGGTTTGATTCTATCTGACTGGAAAATACCGTGTACAATGAAAAAGAAAAGTATATTGTTTGTTCTGGCTGCAATCTGTCTGCCTTTGGCAGTGTCGGCACAGAAAGAGAGGGAAATCACCTTGAACGAAGCTATCGCTATGGCGCGTATGCAGTCTGTTGACGCTGCCGTTGCCTTGAATGAGTTGAAAACATCTTATTGGGAATATCGCACATTCCGTGCCGATCTTCTTCCGGAAATCAATCTGAAAGGAACACTGCCTAATTACAATAAATCTTACGGCTCCTATCAGAATCCGGACGGTTCTTACAGCTTTGTCCGCAACAGCGCCTTAGGTCTTTCCGGTGAACTTTCCATCGACCAGAATATCTGGCTTACCGGTGGACAACTTTCACTAACCTCTTCCCTCGACTACCTAAAGCAACTGGGTAATAGCGGTGATCGCCATCTGATGTCCGTTCCTGTTACTTTAAAACTGACCCAACCTATTCTTGGTGTGAATAATGTGAAGTGGAACAGGCGTATAGAACCTGTGCGATATGCCGAAGCGAAAGCGGAATTTATCACAGCTACCGAAGAAGTGACGATGCGGGCTATTACCTATTACTTTGATCTGCTGTTGGCGAAGGAGACTCTTGGAACCGCCCGTCAGAACTTGACGAATGCCAATCAGCTTTACGAAGTGGCTATAGCTAAACGCAAGATGGGACAGATTTCGGAAAATGAACTTCTCCAGTTAAAACTTTCAGCATTGAATGCAAAGGCTGCGTTGACCGAAGCCGAAAGTGATCTGAATGCCAAGATGTTCCAGCTTCGTGCCTTTCTGGGAGTGGGAGAGGATGAAATCCTCCGTCCTGTTGTTCCCGAGTCGGTAGATTGTGGTAAAATGGAATATAATATGGTTTTGAATAAAGCGCTGGAACGTAATTCTTTTGCCCAGAATATTCGTCGCCGTCAGTTGGAGGCCGATTATGCGGTAGCTACGGCACGTGGTAATCTGCGTAGCATTAATTTGTTTGCCAGTGTAGGATATACGGGAGAGAGTCGTGAACTTTCCAGTGTCTACAGGAACTTGCAGGATAATCAGATTGTGCAGGTAGGCGTTCAGATTCCGATTCTGGACTGGGGAAAGAGACGCGGAAAGGTACGGGTAGCGAAAAGCAATCGGGATGTAGTACTTTCGAAGATACGGCAGGAACAGATCAACTTCAACCAGGACATATTCTTGCTGGTAGAGCATTTCAATAATCAGGCACAGCAATTGGAGATAGCCAAAGAGGCGGATGGCATAGCTCAGCAACGTTACAAAACCAGTATTGAAACCTTCCTGATTGGTAAAATCAATACACTGGATTTGAATGATGCCCAGAACGCCAAAGACGAGGCACGCCGGAAACACATCTCCGAACTTTATTATTACTGGTATTACTTTTATCAGATCCGTAGTCTGACTCTCTGGGATTTCCAGGCTAACACGGAGTTGGAAGCAGATTTTGATGAAATAGTGCGACAATAGGGATTAATCGGGCTATTTGTTGCTTGTATTGAGTATTTACAATATCTTTGTCACAAGTAATTTAAACTATGATTTTAATAATAGACGACGACAGTGCGGTACGCTCTTCACTCAGTTTTATGTTGAAGCGGGCTGGATATGAAGCACAAACGGTTTCCGGTCCCCGGGAAGCTATGGAGGTGGTGCGTTCCGTAGCACCGGATTTAATCTTAATGGATATGAACTTCACCCTTTCTACTACAGGTGAAGAAGGGCTGACTTTGCTCAGGCAAGTGAAAATATTCCGTCCGGAAACTCCGGTGATACTGATGACCGCCTGGGGAAGCATACAGCTTGCCGTGCAAGGTATGCAGGCAGGAGCCTCCGATTTTATCACCAAACCTTGGAATAATGCGGCATTGTTGCAGCGTATCGAGACGGCTTTGGAACTGGCAGGCTCTCCCAAAGAGACAACGCAGGAACAGAATGACGCTTTCGACCGCCGTCATATCATCGGCCGTAGTCAGGGACTGACGGAAGTACTGAACACCATTGCCCGTATAGCAAAGACGAATGCTTCCGTACTGATCACCGGAGAAAGTGGGACGGGCAAGGAACTGATAGCCGAGGCGATACACATCAACAGCCAGCGTGCCAAACAGCCTTTTGTCAAGGTGAACTTGGGAGGAATCTCCCAAAGTCTGTTCGAAAGTGAAATGTTCGGCCATAAGAAAGGAGCTTTTACGGATGCTTCCTCCGACCGTATCGGACGCTTTGAGATGGCGAATAAAGGAACCATCTTTCTGGACGAGATCGGTGATCTCGACCCTTCCTGTCAAGTGAAGCTCTTGCGGGTGTTACAAGATCAGACGTTTGAAGTATTGGGAGACAGCCGTCCCCGTAAGACGGATATTCGTGTCGTCTCTGCTACCAATGCCGATTTGCGTAAGATGGTGGGCGAACGTACTTTCCGCGAAGATTTGTTTTATCGTATTAATCTGATTACCGTCAGACTGCCGGCTTTGCGTGAGCGTCGGGAGGATATTCCCTTGCTGGCACGTCACTTTGCCGATCGTCAGGCAGAGGCCAACGGTTTTCCTCGCACCGAATTTTCGGCGGATGCCTTGCAGTTTCTGAGTCGCTTACCTTATCCGGGAAATATTCGTGAATTGAAGAATCTGGTAGAACGTACGATTCTGGTCAATGGAAAGCCGACGCTTGATGCCGCCGACTTTGATGCTCAGTATATCCGTCACGAAGATCAGAAAGTCGCCGAAGGCGCATCCTTTGCTGGTATGACTCTGGATGAAATAGAACGGCAGACGATTTTGCAGGCTTTGGAGCGTCATAAGGGAAATCTGAGTCAGGTAGCTACAGCGCTTGGCATCAGTCGTGCCGCCCTTTACCGTCGTCTGGAGAAGTTTGGAATCAGTGTTTAGCAGATAGATGTTACTATTATTATGCGTATAAAAGGATTCTTTGGTATACTCGTTTTCCTGCTTCTGGTCTTGGGGGGTGGATTGCTTTTCCTTTCAAGCCGGTTGAATATGATCTATTTCTATATAGGAGAGGGGTTGGTCCTTTTTATCCTGTGTTATCTCCCGTTTTTCTATCGTAAGATTGTGAAACCGCTGAACTCTATCGGAAGCGGTATGGAACTGTTGCGCGAACAGGATTTCAGCAGCCGGTTAAGTCCCGTGGGGCAATATGAAGCTGACCGTATCGTGAACGTCTTCAACCGGATGATGGAGCAACTAAAGAATGAACGTCTCCGTCTCCGCGAACAGAATAACTTCCTTGACCTGCTTATTAAAGCCTCTCCGATGGGAGTCATCCTCACCACATTGGACGAGGACCTTTCCGAGCTGAACCCGATGGCGCAGAAAATGCTGGGTGTCCGTCAGGAAGATGTTCTGGGTAAAAAGATGAACGAGATAGATTCTCCGCTTGCCGCCGAGTTGGCAAACGTACCGAAAGGAGAAACGGCTACCGTCCGTCTGAATGATTCGAATATTTATAGGTGTACGCATTCCTCTTTTATTGACCGTGGATTTCAGCACCCCTTCTTCCTGATAGAAAGTCTGACGGACGAAGTGATGAAGGCAGAGAAGAAAGCCTACGAGAAAGTGATCCGCATGATTGCCCACGAAGTGAACAACACTACTGCCGGAATAACCTCCACACTGGATACGGTAGAACAGGCGCTTTCTACCGAAGAAGGCATGGATGATATTTGCGATGTCATGCGTGTATGTACCGAACGCTGTTTCTCTATGAGCCGTTTCATCACCCGTTTTGCCGATGTAGTGAAGATTCCCGAACCGACGCTCACGCTTGTCGACCTGAATGACCTCGCATTTACATGCAAACGTTTTATGGAAGGTATGTGTACCGACCGGAACATAAAACTTCGTCTGGAGATAGACGAAACGCTGAAAGAGGTAAAAATGGATGCCTCCCTCTTCGAACAGGTATTGGTAAACATCATCAAGAATGCTGCGGAAAGCATCGAGAAGGATGGAGAGATTATCGTCCGCACCCTTTCTCCTGCCATTGTCGAAGTGGTGGACAACGGCAAGGGAATCAGCAAAGAGGTGGAAGCGAAGCTGTTCAGCCCGTTCTTCTCCACCAAGCCCAATGGTCAGGGAATCGGACTGATCTTTATCCGGGAGGTTCTGATGCGTCACGGCTGTACCTTCTCTCTGCGGACTTATGCCGACGGATTGACCAGATTCCGTATTCTTTTTCCCTGATCAAATGTCAAACGAGAACAGTTCTTCCGCTATATAGACCTTTTTTTGTTCTGAAATCCCTCCTACCTTTGCCCCGCTCAATTCAATAGGATGTTAAGGTATAAGATATGAGATTAATAATTAAAGGTGCAGTAGCGCTCTTTCTTTTATTGGCTATCAGTATTCCGCTAAGTGCCCAATACATAGTGCAGGGTGTGGTGACTGATTCTCTGACCAGAGAACCCTTATCTTATGTATCTGTACGTCTGAAAAACACGACCGAAGGAACGACTACCGGAAGTGACGGACGCTTTTATTTCAAAACTCATCGCTCCGAAGGAGTGCTTGTGATCTCAACCGTAGGCTATAATGAATATAGCCGGCTGATCCATCCGGCACGTAATCTTTCGTATAAAGTAGCACTTTCTCCCGCTACATATGCGCTCAACGAAGTATTGGTGAAGCCTAAACGCGAGCATTACCGTAAGAAAGACAATCCCGCTGTGGAGTTTGTCCGTCGGATGATAGAACATCGTGACGACCATTCTCCTAATGAGAAAGACTTCTGGCAGCGCGACCGTTATGAGAAGACTACCTTTGCGCTGAACAACTTCGACGAAGAGAAACAGAAGAAATGGCTATACCGCAAATTTGATTTCCTGACAGAATATGTAGACACCTCTGCCGTCACCGGAAAACCGATACTGACCGTATCTGCCCGTGAACTTCTTGCTACGGACTACTACCGCAAATCTCCTCATTCCGAAAAGCAGTGGGTGAAAGGACGCAAGCAGGCAGGAGTCGATGAATTCCTTTCCAAACAAGGTATGCAGGCTGCTATTAATGAAGTCTTTAAAGACGTGGACATTTACGAGAACAACATCTCCCTGTTCACCAATAAGTTCGTCAGCCCCTTATCCCGCATCGGGACAGGATTCTACAAATATTATCTGATGGATACCTTGCAGATCGGCGGTGAAACCTGTGCGGACCTTGCTTTCACCCCCTTTAATTCCGAATCTTTCGGTTTTAACGGGCACTTGTATGTCACGCTCGACTCTACCTACTTTGTCAAACGTGCCGTACTTAACTTCCCGAAGAAGATCAATCTGAACTTTGTCGATTATATGCTGCTTGAACAGGAATTTAAGCGGGCAGAAGACGGTACTCGTCTGCTCGACCATGAAAGTATCACCGTAGAATTCAAACTGACCGAAGGACAGGATGGTATCTTTGCCCGTCGAGTGGCGGATTACAGTCATTATTCTTTCCTTCCGACCGAGGAAGCCGATAAAGCCTTCACCAAACCGGAACGTATCATCGAAGAAACCGAAGCGCTGTCCCGACCCGAAACTTTCTGGGCGGAGAACCGTCCGCAAGCAGCCATCTCGCAACAGGAGAACTCCGTAGACCGCCTGATGGCGCAACTGCGTGGCTATCCGGTCTATTATTGGACGGAAAAGGTGCTATCCATTCTCTTCACCGGATACATCCCGACCTCTAAAGAAGCCCCTCTTTTCTATATCGGTCCCATGAATGCCACCATCAGCGGGAATACGCTGGAAGGACCGCGTATCCGTGCCGGTGGAATGACGACTGCATGGCTCAACCCTCATCTGTTCGGCAAAGGCTATATCGCTTATGGCTTCAAAGACGAAAGGCTGAAAGGACTGGCGGAAGTAGAATACTCCTTTAAAAAGAAAAAGGAATATGCCAATGAATTTCCCATCCATTCACTGAAAGTACGTTATGAATCGGACGTTAATCAATACGGACAAAACTATCTGTACACAAGCAAAGACAATGTCTTCCTTGCCTTGAAGCGTGAGAAGGATGATCGTATCGGCTATTACCGGCAAGCGGAAATGACCTATACCAATGAGTTTTATTCCGGTTTCTCCTTCCAGCTAACGGCACGCAGGCGGACGGATGAATCGAGCTACCTGATTCCTTTTCTGCGGAAAGACGGTGAGGTTTACTCTCCGGTTAAAGACTTCTCTACCAGTGCGGCGGAGTTGAAGCTGCGCTATGCCCCGAACGAGAAATTCTTTCAGACACAATGGAACCGCTTCCCTGTATCGCTGGATGCTCCGGTGTTTACACTGTCGCACACAATTGCCGGAAAAGGAGTACTGGGAAGTGATTACACCTATAATCATACCGAAGCGGGTATACAGAAACGTTTCTGGTTTTCCGCTTTCGGCTATACGGATATTATCCTGAAAGCAGGGAAGGTATGGGATAAAGTTCCCTTTCCGTTGCTCATTATGCCGAATGCGAACCTTTCCTACACCATTCAGCCGGAATCCTATTCGTTAATGAATGCTATGGAGTTTATGAATGATGAATACTTTTCGTGGGACGTCACCTATTTCCTCAACGGGTGGTTGTTCAATCGTATCCCATTGTTGAAAAAACTGAAATGGAGGGAAATAGTTTCCTGTCGTGGACTTTATGGGCATTTGAGTGATAAGAATAATCCGGATATGACAGACGGTTTGTTCGCTTTTCCGATAGCAAGTACCCGTACAATGGGAAAAACACCTTACGTGGAGGCGGGTGTGGGTATTGAAAACATTTTCAAGGTATTACGTTTAGACTACGTCTGGCGGCTCACATATAGGGATTCGCCCGATATTGACAAGTCCGGCCTGAGGATAAGTCTTCACATGACCTTCTAAAAGTTAAATCCTGCTAATTGCAATGTTTATATAGCAAACAAAGGTCGCTTTAGTAATTAATTAATCTTATTTTTGCATCAATTTTAGTTTAATTTTAATAGAATAGAAATGAAACAAGAAATTAAACCCGCTACTGGACGTCTTGGCGTGTTGGTAGTTGGAGTAGGTGGTGCGGTTGCCACCACAATGATTGTAGGTACACTAGCCTCTCGCAAGGGACTGGCAAAACCGATAGGATCTATTACACAGTTAGCCACAATGCGCATGGAAAACAACGAAGAAAAACTCATCAAGGACATTGTGCCCTTGACTGATTTGAACGACATTGTTTTCGGTGGATGGGATATCTTCCCGGACAACGCATATGAAGCTGCTATGTATGCCGAGGTTTTGAAAGAAAAAGACCTGAACGGTGTGAAAGATGAACTGGAAGCTATCAAGCCGATGCCTGCAGCTTTCGATCACAACTGGGCAAAACGTCTGAATGGTACACATATCAAGAAGGCTGCTACCCGTTGGGAAATGGTAGAACAACTCCGTCAGGACATCCGCGACTTTAAGGCTGCCAACAACTGCGAACGCGTTGTTGTACTGTGGGCTGCAAGTACCGAAATCTACATTCCGTTATCAGACGAACACATGTCACTCGCTGCTTTGGAGAAAGCAATGAAAGATAACAACACAGAAGTTATCTCTCCGAGTATGTGTTATGCATACGCTGCTATCGCAGAAGATGCTCCGTTTGTGATGGGTGCTCCTAACTTGTGTGTAGATACTCCGGCCATGTGGGAATTCTCTAAACAGAAGAATGTTCCTATCTCCGGTAAAGACTTCAAGAGCGGTCAGACACTGATGAAAACCGTATTGGCTCCGATGTTCAAGACTCGTATGCTGGGTGTGAACGGTTGGTTCTCTACCAACATCCTCGGTAACCGTGACGGTGAAGTGCTGGATGATCCGGACAACTTTAAGACAAAAGAAGTTAGTAAGCTGTCTGTAATCGACACCATCTTCGAACCGGAAAAATATCCGGATCTCTATGGAGACGTTTACCACAAAGTACGCATCAACTACTATCCTCCCCGTAAGGACAACAAAGAAGCATGGGATAACATCGACATCTTCGGATGGATGGGCTATCCGATGGAAATCAAGGTGAACTTCCTTTGCCGTGACTCTATCCTGGCTGCTCCTATTGCACTTGACCTGGTATTGTTCAGTGACTTGGCTATGCGTGCAGGTATGTGTGGCATCCAGACTTGGTTGTCATTCTTCTGCAAGAGCCCGATGCACGATTTCGAACATCAGCCGGAACACGACCTGTTCACACAATGGAGAATGGTAAAACAGACATTGCGTAACATGATTGGTGAAAAAGAACCTGATTATTTAGCTTAATTAAATAAGTGGAGAGTTGAAAGTTGAGAGTTGAAAGTTGTTGCAATGTAATTGCAGCATTAGACAACTTTTAACTTTCAACTTTTATTTTTGGAGCACATCCAATCATCCTCCACTCTCAATTTTCAACTCTCAACTCTCAACTATTAATGAAGAGACCTTCCTTTCTACCTGTTTTAATAGGCACGGGCTTTGGCTCTGGTTTTTCTCCTTTTGCTCCCGGTACGGCCGGGGCATTGCTGGCTTCTATCATCTGGATTGCACTTTACTTCCTGCTTCCTTTCACTGCTTTATTATGGACGACTGCTGCTTTGGTGGTTCTTTTTACCTTTGCAGGTATTTGGGCTGCCAATAAGTTGGAGTCTTGTTGGGGTGAAGACCCGTCACGTGTGGTGGTCGATGAAATGGTAGGTGTGTGGATTCCGTTACTGGCAGTTCCCGATAATGACCGGTGGTATTGGTACGTGATAGCGGCTTTTGCTCTGTTCCGTATTTTTGATATCGTAAAGCCATTGGGAGTACGCAAGATGGAGAACTTTAAAGGTGGAGTAGGGGTAATGATGGATGATGTACTGGCGGGTGTATATAGTTTTATCTTGATAGCGGTGGCACGATGGGTGATTGGCTGAAAAGAGTTGCACGGATGATCTCGCAGAAGGGTGGAGTCTTTATGTTTTTAAGGGCGCAGCTTTCGGCTCAAATGGCGACTATTGCAGACTTTCTGGTGACTATCCTTCTGGTAAGGCTATTTGATGTCTACTATGTATATGCTACCTTGGCGGGCGCTATCTATGGAGGAATTATCAATTGCATTATCAATTATAAATGGACTTTTAAATCGAAAGGGAAAAAAACGCATGTTGCTGTAAAATTCATAATAGTGTGGGTTTGCAGTATTTGGCTGAATACGTGGGGGACGTACACTCTGACGGAATCGTTAGCGAAAATTCCGTGGGTACGTGATACACTCAGCCAATATTTCGGTGACTTCTTCATCATCCCTAAAGTGGTGGTGGCAGTCATTGTAGCGTTGTTCTGGAATTATAATATGCAGCGTTTCTTTGTTTACCGGAATATAGATATAAGAAGCTTGTTTAAAAGAAATTGAAAGAAAACAGAAGATTTAGATAAAAACAGATTTAGGTATATGAATTACAGAGATTACTTACAGCAACTGATTTATAAGATTATCAATCCTTTGATACATGGAATGATTAAAATAGGCATCACCCCTAATTTTATCACTACTACCGGATTTATTCTGAATGTGGTAGCGGCAGGTATGTTTGTCTATGCCGGTATCTGTGGCGGACAGAATGATTTGTCCATTCTTGGATGGGCAGGAGGTGTGATCCTTTTTGCCGGATTGTTCGATATGATGGACGGGCGTGTGGCACGTCTGGGAAACATGAGTTCCAAATTCGGTGCCCTCTACGATTCTGTGCTCGATCGTTATAGTGAGTTGATGACTTTCTTCGGTATATGTTACTATTTGTCAGTCAAAGACTATTTCATTTACGCTATCATTGCGTTTGTTGCCCTGATCGGTTCGCTGATGGTGAGCTATGTGCGTGCCCGCGCCGAAGGTCTGGGCATTGAGTGCAAGGTTGGATTTATGCAACGCCCGGAGCGTGTGGTTCTGACAAGTCTCGGAGCCTTGTTCTGCGGTGTATTCAAGGATATTACCGCTTTTGATCCGATGCTGATATTGATGGTGCCTTTGACAATCGTCGCTGTGTTCGCCAATATCACAGCTTTCGCACGCGTGAGACATTGCTATAAGGTGATGACAGCGAACGAAAAGAAGAATGACTAATTAAAATAACATCCTTAATGATAAAAACAATTCAAATGCCGTCGAAGAAAGAAACCCTGACCGTTATTGTCATCATGGCTCTTTTTCTTCTGCTGACAGCTGCTTGTATCGGACTCCGTTCCGAACATCTGCTGATGGCGGCACTCTATCTGGTTTTATTTTTTGCCGGACTACCTACCCGGAAGCTGGCAGTGGCCTTACTGCCTTTCGCCATTTTCGGGATCTCGTATGACTGGATGCGTATCTGCCCCAATTACGAAGTAAATCCGATTGATGTGGCCGGACTTTATAATCTCGAAAAGTCGTTGTTCGGAGTGATGGATAATGGTGTGCTGGTTACTCCTTGTGAATACTTTGCCGTGCATCATTGGGCGGTGGCAGATGTCTTCGCCGGCATCTTCTATCTTTGCTGGGTCCCTGTGCCTATCCTGTTCGGACTCTGCCTGTACTTTAAGAAAGAGAGAAAAACTTATCTTCGCTTTGCATTAGTCTTTTTGTTTGTCAACTTAATCGGCTTTGCCGGCTATTATATCCATCCGGCTGCTCCCCCCTGGTATGCTATCAACTACGGTTTCGAACCGATACTGAATACTCCGGGTAATGTGGCGGGTCTCGGTCGCTTTGACGAAATTTTTGGCGTGACTATCTTCGACTCCATTTATGGAAGAAACGCAAACGTCTTTGCTGCCGTTCCTTCCCTTCATGCGGCATATATGGTTGTGGCATTGGTGTATGCCATTATCGGCAAATGCAGATGGTATGTGATTGCCCTTTTCTCTGTTATCATGGCAGGCATCTGGGGAACAGCGATCTACTCTTGTCATCACTATATTATAGATGTACTCCTTGGAATCTCCTGTGCACTGCTCGGCTGGCTGCTCTTTGAGTACGGACTGATGAAGATTCGCGGATTCAGAAACTTCTTTGACCGATATTATCAGTATATTAAATAGTGAAGAACAAATACCGCAATATATTCCTGGCTTTTGGCATTGTCGCCGTCCTGATCATGATATTCACTTTCGATATGGATTATCAGGAACTTTGGGCAAATTTGAAAAGGGCAGGAGTATATTTGCCTTTGGTATTATTGCTGTGGCTGTTCGTTTATCTGATTAATACTACATCGTGGTACATCATTATACGTAGCGGAGGGAAGCCGGGGTTTTCATTTGCCCGGCTTTATAAGTTTACCGTTACGGGTTTTGCCCTGAATTACGTAACTCCCGTCGGACTGATGGGCGGTGAGCCGTATCGCATCATGGAACTGAAACCGTATATAGGAGTGGAGAGAGCCACTTCTTCGGTGATTCTCTACGTGATGATGCACATCTTTTCTCATTTCTGCTTTTGGCTGAGTTCTGTCTTGCTATACCTTTGCCTTTATCCGGTAGGGTGGGTGATGGGAACCATTTTGGGTACGATCACCGTCTTCTGCCTGCTGGTAGCTATGTTGTTTGTAAAAGGCTATCAGCATGGGATGGCAGTTGCTTTCGTTCGTCTGGGCAGTCATCTTCCTTTTCTGAAAAAGAAAGTAATCCGTTTTGCCGACTCCCATCGGGAACAGTTGGAGAACATAGATAAACAGATAGCCTTGCTTCATCAACAGAAGAAGGGAGCTTTTTATGCGGCTTTATTCTTGGAATATACGGCACGTGTGGTCAGTTGTCTGGAAATCTGGCTGATCCTCAATGTGCTGACAAGGAGTGTCAGTTTTGCAGATTGCTGCCTGATTGCTGCCTTCTCTTCTTTACTAGCCAATCTTTTGTTCTTCTTGCCTATGCAGTTGGGTGGCCGTGAGGGAGGATTTGCCCTTGCGGTAGGCGGGCTTTCCCTTTCCGGAGCTTATGGAGTCTATGCGGCATTGATCACTCGCGTGCGTGAGATGGTCTGGATTGTGATAGGGCTTGCTTTGATGAAGGTTGGAAATAAAAAGTAGCCTTATTTTACTATAATTTCCCAGTATCCGTTTTTATTTGATCCAACTCGCTGAATCATACCTTTTTGCTTTAATGATGTGATCAGACGTTCGCTATGCCTTAGGCTGATACCTAGAAGTCCGGCGATTTCTTTGGCGGTAATTTGATTGTTTTTTCTCAAAAGTTCCAGAACTTTTTGTTCGTTTATACCGACATTTATACCGACATCCTTTGTCGCTTTCATTGTTACTATAGGATCGCCTTGCCGTTTCTTTAGTGTTTCGTATATTTCTTGTAGCATGAAGTCAATGAAGATACCACTATTTACAGCATCAGTACTTCGGTTTATTGCATTATAATAGGCTTGTTGATTGATTTCCTTCAGAGGAGATATCCTGATGATCTATTTTATAAAGGTAGAAACTCCAACTGCTTCGACTTAGTTTGGTCGGGCAATTGGAGTTTTCTTGTTTATAGGCTATTCAATTAAAACTTTTCTTGATTTCTGCCTCATGCTTTCCAGTTATTTTCCGCATCGAAGCAAGGGCACGCTTTCACCCATTCTTCCGGTTCTATCTCTCCGTTCTCATTCCGGTCGGGACTAAGGTCACGGTGACCGCATACGCGGCATTCCGGATAATCTTTCAGTAAAGTAAGAACCAGTACCCGCAGTGAATGTTTCTGCCATTCGGTCCGGGTATCTTTGGGGCGACCTTTGCTGTCGAGCCCGCCTTCATAGCAGATACCGATACTTTCTCTGTTGAAACCTTTGGCGTGGGCACCGACCTTTTCTATCGGTCGGGTAGACTTTATATCCCCGTTTTTGCGGATATAAAAATGATAACCCGCTCCGTTGAATCCGCGTCGGCGATGGCAGACGTCCAGGTCATATTCCGTGAAATCCTTGTCTTCGCGTGTGGCGGAGCAGTGAATTACGATTAAGTTGATCGTTCTCATAATCTGTCCGGCATTAAGCTTCAGAGATGGATGCCTCGCTTTGTGTACGCTGTAGGCACTCTTTGTTTACGCACTGTAATGTGGCAGCTTGTGCCAGTTGTTCTCTCAACGAAAAGATTTCGGTGTGCATTTCTTTCACTCTCGCGCTCAGGTCGAAATAATCTTTCAGTACCTTTTCCAGCTGTTCCATCAGGAAGGTATACTGGTCTTTCACCAGTTCGCTGAATTCTTTGACGTCTTGCGCCATCGCTTTACGCTTTTTACGATTACCCAGGAAAGGGAGGATAGTCATAATAATCTCGATAATTTTATCTAGCATTTTTTTTAATGGATAATTGATAATTGATAATGGGGGGAGTTGTACATTAAGGTTAGTTCGATATAGTATCTCTCATTCTGAGCGAAGCGACGAACCTGAGACTGACTAAAAGTCGGTAGTATCTTACTTCTCCTCCTTCGGGAAGGAGGAGTCCCCGTAGGGGGAGGTGGTAGGTGAATGCATAACTCTGTTATTTACAATAGAATAGGAATAAACCTTGTTTTACCTACCACCCCGGCTTTCAGCCACCCCTCCTTCCCAAAGGGAGGGGAATTGAGATACTATTGACTTCTTAGTCAGTTTCAATTGGGAGGGCTGCTCCAGTGTTTTGTACTGCTCTTTCCCAAAAAAGTCCTGTTAAACTGTCGGGTCCGGAGCTTCTTCATCGCCTCCGCTGTTTCCTCCGCCTCCGCTATTTCCTCCGCCTCCGGTGTTTCCTCCGCCGGCATTTCCGCCTTCCGTGTCACCTTTGCTTGCTAGTACGAATTCCACGTTGTTTTCGCTTCGTGTGCTGGTGTGACTTGCGTTCACCAGATGCAGTGCTTTATCCGCTACAAACCGGACATTCACCTTGCGGATGCTTCGGACCGTGCAATCTTTTTCCTTCTCTGTCCCCTCGCTGCACAGTGTGATGTGAAACGTACCCAGACCGTCGATCTTCACTTTGTCACCTTGGGTGAGTGACAGGCGGAGTTGCTCTACAAAAGCTTCGATGGCATGTTTTACATCTCCTGCTGTGAGTGAAGAGTTGGCTTCGATGGCATCTGCCAGTTTTTCGACGTCCATCACTCTTACTGTACCCGATTTCTGACGTACGTAATACAGCATCGGGGAATTCTCCTGACTTACGTACTTTCTTCGCTGATAGCGTTCTACTGAAACATTCATAAATTTAAAAAGTTAAGGTTTAAGTAATAATTATTTTGTTTCTCTATGACATTACAAATATACGAAATATAAGAGGCGAAGTCAAGCATTATGCCATTTATTTCATTGTAAATATGAAATAAAATCGGAAAATATTAGAAATAATATTATGTAATATAATATTGTTTTGATTCTGTTTTTATTTTGCTTGTTTCAGTAATACTTCCAATGGTGGTGTATAGTCCGTAATTTTCGTTAGAGAAGGATTGTGGCTGAAGTATGCGTTCCCTGTCTCTCCATTGCGTTGTTTGGCTACGATGACTACCCCCAGTCCTTCGGTCGGATAACCGCTTTCCCGGTCGGTAGTGAGCCGTGCCAGTGCAGGGCGGTAGAGCAGCATTACTACATCCGCGTCTTGCTCAATGGCGCCGCTTTCGCGTAGATGGAACAGTTCCGGCCGACCACCGGGACGGCCTTCCGATTCGCGGTTTAGCTGGCAAAGCAATACGACGGGAACGTTCAGTTCCTTGGCGAGCAATTTAGCCTTGCGGGTGGCTTGTGCCACTTCCTGTTCACGGTTGCGGTTCTTCTGTCCGGTGTTCATGTCGCAAAGTTGCAGGTAGTCGATGATGATCAGATCGCATGCACTCTTGCTTTTAAGGAGCCGTGCGCTGGAACGTACATGGTCCATACTGATCGATGTGCTGTCGTCTACGTGTATCGGTAGCCGTGCCAGTTCTGCGGCGGTGGTGTGCGCTTCCGCTACTTCGTGCGGGTTAGGGATGCCTGTGCGCCAGCGGTAAGGGTTGATGTCGCTGGCGGACAACAGCCAGCGGTCGGCAAGTCGTTCTCCTTGCATCTCAAGGCTGTAGACGGCGACGGCATGTTTCTGCATGGCAGCCTGCCGCGCCAGATGGAGGGCGAAGGCGGTCTTTCCGACCGAGGGGCGTGCGGCGATGGCAATGAGTTCTCCGTTTTGCAGTCCGGACGTCATGCGGTTCAGGTCCGTCAGGCCGGTGGGGATGCCGGTAATTCCGTTTACGCTTTTGGCGATACGCTGTTCGGCTTCTTCCATTGTGTCGGTCATCAGTGCGTCCATGTCGCGCATGTGGTCGTTGTGGCCGAATTCACCTTCCAGGCGGTCGAGCAGGTTGTGCGCATCTATCAGCGTATCGGCTATGTCCATTGTTTCGTCCAGGGAGCAGGCGAGGAGTTTGTTGAGTCCCAGTATCATTTCCCGCCGCAGGTATTTCTCGTGTACGATCTGCATGTGATATTCGATGTGTGCCGAGGTGGCTACTTTGCTGCTCAGTTGCGTGATACCGAATGCTCCGCCGGCTTCTTCGAGCTTGCCCCGGTGGGCAAGCTCTTCTTTTACGGTGAGGATGTCGATCTTCATTCCTGCCTGGTACATGGCCAGCAGGGCGGCGTAGATCACTTGGTGACGCATGCTGTAGAACATTTCCGGACGCAGCGTGTCGGCTACGAGCGGCATGGCTTCCTGTTCTATCAGGCAGGCGCCCAGTATGGCTTCTTCTATCTCCGGAGCCTGCGGAGAAACTCTGTTGTCAGTATTCATATTCATTCAGAAAGGCTTTATTGGATAAATAACTGCAGGCATGTAACGTGAATTTCATGTTTGTCTGATGATAATAATATTCTTCGATATGGTCGATGGCGAGCTGCTGTTCTTTTTCGCTCAGCTTTTTCCAGATACGCTGCGCCTTGGCGATGTTCTCTTTGGGGAGCTGCAGGATGTTGTGGTAGTCGTCCCAGAAGAGGCGGAACTTTTCGTTGCTGGCTTTTTGTGTGTTTTCTTTTTTCTCGTTGAGGAGTGCCGAGATGTTTGTCCAGTTTTCGTAGTTGACCACTCGGATATGCAGGGCGGTGGTGTCGTTGTGAGGGATGATTTCGATGATCCCGTTTGTTTTCAGTTGTTGTATGAAGCGGTAGGTTCTGCTCGTTGGCCAGTGGAAAATGGCGCTCCAGCTGCGGTAGCTGTGCAGGCTTTCACCTCTTTTGCACACGATGGTGCGTCTTTGGTGGTCGGTGAGCTTTGTTTCCGAGTAGTTGACTTTTACAAGAAGTTTCAGGAAAGCCTCTATTTCTCCTTCATGTGGGCTGCAGTCTATAAGTTGCTCTTTCAGCAGAGCTTTGGGGATAATGATGTAGCCATATCCGATGGCTTGACAATCCATTTTTTGCATATGATATTCTGTTTTTTAAATTTTGTCCAAAAGTAGGTTGATCGTTGCCGGAATCCTAAACGGATGTGCGTGTTTGGACGTGTTGGGATGTAATATTCCTTGCGGGGACGTAAATAGCTGCTTTTGGCATGTGTTGTTTTTTGTGCGCTACACGTTGGGGGAAGATTGTGAAACAGAGGCTTCGTTTGATGCGAACAGAGCCTCTGTTTATAGTAAACGAAGCCTCTGTTCGGTCATTTTGGAGCCTCTGTTTGAGGGTGGAAAAAGGGCATTTTTGTGGAACGCACAGCGGAACACTCTGGAGAGTGAGGTAATCTTCTGACATCTAGTGAATTATGTCTGTTGAGAAAAATCTTTTGAAACGCAGGGCGGAACCATAATAAGGGATAACTAATAAATTATATATTTAAAAATATATAGTTCGATTTTCGCTTTTTGGGCGTTCAAACTCGTTTGTTGTCCGATTCGTTTGCGTGGTTTTCCGACAGTGAAATGATGGGTGGTCCCCAGTGCGCCCAGATGATTTGCTGCATCTTCGGACTTAGCAAAGTCGTGTGTTCGGTGTAACTTGCTGCGGTGAGCTCTGCTTTGAGCTGCAAGTTGGCATCTATTGTGTCGCGCATTCTTTTTCGGGCTGCATTGCAGTCCGGATGTCCTTGGAAGTATTCCGTAGCTAATTGGGTAAAATGTTTAAATCCCTTAATGATGTAATCATTGGATACTTCTTTTTCAACTTTTATCATATTCTTGTATTTAGTTTTTATAAGCCACTGTTTGTGGTTTATTTTCCGCAAAGTTATGAAAAATAAATTGATTGAATAGTATAAAATTATTTAGTTTTATTTTTCGTTTTTACATCTGTAAATTTATATGTATGTACCTACTTCCTTAAATTTGTAATTAGGTATATTTGTTAATTATAATAACCATTTATTTGTGGCGAAAACTTTATGAAAAAAACATAGCGGTTTCTTTTTTTGTTGTTTTACTCTCAGACGCATGGGGAAATTTGTTGGTCGGATCATTCTGCCGATGAATGAGTATATGTCTGAAGGGTATTTTGGAGAGATGCTAAAATACCCTTATATTTATCGCATAATTTATTTAATAGTGATTAAAATGTTAAAAGTAGTAGCATTTATGAAGCAAGTAGCCAAGGGACTACAGATGGAGGGAAACTTTGGTACTGCGCACGTCTACCGTAGCAGTCTCAATGCCATCATTGCTTATCGTGGGAAAGGGGATTTTACATTTCATGAGGTAACCCCTGAGTGGTTAAAAGGCTTCGAGATTCACCTTCGTGGCCGGGGATGCAGTTGGAATACTGTATCTACTTATTTACGCACATTTCGTGCGGTCTATAATCGTGCGGTAGATTGTCGTGGGGCTGTTTATGTACCGCATCTGTTTCGTTCTGTATATACTGGCACGCGTGCGGACCGTAAGCGTGCATTGGATACTGAAGACATGCAGAAAGTATTCACCAAATTGCCGCAGTCGTCCGTCGTGACATCTGACATGCGTCGTACGCAGGAACTGTTCGTTTTGATGTTTCTGCTCCGTGGTCTGCCTTTTGTCGATCTTGCCTATTTACGTAAAAGTGATTTGCACGACAATGTGATCACTTACCGCAGGCGGAAGACCGGGCGTCCTTTGTCAGTGACTTTAACTCCGGAAGCGATGGCCATATTAAAGAGGTATATGAACCGTGACAGTTCTTCTCCTTATCTATTTCCGTTATTAAATAGCCGGGAAGGGACAAAGGAGGCTTATCACGAATACCAGTTGGCTCTCCGCAACTTTAATAGACAGCTGATGTTGCTAGGTGAAATGTTAGGACTGGGGGATAAACTTAGTTCATATACAGCGCGTCACACTTGGGCAACGACAGCTTACTATTGCGAAATTCATCCGGGCGTTATTTCTGAAGCTATGGGACACTCTTCGATCACAGTGACCGAGACATATCTCAAGCCCTTTCGGAATAAGAAAATAGATGAAGCCAATAAAAAGGTGGTGGATTTTATAAAGCGCTCAATGTCTTTTGCAATTTATTGATTTTTAACCTGTTACTCTGTAGGTAACGGAGCTAAATAGCGTTGCAAAGATGGAGATATTTTGGAAAACATGCAAACAAAAATGATATTTTTTCTGATAAACAACTAAAAAAAGACAAATAACACAATAAAACAGCGGATTTCTTAGCATTAGACTTTGTAGCCTTTAATTTTAGATAATAGATTTCCCTCCCCTCTGCCGCCTCTCAGAAGCAGGGGTAAAGATGTTTCAGCATTCAATAAATGATTTTTCAGTATTAACTACCCTCCTGGGGCAGGTACAAAGGTTTTCCCGTTACCTACAGAGTAACGGGAAAACCTAATATAGTCTGTATGCTTCAAAGTATATTGTGTAAGGTAATTGAAAGTGGAAAACAAATTAAGAAAAGGAGGTTTGCACAAGAAATGAAAGGAATAAAACATGAGATGTAGTAAGGGAATTCATAATCCAAAACGAGAAACAATATTTTTATTATTTTTTTAATTTATAAATTAAAAGTTTTTTTATCATGAACAAAAAGTATTTAAGTGTCGTCCTGTTTGGAGCGCTATTAGCGGCTTCAGCGGGTACATTTACTTCTTGTAAAGACTACGATGATGACATCAAGGGGTTGCAAGAACAAATTGACAAAAGCGGAAGCACTATTACTGATCTTCAGACTCAGCTGACTACTTTGAAAGCTGCTGCTGAAGCTGCTCAGGCTACTGCTGATGCTGCTAAAGCTGCTGCTGTAGAAGCTAAAACAGCTGCTGATGCTGCAAAAGCTGCCGGTGATCAGGCCAAAGCTGATGCTGCTGATGCCTTGGCTAAAGCGAAAGCTGCCGAAGCTGCTGCTGCTACAGCAAAAACTGAAGCTATCGCAGAGGCTACAAAATTAGTGGAAGCTTTGAGAAACTCAATGCAGGAAGCTATCGACAAGAAACTTGATGTAACTGCATTCGAAGAAGCGTCAAAACTTCTTGGTGCTCGTATCGATGGTATCGAAGCTGGTCTGAGTACATTGGAAAATGGTGCTGTGAAAGAAAATACAGAGGCTATCAAAACTGCTATGGACCTTATCGAAACATTGCAGACAGCAGACGCAAACTTTGCTACAACATTGAAAGAACTCGATGAGTATGTTAAGATAACGCTGGAGGCTAAAATTGATGCTAATGCAGAGGATATTAAAGCAGCACAGGATGATATCAAAGCTGCACAGGATGATTTGGCTGCTTTGTGGAAGGAAATTGATGGTAAAGGCGGTCTGAAAGATTTGATCGGTGCAAATAAAACCGCTATCAGTGATCTGGAAACAAAGATAACAGATGAATTGGATGCTATTAAGAAGAATGTAAAAGACATTCAGGCTTCTATTAAAGAAATCAATACTAAGATTGGAAATATCAATACGAACCTGACTGGTCTGCATACATTGGTAACTTGCCGTCTGTCAAGCATCTCGCTTGCTCCCGACTTGTTCGTTGACGGTATTGAAGCTGTAAGATTCACTTCCTTGCAATATTCTCCAATGGATGTGAAAGATGAAAATGCCAGCATCCCAGCAAAGAGCTATCAATTCTCTACAGCTGCTTTGGCGACTGCTAGCTATCATTTCAATCCGGCAAGCTTTAAGTTGGCAAATGCTGACTATAGCTATATCGACCGCACTGCAGAAGTTGTTGAAACAACTCGTGCAATTGCTGCAAGTAAGTTGGTTGAGATTGTTGGCGAACCGGTTGCTAACCCCGCAACAGGAACTGTTGACTTCCAACTTCTTCGTCTTAATTCTCACACTACTCAGCCGGAACTTGACAGAACGAATCTGATCGCTTTGCAAGCTACTCTGAAAGGTGATGCAATTGATCAAGATGAGAAAAATGCCGTCATTACTTCTCCGTATGTAGCTGTATATGATAATATTTTGGCTGCTGAAGATGTTCGTATCGCTGATAAGGAAACTTTGTTTGAAGGTGGTAATGCTGCTCATTATGCAACTACATTCGATGCTTGTACGAAAGAAGAACCTCGCTACGAGACTCCTTATGATCAAGTATTCGACTTGAAAAAACTGGTTGCAACTTGTCTCAATAATGAAAATGTATCTACTGGTCATGATGAATTCCCGATTGAAGCCTATAAACTGTCATACAGATTTGCTGTAGCTACTACGGATTTTAATCTTGAAGAAGGTAAAACTGAAACTAATCAGCAGAAATGGGTTAAGTGTAATGATGTTGAGAAAGGTTTGTTCCAGGCAGAAGGTTTCAATCCGGAAGCATTTGGTCGTACTCCGATCTTGAAAGTTGAATTGGTAGACGAAAATGGCAACGTGGTACGTCGCGGATTTGTGAAAATTAAATTCACTGCAGAAAAACAACCTGATTTCACGGTAGGTAATCCGGCTGAAGAATTGGTATTCAAATGTGCTGATACAGAAGCAACATATACTATTACAGAAGAATATATCCGTGAGAATGTTTATCGTAAGATAACTGATGGTACTAATATTGGTATGAGTCATGAGACATTCTGGAATACATACGATGTTTCTACTGCTGTTGCATCTGTTAAGAAGAATGGCAAACTGGTAACTGGTGTTGATTTCCCGAAAATTGTAGCTGGTGCTACTTCAGTAGGTACAGCAACTAAGAAGGTTGTCTGGTCATTCAAACACGGTCAGCTTGGTGCTATTAGTGCTACTGGTTCTGAATTTGTTGCTACTATCACTGTTCAGAATAAACTGCAATCTTCTAAATATCCTGATGCAATCACATTCAAGTTTGCTGTAAATGTGAAATTGCCGAAAGCTAGCTTAGATGCAGTGAAGAACGAACTGTATTGGCAGACTATTGATGGTGATATGAAGTTCTTTAAGGTGAATGCTGTAGTACCTAATACTCCGGAAGATCCTGCAGACGGATGCCAGATCCATCAAGAACTGAATCTTGCTTACGATAAATATAACGTAAAAGGACTTCCAAATTGTGTAACAGACCGTTATGTTGTAACTAAGACTTATTCTAACGGAGTTGCTACAAGCAAAGTCTTAGCAGGTGTTAAGATCAGTGGAAAAACGATCTCATTGGATAAGAATGATGCTGATGTTAAGCTTGCTTTGAATAGCGCAGGCGGTCTGCAAGCTTCTGTTGCACATATCTATACATTGGAAAGCGGTGATCAGATTACTGTCAATGAATTTATGGTTAATTTCATCCGTCCTGTAAGCTTGAATATGCCTAGTGGAGTTACTCTGACAGACGCTATAACAGGTGGTGATGTTGCTAACTTCCAGTGGAATGGCTTGTTGATGGATTGGAGCGGTAATGCTATTGTATCTCCGAGTGTAGTAGAAACTGAAGATATTTCTTCATACTGGAAACAAGTTTGTACAACAGAATATGAATGGGTGCCAGAACATAGCTATGTGAAAACTCCGGCTAGTCTGAATGTTACTTATGGAAAAGTTGACTTCGTTACTGCATCAGATCTTACTATGTATAGTGGAACATCTAAGGTTAATTATTGGAAACCGGGAACTTCTACCGAGGATGTGATAGAAAAAACCTATTCTGTAGGTGCAATGTTGACTCAGGCTGAAGCGATGGCTATGCTGGAAGTACAAGAACGTGAGGGAACTCCTGAAGGATATGTAAACTTCGGTTCAACTTATAATTTTACGGAAATTCCTGTGATAAAGGGTTCTCATGTAGAATATACTTATGTAGCAAATATTGATTATGTTCCGGCTGAAATAGTCGTTGTTCCTGGTGACTACGTTGCTAAAAAGCATGAACATACACCTATGCCTACATTTGATGGAGAATCTTATGGTCAGAAATCAGGATGTTGGGAATGGACTAAGACTACATTCGGTAGCTCAGTTATTAATCTCGGACAATACTGGTTCTATTATGGAGAATTCAGCGATGTGAAACTTGATATTACTAAAGTTACTACAGACTTGAAATACAATGGTGGTAAGCTGCCTGCTAAGACTACTTTAGAACAAGTTGGTAATACCGTTAAGTATGTAAATGTGGATTCACCGATTGAATACGCTTACAAGATCTTTATTCCTGCTACTGTAAACTACGGTTGGGGAACACTTTCTTCCACATTGACTATTACAGTTAATCCGAAGAACTAAAAGATCAAAATGTTGTCTATCAATTTTTAGACACATATTATTTCAGGAAGGGTGCTCTGCTCTAGTCAGAGCACCCTTTTCATATAACAAAGCATATATTGGGTGATAAGATTTGCCTGATATATAGTTGTGACATATCGTATGAGATTTCTGTAACAAGACATTAAATACATAACATTATGAAAATAAGAAATTTATTAGTAGCCATACTTGCAATGAGTGGTACAGTAGTATTTGCTCAGGAGCAACGACAAATCAAGGAAGAAGGTAAAACCGTATTCAAACCTCATTGGTTTATCCAGGCACAAGTAGGAGCCGCACATACCGTAGGCGAAGCCAAGTTTACCGATCTGATGTCTCCTGCCGCCGCCATCAATATAGGATATAAGTTTGCCCCTGCATTCGGAGCACGTATCGGTGGTAGTGGATGGCAGGCAAAGGGTGGATGGGTAACTCCGGAACAAACCTACCAGTACAAATATCTTCAGGGAAACATTGATATTATGGCTGATCTCAGCACTTTGTTCTGTGGCTTCAACCCGAAACGTGTTTTCAATGGCTACCTTTTTGGTGGTGTAGGGCTCAATCGTGGTTTCGATAACGATGAAGCGAATGCACTCGACACCCGCACCTATGAACTGGAATATCTCTGGCAAGAAGGCAAGTTTCTTGTCGCCGGACGTTTTGGCTTGGGTTGTGACCTTCGCCTGAATGACCGCTTGGCCATCAATATCGAAGCTAACGCCAACGCTTTATCCGATAAGTTCAACTCAAAGAAAGCCGGTAACTGTGACTGGCAGCTGAACGCACTCGTTGGCTTGACCATTAAACTGGGAAAAAGCTATACCAAAACAGCTCCCGTATATTACGAACCGGAACCTGCAGTCGTAGAACAGCCTAAACCGGAACCTGTTGTTGCAAAAGAGCCGGAACCGAAACCTGTAGTAGTTGTTGAGCCGATGAAACAGAATATATTCTTTGCGTTAAACTCTGCACTTCTGCAAAATGATCAGTTGGCAAAGATTGATGCTATGATTAAATATATGGAGAAAAACCCAACCAGTAAAGTTGCTGTAACCGGATATGCCGACAAAGAAACCGGTAACCCGAAAATTAATATGACTTTGTCGGAAAAACGTGCCAAAAATGTTGTAGAAGCCTTGAAAGCTAAAGGAATAGCAGCAGATAGAATTATTACTAGTTATAAAGGAGATACGGTACAGCCTTATCAGAAACCGGAAGAAAATCGTGTTTGTATCTGTATAGCAGAATGATGTCTACATTAAGAAGATCCTTTTCTTAAAAAAGATATTCCCTATTCTCATGCGGAGTGTTTGTTCCCCACATTTTTTTTCGTACTTGTACGAGAACCTCCGTGTGAGAGCATTAGGAAATATATGCTTGCGAAAGTCTGTATTTCCGCAATAGACCCCTTTCTTCACTTAAATGTGAAGAAATTGTATCGGGGAGAGTAGCAGCGTAAGACCGTACTTGTGAAAGTGCATCTTATTCTGTCCCCTTAAGAGGATGCCCGCCTTTTTTCCCTAGTGGCATCCTCTTTTTTTGTTTTTACTATACGATTTTGTTTCCGATAAAGGAAGAGGGGGGATATCAAACTTACATTAAATAAGAAAGATAAAGATCAAAGCAAACTTAAAGTTAACCTTTGATCTTCATCTTACAATATGGGATATTTACCGAGCACTCCTCTACAGGTAGACGGTAACAACTATAATGCTTCTATTTTCTCTATGCTCAATCCGGTAGCTTTGGAGATGATTTCCAGTGAAACTCCCATCTTTTTCAGGTTTCGGGCAGTTTCTTCTTTGCCTTCTGCACGTCCCTTCTGTTCTGCAAATTCCAGCGTCACGAGATTATCCCGGTACACTTTAATGCTTTCATCATACTTCATCCGCTCCTCTTTTGAAAGCGAAGCGATATCTACAATCTTCTCTAATTTCTCAAAAACCGATTTACGGGCTTTGAATGGCAATCTTTTCAACGTTTCCATATTCTTCAGTACATAAATCCATCGTTCAAAGTCAGTTTCACACTCTTGCTCCTCCTTCGAAAAAGCAGGCAACTCGATAAAAATAAAACGAAGCTTGTCGGAAAATTGTTCGTGCGTGTCACGATCTGTAAGCACAATATCCGTACGAAGCTTATGCGGCAAATTGTCCAACCGGAAGTTCATAAAGAACACACCATATACGGCTTTCAGGTCAAACTTCCATTCGGCTCCTTTCTCACCCTGCCGGGCAACAGTCTTTGAAAGGTAATACAAGGCGCGTTCACGAAAGTGTACATGCTGCTTGTTTTGCATCTCTACAATGAATTGCTCTCCATTTTCGGCAGTGCAATATATATCATAGATCACCCCTCGGTCGCCCATATACTCGGGCAGTATTTCCTTATCGAGAAAGGTTATGTCTATTATATGTTTTTCATCTACCAGCAGGTCGTTCAGGAAATCAATTAACAAGTCTTTGGTCATTTCCTGCCCGAAGATTTTTTTAAATCCTACATCGGTAAATGGATTAATAAATTTCGTCATTATTTCTGTTTATTAGTTGTTTGCGACTCCACAAAGATAATGAATCTTCTGTCTGCTTGTTACGATAATGATGATTTTATCTGTCTGCAATTATATTTTGTGGGGAATCTTGCTGAAACATACCAGCTTTCTTTTTTGTTAGTTTCACATGCCGGTCATTGATTCACATACCGTCCGGACAACTCTAAAATGAATGAATATATGTGTATCGGATAGCTTTGGTTACGAAAATACCCTTATATTTATCGCGTAATTTATTTAATAGTGATTAAAATGTTAAAAGTAGTAGCATTTATGAAGCAAGTAGCCAAGGGACTACAGATGGAGGGAAACTTTGGTACTGCGCACGTCTACCGTAGCAGTCTCAATGCCATCATTGCTTATCGTGGGAAAGGGGATTTTACATTTCATGAGGTAACCCCTGAGTGGTTAAAAGGCTTCGAGATTCACCTTCGTGGCCGGGGATGCAGTTGGAATACTGTATCTACTTATTTACGCACATTTCGTGCGGTCTATAATCGTGCGGTAGATTGTCGTGGGGCTGTTTATGTACCGCATCTGTTTCGTTCTGTATATACCGGCACGCGTGCGGACCGTAAGCGGGCGTTGTGTGATGAGGATATGCAGAAGGTTTTTGCCAAATTACCTTCGTCTCCTGCCGTGACTCCTGCTATGCGTCGTACACAGGAACTGTTTGTCCTGATGTTTCTTCTCCGTGGTCTGCCTTTTGTCGATCTTGCTTATTTGCGTAAAAGTGATTTGCACGACAATGTGATCACTTATCGCAGGCGGAAGACCGGTCGTCCCCTGTCAGTAACGTTGACTCGGGAAGCGATGGTCTTATTAAAGAGGTATATGAACCGTGACAGTTCTTCTCCTTATCTGTTCTCTCTTTTGGAGAGCCGTGAAGGGACGAAGGAGGCGTATCGTGAATACCAGTTGGCATTGCGCAGCTTCAATCAGCAACTGTTGTTGCTGGGGCAATTATTAGGGCTGGGCGACAGGCTGAGCTCATACACGGCACGCCATACGTGGGCAACAACAGCTTATTATTGCGAAATTCATCCGGGTATTATTTCCGAAGCAATGGGGCATTCGTCCATTACGGTAACGGAGACGTATTTGAAACCTTTTAGAAATAAGAAAATTGATGAAGCCAATCAACTGGTAACGGATTTTGTGAAACGGATAGTTACTGGATTAATAGCTTGATTATTAGTGCTGTTACTTTGTAGGTAACGGAGCTGAATAGCGTTGCAAAGATGGATATATTTTGGAAAACATGCAAACAAAAATGATATTTTTTCTGATAAACAACTAAAAAAAGACAAATAACACGATAAAACAGCGGATTTCTTAGCATTAAACTTTTGTAGCTTTTAATTTTAGATAATAGATTTCCCTCCCCTCTGCCGCCTCTTAGAAGCAGGGGTAAAGATGTTTCAGCATTCAACAAATGATTTTTCAGTATTATCTACCCTCTCAGGGCAGGTACAAAGGTTTTCCCGTTACCTACAAAGTAACGGGTAAAAAGTATTGGGAGTAAGTTTCTTGTTCATCCCCCTGTGGAGTATGAACACAAGTAAAACAAAAAAGAAAAGGAGGTTATACTGAAAATGAATGGGGACAACACATGAGAGTTTTAAATCAACAATGCGAGACTATATTTTTATTATTTAATTTATAAATTAAAAGTTTTTTTATTATGAACAAAAAGTTTTTAAGTGTAGTCGTGTTTGGGGCGCTGTTGGCGTCTTCTGCAGGTACATTTACGTCTTGTAAAGACTATGACGACGACATCGATGCAGTAAACGGCAGAATCGATGAACTCGCAAAAAGTCTTTCAGATTTGCAGGCCAAAGTTGGGTCTTTTGTAAAGTCTGTTACTTATGATCCGGCTACGGGAAAATTGACTGTGGTAGATGGAGAGAACAACAGTGTGTCTTATACTATCGGACAGAATTTGCCGACTTATTCAATTAGTGTGGATAAGGAAGGTAAAATTTCGCTGTTGAAAGACGGTGAAGTTGTTTCGTCCGGTACTATTACATTCCCGGATGCTCCTACAACTCCAACCATTCCTGATGCTTTTGATCCTTCTAAATTGACAGTGGATCCTACGACAGGCAAAGTAATGTATGATGGTAAGGAAACTGGTGTAACTATACCTGGTGACGGAGTTCTTAGTATTGAAGATAAGAAAAACGCTGAGGGCGTTGTTATCGGCTATACGATTAAGTACAAAGATCAGGCTGTTACATTTGCTTTGAATGACGTATTGACTCTGAAAGGTCTTGTTTTCAAATCTGATTTGTTTGTAGACGGTATCGAAGCTATCGAATATCCTTATTTGGATTATACATATAAGGCAGGAAGCACTGCAGCTACTACTCAATGGGAAGATGAGCAAGCAGAGAAAGTTCTGTGTAAAGTAATTACTGATTCGAAAGAATGGAACTATACAGGTGGTACCGGAGCTCAATATAATCCGATTGAATATATTAATTATCACTTGAATCCGTCTAGTGCAAAAGTAAGTAAGGAAGATTTGTCTTTTGTATCCAGAGATGTTGAAGTGATTTCTTCTCGTGCTTCAGTGGCTCTTCCTGAAGTTGCTGACATGAAACCTGCTGATGAAGGTATCCTTCCGGTAGGACTCAGAGCAATAGGAAAAGACATCAAACAAGGAGGCGAAGGTTCTATCTTGGCTTTGCAGGCAATTGTTAAAGCAAAAAGTGATGCTCAGGCAGATACAACTGTAACATCTGATTACGCATTGCTTTATGCTTCTAAGGTTACTCCTCAGGCTATTGCATTTAATGATGCTACTTTAGCTGCTGAAGATTGCCAGGAATCTGCTAATCCGGACGAGTTGTTCAAGACTGTAGAAGGTGCTATCACACATGCTCCTACTTTGACAGTTGCTTATAATAGCTTTATTGATTTGAAGAATCTGTTGACAATTCACTATAATCGTGAAGGTCAGCCTGAAGCAACAAAAAATGATGGTACTCATAAAGTTTGGGCTTATGGAGATGAAGCTAAGTATGGTTTGAAGTATGACTTCGCGTTCATTCAATATACATCAGGTCAAAATGTAACTTCTGACAGTAAATATGCAGATGCAAACACTATTAAAGAAGGTGTACTTACTCCGCGTATTGTAAACTCTGCCGGTGAGACTCTTAACGAGCAAGGTGTATCTTCTGTAGGAAAACGCCCGTTGGTTAGAGTACGTGTGACAGATGCGGATGGCCGCGTTGTCTTGGCTGGATTCATTAAAATTGAAATTGCAAAACAGGTTGATGATATTGTTACAAGTGTATTCGACAAAGGCACTCACAACTTTGGATGTGATGAGGCTGATGCTATCTTGACATGGTCTGAGATTTCTTATCAATTGCTTGAAAAAGCAGCTGTTCAGTCTAAGGATGAATTCGATGCTTTATATGAATTCGATGTAGATGATAGTGGTGTAGCCAAACAGTTTGCTAAATCAGCCGATGGTAAGTCATTCGTTCCGGCTGCGATTGCACAGGTTATTGGAACAGTGAAAGAAAAGGTGGATGAAACTGGTACAACAAATACAGTTCTTCACTGGACTTTGACTACTGCAGAACAGTCTGGTATTTATGAAATGGCAGGTCATACAGCTACTATTTATGTAAGATATGTCAGCAAGCTGAATACTACATCTCATGCTCCTATCTACATGCCTTTGCAGATAGCTGTCGCTAAACCTCAGGGAACTGTTGTTACTAAGTTGACTAACTACTGGTACAGTGACGGTGACGTTGCTAAGGATGGTCAGAATACTCGTCTGAATGTTCCTTATCCGCAAGATAACGGCAATACATTGAATTATGTAGTTGACTTGAACCAGGTATGGGAAAAGGGTATGCCTACATTTACTCCTCCTGCAAACTTTGCTTCTTATACTGATGTAATATTTGCAAATCAAAACGGCGCTGCCGGAGGTTATAAGTATTACTTCGACGCTGATCAGAATGTATTGACTGTTGATGGAACTAAGTATACATTGTCAGTAGATAATGCTACAGCACCTTGTATTACAGGCGGTTCATATAAAGCTACAGCTCAGAACATGATCGATCATGCTTTGAAAGTAGATGCAGGTGTATTCACTAATACGAAGTTGTATGCTAATGGAACTGTTATTGCAACAATCGATCAGAACACCGGTAAGATTACTTATGAAAACAATGATACTTCTAAGAAGTTGTTGAATGCATATAGCCATAGTGCTGCTAAGCATTTTGCTAAGATCGGTATTTGTGCATACAGTCCTTGCAACATTGCAATGTCTTTGACGAACAATACATACAATGCATACTTCCTCCGTCCTATCGACGCAGTAGGTACAGATGGTGGAGAATTCGTTGATACTCATGCTAATGGTTCTACTCTGGATATCGCTAAGTTGTTCAACTTCCAGGATTGGCGTAATGTTAAGTTCGTAGATGGAACTGACTATTCAAACAGCTGGTTGTATGCATTCTACGGATTGAATAAGGTAGAAGTGAAAATAGCAGATGCTACAACTACCTTAAGTGGTGGTAAGCTAGGAGAGACTTTATTGTCAAGCAAAACAGAGAAAATCGTATTGACTCAGACAGATAAAGATGGTAATAAAGTTACTTCTGCTACTTTAAATCTTTCTTCTTATAATACTGAAGCAAGTGGTACTCAAGCTACATATGATGCAATTGTTGCAGCTATGGGTAAGATCAAGTATGTAAACAACGGTAACAACGTTCAGACATTTGAACTGCGCATCCCGGTTGAGTTCACCTATACTTGGGGTACTGTGAAGACTACAGTAGATTGTACAGTTAAGAGTACAATGGGTAACTAATAGTAAAGGTTTCATTACTAAACACTGATAAGGAGGGTGCGCCGATCATTGGTGCACCCTCCTTCACAATAAGAATTGAAGGCGGAATGAAAAAGAAAGATCTGTTATATATATGTGTGTTGGTTGCCGTTTCTTGTTTCTTGTTCTCATGCGGAGAAAAAAAGAAGCAGCTCACTCCCAAAGAAGAATTCTTAATGGGGTTGACAGCTGAAGATACGGTGCAAGTACTTACCATATCACGCAGTTGCATGGATACATTGAAAGCCGGAAATATAGATGAAGCGCTGAAGATGCTTTTTATCTTGCGCGATGGAAAAGCGATACCTCTTCCCGCTGAGAAGGAACAACAACTGAGGAAAAAATTCAAGTATTTTCCTGTTGTAGATTATAAATTGGATTATTATTCTTTTTCAAGTACGGATAATAACGATGTGAAGTTTCAGATAGAGTTTTTCAAGCACACTAGTTCGGATGATCATACGCCAAATACAATTGGATTTATGTTTAATCCGGTGAAAATAGACGGAGTTTGGTATCTTGCCGTTAAAGAGGCTACCAAGGAAGCTACTGATAAGTAGTAGATGAATGGTGACGAGTACTGTTGTCATTGGTTTTTAGACTTTTAAACAGGTTTTGATTATGAATATAAAAAAAATATTAGTTGCTGTATATGCGTTGAGTACTACAATAGCATTTGCGCAGGAGCAACGTATCAAAGAAGAAAGTAAAACGATATTTAAACCTCATTGGTTTATTCAAGCACAAATAGGAGCTGCACATACTGTAGGTGAAGGAGAATTTACTGATCTTATTTCTCCGGCAGCTGCTCTTAATGTCGGTTACAAGTTTGCTCCCGCATTCGGCGCACGTGTCGGTGTAAGTGGCTGGCAGGCAAAGGGGGGATGGGTCAATCCACGTCAGAACTATCAGTATAAATACCTGCAAGGGAATGTAGACATCATGGCGGATCTCAGTACTTTGTTCTGTGGCTTCCATCCGAAGCGTGTGTTCAACGGCTATCTTTTTGGTGGAGTAGGACTGAACCGTGGTTTTGACAATGACGAAGCAAATGCGCTCGATACCCGTACTTATGAGATGGAATATCTCTGGCAGGAAGGTAAGTTCCTCGTTGCCGGACGTTTCGGCCTTGGTTGCGACTTTCGCCTAAACGACCGCCTGTCTATCAATATCGAAGCGAATGCCAACGCCTTGTCTGATAAGTTCAACTCCAAGAAGGCCGGTAACTGTGACTGGCAACTGAATGCCCTTGTCGGTGTAAGTATCAGACTGGGTAAAAGCTACACTAAAACCGCTCCGGTCTATTACGAACCGGAACCGGTAGTGACGGAACAACCCAAACCGGCTCCTGTAGTAGAACAACCGCAACCCAAAAAGGAAGTGGTGATTGAACCGTTGAAGCAGAATATCTTCTTTGCCTTAAACTCTGCAAAGATTCAGGACGATCAGCAAGCCAAGATTAGTTCTTTAGTAGAATATCTGGAGAAACATTCTGCCGCCAAGGTAAGTGTGACAGGATATGCTGATAAGGAAACCGGTAACCCGAATATCAATATGACTTTGTCGGAAAAACGTGCAAAGAATGTGATTGAGATGTTGAAAGCTAAAGGAGTGGTAGCTGATAGAATTGTTATTGGTTATAAGGGAGATACGGTGCAGCCTTATCAGAAACCTGAAGAAAACCGTGTATGTATCTGTATAGCGGAATAATATTTGTGATTATAACTCTCTTTTCTTAAAAAAGATATTCCCTATTCTCATGTGAGGTGTTTTTTCCCACATTTTTCGTATTCGTACGAGAATCCTCACATGAGATGAATAGGAAGTGCGGGCTTGTGAAAGTCTGTGTTTCCACAATAGACCCCTTTCTTCACTTGAATGTGAAGAAATTGTATCAGGGGGTAACAGTATAAGATTATACTTGTGAAAGTGTACCTTATTCTGCCCCAAGGAGGATGCCTGCCCTTTTTTCCCTGGAGGCATCCTCTTTTGTTTTTTTGTATCTGAAGGTACGTGTATCAAAAGTTAAAAGTAACTAAACTCTCCTCCTTCAGGAAGGAGGAGTACCCGTAGGGGGAGGTGGTAGGTGAATATATAAGCTATTGATCTTCAGCTGTGAAGTACACCTACCACCCCGGCTTTCAGCCACCCCTCCTTCCTGAAGGAGGGAAATTTAGTTACTTTTGACACACCTTCTTTTTGTTATTATACAGATCGAACATTGATTAACATACTGTCCATACAGCTCTAAAATCAATGAATATATGTGTATTGGGTGGCTTCGGTTACGAAAATACTCTTATATTTATCGCGTAATTTATTTAATAGTGATTAAAATGTTAAAAGTAGTAGCATTTATGAAGCAAGTAGCCAAGGGACTACAGATGGAGGGAAACTTTGGTACTGCGCACGTCTACCGTAGCAGTCTCAATGCCATCATTGCTTATCGTGGGAAAGGGGATTTTACATTTCATGAGGTAACCCCTGAGTGGTTAAAAGGCTTCGAGATTCACCTTCGTGGCCGGGGATGCAGTTGGAATACTGTATCTACTTATTTACGCACATTTCGTGCGGTCTATAATCGTGCGGTAGATTGTCGTGGGGCTGTTTATGTACCGCATTTGTTTCGTTCTGTATATACCGGCACCCGTGCGGACCGTAAGCGTGCATTGGATACCGAAGACATACAGAAAGTATTCACCAAATTGCCGCAGTCGTCCGCTGTGACATCTGACATGCGTCGTACGCAGGAATTGTTCGTTTTGATGTTTCTGCTTCGTGGTCTGCCTTTTGTCGATCTTGCTTATTTGCGTAAAAGTGATTTGCACGACAATGTGATTACTTACCGCAGGCGGAAGACCGGGCGCCCTTTGTCAGTGACTTTGACTCCGGAAGCGATGGCTATATTAAAGAGGTATATGAATCGTGATACGTCATCTCCTTATTTATTTCCGTTATTAAATAGTCGGGAAGGGACGAAGGAGGCTTATCATGAATACCAGTTGGCACTCCGCAATTTCAATAGACAACTGATGTTGCTAGGTGAAATGTTAGGACTGGGGGATAAACTTAGTTCGTATACTGCCCGCCATACATGGGCAACGACAGCTTACTATTGTGAAATTCACCCGGGCGTTATTTCTGAAGCTATGGGACACTCTTCGATCACAGTGACCGAGACGTATCTCAAACCTTTTCGGAATAAGAAAATAGATGAAGCCAATAAAAAGGTGGTGGATTTTATAAAGCGCTCAATTCCAATAGCAATGTGTTGAATTTAAGCCTGTTACTTCATAGGTAACGGAGCTAAACAGCGTTGCAAAGATGGAGATATTTTGGAAAACATGCAAACAAAAAAGATATTTTTTCTGATAAACTACTAAAAAAAGAGAAATAACACGATAAAACGGCGGATTTCTTTTTATTAGACCTTTATAACCTTCTAATTATATTCAAAGATTTCCCTCCCCTCTGCCTCCTCTTTGAAGCAGGGGTAAATAAGTTTCATTACTAAATCATACAGTTTTTCATAAAGAAGGCTTCATGAGAGCCAGGACAAAGGTTTGCCCGTTACCTATGAAGTAACGGGCAAAAAGTATTGGGAGTAAGTTTCTTGTTCATCCTCTATGGAGCATGGACACAGGTAAAACAAAAAAAGAAAAGGAGGTTACACTAAAAATGAATGGGGACAACACATGGGATTATTGAATCGACATCGAGAGATTATATTTTTATTATTTAATTTATAAATTAAAAGTTTTTTTATTATGAACAAAAAGTTTTTAAATGCAGTCCTGTTTGGAGCGTTATTAGCGTCTTCGACGGGCACATTTACATCTTGTAAAGACTACGATGACGACATCAATGGTCTGAGCGAACGTGTGGATGCAGTCGAAAAAACATTAGCTGACTTGAATACCAAGTTCGGAGCATTGGCTTATGTGAAATCGGTATCCTTTGCTAATGGTGTATTGACAGTAACAGATCAATCGGGGACTCCTACTACTTATACGATCCCTGATAACGATACGAATACTACGTACACTTTGGATGTATCTCAGGATGGTAATAAAGCTACTATTACTTTGACCGATGACAAAGGTAATAAACAGACTAAGACTATTACTTTTACAGATACTGACACTGATACCAAGTTTGATGCTACCAAATTGACTGTTGGTGAAGATGGCGTTGTAAAATATGACGGTGTTGCTACCGGGGTTACAATACCTAAGCAAGGTACGCTGACTATCACAGAAATGACTACAGATGGCGTAACTTATGGCTGGGCTATTAAATATGGTAATGCAGAACCTGTTAATTTGATGATCTGTGATGTGTTGCCTATTACAAGCTTTGGCTTCGAACCGGATGCTTATCTGGGAGGCGTTCCTTCAATGAAGGCTTTGAAAGTCGTTTACAAAGCTTGGGGTGAAACCACTAGCTGTAATCCGGCTACTGCTACTGGTGAAGTATGGGAAAAAGCTACTACAAATTCTTATGTTCGTCCGGTTATTGCGGGTACTTATTATCTGAATCCGTCAAGTGCAACTAAAGAACAGATTAAGAAGATCACTGTACTTTCTGCAGATAAAGAGTATATTAATAAAACTAGAGCAGCTGCTTCTAATCCGGAAGTTGAAAGCTATGAAGTAAAAGACGGTGTTTTGACTGTTTACTTCAAGGCTACTACTGAGTTGATTGAAGCTATCTCAAGTTCTAAGATTACTGTTTTGGCTATCCGTGTAGAAACAGAAGCTGGTAATACAATTACTGATGAGTATAGAGCTATCTACGCAACAGATTATGAAAACGTGATTTTGGGTGACAAGGCTAAAAAAGCTGCAGCTGCTGCACAACATCACTTGTATGGAACAACCTCTGGTAAGGCAGATGATGCTATCAAGGCTGACGCAGACTATGAAGTTGCTTATAACTCAACTACCGGTATCGATCTTGCTGACAAAGTTATCACTTGTTATGATGACGTGGCTGCTAATAAAACAGATTTGACTATGTCTGCTGCGGAACTGGCAAAATTAGGCTTGAAGTATGATTTCCATTTGTGTGCTTATATTGATGGTACTAATCAGACTAACCAAAGTGATTTCGCTAGATTGACAGGTTCGGTTTTGTATCCGAAATTGTTTAATGAAACAGCTACTCCGTATGCTGCCGTAGGTCGTCAGCCATTGGTACGTGTTCAGCTGTTGGATACGAAAGCTAATAATAAAGTGGTCAGCACAGGTTGGATTAAAGTGATGATCACTAAAGATAAGGCTCCTGCTATTGACGCTCCGTTCACATTTGATCCATTCACTAACCAATGTGATGATAAAGTATTCGCATTGACAGTTGAACAAATGAATGTGAAGGTTTATAACAAGTTGGGTATGGACTATAAGATGTTCAAGACTATCTATGAAGCTGCCAATCCGTTGTATACCGGCGATGGTGTGGTTACTGAGGTTGCCGATGCTGGAGAAGTTACACAAACTGACTTGTTGAAGTGGACTATTTCTCAGGCCGATATGAAGTTAGCTTTGGCGAAGACTTCTGATGTTGGCTCATTGAAGGCTGTTGTAACTTACAAACCGAAAGCTGGTTATGAAGATTCTTACAGCGATGTAACTATCACATTGTCTACTAAGGTTAATGCAATTGCCGCTGTTACAATTCCTGCTTCTAACAAGATCGCTGAATACTGGGATGCTAATAAGACTTACGTTCGTCTGAATGTAGTTGTTCCGGGTACTCTGACTGATGACTGTGCATTTGCAGTTGACTTGGATAACACATTTGAAGGAAACAAACCTATTATCACAGGTGCTACTGCTTACAAGTATATTTTTGCATCTAAGAACGTAAATCGTAAAGAGAAAGGTTTGAGCGGTACTGAATATACATTATCAGTTAGTGATGATGGCTTGACATTGAAAGCTACTGCCGGTGCTGCGACTCAAAATGTAGCAGTGATTGATGCTGATGGTGTAGTCACTTATCAAAATACAGACTTTGCAAAAGACCTGTTGAATATTGCAAGTCACAACTCAGTTCCATCTGCCGGATTCTATGCTTGGATTAACATTAAAGCAACTACCGGTGAATGTGCATTAGAGTTGCCTATCACTAACGGTGAATATATGGCTTACTTCTTGCGTCCGATTGATGTAATTGCCGGTGAAGGTAAGTTCCAAGATGCTGTTGATAATGGTTCTACAGTTAATATGCTCGACCTGTTGAGCTTCTCTGATTGGAGAAACCAAGCATTCAGCACAACAGTAAAAGCTAACTACTTCGGTTATTATGGAATCGAGCTAATTACAGTTGATATACCTAATATTACTACTGACTTGAATGGTAACGATATCAATTCTAAGAAGTTGTCTGAGGTTACTTCACAACTGGTAATTACTCAAACTGGTACTACGGTTAATCCTATTCCTGCAGCTCCTGCTAAGGATACTTATGGTACCGTTACATATACAAACAATGGTAACGCTGTCGGTGCATTCAACTTGAGATTACCTGTTACTGTCACTTACAAGTGGGGTACAGTTAAGTCTTATGTGATTATCCCGGTTGAAAAGACATTAGGTAACTAATTCTTTTTGAACTTAAATATAATGAAGCGCTTCTCTCTAATGAGAGGCGCTTTATGTTTAATGTAAATTAATCAATTATGAGCATTAGAAGAAAACTGTTGATAGGTATAATGGCTATCAGTGTATTGCCAATTTCCGCCCAGGAACAGCGTATCAAGGAACCTGAAAAGATTTCTTTCAAACCTCATTGGTTCATTCAAGCACAAATAGGAGCAGCCCATACCGTAGGTGAAGCAAAATTCACTGATCTTATTTCTCCGGCAGCAGCTCTTAATGTCGGTTATAAGTTTGCTCCCGCATTCGGTGCACGTGTTGGTGTAAGTGGCTGGCAGGCAAAGGGGGGATGGGTGAATCCGCAACAGACCTACCAATATAAATATCTGCAAGGAAATGTAGACATCATGGCGGATCTCAGTACTTTGTTCTGTGGTTTCAATCCGAAGCGTGTGTTCAATGGCTATCTTTTTGCCGGAGCAGGGCTGAACCGTGGTTTTGACAATGACGAAGCAAATGCGCTCGATACTCGTACTTATGAGATGGAATATCTCTGGCAGGAAGGTAAGTTTCTCGTTGCCGGACGTTTCGGTCTTGGTTGCGACCTTCGTTTGAATGACCGCTTGTCTATTAACATCGAAGCGAATGCCAACGCCTTGTCTGATAAGTTCAACTCCAAGAAGGCCGGTAACTGTGACTGGCAACTGAATGCCCTTGTCGGTGTAAGTATCAGACTGGGTAAAAGCTACACTAAAACCGCTCCGGTCTATTACGAACCGGAACCGGTAGTGACGGAACAACCCAAACCGGCTCCTGTAGTAGAACAACCGCAACCCAAAAAGGAAGTGGTGATTGAACCGTTGAAGCAGAATATTTTCTTTGCCATAAACTCTGCAAAGATTCAGGACGATCAGCAAGCCAAGATTGCTTCTCTGGTAGAATATTTAGAGAAGAATGCTACTGCTAAAGTGAGCGTGACAGGATATGCAGACAAAGGAACTGGTAATGCCAGAATCAACAGCAAATTATCGGAAAAACGTGCGAATAATGTAGTGGAAGCTTTGAAAGCAAAAGGTATTGCTGCCGATAGAATTACAGTTGCTTATAAAGGTGATACTGTTCAGCCATATAATACTCCTGAAGAAAATCGGGTAAGTATCTGTATTGCTGAGTAAATATGGCACACAAAGGCTATTAAGAATTTAAAATTTCCCTATTTCTCATGAGAGAGTTTTCCCCACTTCTTTATATATATCATTTATATAAGGTGTTCTCTCTGAGAATCTTAAGAGGTCCGTACTTGTGAAAGTCCGTACTTCTGCAATAATAACCCTTTCTTCACTTAAATGTGAAGATTACATTGGGGAATAGTTGGAAAGGTGGTGCTTGCGAAAGTACTCCTTTCTCTTACCTATTTCCTGTTGGAGGATGTCTCCCTTTTTCCCACGGACATCCTCTTTTATACAAAAAGGCGACTCATACTGAATGGGCCGCCTTTTCTGTTATTTAATCTCGATTTCCTCCTTCATATCGATTTCCTCTCCATGTGTATCGTAGAACACATATTGCAGGAAAGCGAGTTTCTGACTTGGAATGATCTTGATACCGAATCCGTATTTCATCTGCCACTTCCGTCTGAGGGAAACGAGTCCCTGATTGATGAAGGCGGCGACATACGGATGGACGTGTAACGAGAATTTCTTTACCTTCAGTTTGTTGACCAGATAATCAATTTTACTCTCTAAAGTGTCCGTAAAGAGAATGGACGATTTGATAGTACCTTTTCCGAAGCAGGTAGGGCAGATTTCGGTCGTGTTGACGTCCATTGCCGGACGCACGCGTTGGCGGGTAATCTGCATCAGCCCGAATTTGCTGAGCGGCAGAATATTATGCCGTGCCCTGTCTTTCTGCATGTTGGCACACATTCGTTCATAAAGCTTCTGACGGTTTTCGGCTTCATTCATATCGATGAAGTCCACGACGATGATACCACCCATATCTCTTAATCGCAGTTGGCGAGCCAGTTCGTCGGCGGCTCCCAGATTTACTTCGAGTGCGTTACCTTCCTGCCCGTTGGCATTCTTGGTGCGGTTACCGCTGTTCACGTCTACTACGTGAAGCGCCTCAGTATGCTCAATAATCAGGTAGGCACCACTTTTGTATGAAATGGTCTTGCCGAATGACGACTTGATTTGTTTGGTGATACCAAAATTGTCGTAAATGGGGAGTTGACCTTTGTACAGCTTCACGATTCCTGCCCGTTCAGGGGCGATGAGGGTTACGTAATCCTTGATTTCGTGGTACACAGCCTCGTTGTTCACGTGGATGTTTTCGAAGGAAGGATTGAACAAGTCGCGCAACAGTCCTACGGCACGGCTGGTTTCTTCGTAAATCAGTGTCGGAAATTTGGTGGCCTTCTGTACTTTTGTAATGGCATCTTCCCAATGTTTCAGTAATACTTTAAGCTCTCCGTCGAGCTCGGCAACACGTTTTCCTTCGGCCACGGTGCGGACGATGACGCCGAAGTTTTTCGGCTTGATACTCATCAACAGTTGCTTGAGGCGTGCGCGCTCTTCGCTCGATTTAATTTTTTGTGATACGGAAACCTTGTCATTGAAGGGAATCAGCACGAGGTATCTTCCGGCAAAGGAAAGTTCGGAAGTCAGTCGCGGCCCTTTGGTAGAGATAGGTTCCTTGACAATTTGCACCACTACTTCTTGTCCCACCTTGAGTGTGTTGGAAACCGTTCCGTCCTTTTCAAGGTCGGGAAGTATGGTTGCTTTGGTAATGGGATTCAGCTTCTTCTTGTCGCTTAAAGTTTGCTTTACGTACTTCTCTAACGAGTTAAATTGAGGACCCAGGTCCAGATAATGAAGAAAAGCGTCTTTCTCGTAACCCACGTCCACGAAGCAGGCATTCAGGCCGGGCATCAATTTCTTGACGCGTCCCAAATACATGTTGCCCACCGAAAAGGAGATGTTTCTTCCTTCGCTCTGGAGTTCCACCAGCTGCTTGTCTTCAAGCAGTGCAATGGATACCTCTTTGGGCTGTACGTCTACAACGAGTTCGCTTGTCACAATAATTGGCTTTTAAATGATTCAATTTACTACTTAAACAAAGAACAAACCCGCGAGACATTTTGCTTCACAAGTTTGTTCTTTATTTTGTCCTTCAGACTAAAAATTACTTTTTGCTTTTATGTCTGTTCTTTCTTAGTCTTTTTTTACGCTTGTGCGTAGACATTTTATGTCTTTTTTTCTTTTTTCCGCTTGGCATAGCTTCACATTTTATGGGTTAATACTCTTGTTTATTATTTCTTTACTGAAATTGTAAATGTCTTAGCCGGTTTGAAGGCCGGAATGTTGTGCTCTGGAATGATGATAGTAGTATTCTTAGAAATATTACGAGCTGTCTTTTGAGCTCTTTTCTTAACTACGAAGCTACCAAACCCGCGAAGGTATACATTCTCATCGTTAGACAATGAGTCTTTAACAGCTTCCATAAATGCTTCAACTGTTGTAAGAACTGTTGTCTTATCAATACCGGTTTTCTTTGTAATCTCGTTTACAATATCTGCTTTAGTCATTTTTCCTTAAAAAAAATATTATTACTAGGTTCTTGCTAATTTTTTGGACTGCAAATATATAGCTTTTTGGTCTCCTAAAAAAATATATTCTGCACATTTTTCTAAAAAAGTGGAGGCATTAAGTTTTCTTAGAGACAAAAGAGTTACTTTTGTACTGCTTTTGGATAGTATATACGAGATAAATGTTAGATGATAGATCGAAATCAGGAATGAATATTTTTAGTGAGGCTATAGTTGAATGGTATAAAGAATACAAGCGTGATTTGCCTTGGAGAGAATCGTCGGACCCGTATCGGATCTGGATATCGGAGATTATTCTCCAGCAGACACGGGTGGCGCAGGGATATGATTACTTTCTCCGGTTTATCAAACGTTTTCCTGATGTGAAGGCATTGGCAGACGCTGACGAGGATGAGGTGATGAAATACTGGCAGGGACTGGGATATTATTCTCGTGCCCGCAACCTGCATGCTGCGGCCAAAAGTATGAATGGAGTTTTTCCGGAAACATACCCCGAAGTGCTGGCGCTGAAAGGAGTAGGGGAGTATACGGCGGCAGCTATCTGTTCTTTTGCCTACGGTATGCCTTATGCGGTGGTAGACGGAAATGTGTATCGGGTACTTTCCCGTTATTTTGGCATTGATACTCCGATTGACTCGACGGAAGGAAAGAAACTGTTTGCTGCTCTGGCGGATGAAATGCTGGATAAGAAACAGCCGGCTCTTTATAATCAGGGTATTATGGACTTCGGAGCGATACAGTGTACTCCACAGTCACCCGATTGTTTGTTTTGCCCGTTGGCGGATAGTTGTTCGGCACTTTCAACAGGAAGGGTGACTCAGCTTCCGGTGAAACAACACAAGACAAAGACGACGAACCGTTACTTTAATTATATCTATGTACGTGCGGGCGCGCATACCTATATAAATAAGCGGACGGCAAACGATATATGGAAGAACTTGTTTGAACTGCCACTGATAGAAACTCCGGTTGCTTTGTCCGAAGAGGAGTTTCTTGCATTGCCGGAATTTAGGTCATTAATAGCATCGGGTGAGAATCCGGTGATACGCTTAGTCTGCCGGGGTGTGAAGCACGTGTTGTCACATCGGGTCATCTATGCCAACCTGTATGAAGTGGCTTTGCCCGAAGACACGAAGTCCTTCGCTAACTTTCAGAGAATACGATTGGAGGAATTGGACAAGTATGCGATTTCCAAGTTGGTGCAGACTTTAATTCAGGTAATAAGTAATAGGTAATAAGTAATAGGTAATAAGCTGCGCTATAAACCGAATGGTTAATACCTATTACCTATTACTTATTACCTACTTATTACTTAAAATACTTGCATACTATTGTTATTCTGTTTAATTTTGGCAGCAGATTTAAATAATAGAATCATAAACTTGATACATGTATGTCAGTAAATAAAGTGATATTGATAGGAAACGTAGGACAAGATCCTAGGGTGAAATATTTCGATACAGGTTCGGCAGTGGCAACTTTCCCTTTGGCTACTACTGATCGTGGCTATACATTGGCCAATGGAACCCAGATTCCCGAAAGAACGGAATGGCATAATATTGTTGCATCCAACCGTTTGGCTGAGATTGTGGACAAATATGTGCACAAAGGTGACAAACTGTATCTGGAGGGGAAAATAAGAACCCGTTCATATAGTGATCAGTCGGGCGCTATGCGTTATATCACTGAGATTTTTGTGGACAATATGGAAATGTTGTCTCCGAAAGGGGCTAATACAGGTGCGGGAGCTCCTCAACCATCTGCAACACAGGCTCAGCAGCCGCAGCAGATGCAACAGCCGCAACAACAGGCGCAGCCGTCACAGGCACAGCCGATACAAGATAATCCGGCAGATGACTTGCCGTTTTAGATACTGTGATAATGTGTCAATAGGCTGATGGCTGATTGGCACATTATCTTTTGTTTAACTAAAATACATACTCTTTGGACTCAGATGGTTATTTAAGCCAATTGGCTGAAATTTTCAACGGTATTACCGTAAACACTCCTTCAATCTCTGCTATTATCGCCATAGTACTGGCAGGTGTGCTCCTGCTTGCTTCCGGCTTTGCTTCGGCTTCTGAAATAGCTTTTTTCTCACTCTCTCCTTCGGACTTGAATGATATTGACGAACACAATCATCCTGCTGACGAAAAGATCAGCGCACTCCTTGGAGATTCCGAACGGCTTCTGGCTACGATACTGATCACTAACAATTTTGTGAATGTGACCATTATCATGCTCTGCAACTTCTTCTTCATGAATGTATTCGTGTTTCACTCTCCATTGGCGGAGTTCATTATACTGACTGTAATCCTGACTTTCCTGTTATTGTTGTTCGGAGAGATCATGCCGAAGATTTATTCAGCACAAAAGACATTGGCATTTTGCCGTTTCTCCGCTCCGGGCATCTATTTTCTGGAAAAACTGTTTCATCCGGTTGCTTCTATGCTGGTGCGTTCTACCACTTTTCTGAATAAGCACTTTGCCAAGAAGAATCATAATATTTCTGTGGATGAACTTTCTCATGCATTGGAATTGACGGACAAAGCTGAAATTTCTGAGGAAAATAATATTTTGGAAGGAATTATCCGCTTCGGTGGTGAGACTGTGAAAGAGGTGATGACATCTCGTCTTGATATGGTCGATCTGGATGTCCGTACCCCTTTCAAAGAAGTGATGCAGTGTATCATTGAAAATGCTTATTCACGTATCCCTATTTATTCCGGTTCGCGGGATAATATCAAGGGTGTGCTATATATCAAGGACCTTCTGCCACATGTCAATAAGGGAGATAATTTCCGTTGGCAATCATTGATCCGCCCTGCTTATTTTGTGCCGGAGACGAAGATGATTGATGATCTGCTTCGTGATTTTCAAGCGAATAAGATACATATTGCCATTGTGGTGGATGAGTTTGGAGGTACTTCCGGACTGGTGACAATGGAGGATATTATCGAAGAAATCGTAGGCGAGATTCATGATGAATATGACGATGAAGAGCGCACATATGTTGTGCTGAATGATCATACATGGATATTTGAAGCAAAGACACAGTTGACTGACTTCTATAAGATTGCGAAAGTCGATGAAGATGAATTTGAAAAGGTAGTAGGTGACGCTGATACGCTGGCAGGCATGCTGCTCGAAATAAAAGGTGAGTTTCCGGCATTGCATGAGAAGGTGACTTATCACAATTATGAGTTTGAGGTGCTGGAGATGGATAGCCGCCGTATTCTGAAGGTTAAGTTCACGATTCTTCCGAAGGAGATGGATGAGTCGGAGAGTAAGGAGTGATGAGTAGATAAGACCTGTTCGGGCGGAGAAACTATAATCGGAGAAGAAATTATAAACCAAAAACGATGGGATTATTTCTGCAACATAAGACGGTTGATATGCAGTGGGCTGTCTGGAAGATGGAGGAATCTTTGGATACACTGTTTAGTCTTCTGCCCGATACCCGAAGAGTTTCTTGTGAGCAGGAAATGCAGCGTTTTACTTCGGACCGAAGGAAACTGGAATGGTTGTCTGTCCGTGTGCTGCTATATTCCATGTTGCAGGAAGATAAAGAGATAGGATATTCATCGGAAGGAAAGCCGCATTTGACAGACAATTCTTCTTTTATCAGTATTTCGCATACAAAGGGGTATGTAGCTGTGATACTTAGTTCCGTAGCTCCTGTAGGCATTGATATTGAGCAATATGGACAGCGTGTGAAAAGAGTGTACGATCGTTTTATCCGTTCCGACGAGCGAGTAGAACCTTATCAGGGAGATGAGACTTGGAGTATGCTGTTGCATTGGTCGGCAAAGGAGACAATCTTCAAATCAATGGAAAATGCTGACGCTGATCTTCGGAAACTTTGTTTATCACATTTCATTCCTCAGAGCGAAGGAGTATTCCAGGTGCGGGAGTATGCAACGGAACGGCAGCAATTATTCACCGTCGGTTACCATATTTGTCCGGACTTTGTTTTGACGTGGACTGTCACTATTTGAAGCATCTTTGCATATTGATAAGCGGTGAATAATGAGTGGAATAGTCCACCATTATTCACCGCTTATCTTTGGTTACTTATCTTTCTTGTTCAGTCTGTAGCTTAATGCTCCCGACGGACATTTACTGATCTGTGCAATTAGCTCTTCCGTTGTCGCATTCTCGATTTGTACCCACGGCCTCTCTTTCGGGTGGTAAACATTGGGTAACATCTTTACGCAGATTCCTGCATGCTGGCACATTTCCGGCTGCCATACAATGGTTAGTTCGCCATTGGTATATTCAACTTTTTTTCCCATATCTATACTTATTTAATATGAATGCCACGCATTACAATTCTCTTCCATTCCGGATGTTTATGAATGTATCCGGCTACAAACGGACAAAGTGGAACTAAGCGTAAACCTTGTCGTTCGATATCCGCCAATACCTTTTCTGCAAGCTGTGAACCGACTCCTCTTCCTCCAAGGGAAGCGGGGACTTCGGTATGTACAAGGTAGATTTCTCCATTGTTTGATTTGATATAGTCTATCTCGGCTATCTTGTCATCGATCTGAAATTCATACCGATGTTTCTCCTCATTATCGATTAATTTATAATCTTCTGCCATAATTTTACGTATTAAGTTTGATTATAATATAAACACTTGAGGATTGATTTTGTTTATAAAGAATTTTCCGCTAGCTTACAAGGTCATTGCCATCCGTCTTGTTATCTGCCTGTTATACGGACAACCGTTCTAACTGAACGGTGAAATGCCGCATCAAGGGGGCTTCCCAAGCGATGCGCACACCACGGGTGATCGTTTCTCTCCGTTCGAATACGTTTCTGAGGGCGGCAGCTATTACGTTCATGTGATTGTCCGTATATACCCTGCGAGGGATGGCGAGGCGAAGTAAATCAAGGCCGTTAAAGCGATTTTCGTGAGTGATAGGGTCACGGTCGGCAAGGATGTAACCAATCTCGCAGCCGCGTATGCCTGCCTCCAGATAAAGCTCGACGGTTAATGTCTGTGCGGGAAATTCTTCTTTCGGGACATGTGTCAGCACTTTGGAAGCATCGACGAAAATAGCATGGCCGCCGGCAGGTCGTTGATAGGGGATTTCGTATTCGTCCAGTTTCTGGGCGAGGTATTCTACCTGTTTGATACGTGTTTCCAGGTTATCAAATTCTGTATTTTCGTCAAGACCGATAGCGAGGGCATTCATGTCCCGTCCGTTCATGCCGCCGTAGGTTAAGTATCCTTCGTATTGCACGCAGAAACCTTTGGCACCTTCATACCATTCTTTGCGTCGGGTGGCAATGAAACCGCCCATGTTGACTATGCCGTCTTTCTTGGCACTCATTGTCATACCGTCGGCGAGATCGAACATTTCACGGGTGATTTCTTTGATTGACTTGTCTTGATAACCTTTTTCACGCATCTTGATGAAGTAGGCATTCTCAGCAAAGCGGGCAGAGTCGAAAAGTACAGGTTTGTTGTATTTATCGGCGATGGCACGTACTTCACGCAGGTTTTGCATGGATACAGGTTGACCTCCTGCGGTATTGTTGGTAATGGTAACAATGATAAAAGGAATGCGGTCGGCAGATTCGCTTAGTGCTTTCTCTAATTTGGTAGGGTCTACATTTCCTTTGAAGGGAATTTCCAGTTGAGTATCCTTTGCTTCGTCAATCGTACAGTCCAGTGCGATGGCGTGCCGTCCTTCGATGTGTCCTTTGGTGGTGTCGAAATGCGAGTTGCCGGGCACTATATTGCCTTCATGTACCAGATAAGAGAAAAGAACATTTTCTGCCGCCCGTCCCTGATGGGTAGGAATGATGTATTCGAATCCTGTTATTCTCGTAATGGTATCTTTTAGTTTGAAGAAGGAGGTGGCACCGGCATAACTTTCATCACCCAGCATCATGCCTGCCCATTGGCGGTCGCTCATGGCTCCTGTTCCGGAGTCGGTGATAAGATCGATGTAAACTTGCTCTGATTTGAGTTGAAAGACGTTATAATGTGCTTCTTTAATCCATTGCTCGCGTTCTTCGCGGGTACTTTTTCTGATGGGTTCTACCATCTTGATTTTCCATGATTCAGCAAAAGGTAATTCCATTGTCCTCGATTTTAGATTTTTATCCGACTAAAATACTGAATATAGATGAGATAGACAAGTTTTTGATGACTTTTTGTAAAGGTGTAGATAGGAGAAAATGGTTTTAGAGAAAACGGGAGAGAGGAGAGTATAGGATGGGAGGATGAAGAAATGTATAACTTCGGTGTATAATGAATATGTGCCAAAAGCCAAAGTTATTTCCACGGTGGGACTACTGCTAGCTTTTGGCACATATTCTTTGAAATTGTACGGTCGATTGAATGTGATTATTAGGAGTAATCGTTTGCAATCGACAGGTTGGTTGGGAGTAAGCAGGTAGTTTGTTTAAGTCAAACGAACACTCTGTTTAGGACAATCAGAGGCTCTGTTTGAGTCAAACAGAAGGTCTGTTTGGAACAATTGGAGCCTCTGTTTGACTCAAGGTCTGATACTAGTCTTCGATGAGGGTGATACCGTCAAGGCAGAAATAAGAAGGAGTCATCGGACCATAGTCATTCTTTTTAGTTGTAGTCAATTCGAACTTCAATCCATCAGTTTCTCCCAATGAAGTAAGATCTACCCATTTCCATGTTGTTACGAAATTTGTGCCTTCAGCTAAATAACATTCAACTTTCTGAGTTTTATTTAGATTGTATATTGTTAACTTGAATGAGTCATTCTTATCAAATTTGTCGAGACCGCTAAACATAGAACTACCTTCTTTCATGCTGTTGTATGTATATACACAATTCGTTACATATAAGCCTTTTATATGGTAGTCTTCCGTTTTGTTCTTATTTTCACTATCCTTGAATCGAATAGCAACTTCTTTATCGCTATTAGCACCTACTTTATATCCGGATGCACCAACGATAACATATGTGTTATTATTCACTCCTTTTTTAGTTATGGCACGATAATCATAAAGGGAGAAATTAGGACAGTCGTTGACTGTGCAATTGGTGAATGCAAAACTATCGCTTCCAAATCCATAAGCATCGGATGAGACGCAGTCAAATTCGAATATCTTATTATTGTCGGTAAGCAGTGTTTGGAAGTAGTTAGTAATATAGGTCTGCCCTTCGTATTCATAACTAGTTGACCATTGGTCTACAGGATTTTTCGTGTCACCTAAATCCAGAGTATGGGTCTCGTAATTAGGTAAACTTAGCACATACGTTTTTGCATCGTCGTCATCGCTGCATCCACAAAAAGCGAATACTGATACCAGTAAGAATAAAGATAACTTTTTCATTTTTGCTTTCATTTAAATTATTAATTGTTTTATTGATTAGTTCTCGAAATGTAAATCCTCTACTGTCATGACTTCCGTGGAGATTTCTCCTGTCCAACCTGTATTTTGATTTATTGCAGTATATATTTTTATAAAATCTATTTTATCTAGTATTACTGGTATCCCTTTTTTATCTACTGCCCAGTCTATTTTAAATTGACAAAATTCTGAATTATAAGGATGATTATCCGCATATCCCCAAGGATAACAGTATCCTACCCAGGTACCTCCTTCATTTATTGCATTGTCTTTCAAGCGTGTTCCACGGAAAGTAATTTCATCTTCTTCTATCCAATTGGGATAGTAGGAATCCTGTTGATGGTAACTGTTGCGATAGACGAACCCTTCTCCTCCTTGATTGTCTGTCCAGCGAACATCACCACTGGCAGGTTGAGGACGATAATAGGTTATTTCATAATTACGGGTTTCCGTATCTTTCCCATATTCGCTTCCTGCTAGTTCATACCATTCATCGTCCGGTAATCCATTGCCATTTTCATCTTTGGATACTAAGACAATGCCCGGTTCGGCACTTCCTCCCAAAGCTCCCGTACCGGTATTCTGATTGTACGAGGCATTGCCTAAAATTCTAAAGTCATATTCGCCTTTACTATTACGGATTGACTGATGGAAGCCGACCGTGATCGTTCCTCCGAATCCACCTAAAGAAATAACAGACTTCTTCTTTAATTTCTCCGTTGCACGTTCCAGAACCTGTTCGGCAGAGAAGCCGTCTTCGTAAGCGGAGGTTGTTGTATTAATGAACTGTCCGGGGGCAGGGATGTATTCGAATACTTTGTTGGCAAAGGCGGTAGGCGCATTCGGATCTTCCGGTGTATCGCCTGCCTCGTTTTGTGAAGCCTTGTCGCTAAATACTACTGTATTAGGATTTAAGCCGATATCATTCAGCCGATATTGAAGTTGCCCTTGTTGGTTGAAGCAAAGGACATCTCCTTTGACTGTATAATTGTAAGCTTCCGTGATATATATATTCCCGCTGAAAGGATTCAGTTGAATGCTGAAAGGCGTTTGTATAGCCGTTCCGTCTGTGATAAAGTTATCCCGTATGACGGTTCCTGCATTCAGGTCAAATACTTTGATGACGGAATCTTTAGTCTGATAGTCGTAAGTATATAGATAAGCGATGGGGCCGTCGATGGCAAAACTCAGTACTTTTTCATCATACGTAGTGGCGACCGCATCCGTCCGGCTGTCGATTTTGACCAGATGATAGTCTCCGGCTTCAATGTCAGTTCCCCGTGTGACTACATACACGGCTTCTTCCAGCCCCGGAAGTATTTTTCCCGGATTCGGTCCGACTTCTATTTTCTTTGTCTCCTTGAAAGTCGTTATGTCAATCACTGATACGGTAGTGTCTACGCCCGGCCCCGAATAATCCAGTCCGCCGGAATTGGATACATACAATTTCCCGTTTTGTACGCAGATATCCTCCGCATTTCTTCCGACTGTGACAATCTCTTCGATCTCCAGAGAAGTGGTGTCAATCCTTGCGACTGTACCGTCATAGGAACATACATATGCCTTATCCTTATCAAACGCTATCGCACGGGGCTGACGTGAACTGCCATTGTCGCGCAATAGACTGATCTGCCGGATGGATTTGCCCGTAGGAAAGTCAATCACCTCTACGGTGCTCGACACACTGACCACCACATAAATCTTATTTCCATAGATCGCTATGTCATTGGCTGTATCTCCCAATCCCCGCTGATTGTTTGCACTAAAGTAGTTGTTCGTACATCTTTGCCGATTGAAAGAATAACGAGCGAGCGAACTATTATTCTGATTGAACAGTCCTTCGCTTAATATGTACATCTCCGCTGTTCCGGTTTCGAATACATCCCCATTGCTTTCGGGTACAATACTTGGCTTATCTTCCAGATCATCGCAAGCGATAAAGAAGAGTGGGAAAAGAAAAAAACACTTCCCCAACCGTAGCAACATATTATATAAAAGACCTTTCTGCATACCTAATACTTATTACTTAATACCTATTACCTAATACCTGACTCCTATCGTCACTCTTACCGATCTTCCCGGCATGGGGAAATTCTTAACGATCTCATAATTCCTGTTCATCAGATTCAGCACTTCCAGGTTGAGTGATGCTGTAACTTTCTGTATTTTGAAATCTCTGTAGGCAGAGATGCTGTGATCACTGTAGCTGTCCAGGCGGTTGTCGCTGATGTTTTGTCCTAACATATACCGTTTTCCGGAGAAAAGGAATGAATAGGAAAGATTGAGCCATGGAGTTTCTATTCCGGCTTGTCCGGAAGCGGAGACGCGCGGAGTATAGGCTATCTGATGCTTGTACACTTTACCTTCCGGTGAGTTGGGATTGGAGTTGGTAACGTCCAGTGCCCGTTGGTAAGTATAGTTTCCGGAAAGGTTGATCCGTAGTTTATCCAGAGGCTGGAGGCTGAGGCTGGCAGTTGCATCTATCCCCTTGATATCCACTTTGCCCAGATTGACCATACTCCAGATGAATAAGTTCTTGGTAGGAGTGGCTACAATCTTGTCGGTCACTTTATTATGGTAGGCGTCTACGGTAGCCGAAAGATAAGGTATAAAGTTGTTGATGGCTTTACTATAAGTAATACCTATATTATATTGAGTAGCACTTTCCGGCTTCAGATTGATGTTTCCGGCCTTGTCGTAATATAAATCATTGAAGCTGGGCAGACGGAAGATATCTTTGTAGAAGAAACGGAACCGCAGTTCTTCATTATGAAACGGCTTTAGCGAGATGCTGACATTGGGAGACAGCTTCCGGTGGTTGCCGGCACTACCTCCGTTTTTAGCTTTCTCGTTGATGACAGTTGCCAGAGCAGAAGCGGACAGCGTCACCCATTCATTGACGTATTTCCCGGCAAAGGCTGTCAGCCATGAATAGCGGGTGGGGGAGACGAAGTTCTGCAAATTGGCATTCATCGTATTGATGCTTCCGTCGGTGGACAAGGAGAAAGAAAGATTGTTCCATATCCGGTATAGAGCGGAAGCGGACAGGTAATATTCTTGCTGGTAATAGCTGTTGTCAGTTCCTCCGACGGAGGTAAGAGCATCCGGGTCCTGATAGTTCTGATAACTCCAGTTCCACTTGGCAGAGGTCTGGAATACCCATTTTCTGCTAAACTCTTTCTTGTACTGGCTTTGGATAAAGGTGTTCTTATCCTGCAGATTTTGTCGGGAGAAGTCATAATATAAGGTAGTGGCATTGGGCAGTCCCCGTGAGGACTGGTAATAATAGGCTTTCAGTCTCCATTGCTCTTTGTCGGAGAGATTGGCGAAAGCGCTTATCTCAGCCCGAAGTTTTCTACATCCGTATTCCGGCGCTTCTCTTTACTGACCTGAACATCGGCATCATTCCCGTAACGCAGGGTAAATGGATAATGCCCGTCCGAAGACATCCATTCGCCGTTGGCGGTCATGCTCCATTTTTTGTTGAGTTGTTGTTCCAGAAAAAGGGAAGGGTTTACTAATCCCCATGAACCGGTCTTAAATTCGGCGGCTATATTAGTCGGCTTGTCTTCTTTGAAATGCGGAGTCAGTGTCTGTATGTTCAGTATACCGGCAGAAGCAAAAAAACGGGCAGGCTGGAAGATGTTGTCGCTTTGTCCGTTGTTGAGCGAAAGGCGGTCTACGTTGTTTAAGGAGAAACGTCCTATGTCTACTTGTCCGGTCTGGCAGTCGCTGACGGTGATGCCGTCGTAGGAAACAGCGGTGTGTTGTGCCCCGAGACTTCGGATGGAGACGGTTTTTAATCCTCCGATACCTCCATAGTCCTTCACGGTAACTCCTGCGAAATGTTTTACCGCATCCGATACCTGCAGTGCCTGCAGATTCTTTAATTCTTCCTTATTGAAAACCTGCAGAGGAGAGGCTGAACGGACTTCACGCGTCTGATAAGGGTCGGATACCATGATTTCGGGGATGGAGTAGATATGTGCTGTATCCACTTTTTGTTGTTGGGCAAAAAGGGATAAGGACAAAGCCTGACAGCAGAGTAGTACGCTCATCTTTTTAATAAAAGTATTCCTTCTCATTGTTTTCTTTCAGTCTGTTCATAATGTAAAAAGATGTCCGGGCGAACTCACTTCGACCGGACATCATAATAAACTTGGCAGAGTTTATTAATTAGTACACACTTTCTCTGAATCAGAATGGTGAATGAAATGATGGACGGATTGTCCGGTTCATTAGACTCATCGCTTTTTCCTCGAAAGCAGTGAAACGAGTTTGCATGGTAGGTCTTCTGACTTGTTCCTGTTGCGAACGCCTTCCCGGAATACCCTTCCAGTGGCTATAAAGTCGATTGCTCGCAACCAAAAAATGAACTTACAGCAGCGGGACTGTTCAGGACTTTCACCTGATTCCCTTTTAATTGCTTCCCTCGTGCATGAGAGTTGCAAACCAATGCGCGACAAAGATAGATAGTTTATTTGTCTTTTGCAAGAGAGGAGCGAAGGTAAATCCATGACTTTGAACAGCTTTTTAAAAAGCTTTGAATCCAACCACCTCGGTTGACACTTCACCTATCGACTCGACATTCTTCAAAATGGCACTCTGTACTTTCACAAAATGAATACGTTCCAGCGTTACAGGATTGCCATTCTGGTCAACGGCGTCATCCAGGTCAAACTGATTATACCGGTAGTTGCCGTTGTCATCCTTTGCCATGTCGCTTCCCCAGTTGTCGGCATATCCTTTTCCGAAATCCTTGTTTTTCCATATTCCGCCTTCTTGCTCTGTCCGTGCTTCGAGCATACTTCCTTTCAATGTATAGGAGTCCTCTTTAATCCAGTTCGGATAATACATCTGATCGTGATATTGAGGGAGATACTTGATGACTCCGCTTTCTCCTTTACTGTCTTCCCAAGGGATATCTCCGGCTGCATCCGGTCTGTGGTAAGTGACGGAATAGTCGCGTTCCGGTTCGTCACTTCCTTTCAGCTCGTACCATACGTCGTCTGCTTTTCCGTTGCCATTAGCGTCTTCGGATACCCATACGATGCCCGGTTCGGAACTTCCGGAGAAGGGATTGCCGATAATACCGAAGTCGTATCCTTTGCGGTTCTTTATTTCTTTCGGCATTTTAACGGTGATGTATCCGCCGAAAGATCCCAGTGAGACGTAGAGTTTCTTGTTGAAGCGCTCTTCTGCATAAGCGTTTGCTTCTTCCATTGTCTGGCAGTCGAAGCCTTCATTGATAAACTGCCCTGGTGCCGGACGATATTCCAGCACTTTGAATCCTTGAATTTCCGTTTCTTCCTCATCTTTGTTGCAGGAAGCCAAAAGAGTGGCTGCTATAGCCATCAGATACCAATATCTTTTCATTTTTCTATGTTAGTTTAGTTATTGAATAATATTTGTGAAGGAACGCTCTCACCACAGTCTACTGTGTGGAGAACTTTTCCATCTTTGCTGTAAACGACGATTTTAGATTCATCTTTCAGTTCTTCGGTATAAGTTACATAGAGTTCTCCGCTTTGTTGGTTCAGCTGCAATGGAGCAGTAATTGAAACTCCTGATTCTGCGGCAATGAAAGGTGCTTTGAGAGAGTCTGAATCGCCTAATATATATTTATATATAGCTCCGTCGGTCGATACCAGATAAATAATATTCTCTGTTTCGGATGCTACCATGCCTATGGTCGGACTTGAATGATACGGTCCCTTGGCCGGCTGGAAGTTTGCAAAGACTTTTTCTAAAGTAAAGTCATTCTTTATTTTTACGATATTACATCCGTTATCAGCCGATTCAAGAGTATAAACATTACCGTCTTTAGCCAGTACAAAATTGATTTTCTGTTTTTGAATGATATCTAGCTCTGTAACGGCAGGAGCTTCTCCTTCTTTAGCTGCGATTAGCTCGTTTACATCGTAATACTTCACTTTGGACTCATCTTTATAAGTGTCATTGCTCAGCACTTTGCCATTGTAGATTATGCTATTATAGAAACAAAGCAGACGCTCATTCTTGATCCTGACATTGTTAAGTGATTTTAGGTCAATACGACGTATGCCATCTCCTGTCACTAATCCATATTGTTCGTTCAGAATGGTCAGACCGCTTAGGTTTGCGCCTACTACAGCGGAGTTTTCGTAATAAAGAGTCTTGGCGTCGACAATGTAGAAATGATCTCGGTTCGATGTGCTGGTGCCCACAAGCAGATAGAACTTTCCGTTGCTGTGAATGATATTTGCAGAGTCGTAGTTACCAATTCCCAAAGTTTTTCCTGCATTTAAAGAAGCATAACAATCTTGATAAGCAGTTTTCTTTTCGGTATCATAGAAATTGAATGTTCCGTCTGCTACGTAGAAGAATCCTTTGGAAAAGTTGTGGTTAGAGCTGAAACTTGTGCTCATTTCTACTTTTCCGTATTTATTCTTGATGATACATGACAGGTCCGCGCGACATGGATTGTCTATTTTGTAACTAAAGGTCGGTTCGGTAGAATACTCTTTTCCATTGACCAGCCATGAATAGGTGGCTCCTTCCGGATTAAGCAGTTCCGGAGTAATCTCCAACGTTTCTCCTAATTCCAACACTTGGCTTTCTGTCGGGAAAGTTCCTTTCAGTACGTTCGGATAATGTGCCAGATTGCCGAGGTGCAAATCTTCGCAATCGTCGTCGTTACAGGCGGTAAAACCTGCTGCAAGGCAGGCTATTAATAAAGTGGTATATAGTTTATTCATCTTGTTTCAGAGTCTTGTTATTAGTTAAAAATGAATGTAGCCGGGAAATAATAGCCATCGTATGCTATTTCTGATATCTTTTCTCCTGTGGCGGCGTTGAATCTTACCAGAAGATTTTTCTGATAGTCTCCGGTCAGGTACATGGCCAGTAATTCGTTGGTCTTTGGATTGACGCGGATGCCTGCGCCATAGAATCCGTAACCTTCTTTGGTGTATTCGGTCAGTGTCTCCTCAGGGGCGGGATCGTCAAAAGTGGCTTTGTATATCTTTCCTCCTGCGATGTAGTAGAATATTCCTTCAGGAGTGCCGCAGAAACTGGCTTCTCTGTAAGCACCGAACGAGGAGGGAGAATAATCGTCACGCATTGCAACCTTTTTCAGAGAAAAATCAGCATTGATTCTTACCAGATTGTTTTTACCGTCTTTGGTCGTTTCTACAGTATAGATATTTCCATCTTTACATTGTACAAAGCGAGTACCACCATAGGTTGTAATATCTAATTCCTGGAATGCGACTTTGTCTGTAGGCTTGAGATCGGGTGAACATAATTCTGCAATGTCTATGGTATACACTTTAGGACTTCCCCACCCGGAGGAGTTCACATTTAATATGAGTTTTCCGTTATAAGCGATTCCGCTACCTGTTCCGGTATACGTATTTCCTACCGATACCAGTGTAATTGTTTCAAACGTTTTTAAATTGATACGGCTGAAATATCCTCCATGAGTAATTATTCCATAATCGTCATTCAAACCGATAAACTCATAAGCTTGATAATTAGCTAGTTTGCCACAGCTGTTTTCAGCATACAGAGTTTTAGGGTCCATCACCACTAACTGATTATCTTCTTTTGAACAGACATACAACTTCCCATTCCACAAAGTAGCCGATTGTGAGGTAACTCCCAGCACATCTCCGAAATTCTGATTCTTATAGCACCAGTGTTCAATGCTGTTCTTCTCATAATTATAGAATGAAATACTTCCGGATCCGTGTCCGAACCATCCCTCATTGATAATCAGACATCCTTTGGAGTAATCCGCTCCCGGAACCATCACTTTATTTTCTAATGTCACTTTTCCCAAGTCATTGCTGAGTTCTAAAATAACTTTGGAACGGCCGGGATGTTCGGCGTTGAATGTGAATGACGGGTCTGTCGACATATCTTCTCCATTCTGATACCATTGATAGTATATATCCAGCGGACTACTTGCCTTAGGGGCATATACATATTGTTCTCCGACATTGAGTGTCAAATCCTCTTCGGGGAAAGTGCCGGTTTTCAGAGCTGGTAATCCTTGTAGTTTGTCAATGTGCTCCAGGTCACAATCGTCTTTCGAGCAAGACACAATAACGAACGCTGTTATTATAAATAATAACGTTTTGAATAGCTTTTTACAATTCATGTTTTGTATATTAAGTAAATAAAATATGTCCATCAAAGTGTCCGGGCGAAATCGCTTCGACCGGACACACATAATAAACTTGGCAGAGTCTATTAGTTTGTACATACTTTCTCTGAATCAGAGTGATGAATGAAATGATAGACGGATGTCCGGGTCATTAGATTCAACGCTTTTTCCTCGAAAGCAGTGAAACGGATTTTACATGGCAGGTCTTCTGACTTATTCCTGTTGCGGGCGCCTTCCCGGAATACCCTTCCAGTGGCTTTGAGTAGATTGCTCGCAACATATCTATGGAACTTACAGCAGCGGGACTGTTCAGGATTTACACCTGATTCCCTTTTAATCGCTTCCCTCGTGATGAGAGTCGCAAACCAATGCGGGGACAAAGATATATAGTTTATTTGTTTCTACCAAAAAGAAAATAACAGCAGTTTTGCTCTCATGCTCTAACAATTCCTGCGTATCCCTTTATTCATCGCTGTTTCAAGCGTGGTAGCAAGTGTGGTGGCAGGTATGAGAGCAAACGGTTGCTCTCACTCCGGTGCATAGGATGACGTGACGTTTTGTAGTGTTATAGGTTGATTTGTAGGATGTTAACGTCTGATACGTCAACTATTAAAGATTGACATATCAACTATTAATAATTGAGAAATCAGGTATTAAAGGCTGATAACTCATCTATTAGTAGCCAATAAATGAGTTAATGCTTCTTGAAAGAACGGGTGAATTGGAGCAACTAATGCGATTGGGTTACTCCGGTCATGCAGTCAAGTTACTCTAATTGATAGTTGCTTTAGAAAGTTCCAAAGCGTTGAAACCAACGGTTTCAAGCGGATGAAACTCTAGTTTCAAGCAGATGAAACTTTAGTTTCAAACTGAAGAAACTTTGGTTTCAAGCCGATGAAACTTTAGTTCCGAGCGGCAGAAACATTTTGTTTCAACGGTTGGATGTACTTCCCTAATAATGGTTGACTTGTTTATCTCTAATAGCTGCTATGTGTTG